>OCHK01000097.1_pt1 | contig 119846 bp, 95 predicted proteins | sample 1538551 | NCBI WGS metagenome assembly OCHK01 (sample SAMN04571707, study PRJEB22368) | human gut metagenome | biome: human gut; material: stool | host: Homo sapiens | place: Luxembourg | collected 2012-08-31
ACTTGCATGTGTTAAGCCTGTAGCTAGCGTTCATCCTGAGCCAGGATCAAACTCTTCATTGTAATGAATTTCTTTAATCTCTTTTGCCCGGATTCCGATTTCCTTTGACTTATTGTCCAGGTTTTGACGTTGACCTTTCATACCCATTCCGCTGATTTACAATCATCAGCAGAGCTCTTGTACTACTTGTCTGTTTGTTGCATTCTTTTCAAGTATCTAACGCTTTGCAGCGGCTTTCCTTATCGAAAGCGGATGCAAAGGTAGAGCTTTTGGGTATTCCCTCCAAACATTCTATGCACTTTTTTTGAATATTTTTTAAGGTATTATTCTAAGGGCTTCATTCACAGATATGTTTTACAACATATTTTTCGGGGATTGTGACGGGGATGTGACGGGGAAACGGGCGGGAAATGGTGGATTGGTATGGAATGTTTGGGAGAGAATCGGGTGTTTGTTTGCATTTGTTTACATTTTAAAAGGGAATTACAGAATTGAAGGGTATGGGAGACCCATATAATAATGTAGGGGTGGACATTATTGAATTGCGTTATGACAAAATGTCAAACGAAGGGGGCTACAATGCCCTTCCTCGCACCAAAATACGATTTGGTGGATTCGGAGGGCCTTCTCGAGCGATTCGCAAAATACAGATTGATGCAGACAGGGGCGTTGGAACGACATTCCGGAGGGTGTTGGGAAGGGATGGGCGTCCTTTTTCTGCTTCCCGTCCCTAATGGTTCCCTTTTTATTACCATCTGATTTGTTGACTGCATCCTTCTTCTAGAGAGTGAAACTCACTTCTTTTTACTTTCATTTTCCAAAGATTTGACTTCCGGGCGCGAAACAATTGTGTTTGGCAGGTGAAACTATATTGTTTGAGGCGGCAAACTATATTGTTTGGCGCGCGAAACAATATTGTTCCGGGCACGTTTTGTCTGTTTTTCGAAAATGAAATGTATAGTTTTCTAAAATGAAGGGCATTTTTCGGGCATTCCGTTTGCAATCATTCACGTTTCGTCTCCAGATTACCGGATTTTCGAAAAGGACGAGTTAGCGAGAAAGGATGTTTCAGGCAAATCTGTCAAGGGAAAACAAATAAATGATTGCAGCATGAAAATGTAGGGGCGACCGGTCGGGTCGCCCGATACATATGCCGCAGGGGACAATTGTCAATTATCAATTGGAACGATGATCCATTGAAGAAATTCCCACATCATACACCAACGTACCGTCGGGGGTTACGGCGTCAGGTTCTCCCAGCGCGAGGGTACGTGTGGGGAGGGCGGCACGGGTCGTCGATCCGTCTTCAAGGATGATGGGGGGCACGTCGCGGCCTGTCAATTCCGAAGGTTTGTCCGTCAGCGTCAGGTTCAGACGGATGCGGTAGATGGTGTTCGCATCGAGCTGGTACGGATTGTCGATACCCGGAGTGCTCAGGAGGTTGGCAGTCAGGAAGACACGGGCATTGGGGATGACATACTGGTCGCGAGGAACAGCCTGCACGGGCGGGTTCGCCAATGGATTGCCGAAACGTTGCTCGCATGCCTTGCCGTAGAACAGGTCAGCATAGACGGCTGTCTTCCAGTCGGTGGCTGCCGTGGCAGGAATGTAGAGATACCGTTGCACGGACTCTCCGGGCTTATAGCTCTCCCGGGGACCCCAATAGGCATTGCCTTCGCGAGGCAGGATGTCGACAATCTGGAAACGGGGCGGCCAGTTGCGGTCGACCTCCACCCGTTCGCCGGGGAAGAGGTGAATCTGCGACGCGACGTTGTAGAACTCCGTACCGAAGGGCTTGTTCAGCTCGCTCTTGAAGTACAGGGTGAAGTTGAGCAACGTCAGCAGACGGCCCATGTAGAAGGTGATGCCCTTGTTCTGGAAGTCACTGGGGACGCCCTCGAAGACGGCGGACATCGGCATGGAGACGGGCAGTCCCTCGTAGACGCTGGAGTAGAAGGCCTTCTCATAGGGGGTCTCGGCATCGTACTGCTGATATTCCACGTCAATCATCCACTTCTTGAAGTCGGCGAGCGTGATGTGTCCCTCCTCCTGTTCGGTTCCTTCACCGGAATAGGTGTTGTAGAGGTCCTCCACGTTGCGCGGCGTGACGTTTGCCACACAGACGATGGTCCGCGAAAGCTCATGAAACTGGATGGTGATGTTCGGGTACGAGGTATGCCCCTGCGAGAGCAGGATTTCGTGGTAGTCCTCGTCGCGGTTGTGGAACCCTTCCTGGTCGAACTCAAAGAAGCGCAGGGAGTTCATGTAGTTCTCCGTAGCCGGGTCCAGCGGATTCTCTGCCCGGGTGGTGACGGCATTGACCATCGGACGCAACCCGATGTGGACGGGCACTTCCACCAGCCCGTCGCCTTCCTTCTTCGGCAGAACATCGTCCCGTCCGGAATCATCGCAAGCCGTAAACGCCAACAGGGCGAACAGCAGTATAAATAAATTCTTCATATCCAAAAAAATTGTCCATTGTCAATTGTCCATTGTCAATTATCCTCGTATTGTGATTCATTATAATTCAGGTCCACATCCGCCTCCCAGCTGTTGGAGCCCCAGTCGACAACGACGACACCCTCCTTGATGTCAATCTTGCCCAGGTAGTGGTAGTAGTAGCCGGGGCGGAAGACCTTCTCGTTGAGGTTGTAGGAGAAGTTTGCGGGGACGCCGTTCACCACGCCGCTGAAGAGGATGTTCAGGGGGTGCGAGGTGGCATCCGTCGGCAGGATGTCCGCCATGACGTTGAAGGCGCGGTAGGTGACGATGCTGTCGCTGCCATCCTGTGCCTGATGACGGATTCTGACGGGGGTGATGTACTTGTTCAGCAGGATAAGGCTCTCGTCCTTCTTGCCCCAGGTGGTCTGCAGCGTGTCGGTGTAATTCATGCTGTAGCCATCGCTGTAGTCCTTCGGAGGCTGGAGTCCGTTGACCTGAATACCGGCGTTGAGCAGGTCGACCGAACTGATGAACTCGTTCTCGGAGTAGAGCGAGAGGACGAGCCGCGCATTCTGATGGATGACGGGGTTCAGGGTCATCTGCACCACGTCCTCATCCGTCGGTGCCAGGTGGAAATAGGTGGGATAGGTCTCCACGTACCGCCAGTCGCTGCTCATGTACTCCTGACCGTTGGTGAGCTTCAGCCCCGCATTGTCGTCCAGCGGAAGGGCAGGCGACGCGGCATAGATAATCCAGTCGCCATCCCGCAGGATGAGGGGCGTACCCACCTCCTTGTCAAAGCTCCCGTCCGCCTTGACTGAGCAGGGACGGAGGTAGTAGAAGTGGGTGTCAGCATCCCCGCGCACCACGAAGGTGCAGTTCAGCGGAGCGGTATTCGGCTCGCGTTCCCATTTGCCGTCCGTCTTGTTCTTTACGGCAGGCCAGACCAGCAGACGGACGGTGCTGCCGATAGCCATGTCGTCGAGGTAAGGGTTGAGTATCTGTTGCACGCTGCGCGGGTTCTCCAGTTCGGGATGGACCTGTGCCGGATTTCCCGTCACGACCAGGGCACGTGTGCCGGTGCCGACAGTGCGTCCTGCAGCAGGGCTGCCCGAGAGAACAATGTCCACACGGTGTCCTTCCTCCTTGCCGGGTTGCGGCACCTCGTTGTCGGAGGAGCAGGCACCCAGGAGTGCCAGCGCCAGACTGCCGAGGCAGACTGTCAATGTATGTTTCATGTAAGTCATTGCGTTTATTCGTTGTTTTCGGGTTTATTGGGTTAGCCGCCATCTATCCGCCACATAGACGGCATCCAGGTGGCGGATAGATGAGGTCAAAGTGGCACTTACTTACCGCTTGATAAGGCGGAGCTCGCCGGTGAAGTTGTTGATGTAAACTGCAGAACCATTAAAGGGCTTGAGTGGTGACATTCCTATACGGACATTCGTTTTTCCGGAGGAGCCCCACGGAGCCTTGAACCATACACAGAAATAGCCTGCATCAGTCATCGTGCTGGTCAGGTAAACCGACTCGATGCCATAATAATACAATCCGGAATCAGTAGACTTCAGGTTTGCCATCCCTGTGACAGGCAGGAACATGGTTGCCGAGGGATTGCTCCAGTCCACGAGGTGCTCGTAGGTCAACGAGGTCAAATCCGCATTCACAGGATCAGAAAGTTTATAGCGGTCGATACGCAGATAGAACACCGGCGACTTCTGGCCTGCCTCTTTACCCTTCGTCACAGTCTGCACCTTCGGGCTTACTTCCAGCCTCCAACGCATGGCATACGCTTCGGGGGTGTGCAACGCCTTGATGGCATACACCGTTCCCCATTTTTGGATGGTCGTCACATCGATGTTGCTTGCCTTATTCGTAGCAATCTTTTGCCGGATTTCCTCCGGCTCGATGCAGGAACCGATGGCATCCTGCTTCCGCACGATGAGATAAACAGAAACCTGTCCCGGTGCCGGGTCATAGGCAGGACAAAAGCCGTTGGCATACTCCACATCCGGTGCATTCCATGTACTCGCTGAGGGATAGTTGCCACTCTCACCATACTTCTCATGCAACTGCTCCCACAGATTGTAACACGGCAAATAAGGATTTCCCTGTTTATCCGCCTTGCTCGCTGAAGGCTTCGGCATACCCGGACGATAAAACGGTATACAGACTCGCAAGACCGACTCGTTGCTCAGCTGATTCATTCCATCCGACCACTGCAAATCAGATGTCCTTGTCGGACCATTCATGAAGGCATAGTTCCCGGCAGCCGAGCAGGAAGGATAGATTTGCAGGTAATCGTCCATCGTGGGCACCCGCCATCCGGGCGGTACGGGCTGCTGCGAGGGACCATCCTCCCAACGTTTCCGGGGATACTTGGCGGCACGCATATAGGTCTTGCTGCCCGGTATCCCCTTCATCCAACGGTCGTATTCCTCCTTCTCTACCACCTCGTTCGCGGCAGACTGGTAGTTTGTCACTTCCGTCGATTGCCACGTTGCTCCCCAAGAACTTTCATTGAGCAAAAACCATTTTTCACGTGCTGTCCGGACCATATAGTCTGGCAGAACAGGGAAGAACTTCATCTGACCTGTATTGAAACTGGCACCAAGCGTATTTACCAACGGTACATTCCATCGCTCCTGCACGGTGGGCAAGGGAGTTGAAGAGTTATAGTCAGCCATGTGGAACGGCCAGTAAGGAACATTCCGTCCCGGCTGGTAGTAGTAGCCTTGCAGGCGGTCGGGGTCTGTCTCCGGGTCGGAGGCGTCCCACTCTTCTGCACCGAGGTTGCGGTCCATCCACATGGAGCCGCCGAAGTAAACCGGGTTACCGGTGGCAAGCAGCTGGTAGTCGAACACACCGTCCGAGCCGTCACCCACGCCGTTCTCCTCGCCTTCGCCGTGAATCCAACGCACCTTCTGCGGGATTTGCGTCACGATGAACACGCCGTATTCGAGGAAGGAGATGCGCACGGTGTAGCTGTAGCCTGCGCGGAGATAGAGCTTGGTCTCGCCCGGTTCATCCGCGCTCTGCACGGTGCGCGGCAACTCAAAGGGCGGCAGCACGAGGGTGGCGGTATCCTCGTTATTGGGAACGGGCACCACCATGTCAATTTTTCCGTATGCCTTCATCGCAAAGCGGTTGAGCACATATTTGTCACCTCTCAGCGTCACCTGCGCCTGGAGGGCATAGGTCTCGTTGCCACCGGGAGCGGTAATGCCGCTTGCCAGGTCGTAGGAATCCCCGTGTGTGGGGAAGACCAGCGAGGTGGAGAAGCGCGACGAAGTCACGGGGATGGGACTCGTCAGCAACTCCGGCACGTCGGGGTGTATCCGGGTCGTGCAGGGAGCACCCGTCACGGTGAGCCTGCCCGTCTGGAGGTTGACCTGTCCCTGACGATAGATGTTCGTCAGGGTGATGTCGGCAATGCTGATGTCATACAGTCCCTTCCCTTTCTTATCCGGATGCTCCTGCTGCATCACCTCGAAGGTGAGCTGCGAGAAGACGTGCTGGAAGGGGATGTGGCAGTGAGGCAGGGCGGTCTTGACGTTCTGGTTGAGCAGACGTCCCCACATGAGGTCGCGCAGGCTGTCCTTCGGGAAGCCGGTGTCCTGCACGCTCAGGTCCGGCGTCTCATAGTAGTAGCTGGCGGGGTCGTCGCCGTCCGCCGAGGCACCTGCCGTCCGCTTCAGGGGCACGAAGTTCTCCTTCGTATCCTTGGCGGGATAGTGGTTCTCCCCGTCGTAGGTGAAGCCATAGAAGTCAATGGTGCGTTTGGCGGAAGGGTCCTGCCGCTTCTCCCGGTCATTGGACGGGTTGAAGCTGAAGTCGGTGTTGACGTTTGCCACCTTGATGTATTTGTGGTTCGCCTCTCCCGTCTCCTGTTCCGAGGCAAGCTGGTCAAAGCGGAGCATCGTGGCAGGTTCATAGGTATCCGGTGCCGCCTCGTCATACGTCTGTGTGAAGGCAAAGAGGCGGTAGAGCGAGCCGGTGGGGAAATGCATGGTGTCAGTCCCTTCCTCCACGGCACGTGTGGCGACGAGGTCGCCCACCCGGTCATCGGGACGCATGCCGTCCAGTCCCTCCTCATGGAAGAGGTCGGAGCAGCCGGCAGCCAGCAGCAGACCGAGTGCTAAGAGTGGTAATCTGGTGTATCTGTTCATACAATGGACTATTCAATTGACAATTGACAATGGACAATTGACAATTCGATTCAATTGACAATTCTATATTTATTATGAGTCTACTTCATTGGAACCCGGGCGGAAGACGTAGTCATGCACTCCGCCGTCCTTCCATTCCATGAGCACGGCATCGAGGTAGAGGTTGTGGCGTCCGAAGACGAGGGTTATCTTGTACCGCTTGCCGGTCTCGATGGACTTCACGGGATTGGTCGTGCCCACCTCATGCACGGGGACGATGACATCCTTCCACTGCATGGTGTGGGTCAGTCCGTTCTCTTCGTTCGTACGCTGCGTATCCATGGGGAAATTGTCGAGGTGCGAGAGCAGGGCGCTGACGTCCATCTTCAGGAAGACCCCTTTCCCGGCAGGCGTGTTCACGATGTCTGTCGCTGCAGTGCGGCTGGTGCGCACGTTGACGAAGAGGGAGTCCACTGCCACGTCGCGCCCCACGGTGAGCTGGGTGTGTCCCGTCGTGCGGATGGAGAAGTCATCGGGGAGGTCCTGCATCTCCGTCACCTTGTAGCCGTGGATGGAGGTTTGGTTCTGCGCCTGTGCCTGGTCCGGCCGCCAGTTGAGCTTCTGCGGAACACTGAAGGGCATCCAGCCGGCATCCGTGGCAGACGGAGCAGCATCAGTCCCGCCGTAGTAGCACACCCGGATGTTGCTCAGCACAACGTCGCGCACATACTGCATGTCGACCATCGACTGGTCACGCTGTGCCACGAAGAGCACCTGCGCCGTCAGGTGGCGGAAGTAGAGGCGGTTCCTTTCCTGTCCGAACTTGTCCTCCTTGTTTCCCCAGTAAGCAGGGTCGGCATCGAGAGAGAGGAAGTCCATCCGTCCCAGGGGCAGCTTGCCTCCCGACACCGCCTCGCTGCTCAACGTCAGTTCGCGGTAATCGAACGCACCACGGTCTGTCTCCCGGGGCGCAAGCACCACTGCCGGCGCATAGCCCCGCGAAACGTATGTATCGCCGTTGGAGGCATACTCCACACCGGTGTTGTAGGTCATCTTGTAGTAGTCGTTGATTTTGCCCAGCACCTCCACGAGGTGGGTATAGGCGTCGTCCGTGCTCAGGTAGTCCGCAGGCGGATTGTCGAAGTCGGCAGCCTGCCGCTTCGTCATGAGCAGGATGTTCGGGGTCATGCGTACGCCGTCAATCTGTTGCAGTCCGGCGCGGCTCACCACGAAGTTCATCTGGATTTCGTTCGTCGGCGCGTCCTTTCGCATCATCCGGTCTTCCTCCGAGACGACGCACGAGGCGAGCAGCCCCATCGCTCCTGCCAGAAGGGGGAGCAGCGGACGGAAGCGCCGGGTTGTCAAGTGGGAGTTTATCTTCATGTCTCGTCAGTCTAAAAAGGTTTTACCTTCACCAGCGTCCACCCAGGGGATGCTGAAGGTGTTCACTTCGATGTACGTACCTCCGTCGTCGCCGTTGCCGGGGACGGTGATGCGGTGCAGCTGCGGCAGGTAGTAGGTGTTGCGCAGCAGCTGGGAGTTGACATAACCCATGTTCGGGTCTGAATAGTGGGTGATGTCCTCAGAGTTCTTCACGTTGTAGTCCTGGATGTAGGAGAAGAAGTAGCACCAGCCGCCCACATGGGGGACAATCTTGTTGCGCACCCCGGTGAGTGTGCCGGGGGTACGTGCCATGCGTTCGGTGATGAAGTAGTATTTCGTCTCCTGCTTTCCCGTCACCGGGTCGGTGTACGGCAGGGGAACGGTCCAGTAGGTGCCGGGCGTGAAGAAGTTCGCCTGCCACTCCGTCCCGGGGTTGCGATAGGCACCCTGCACCTTGAGGCAGAGGGCAAGGAAGCGCTCGATTTTCCGGTACAGGTCTGGCTCAGTGTCGGTGGTATTCGGCACCACGGTGGTCTCTCCCGCTACCTGAAAGCGATGCCCGAAGTCGATGTGCACGCAGTCCAGCTCGAAGTTTGCCTTAGCACTGCCTGCTGCCAAACGCACCCCGCGGTCGGACATGAAGACATCCTCATAGAAGTAGCCATCCTTCGTGGTAGACAGGCGGAAAAGCTCTTCCACAAAGTCACGCTCCTCGTCGGTCAGGTTGGTATTCTTGCCGTCTGTCACGGACGTCCACGTCGCGCGGTCCACATAGAGTTCGCGGGGCATGAGGCGGGCAGCCACCTGCAGGTGGGTGATGGAGCGGACGGGGTTAATGCGGTTGTTCGCCAGCAGGTTGTTGCCGTCTGTCTGGTCAGGCGTCGGCTTGGCATAGCCGTTGGGCAGGGCATAGACACCCTTCACGTAGCCGCCACCCTGACGGCTTTTCGTACGTTTGAGCTTGGCATCATCGAGCTTCTCCGCCCGTTCGAAATGCTGGTAGAACTGCGCATCGGTCAGCTTGCTGTAGTCCTGCGGCGGTGTATAGACGAACTTGGCATCGAGCTTGCCCTGGTCGTAGCGGTAGGTCTTGGCGTCGACCTTCTGCATCACCGACGTGAGGTCCATGTTGGGGTCCTCGTACCACAGCTTGGAATACTTGCTCGGCTCCGCCTCCTTGGGGATGAGGTAAATCTCGCGGTTCAGGCTGTTGACGGTGTAGTAGACCGAGTCGGCACGGATGAAGCCAATGCCGCCGTTGATGTTGGTCACCCCGGTCTCGTCCGCCTTCTTGTACGTCTTGAGGAAGTCCACTCCCCCACTCGTCTCCGTGTCGGCGTAGAGCAGATGCACCTTCGCCACGCTGCGGGTCAGCTCGAAGTGGACGTCGAGCGGATTGTCCTTGGAATGCACTTCACTGAGGTCGAACGAGGAGGAGCTGGCGTTGTCCGTCCCGATTGCCTGCATCTGGATACATCCGTCGGGAGCTTCCTCCAGCAACGACTGCCGTCCGTAGGAGTCGCGGGCAAAATAGTTGATAACGTCGTAGAAACGCGACATCCCCATAACCGACGGTCCGGAGCCTATGATCATCCACATGTACTTGTAGCTATCCAGCTCTTCGGGAGGAAGAGTGGAAAAGTTTTTTCCCATCGCCTTCACCTTCTCGTACTGTTCCGGTGTAAGGTTGGCAAACGCCACCATGTAGTGTGTACCGGACTTCAGGGTGAGGTTATCGGCAGAATACAGATACTCCGTGTTGTTCTCCACCTTTCCGGTGAGGTTGATGTCTGCCACATAGCCGTAGTTCCCGTCGAAGATGAAAACATAGAACGAGCGGATGGCGTTCTCGTGGTCCGAACCGACGGACTCGCCCGTCTCCTCTGCACGGGTAGTGGGAGCACCCGGCTCCGCCAGCGAAATGTGGAAGCGGAAACAAGTCTGCCCCACCGTTACGGGTTGCGGCTCGGGCAGTGGGTCGATGTCGTCCTTCATGTCGGAGCAGGCACCCAGCAGCACGGCAAAGAGCAGGAGGCACAGCGGCAACATCCGTCGGCTAAGCACCCCTGCGAGGCAGTCTGTCTGTATATTCAGTCTGTTCATGGTCAATGGCAGTTTAGTTGGCATCTATGTGTGTAAAGTCTATCTCCTGGTCGCTCTTGACGCGCCACGGCAGGATTTCGATGTAGAAGCGCAGGTAGCTCACCATCGAGTCGTCCTCGCGGTCGGCATCAAAGGGTTGCGGCTCCGGTGTGCCGGGCTTGTCCACGCCGGTGATACGCAATTCATACCAGTTGTTGCGCACCACGCCGTAGCGTCCCAGGTAGTTCTGTCCCTGTGTGGCGACGGTCGCTCCGGATGCTTCGTCGTTGGTCTTGGGGTAGACCACCTGCGAAGGTGTCGGAGTCTCGCCGGCATGCCACGGTGTCTCGTTGTCGTCGAAGTGGCGGAGAGGCACGACGTAGTACATCTTCCCGCCCCGGTAGAAGCCGAAGCGCGAGGTGTAGTTGTCTGCCAGCCAGGAGAGCGCGGAAGTCAGGAAGTTGTGCAGCACCTGTGCCACCTCGGTGTGGGTGGCATCCGTACCGGTCGGGTTATTGGTCCACGTCACGGGTGTTCCCTTCACGCGGACGAGTCCTTCCAGTCCGGTGACGGAGGTCAGCTCGGCATCGCTCTTGAAGTGAGGAGCCGCAGCAGCAAAGGCTGCACCGAAGTCACCCGTCGCCGTCCCTGCCGGATTTGCCTTGGGAGCCAGCAACGGCGTCGTGCCGTTCATGCCGTAGAGGTCGGCAAAGTGCACGGTCTTGTCTTCCGCCGTAAACGAGGCCTGGAAAAGGTCGGTGTTGGCAGCATGGAACTGCTGTGCCGTCGGCTGGCTGAGCAGGCTGCGGAAGAGCGTCAGCCAGTTGGTGCGCCACGCCGTCAGCTGTGCCTGAGTCACGGAGTAGCCCGCGGGATATTGGTAGGTCGCGTCCTTCGCAAAGAGGTCAGCGAGCAGTTTCAGGTTCTGGTCGGCAAGCAGTTTCTTCGTCACCAGGTTGTTCAGCCCCTGCACGGTGAAGACCTCGTCGGGCAGTTCGCTGGAGGTCAGCACGCCGTAGTCCCGTATCTCCTGCCCGTTCTTCGACGAGACGAGGGTCACCTCCAGTTCAACGGCGGTCGTGGTGCGCTGACGCATGCGGTCCACGTCGGTGGTGTTCTCCATCGGGTAGTCGGCATCCGCCAGCGAGTTGTGCCATGCAGCACGGTCGGGAACGGTCGTGTTGAGGTAGTTCGCGGCATTGTAGTCAGCCTTGTAATGGGGAGACACTGCCCAGTTGATGAGGTAGAGCGGCGTCCCCGTCCCCAACGGAGAAGCACCCAGAAAACGGTAATTGTCCGCTGCGCCGGAAGAGGCATAACGGGCATAGGTAGCGAAGGTCCCCTGCGGTGAACCGTCACCGTTGTCGATGTGCTTCGTCAGGTATGCCGTGCGGGCGGCATTGAGCAGGGTCCATCCGGTAATATCATAGGTAAAGGCGGCATTGCCGTCGTCCTTGCCGATTGCCGTCGTTCCCGTCTTGCTCACGTTCACCTTCGCCACGGCACGCTCCACGTAGATGGTCGCGGCAGGCTCTCCACTCGCCGCATCCGACGCCTTGCCGTAGAGACGGTCGAGGGCGATGGGCGCGAGGACCTGTGTCGAGGAGTTCGACACGGACGGAACAGACTTCAAGCTTCCTCCCTTCACGGTGGAGAGGACGGCGTTGGTCATCAGCAGGTAGTTCACGCCGTAGAAGTCGGCAAAGGGATGGGACGTCTCTCCATTTCCGCCGGGAGTGAGCCGGGGCAACGTGTTCACCGACGAGTCAAAGCCAGCCTTGAGCCGGAGGAAGTCGGGAAAACGAATGTTGCCGCTCCCCCCTGCATCGGTGTTGCCCACGATGTAGGTGTCCGGACCGAAGCGCAGCGTGTTGCCTGCCGCACCGGCGCCCGCCGTGAAGTGGAACAGCTGCTCGGGAGCGTTGAGGAGGACGAAGGCATAGAGCTTGTCCGTGTCCCCGATGTTGTTGCGTACGATGGGCGTCACGAACGAAGACCCCGATGTGATGTTCGGGTCGCTCTCCTTCGTGAACGAGCGGTCGAGCCGGTAGACGGAACGTGCCACGGCACTGTTCTCGTCCGCCCCGGAGAAGAGTATCAGGTAGGAATGGGAGAGATTGACGGCATATTCAGCCTCGGACCCGTCCTGCGGAGTGGCAGCACGGGTACGCCCCTCCGTCGGTACTTGCAGACGGAGCAACATGTAGGCTTCGCCGTCGGCGTTGAACACCTGCTCGATACCGACAGGACGCGGCTCGTCGCGCAACGTCTCGTCGGAGCAGGCGGTCAGCATCCCCAGGCAGAGGAGCGCCATCTCTATCGTATGTATTGTTTTCAGTTTCATCTGCGTTGTCAGGTTGTTGTTGGGAGGATGGAGCGTCGTCCATCCATCGTCATCCTAGAACTCATACACCACGCTGAGTGCCGCCTTCTGCGGCCCGATGTAGTGTTTCGTCTTGTCGCGGGTCTGTTCGCCGCACGTGGGGCAGGCATACTCCCGGTAGTCCACGTATTCATAGCCGAGTCCTACCGAGGCCTCCATGCCCCAATGGTCACCGAGGGACCATACATAGCCGTAGGTCAGTCCGCCACCGGCGAACTTCGCCTCATAGCGTCGGTCGGCAAGGCTCTTCCAGATGCGGAAGGGCAGCTTGACCCCTCCCAGGTTGGCCAGCCCGGCATTGAGCGCGACGCCGAAGAAGTGTCCTTTGAACCACGGACGGAGGTAGTGGCGCACTTCGGGTGCGAGGCACCAGTTGCGCAACTTCTTCCCCTCTCCCAGGCTGAACGGGCTGAACCCGTATGCCGCCTGCACCGTGGTGTGCCATCCCAGCTCCATCTCGACCGCCACATTGGGTGTCAGCGTGGCATCCCACAGCAGGTTGTTCTTCAACCGCACGGTCTGTGCGGAGAGTGCTGCCGGGAGCACGGCGAGGAGGAACGGGAGGAGGAGGCGGGGCATGGGGAAAGTCAGGAATTAAGTTCTTCCAATTGGGTACGCACCGTCCACTTCAGGATACCGACACTGATTTGCACGTACTGCCATTCTCCATCCAGCAGGAAGAACTGCAAGTCGTAGTTGTGACGGCGGTCCAGGAAGCCTTGCGGGGTGTATCTCATGATTTCCGGAGCAGTGCGGTTGCTCACCAGAAGGTTGCTCAGATTCTCCCGATAAACCAGCCGACGTGTCTTGCGGTTCACGATGAAGAGCTGTGCGTCCTTGGCCGCATCCTCATTGAGCACCAGACGTGAAGTCGTGAAGTCAAAATGGCTCTCTGCCGTACGGGGGAAGGTCGAGACATTGCCCTCTGCATCTTCGCCGTTCAGGTATTCACTCTTACGCTGAGCAAACGGCAGGTAGAGCAAGCGGTCACCGGGCACGAGGCTGTTCATCGGACCCAACTCACCGTTGTCAGCCGTAATGAACACGTCATAGTCGGGCGAAGGTTCATTCGCCGTATTCAGGAACTCTTTCACTGAAACGTGGATTTCCTTCGTGTCACGAATCAACGGCACTACGGCATAGGTAGGCTTCTGGAAACGCACCGTCCATACCGGGAGAGCGGACAAGCTCTCTTCCCCGGCACGCACCTGGTAGTCCGTATGCGCCGCATTCCACACCGTGTCGGTCACCAGCGTATGCCACAAGGTATCCAGCCCCTGACGCTGATGCGACACCACGCGAGCCTGAAGCCTACGCTCCAACGTGTCGCGAACAGCTCCGCGCTTCGAAAAACTGCGATAAACGATGCTCGTGTCAGCAGACTGACGGTCCAGCCGGATGCGCAGGTCGTTGATGTTGTCTCCGACTCCTAACTCCGGGATACGGCGGAACTTGGCACCGGGTTGTCCCAAAAGGGTTTCATATCCCTGCTGACCACCGACAGCCACCAGCCGGTAATTGCCGGGAGCCAGTTCGGGGAAGGTCATCTGGTATCCATACTGCGAGAGTGGAGCACTGCCGGGGGTATTCTCTACCGACCGGGAAGCCACGATGGTTCCGTCTTCGTCGATTACATAGCAAGTGATGCCGCCCACTTGGTCCTTGCGCAGGTCGGCTTGCTCGGTGTTGTAGTCGTAGACGAAAGTGACATACAGCCCCATGGGACAGTCGTCCCGGTCTTCATCCATCAGCGAGCAGGCTGTCAGGAGAGGCAGCAAGCCCAGACAGAACAGAAAGAGCGCGGACCATCCGTACAAATGCAGGCGTATGCTTGTCTTGTCTATTCGTTGTTTCATTGTCACACTTTTCTAAGTTAGGCGATTCTTTAGGTTCATATATCAGCGGAGGAAAAGAGTCAGGACACCGTCATCGTTGTCTTGGTTTTTCTCCAGGTGTTTCCGCAGCCGTATGCTTCGGAGGCACTCAGAGAACAAAAGCAAGTGTGCAAGTCCGACTGTTCCCGTTCGCCTTTCTTTCGTCTGAATCGATGATTTCCTGCCGCCTGTTCTTAGTAAAAGTCCCTGATGGAGGGGGAATGCCGGGGCACTCCCCCATCCAGAGGAACAATTGTTGTTAGGCTCTTTGAAAAAGAATGAGTCTATTAATGCAGAACCTCAGACTGTGAACGTTTTGCCCACGGCAAGATGCGGATGCGGGTATGAATGTACATCTCTACAGAGTCATCATCCTTACCGTCACCGGAAGTACCCGGGGTTACAGTCGGGATAGTCGGCTGACCGATGGCGGAAACACCTGTCACATCCACATTGTACCAGGTGTTACGCAGCATACCGTAACGACCCAGGTAGTTCTGCTCGGCTGTGGTATCAAAAGCGCCATTGGCTTTACCGCCTGCATTCTGATACGGATAAGAGATGCGGGTAGCGTTCGGAGTGAAGGTCTCACCGTTGTTCCACGGGGTCTGTGCGTCGCCGAAGTGCTTGATCATGACGGTATAGTAAGCATAGCCACCGAGATAGTACTTGAAGACATTCAGGATTTGCTTGTTGATTTCCGCTACAGCGGGGAAGTCAGCCTTATCCGCCTTGAATGTCGCACCATCCTCTTTCGGAGTTACGGAAGCCACGGTTACGATACCGGCAGCCTTGTCAGAAGTGCCGTTGTAGTTCAAGGTGATTTCGAGGTTCTTGTCACCCTCTGCTGCAGCAGAACCTTCAGCAAGGTTTACCTTGAACCAATTCTTTACCGCGGGAGTCTTGAATACCACCGACTTCACCTGCTTCATGAAATCAGCTTCAGTAAAGATAGCATCGGTCTGACTGTCGGTATAGAAGTCCTTCACATCTTCACCACCCTTCTGATAGTGAGCCTTGATGATGACACGGGTGGTCTGGTTGTCCTTCATACGGTCTACGCCGAAGGTATTCTCCAGTGCATAAACAACCTTGCCCGGCTGTGCCTGTACATAGTTCTTATCAGCAAAAGCATTCAAGTAGGTATCTATGGTCTGAGCAGCATCTACTGTGTTGAAAAGGGTAGAGTGCTCATCGTCGTTCGTACCCTTTGCATAGGTCGGGTCGATGGCCCAGTGGATGCGGTAAACGGGATCTTCGCCTGTTCCATTGAAAGTCTGACCGTTGTTGATGGCAGTCTTCTCGATGAAACGATAGGGGTTCGCCGTCAATGCCTCTAAATTATTAGAGTTCGACTTATAGGCAGCCCAGTTGAAGATGTTGGTCGGGAAAGCCGTTGCGGCAGCAGTGCCCTCACCTACGTTGTGTGAGAGATACATCGACTTGGCAGTCTGGTCCACCATGAAGCCGTCGATCTTCACCGTAAGTGTCTTGTTGTTGGTTACAGTCGCATCGGTAACCTTGTCGTTCACCTGTACCTTGGCCACCAGTCTTTCCACATAGATGGTTGCAGCGGGCTTGCTGCTCTGAGCCTGTTCCTGAGTCGGGAAAATCAACGCAGGGTCAACCACTGCCAGACGATAGATTTTACCGCCAAATGACGAACCTGCCGTAGCGGAAGCCACGGGAGCGTTGGTCATCATGAAACCGTTCTTGTAGTCGGCAGTGGCACCGGTGTTACCGGTCAGCAACTTGGCAGAGCTCTGAGCCGTCAACATCAGCTTTTCAAAGTCGGCAAAGGTCTTTCCGGTCAACGAAGTACCATTGGCAACAGCCGAACCGCTTCCGTCCGTGATACCGTCGACAGCCACCTTCAAGTCGGCAGCCTTGGAATCGTATACCGTACCGGAGCCGTTGTTTGCCTGAGCTTCCAGTGTGAACAGACCTTGGTTGTTCAGGATTACATAGGCATAGATGTTACCGGTCAGACCGTTCTTGTTAGCCAGCTGCACGATGCTGCGCTGTGTCGTGATCTGGTTGTTCACATTGGCTGCGGGGAAAGTGCCCGAGATGTCGTAAGCCGAGTGCAGCTTGGCACTAGCCTCGTCCGCACCGTTGAAAAGGAGCAAGGTGGCATTCTTCACCTCATATTCATAGAGTTCGCCATCCACATATTCAGGTTCGGTGCTAGCAGCACGTGTACCGTCAATCGAAGGCAGGCTGATGCTGACAGCCATAAATCCTTCCCCCTTCTCATTGAATCCCGGAGTAGGGACAGGGTCCTGCGTAGCAATATCGCTATCGCTACATGCAGCTGTCATTGCCACCAGCATTGCAGCCGCCATCCATTTGAAGTTGTTCAATACCTTCATAAAATTAGTCGTTGTTTTTAGTTTGATTAGTATATACTCTTTAGTAAATCCAAGTTATGTTGTGCCTCCGCCATTCCGCTTGCAGCAGCCTGCCCAAGCAACTGACGGGCAGTGTCGTAATCCCCTTTCAGGATTGCCAGCAGACCGCGGGCATGCACAGCCGCCGGACTGTTGCCCGCCTTCGCAAGGAACTTCTCGGCAGACGCGACATCCCTTCGCGACAAGGCGATGTTCGCAGCATTCAGGTTGGCAGTCTCGTCAGTGGGGAACATCCGCACAGCCGTCTCAAACACCTCGTTGTAGGCATCCGAACCCTGCTCATAGCTGTTGCCCAACAGGAAAAGCTCGTTCAATGAAAGCTGTTTGGGCTTCGTACGGAACACCCTCCGGGCCTCTTCCACAGTGAATGGTTTCACAACGTATTCCACCCGGTAGTCAGCATGGCGCAGTCCCGGATAGACCTCCGACAACAGACGACGGTAGACCTCGGGATAACGTTGGCGGATTCCTGCCTCCTTCGCGTCAGGCTCACCCTTCGCATCAATCCGTGCCAGCAAATCACCGCGCATCGGAAGGTCGGAAGCCTCCACCCAACGGCGCAGCCCGTCCCAGTCTTCAGCCGTGAACTCCACCCGGAACAGGTTGTCAGGCAGCCGGTGCAACACACGCACGTAGTCCTTCAACGCATTCGAACGTTCCTTTGCCAGACGTACGTTGTTGGCATAGCTACCCTCAGGCGAAGCGAACCCATGAATATCAATGTTCGAAATCAGCACGTTCGTATCATTCTTCACCAAGTCAATCGTACGGATGATTTTGACAAGTTCCTCCGGGTTCTTGCGGTATTGCGGGTCAATCTCCGTCCGGTTCACACGGAAGTCAAGGAAGGCACTGCCCCGTTCTTCGCGCACCTTCGGCTGTTCCACCTTCGGCGTCACAAACGCATACTGCACCTCGTCGAACGGGTCGTAGTCGATGCGGACTGTCTGGGCAGTCGCCTGCTCCAGCTTGTCGCCGCAGGCACAGAGGTCCTGCATCACGGCGAGCGTGGCACCTTTCATCCAAGGCTGGTAGACAGCCACATCAGTGTAGGCATACGTCTGTGCCGTGCCGTTCCGTCGACGCATCTCGACCGCATCGGGATAGGCATCACTTCCTGCCCGTTCGTGGTAGATGTGGGCGCGGCGTCCCGTGACGAGGAAAGGCGTCAGGGGCATCTCCCGGCTTCCGTCGGCAGAGGTGATGACCGGCTGGAAAGCCATAAGCTGGTCAGCCTTCAAATCCAGTTCGTCCAGCACAAACTCCATCGACACGACCAGCTTTCCGGAGTTGGAACGTGCGGTGAGCTTGCGTATATCCACACGAGGTGTGCCTGCCGCAAGGGGCAGGCATACCATCGCAAGGATGAAAGTGAGAAAAACATTCTTCGTTTTCATAATGGTTCAGGGTATGGGGTTAGAAAACATACACCAGGTTGATAGCGGCCTTCGTCGGGCCTACATAATTCTTGTGGTCGCGTCCGAGGAGTGCGCCACAACGTTCACACTCATACTTCTTGTACTGCGTATAGACATAGCCCACGCCGATGGCAGCCTCCACGTTCCAGTGCTTGCTCAGTGGAAACGCATAGCCATAGGCGATGCCGCCTCCGGCATACCAGCCCACGTAGCGGTTGTCCTTCAGCGAAGGGAACATGCCGAAGGGGAGGTGGATGCCCTGCACACGGTATTCTCCGCCCAGTGCGTCGACACCGACGAAGTGTCCCAGCATGGGACGGCAGAACCAGTAACAGAATTCGGGATTGACTACCCAGTGGCGCATCAACCGTTCGCTATCGGTCGATTTCCAGGGGTTGAGTCCATAGATTACCTGCAACGAAGTGTGCCTCCCCGTCTGCAACTCCGCCCCGATGTTGGGAGTCGTCGTCGCATCATAGAGCAAGTTGGTCTTTACAGCCACTTTCTGTGCACGGATGGCGGGGGTCATACACAGCAACAGTATCATACACGCGAGTACGCGATAGATGAGAAGTGTTGAAGATCTCTTTATCATACGGTGCATTGTTGTTTTATAAATGCTAGTTGTCTTACATATCACTTTTAAATCCCGTCCCTGTTGCGTATTTTTAGGGACGCACGAGCACGGAATTTGTTTTCGTTGCAAAATTAGAGAGAATAGCGCGTACAGTCGACGAACATCAATGTACATCTGAAAACATCATTTCACTGTTTATTAGCGAATTATAAAATACATCCATGTACAAATGCATCCAAATGCATGATTTCCCCTCCTTCCAGTAGACGGACGGCTTCCTGGTGACATTCCCAAGCTGTTCCCGCCACCGGGCATCCATGAGGAAGGGAGGATTCCGCCCCACGCCTGGGGATTATTGTCCATTATCCGTCGTCCATTGTCAAGAGAGACGGCTGCCATTGACCGCCGAAGAGGTGTTTTGACAAAATGTCAAACGAAGGACTCCACAGTGCCCTTCCTCGCACCAAAATACGATTGGGTGGATTCCGAGGCCCTTCTCAGGCGATTTGCAAAATACACATTGACACAAATTCGCTCCAAGCGTTATCATCCCGACACAACCTAAAAGCGACAACCTTCCCATACGACAGCAGGATTCCCACACGGCACACATGATGAAACCTTCCGATTTATTGACACGCCTCATCTTCCAGCGAACGAAACCCGGAGTTTTTGCCTTTCATTCTCCGAATATTTGACTTCCACGAATGAAACAATATTGTTTGGGAAGTGAAACTATATTGTTTGACTCGTCAAACACTTGTGTTTCGCATGTGAAACAATATTGTTTGAGCCTCAAAATGTAAGTATTTCGAAAATGAAATGTATAGTTTTCTAAAATAAGAGTCCTTTTCCGGCATTTTCATTAACCTTCATTTGTAATTGCACGCTATTTGCTCCGAATTTCATTAAATACACGTTAGGAGAAAACGGCATTTTCCGTGCATTTGTCAAGAGAAAGCAGCATTTTGATTGACAACTGATAATTTCCAGCGATGTGATGTCCAATCATCCCCGAAAGGTAGGGGCGACCGGTCGGATCGCCCGATACACATGCCGAAGGGCGGTTGTTCTTGATGGTGGGAATATTGAAAGGGAGGAAATGGTGGGACGGACAAAATGAGAACAGGCGTGATTGGGATGGATTTGGACGGGTGTGATTGGGACGGGTGTGATTGGGACGGGCGTGATTGGACCGGGCGACCAGACCGGTCGCCCCTACATTGTTTATTATTGGACGCTATACTACATACAGGATTTATCAGCAAACCAAAATACACCATATTGAGATGATACAATCTGAGTTACCATAGATATATAAAAAAAGTTCCGCCCTGGTACGCATTGCAAAGAGGCGTGGCGGAAATTGTTGATGCAAAGTTACAGCTTTGCGACTTGGATTGCAAATATTTTTGTGTTTACTTTCTCTGTCAATCGCTTATTCAATACTGGATTCCTTCTGCAAATAATCGAACGAAATCATCCCCGAAATGTAGGGGCGACCGGTCGGGTCGCCCGATACACATGCCGAAGGGCAGTTGTTCTTAATGAATGGGAATGGTGGAAGGGAGGAAATGGATGGAACGGACGAATTGGGAACAGGCGTGATTGGGATGGATTTGGACGGGCATTATTGGACCGGGCGACCAGACCGGTCGCCCCTACATTAATTTATTATTGGACACTATGACAGGATTCCTCCACAAATGACCGAACAAAACCATCACAAATAACCGAACGAAATCGTCACAAATAACCGAACGAAATCGCCACAAATGACCGAACAAAATCGCCACAAATGACCGAATTTATAAATAAAACATTGGGTATTAAAATTATAAGATATACCTTCGCAAAAAGGCATAAAAAAAACCGGATTCATCACCAGTAACTGAAAGCTGGGAGAGGAACGCCCGGGACTGCATTGCAAAAGTACATATAATATGGAACATAACAAAGATTTTTTTGTCTTCTCCACCAAACGCATGGAGCGGTATTAATGCATTCCGCCGACTATTCCAAAGACTGTCATTTAACCCGAAATCATTCTCTTTCTTCGCATCCACTCCTTGTCATTGGCAGAAGACAATAGAAAACGAAAGCGCGAACCACGCAGACCGTTCACGGTTCTGCCTGATTCGCGCCCTTATCTATACACGTTCCTCCGCAGGGAAGGAATCGGGAGAGGCTTGGAAATTAAATTGTTACTTCGCCAATTTGTCGTTAGAGCCCAACACATTCACGATCTTGTGCATGTAGAGCTTCTTCATCTCGTCACGAGCCGGACCGAGGTACTTGCGCGGGTCAAACTCGGCAGGTTTCTCAGCCAATACCTTGCGGATGGCAGCAGTCATCGCCAGACGGCTGTCGGAGTCGATGTTGATCTTGCAAACTGCAGACTTGGCTGCCTTGCGGAGCTCGTCTTCGGGGATACCGATGGCTGCTTCGAGCTTGCCACCGAACTGGTTGATCATGTCAACATATTCCTGGGGAACGGAAGAAGAACCGTGGAGCACGATGGGGAAGCCCGGCAACTCCTTCATGACACCGTCGAGTACGTCGAATGCCAAGGGAGGAGGAACGAGACGTCCGGTAGCAGGGTCAACGTGGCACTGCTCGGGTTTGAACTTATATGCACCGTGTGAGGTACCGATGGAGATAGCCAAGCTGTCGCAACCGGTCTTCGTGGTGAAGTCAACCACTTCCTCAGGACGGGTGTAAGTGTGATGCTCGGCAACCACCTCGTCTTCCACACCGGCAAGCACGCCCAGCTCACCTTCTACGGTGACATCATACTTGTGTGCGTATTCCACCACGCGACGGGTCAGTTCCACATTCTCGTCATACGGCAGGTGTGAGCCATCGATCATGACGGAAGAGAAGCCCAGGTCCACGCAGCTCTTGCAGAGTTCGAACGAATCTCCGTGGTCGAGGTGGAGCACGATTTCAGGATGTTCACATCCCAGTTCCTTGGCATATTGAACGGCACCTTCAGCCATGTAGCGGAGCAAGGTCTGGTTGGCGTAGTTACGTGCACCTTTTGACACTTGCAGGATGACCGGTGACTTGGTTTCTACTGAAGCTTGGATGATGGCCTGCATCTGCTCCATGTTGTTGAAGTTGAAAGCAGGGATTGCATAACCACCTTTGATGGCGCGTGCAAACATGTCTCTTGTGTTCACAAGGCCCAATTCTTTATAACTTACCATAGTGTAATTGTTATTAAAATTGATGAATGATTGATTCTCGTTTGTTTATCGTCGGCACAAAAGTAGCAAAGAATGTGAAAGGAAGGACCACAAAAGTTGCAAATATTCCGTTCTTTTCTTGAAAATTCCTTCAGTTTGATGCCCCCTGCAACCTTTCTGACAAATGTTTGCTACCTTGAGTTTGCAAGCACAGAAGGGAAGGAAACGGCTGTCCCTCCCCTCTCCTGCCCTCACTTTTCGTTCTTTTTCGCCTCCTCCCAGATGGCATCCATCTCGGCAAGGGTCATGTCGGTGAGCTTCCGTCCTGCCTTCAGGGTATGTTCCTCCAGGTAGTTGAAACGGCGGATGAACTTCTGGTTCGTACGTTCCAGGGCGTTGTCCGGATTGATCTTGTACAGCCGCGCGGCATTAATGAGGCTGAAGAGGACGTCGCCGAACTCCGCTTCCGCCTTCTCCTTGTCCATGTCAGCCACTTCAGCTTCAAACTCGCTGATTTCCTCCTTCACCTTGCCCCACACCTGTTCGCGCTCTTCCCAGTCAAAGCCGACGTTGCGTGCCTTGTCCTGGATGCGGTAGGCCTTGATGAGCGAAGGCAGCGCGTCGGGCACTCCGCTGAGGACACTCTTGTTGCCGTCCTTCTCCTTCAGCTTGATTTGTTCCCAGTTCTCCGACACCTGTTCGGCAGTGTCCGCCTTCACCTCTCCGAACACGTGGGGATGGCGGAAGACCAGCTTGTCACTCAGACGGTCGCAGACGTCCTTGATGTCAAACTGTCCCTTTTCAGAGCCTATCTTGGCATAGAATGCCACGTGCAGCAGGACATCGCCCAGCTCCTTGCAGATGTTCTTGGGGTCGTCCTTCATCAGGGCATCACAGAGTTCATAGACTTCTTCGATGGTATTGGGACGCAGACTCTCGTTGGTCTGTTTCTTGTCCCACGGACACTTCACACGCAGTTCGTCGAGTATGTCCAGGAAGCGTCCGAATGCTTCCAATTGTTCTTGTCGTGTATGCATCGTTGTTGTTTTTGTTGACGAGGGTTTAACTGAATCCTTGCAAAGGTAATGATATTACCGCTTTACCGGTTCCATCCCATTAAAAAAAGAGCTATTCGCTTGTCCGATAAATCAGGAAAGACTACCTTTGTAAACAGCCAAACTTTCGCAAGTTCAAGTTACTGCCAACAAAGGGGAATTCCCCAGCCCCAGCTAGTGGAAAGTTGGGTTTTGCGAGACTTAAAAAATCTATTATCTTATGTGCAAATTTTCAGAATCCACCAGACAGAAGCTTGGGAATACGATTGTATACATCGCCCGGCATACTCCAAGCCTCAGCAAAACAAAGTTGCTAAAGCTGCTCTATTTGATGGAAGAGCGCATGGCATTGAAATACCACCTCCCCTTTCTCGGAATACCATTTGAAGTATGGCAAGCCGGTCCGGTTGCCAAAGATGTATTCATCGACCTCTCTGACGGTCCTTTCCTCCTCAAAGGATTTATCAAGACCCATTACAAAGATGGGGGAATCTTCATTAATGCAATAGCGAAGTTTGACGATGCCGAATTTTCCGAATGCGAAATCAGCATGATGGATGAGGTTCTCGCCAAGTATGGCAACATGACAGCGACCGAACTTGTTGCGGAGACACATCAGAAAGGAAGCCTGTGGTACCAGACGGCGTCACGTACAGGACTGCTGGAAGCGTTCAAGGAACGTGAATGCAATAACTCCAACGAACAAATCGATTTTGCCGACGCAATGCCTGAGTGCGCTGCGGCCGATTATCGGGAAAGCCTGAATGTACGGCAGACAGCGAACCAATTAAATGCAGATTCTCATGTATGAAGAAGGAATGATACTGCTGTTTCATCCTTTCATTTTCAAGAATGGAGCAACTCCCAAAGACAAATTTTTCATTGTATTGAAAAAGCTGGACGGACACATTTTGCTTGCCAGCCTTCCGACATCCAAAGACCATGTTCCAACAGACTTGGGTGTCCGACATGGATGTATAGACCTGCCAGAACGGACATTCAATGCATTCGTGTTCTTGTCCGGTCAAAATGTAGCGACCCAAATTGACGGGACCTCATTTGCATTTAAAAAGGACACCTTTATCTATGGAGCAGACTTGGATGTATACCCCATGGAGCAATTTGATTTGCAGGAACAGACCGCCCAAACAGCTATTGAGAAAATCGGAATACTGGACCGTATGGTCTTCGATAACCTGATTACTTGTCTGTCAGGAAGCAAGATGGTAAAAAACAAATTCAGAAGACTTTTGCAGCAATCACTCAACAGCAGCAAACTCTAAAAACGACTGGCTATTGATCTATTGTAGCACCTTCCTCCATACGACAAACGTATCCCTTTCCCATTTTACGTTTTTTTAATACTCTGTTTTACTGCCAAAGGAAACGAACGCCATACAGCGAAAAACTATTACTTTCACATCAGCCCACAGGCGGGACTTTGGCGATATATCCATTTTACCCCCCCCTACCAGCTTTCTTACATAAGTTTTTACACCACTGATTCAAAAAAGGATAACAGAAAACTGAAAGAGTCAGGAAGGCACCGTCAAGGAGTGTTGCAGTCTATTAAATAATTCATAGCTTTGCGGACTGACAAACCAAAACCTTTAAACAATGAAAAAGATCCTGGCCTTCACTTTATTTGTCCTCATGGGAGTGGTTGCAAGCTTTTCCCAAGACATTAATTTTCACGCGAAAGCCGGTGTGGGCTTTGCCAATCTCACCGGAGATGCCAACGGCGACCCTCTCTTCTCTTACAAAGTCGGTGTGGGTATGAATATCGGTCTGGGAGGACACTGGGAACTGCATCCGGACCTCTTCTTCGTCCGCAAAGGAATGAGCAACAGCGCCGAGGTCCGTTCCAATGATATCGGCATGAAAGGTGATCTGACGCTCAATGCCTGTTACCTGGAACTGCCCGTCATGGCTGCTTACCGCATCCCCCTCGAACGGATGGATGTCGTGCTATACGCCGGTCCCTATCTTGCCTACGGAGTAGGAGGCAAGGTCAAGTCAACCGTCACCGGCAGGGAGGACTCGGATGAACCTGTACGGAAAATAACTGAAAGCCAGAGTGTCTTCGGCACCGGCGGACTCAAACGTTTCGATTCCGGCCTGGGACTGGGTATGGATCTTGAATTCGGACGTTTCATTGCCGGCATCAATGTCAACATCGGACTGGTCAACCTGGCTAGAACTAAGGATTTCGATTACGACGAGGATGACATCGCAGTCCGCAACCTGGCGGCACACATCTCCTTCGGCTACAAGTTTTAAAAGCGAATCAATAAAAAGGAGTCAACCGACATCCCGTTGGCTCCACCATACTACTAACCCCAAAATAACAAGTAACAATGAAAAAGATTTTCTTTCTTGCCTTGTTTGCCATTCTGGGAATGACAGCAAGCTATGCACAAAGTGTAGGTTTTAACGTGAAAGCCGGTGCCGGTGTTGCCAACCTGAACGGCGATGTAGACGGTGACCCCCTCTTCTCCTACAAAGTCGGCGTCGGTGCTGAAATCGGCTTGGGAGGCAACTGGGCACTCCAACCGACCCTCTTCTTCGTCCGTAAAGGAACGACCAGCAGCATCGGTGAGAATATAGAAGGAACGCTATTCACATTAAAGCAGACCATAAATGCCAACTACCTGGAATTGCCCATCATGGCTGCCTATCGCATCTCACTGCCTTCAACCAACGTGGTACTCAATGCCGGTCCTTACCTCGCCTACGGGTTAAACGGAAAATACAAGTTTGAAGCAGGTGAAGAAGAGATGAAAACAAACATCTTCGGTAAAGACGCTTTCAAACGCTTCGACTGCGGTCTGGGTGTAGGCGTTGCCTTCGAATTTGGCAAGTTCATTGCAGGCATCGACGCCAACTTCGGTTTGGCCAACATTGCTCCCTCTGGTAAGGACAACGACCAGCCTAACATGGAAGTTGCTGACGTGAAATTTGATAAGGATTCCAAAATCCACAACATAGCTGCCCACATCACTATCGGCTACAAGTTCTAAAAAAACATCTTACATCGTTTCGTAACTATGGGAGGCTGGCTCTTTGCCTGATGGCAAGGGTCAACCTCCTCTTTTTGAGTGTCCGGTAATTCTGCCCCGGTCGGACGGTTCACTCATGATACTAGGATTTTAATTAAAATATAAGATAACATAATCACCAAGATCCTTATAACCTATCAAATTATTAAGGTTAAACTTGCAGCTGAAATCCGGACGATACGTAATCACAATAAACGGATTCTCTATCCGATACGAAGTCGACTCATTATTGGGAGTAGATTCAAATCCCATGGATTCACAAACAACCTCCACCCGCAGAATCCTATGTTCCTGAAGGTACTTAATCATAATTTCAGCTTGCGTAGGTTGAAGAACCATGTCCTCATCATCGTCGCATGATGCAAATGCCACGCTAGCCATGCTTAACAGCACGCAGCCAATCAGTTGAAATAATTTCATGATATTATATGGTTTAAAGTTTGTAATGGGGTAAATATATAGGTAAAGAACAGTCAGGCGCAAATAAAAAGGCATCCAATATCGGCAATTGCCGGAAATGGATATTTTTTTCCAAAAAGTCTGTATATACAGAGCCTTTTTTAGCCCATTCGTGATTTTTTCTACCTGCCGATGAAAACGATACACCCCATTTTTAGTACTTTTGCAACCTGTTCAATGAATACACGATCATAAACAATACGCATAACAACAATGGAATTAGCAAGTAAGTACAATCCCGCTGACGTGGAAGGGAAATGGTACCAGTATTGGCTGGACAACAAGCTTTTCAGTTCGAAACCTGACGGTCGTGAGCCTTACACCGTCGTCATCCCGCCGCCCAACGTCACCGGCGTGCTCCACATGGGACACATGCTTAACAATACCATTCAAGATATTCTGGTTCGCCGTGCCCGCATGATGGGCAAGAATGCCTGCTGGGTGCCGGGAACGGACCACGCCTCCATCGCTACCGAAGCCAAGGTGGTGAACAAACTTGCCCAGGAGGGTATCAAGAAGACGGACCTCACCCGCGAAGAGTTCCTCAAACATGCCTGGGCATGGACCGAGGAGCACGGAGGCATCATCCTGAAACAGCTCCGCAAGCTGGGTGCGTCCTGCGACTGGGACCGCACCGCCTTCACCATGGATGAAGAGCGCAGCCGGAGTGTCATCAAGGTCTTTGTCGACCTCTACAACAAGGGACTTATCTACCGAGGCGTCCGCATGGTCAACTGGGACCCGAAAGCCCTCACGGCCCTGAGCGATGAAGAGGTGGTCTACAAGGAAGAGCACAGCAAGCTGTACTACCTCCGCTACAAAGTGGACGGGGACGCAGAAGGACGCTATGCCATCGTTGCCACCACCCGTCCCGAGACCATCATGGGCGACACCGCCATGTGTATCAACCCGAACGACCCGAAGAATGCCTGGCTGAAGGGCAAGAAGGTGATTGTACCCCTCGTGGGACGTGTCATCCCGGTGATTGAGGATGAATACGTGGACATCGAGTTCGGTACGGGCTGTCTGAAGGTGACTCCGGCGCACGATGTGAACGACTACATGCTCGGCGAAAAACACAACCTGCCCAGCATCGACATCTTCAATGACAATGGAACGCTGAGCGAAGCTGCGGGACTCTACGTCGGCATGGACCGCTTCGACGTACGCAAGCAGATTGAAAAGGACCTCGCCGATGCCGGTTTGCTGGAGAAGGTGGAGGCCTATACCAACAAGGTGGGTTGCTCTGAACGTACCGGTGTGCCCATCGAGCCGAAGCTCTCCATGCAGTGGTTCCTGAAGATGGAACATCTCGCCAAGCCGGCTCTCGAAGCGGTGATGAACGACGACATCAAGTTCTATCCTGCCAAATACAAGAATACCTATAAATACTGGATGGAGAACATCAAGGACTGGTGCATCAGCCGCCAGCTGTGGTGGGGACACCGCATCCCTGCCTATTTCCTGCCCCAGGGAGGCTTCGTCGTGGCTGAGACTGCCGAAGAGGCACTTGCCCTCGCCAAGGAGAAGACCGGCAATGCCGGACTGACCCTTGCCGACCTCCGTCAGGATGAAGACTGCCTCGACACTTGGTTCTCCTCCTGGCTGTGGCCCATCTCGCTGTTCGATGGCATCAACCATCCGGGCAATGAGGAAATCAACTACTACTACCCCACCTCGGATCTGGTGACGGGACCGGACATCATCTTCTTCTGGGTGGCACGCATGATTATGGCGGGCTATGAGTATGAAGGCAAGATGCCGTTCAAGAATGTCTACTTCACCGGTATCGTGCGCGACAAGCTGGGACGCAAGATGTCCAAGTCGCTCGGCAACTCGCCCGACCCGTTGGAACTCATCGAACGTTACGGTGCCGACGGTGTACGTATGGGTATGATGCTCTCGGCTCCTGCGGGCAATGATATCCTCTTCGACGACTCGCTCTGCGAACAGGGACGCAACTTCAACAACAAGATATGGAATGCCTTCCGCCTCGTGAAAGGCTGGCAGGTAGCCGACAAGGAACAGCCTGAATCTGCCGCCATTGCTACCCGCTGGTTTGACAGTCTGCTGGCAAAGACGGGTGCCGAGGTGGATGACCTCTTCGGCAAATACCGCCTGAGCGAAGCACTGATGGCTGTCTACAAGCTGTTCTGGGACGAATTCTCCAGCTGGTACCTGGAGCTGGTGAAGCCTGCCTACGGGGAACCCATTGACCGCCGGACCTACGAGCAGACCCTCGCCTTCTTCGAGGAGTTGCTGACGTTGCTCCACCCCTTCATGCCGTTCATCACCGAGGAGCTGTGGCAACACCTGGCTGAACGCAAACCGGGAGAAAGCATCATGACGGCACAAATCAACCGCCACGAACAGACCGACCGGGCAGAAGCCCAAGCCATCATCAACGGTATGGAACACATGAAAGAGGTGGTGACGAATGTACGCAACGTCCGTGCGCAAAAGAACATCTCCCCCAAGCAGCAGCTCGGTCTGCTCGTCATGGGTGAAGACAACCTCGTGGACCAATTCAAGGCTGCGCTCATCAAGCTGGGCAACCTGACCGGAATCAGCGTCCCCAACGAGAAACCGGACAATGCCGCTTCCTTCCTCGTGGGAACTACGGAATACTTTATTCCGTTGCTTGGCATGATTGATGTGGAAGAAGAGCTGAAGAAGCTGGAGGCAGACCTGACCTATCAGGAGGGCTTCCTGCAGAGTGTCCTCAAAAAGCTGGGCAACGAGAAGTTCGTCAACAATGCCCCGGCAAAGGTCATCGAGATGGAACGCAAGAAGCAGGCTGACGCTGAAAGCAAGATTGCCGCACTCAAGGAAAGCATCGAAAAGCTGAAGGGATAACAACCACCGTTACCCTGAAGAACCACAATAAGACTGAGGCGCAGAGATACCGGGAGTCCTCATCCTCCCGCATCTCTGCGCCTCTTTTGTATTCTTTCTCCAATAACCGGCAATCACCGCTTAGAGCAGCAATAGGCTCATCGCCATGATGGCCATGCCTGCCACGATGCCGCCGACACCCAGATGGTGGTGACCGTATTTCTCAGTACCGGGCAAGAGCTCGTCAAACGAGATATAGACCATGATGCCCGAGACGAAGGACAGCAGCAACGCATTGAGCGTCGGAGTCCAAAACGGTTGCAGGAACAGGAAGCCGACCAGAGCACCAATGGGCTCCGCCATGCCGGAAAGGAACGAGTACCAGAACGCCTTCTTCCGGCTTCCGGTGGAATGAAAGATGGGGACTGACACGGCAATGCCCTCCGGGATGTTGTGGATGGCAATGGCAAACACGATGGGCAGGGCGATGTCAATGTTCGTCAGTGCCGACGCAAAGGTCGCCAGTCCCTCCGGAAAGTTGTGGATGCCGATGGCCAGCGCCATCAGGATGCCCGTACGTTTCAAGCGGCGGGTCTGCCCGTAATCGGAGTCCGTGTGTATCTCGTGGGGGTTCTCGTCGGCAGGTACCAGACGGTCGATGAGGGCAATCAGCCCGATGCCGGCAAAGAAAGCCAGCAACATGTAGACCTGCGGCAGCCTCCCGGGATAGATGCCGCTCAATGCGAGCACCGACTGCGGCATCAGCTCCATGAAGGAAACATAAATCATCACACCGGCTGAAAGTCCCAGTGCGGCTGAAAGAAATCGGGTATTGGTCCGTTTGGCAAAGAAGGCTATCAGGCTGCCTATGCCGGTGGAAAGGCCTGCAATCAGGGTCATTCCCAGTGCGAGTGCAACATTATCGTTCATTTTGTCAGTATTTTCGGTCAGGTTATTACTCGGTAAATATCATGGGCGCAAAAGTACAGAAAGGTGACATATGAACCAATACCCACATCCATGTATTTGCAGCAGGCCGTCCACCGGCAGCTTTTCTCCCGACTAACGGAGCCGGGCAGCCTCATCGCGCCGGCGCTTCTTCCACAACTGCCAGGAGTTGATGATGTTCTGCCACAGCACATATCCGCCGGGGGCAACCGAAGAGAGCGGATTCAGGTAGGTATATGCCATCCAGATGGCAAGCACGGTGTTCTTCTGCCCGAGTGCCTGACCGCCACTGATGCGTTCGCCGTAACAGGCTCCGATACGCTTGCCCAGGAAAAACTGCAGGCAGCAGGCGACCAACGCAGCCAGAGCCACCAGCCACTCGACAAAGACCGGTGCGTCGCTGTTGACCAGTGAGCGTGCGGTCTGTCCACAGACGATGGCCAACGAGATGCCCCAGATATAGAAAGCCGCATTGCTGACCGTGGCAAGCCAGTGATGTACCCTCGGCAGCCACCAGCGAAGCAGCACCGCCAGGATGAACGGACAAAGCAACAAGGGGAACACCTTGCTCAGAATCTTCAGGAAAGCCACAAAGAACGACAATCCCTCGTGGGATTCCACCAACGGAAAGACCAACGGGACCACAATGGCGGCAAGCAGATTGGACAGCAGTGTATAGGTCGTCAGACTCGCCGCATTACCACCCAGCTTGCCGGTGATGACAGCCGCTGCCGTAGCCGTCGGACAAATAAAGCACACCATGGCTCCCTCGAACACCTCCCGGTAGGTCTCACTCATGGAACAGAACAACAGGATGGCAGCAAGCCCCAGACAGGCAAACAGCTGGAACAGCAACAGCCACAGGTGCCACTTCACAGGCATCAGGTCGCGCATGTCAATCTTACAGAACGTCAGTAACAGCTGGGCGAAAATAAGCAGCGGCGTAAGCACGTCGACCGAGACCAGAATGAAAGGCTTGAGCGGAGCCACCAGGGGGACATTCGCAAAAAAGAAATAACACAGGACACCTGCCAGCATAGCCACAGGCAAAGTCCAGTTCTTGAGAAATTGAAGCATAGTCCTATCGTTTTTCAGCTTGCAAAGATAGGCTGTTTCTTCCAAACACGGCTCCATTCCGAAGCGATAAGTTCGGTCGTGACACCCTCCTGCCCCAACCGGAAATCAACTTGTTCTCAGATTGCCCCTTCCGCCGGACAAATCCTAATAAAATTCGTGAAAACAACGACGTTCCTTATTGCAGGAGATGAATATAAACCGTAATTTTGCAGACGGAAAAAATGGGAGGTTAAGCAGCCTTTCGACAAAGAATTGTGGTTACAACTATTTTCTATTCTATAAAACGTAATTGATATGACTTATTCACACGAAGTAGAACACATGTGTGTTGTAAAGAAAGGTCCCAACCACGGACCGGCTCCTATTCCTGAAGAAGGAAAATGGGTAAAAGCGAAAGAAATCGTTGATATTTCCGGTTTGACACACGGTGTGGGTTGGTGCGCTCCCCAGCAAGGTGCATGTAAACTGACTCTGAATGTTAAGAACGGCGTTATCGAAGAGTGTCTGGTAGAGACCATCGGCTGCTCCGGTATGACCCACTCGGCTGCCATGGCTTCTGAAATCCTGCCGGGCAAAACCATCCTCGAAGCCTTGAACACCGACCTCGTATGCGATGCCATCAATACAGCTATGCGTGAATTGTTCCTCCAAATCGTTTATGGACGTACCCAGTCAGCTTTCTCTGAAGGCGGTCTGATGATTGGTGCCGGTCTGGAAGACCTCGGTAAAGGTCTCCGCAGCCAGGTAGGTACGCTCTATGGTACGAAAGTGAAAGGAACCCGTTACCTGGAACTGACCGAAGGCTATATCACCCGTATGGCGCTCGACAAGGACGACCAGGTGATCGGCTATGAATTTGTACACATGGGCAAATTCATGGAACAAGTGAAGAAAGGCGTTGACGCCAACGAAGCACTGAAAGCCGTGACAGGCACTTACGGACGCTTCAAGCCCGAACAAGGCGCAGTTAAATATATTGACCCACGTAAAGAATAAAGGAGGACACAGATTATGATTAGACCAGTACAATTTGAAAGCCAAGATCGCCGTATGAAGCAAATTCTGGCTGCTTTGAACGAAAACGGCATCAAAGACATCGAAGAAGCTAACGCAATCTGTGACGCTGCCGGTCTCGACCCGTACCTGACTTGCCAAGAGACACAAGGTATCTGCTTCGAAAACGCAAAATGGGCTTACGTGGTAGGTTGTGCCATCGCCCTGAAGAAAGGCTGCAAGAACGCTGCCGACGCTGCTGAAGCCATCGGTATCGGTTTGCAGGCATTCTGCATCCCCGGTTCTGTTGCCGACGACCGTAAGGTTGGTCTGGGTCACGGAAACCTGGCTGCCCGTCTGCTCCGCGAAGAGACCCAATGCTTTGCGTTCCTCGCAGGTCACGAGTCATTCGCTGCTGCCGAAGGTGCCATCAAGATTGCCGAAATGGCAAACAAGGTTCGCAAGAACCCCTTGCGCTGCATCTTGAACGGTTTGGGTAAGGATGCTGCCATGATCATCTCACGCATCAACGGCTTCACCTATGTTCAGACTCAATTCGACTATTATACCGGCGAACTGAAGGTGGTAAACGAAATCGCTTACTCCGACGGTCCGCGTGCCAAGGTGAAATGCTATGGCGCTGACGACGTGCGCGAAGGTGTTGCCATCATGTGGAAGGAGAACGTAGACGTTTCCATCACCGGTAACTCTACCAACCCGACCCGCTTCCAGCACCCGGTTGCCGGTACCTACAAGAAAGAGCGTGTCCTCGCCGGCAAACCCTACTTCTCTGTAGCTTCCGGTGGTGGTACGGGACGTACCTTGCACCCGGACAACATGGCTGCCGGTCCTGCTTCTTACGGTATGACCGATACACTCGGCCGTATGCACTCCGACGCTCAGTTCGCAGGTTCTTCATCCGTTCCTGCCCACGTAGAAATGATGGGCTTCCTCGGCATCGGCAACAACCCGATGGTAGGATGTACTGTAGCTTGTGCCGTAAACGTGGCTCTGGCTTTGAACAAGTAATCCCTGCACACATTCACCATATCCGGACGCTCCTGTTCCCGCAAAAGAACAGGGGCGTCCTTTTTTATGTCTCTTCGGGGCAGATACAACTGAAAAGGTCAGGACCGCATCATACAGTCCTGACCTTTTCATGTATCTGTAGCAGCTAACCGGAAAGCGGATAGCCGGTCAGTTCAATCAATAGCCGTTGTTGCCATACTCGGCAGAGTTCTCGATCTGGTTCAAGAAGTCGTAAGAGATGGGACGCAGGTAGTTCTTCTCGGTGAACGAACGGGCGGCACGGGGATTGCCTTTGGCAAGCTGGGACTCGAAGGCGTGGTGACGCTTGAGCAATGCCCAACGGTTGAACTCACCGCACAACTCACGGGCATACTCGTCGAGCACATCCTGTTCGGTTGCGGTCGTCAGACGCATGTGTGCCTCGAAGTCTTCGGCATTGCGGCAGGCACGCTGACGGAGCGGATTCAGGTACTGGGCTGCACGGGCACCGTCACCCAACATGGCATTTGCCTCGGCGGCAATGAGGTAAACCTCAGCCAGACGCATGATGAAGGTATCACCCACCTTACGTTGCAGGTTGCTCGTGTAGGCACCGTCAAAGCACCAGTTGAGCTTGTTGAAGCCCGGATAGAGCTGGTACGTATTGGTCTGATGGGCATCAAACGCAACCTCCACGTATTTGCCTTCCTCATCGAACAGGTCGTCGATATTCACACAGACGTAGGCACGTTCAGCCTTCTCTTCGGCTGTCAACGGGTCTTTCGACAGGTAAATCACGAAGCGGTCTTCGTCCACATCCAACGGATAGGGCGTATAGTACACGTTGTCTACATCCTGCAGCACGGTGATGTCACCGGAGTGGTCGCCACGCGGCCAGATCTTGTGCGGCCATTGGTTCCAGGTGCCGGTAGTCATGTTACCGTCGGCATACGGGTAAATCTTCTTGCCCACATGACGTTGGTCGATGCCGTACTTCTCGCACAGTTCCTCGTCCAGGGTTACGGTCTTGTCCTCATAATCGGACGGGTACCAGGTAGTCTGCTTCAGTGTCGGATTACCGTAGGCAGTCATGAAGGTCACCTCCCAACGCTTGTCATAGTCGGCGTCGAACAGGTCGATAAGATACTTGGACGGAGCGAGGATGTTGTTGTTCACACGGCCCAGATAGTAGTTCGCATTGTCCTTCACCAGGTAGATATCGTTGAGGTTGTTGGGCTTGGGATACATGTAGGAGAAGATGTTCGACTGCGCATAGTTGGCAGAAGTAGCCACCTTCGTACTCGGAGCGGAAGCGATGAAGAGTGCCTCATCGTTGGACTTGTTATTGGCTGCTGCCCAAACCTCGGCTACATCGTCATAGAGACGGGCACCATAAGTGGAGGCGTTGGCAATCAGGTCTTCCGCTACCTCCTTCGCACGTTGCCAGTAGGACACGCCGTCTTCGCTCAACCCCTCGCCTGCTCCCTGTGCATAGACACGGGCCAGAAGACCGAGAGCCGTTTTCTTGGTACAACGGGCATAGTCACCGTTCAGCGGTTCCACGTCAAGGTATTCGGCTGCCAGCTTCAGGTCTGCGACCATCTGTCCGTACAGTTCCTCGTAGGTGTTGCGCTGCGGACGCATCTCGGCACCGTCCTGCGAGCTGTTCAGCTTCAGCGTCACATTGCCGTAGTTGGAGACGAGGATATAATAGTAGTAGGCACGCAGACAGCGGGCTTCGCCTTCGAGCACCCGGATGGCATGTTCGTCACCGCCCACCACTTCGGGAGCCACCTCGATGGCAGTGTTACAGGTATTGATGAGCGAATAAGCCTGGTTGAACAGCTTGTTCGTGTAGTTGGTATTCGTGGTCAGACCCTCGTAGTAGAACACCTGCTGTCCCCACGTACGATTGTTGGAAGTCAGCCAGAGGTCCGTTCCGCCCTCGGCAACGGCAAAGTAGTCGAAGGCCGAGAAGAGCTGTCCATAGAGAGGTTCGTAGCAATAGGTCACCATGCCCTGCCACTTTGTGAAGTTGCGGGTCTCGTCACCGCCGCTTCCGGCACCGGGATTGTATTCATCCAGACTGCAAGCGCCGAGTGCAAAGGCTGCGAACGCCACAGTCAATGCGTTGGAAAATATGTTTCGTTTCATTGTTTTAGATGTTAGTGTATTCAACTTCCGCAAGCCCAAGTGGACAAATTGAACTTATCCCCTTGTCAACGTCACCCCTTGAGCATGCACGGAACTTAAGTTAGTGATGTTTATGGATGGGGTTAGAAGGAGAGGTTCACACCGAAGACCATCTGCTTGGTCAGCGGGTAGTTCAAGCCTCCGTTCATTTCCGGGTCATAGTCTTCAAGCAAGTGGCTCTTGGCTACCACCAGCGGGTTGGTGATGGTGGCATAGAAACGGCACTTGCCGATGCCTGCCTTCTTCAAGAGATTCTCGGGAAGGGTATAACCCAGGGTGATGTTGCGGATCTTGAAGAACGAACCGTCGACATACTCCAGCGCTGAAAAGCCTACGTAGGAAACACGCTCCCTGTTGGCGTTGATTGCCGGGAAGTCATTCGAGGGATTGTCCTCCGTCCAGTAGTTGAAGTAAGTCGGGAAGTTCTCGATACCTCTCGGGTCGTAGGAGCTGAGCATGCCGTACTTGATCATCTGTCCCCAGCGCATGTACATGAAGATACTCAGGTCGAAGTTCTTGTATTTGAAAGTGTTCTGGAAGCCCAGTGTCCAGTCGGGCGAATTGTGTCCCAGCACCTGGTAGTCGGCGTCGCTGTAGGCGTACTTGTTCTCCGAGTTGTAGTAGATGCGGTCACCGGTCTCTTCGTCGATTTTGTAGAACACACCATCGGACTCCTTGTACAGGCCGGGCACGTTGATCTTGATGTCACCGGGAGCGCAGTTGAAGACAGCGGCGTCCGCCTCTTCACCCTTCTGCCACATGCCGTCGATCTTGTAGTTATAGAACGAGTTCACCGGCTCGCCGATGGTGAGGGAGTAGTCGCCGTTGGTGATGTTGTTGGCAGCGCCGTCAATGAGCGACTTGATTTCCTCCTTGTTGTAGTTGAAAGTCACGGTGGAGTTCCATGAGAAGTCTTTCGTCTCGATGTTTCGGGTGTTCAATGCCATCTCGAAACCGCGGTTCTCGGTCTCACAGATGTTCATGTTCATCTTGTAACGGGTCGACGAGTTGTAACCACCGTTGGTGATGGGCAGCTGACGTTCCCAGATGACGCCCTTGGTCTTGGTGAAATAGTAATCCATCGACACGTCGATGCGGTTGTTCAGGAAGGCAGCATCAAGACCGATGTTGGTGTTGTAGGACTTCTCCCAGCCCAGTGCACGGTTGGTGTACATCTCCGAGAAGCGGTAGATGGTATGGTTGGCGCCACTGAAGCTCAGGGTAGACTCTTCCAGGTTGGAAGCCGACGAATAGGGGTCGATGGAGGCAGTACCGGTAATACCCCAGCCGACACGCCACTTCAGGTTGTCGAGCCAGCTGCGTGTGCCCTCCATGAATTTCTCGTCAGACATACGCCATCCGGCAGATACGGCGGGGAAGGTATCCCAGCGGTTACCCGGAGCCAGGCGCGAAGAACCGTCATGACGGACGGAAGTCGAGAAGAGGTACTTGCCCTTGTAAGAGTAGTTGATACGTCCTACCAGACCGAAGCCCTTCGACATGGTGTAGTCCGAAGCGGCTGTGACGTAGTCGTTGTTGAGACCCATGTTGTGCCACAGGTAGGCGTTGTCGGAGATGTTGGTCTCCTGCTGCCACGTCTCATCGTGCTGGTTGTGGTTCCAGGAGGTTACGGCAGTCAGCGTGAAGTCGTGGTCGTTCTTGATCTGGAAGTTGTAGGTGATGACGTTCTCCCACTTGTAGTCGTAGTCGCGCGACTGCGTGATGCGGGCGTAGACGTTGGCATTCGTGCCCACGGCATCGGCACCGCTCGTATTATAATATTGGTAAGAACCGATGCCCTGGAAGTAGTTCGTGCGCGAATAGTTCAGGTTGGCACCGATACGCGAGAGGATGGTCAGTCCCTTGACCGGACGCAGCTCGATATAGGGGTTGAAATAGAGCTTGTAGTTCTGGTTCTGGTTGCGGTAGTTGCTCTTGTTGTTCAGCAACAGGTTGGTCAGCGTTCCAGCGGACGGGTTGACTTTGTAGCTGCCGTCCTCGTTGTACAGCTCACCGAGCGGCTCGCTTCTCAACGCACGGTCGAGGCTGGCGTATGCCCGGTTGCGGTGTACGTAGGACATCTGTGCGTTCACACCGACGCTCATCCACTCCCTCACCTTGTGGTCGATACGCATGTTGGAGGAGTACACCTTATATTCATCGTCGCGGTACTGGCCGTTCTCGTTGGAGAAGTTCAGGGAGAAGTAAGCCTTGGTCTTCTCCGTTCCGCCCGACACGGCGACACTGTAGTTCTGTGTGATACCGGTCTTGAGCAGTTCGTCCGCCCAGTCGATATACTTGCCCTGCTGGTGCAGCGCGTAGGAGCCTGTACCGAGCACGGCGTCCAGCACACGTTCGTCATCGGCGGTACTGGTCCAGTTACCGGTTGCGCGGTTGGCATCGCGGATGCCCTGGAGGTAGGTCTCTCCCGTACGCATCTCAGGCACCTGGGACCATCCGTTCACACCGACGTAAGCATTGAAGTCTACATTGATTTTGCCTTCCTTGCCGCTCTTGGTCGTAATCAATACCACACCGTTGGCACCGCTCGCACCATAAACGGCTGTCGAGGAAGCATCCTTCAGGACTTCGATGGATTCGATGTCGTTCGGGTTCAACGTAGCGTAGTCACCGGGCATACCGTCGATGATGAACGTCGGGTTACCGCTCGCAGTGAACGAACGCGTACCACGCAACTGCATGTTGACGCCTTCACCGGCCTGACCCGACGTACGGGTGATGTCCAGACCTGCCACCTTTCCCTGCAAGGCCTCCATCGGGTTCGAACCCGGATTGAGGGTAATGTCTTCGCTCTTGACAGAGACGATGGAACCGGTCAGGTCGCGTTTCTTCATCGTACCGTAACCGATGACCACCACTTCGTCAAGCAGTTGGTTGTCAGGCTCCATCGTCACACGCATCGGTCCGGAAGTAATCTTCACGGTCTGTGACTTGTAGCCCATGTAAGTCAGTTGGAGTTCGGTGGCTCCGGCAGGAGCGCTGATTTTGAAATTGCCATCGAAGTCGGTGATGGCACCCGCCTGCGTACCTTTTACCAGTACGGAAACACCAATCATCGGTTCGCCATTCTCGTCAATGACTTGACCGGTGACGGTCTTTGTTTGCAAAACTTCCTGAGGATTAGCGCCTTCTACCCCTCCCCACGACGCTTTTGCGGACAAAGGCAGAGAGAACAATGCTGCGGACAATCCCCACACAAAAAGTGAACGGCCACAAAAGGCCTGTGTGGCACCCGACGGATGCACAGATCTTTTCTTGTTTTCCATTTTTACAAGGTTAACGGATGAATAATTGGTTAGTTTTTCCAAACGACAAAGATAATGTTTCTCCCTGATATCGCATGCTATCTGAAAGAAATTTATTTACTTCCGGGAGCGTTTTTAACATACTAGGGCACAGCGGACGTATGTTCTTTTCAACGAACTGCCGTCCGTCTGCCGTCCACCCTGCCGGCAGGCAACAAAAAAGACGAGTGAACAGGAGCCTGCACAACAAAGAGAATGATTCTCCTTGCGCTCCTGTTCACTCGTCCCTTGTGGACGGACCGTGGTCCGCCCTTTACTTTCTCTGCAACCAGTAGACGCCCTCCTTCTTGACAGTGAGACGGAAGGAATCCTTCACCTTCACGTTGTCCACGAGGACGGAGACTTCGTACGTCTGCGGGTCAATGTACTTCACGGCGTATTTGCCGGATGAGAGGGGGACGGTGATGTCCGTCAGACGGTGCACATTGAGCACGGCACCCTGCTTCTTCCCGGCTATCATCTCATAGTCTTCCGTGTCAACCGGCACCACGTCCATCAGGGGGACGGCAGCCAGGAAGGCCTCATCGGCTACCTGAAGCACGGGACACGAGCCGCCGCCCATCAGCACTGCCCAACCGTGGTCGGGATAGTTCTGGGCATAGAGCACGACAGCCTTGTCGGGATACTTCGTACGGTATTCGCTCACTGCCTTGTATGCCTCGCGGTATCCCATCTTGCCGACCTTCATCTTGCGGGCATGCTGACGGGGTGCAAGGTTCTTGCCACCCTCGGGAGCATAGACCGTGCCGTCAGTGCGGTAGTGCCAGTAGCGGATGTCGATGATGTCGACCACGGCAGCACGTTTGGGGTCGCTCAGGATGGCATCCTGCACATCCTTGGTCGCACTCAGGGCGACAGTGGCGTGCTTGCCCGTCTCCTGCTCCCACTCGGCAATGCAGTCGAGCCAGAACTCCATGAAGTGGAGCGGTCCGGTGTACTCGGCACTGATCAGCTGCACGACGTTCCGGTTGTCCGCGAAGTTGTCGAGGCACTGACGGATGTACTGCCGGTGAAGCTCGCGGCGCACGGGGTGAGTCGTGTCATAGAACTTGTCGGCGACGAAGATGCGCTTGTCTCCGGCAAAGTTGACCGGTTCGCCCATGTCGGTGTGGTTGATGTTGTTGGCATCGCGCCAGGGGCAGTCCACCCAGTGGGCGCCGGCTTCAAGGACATTGTGCTGGAAGTAGTTCTGGTGGAAGAGCAACATGCCCGCCGCTTCCGCCTTGTCGGCAAACGACTTCAGGCGGAACCAGTACCAGGCGTTGGGACGCGTCAGGTCGTACTTCGTCAGTCCGTCCCAAGCCTTCCCCTCGCCCGAACGGCCGAAAGGTTGTTCATAGAGGGGCGCCCACACATCGCCGTCGCGACGGCGGATGCGTTCGTGGTCGGTGCGGCGCAGGTCGTACCAGAGTCCGTAGTTATGGTCGAACACCACGTTGCCACGACGCTTCATCATGACCAGTGCGGAGTCGATGCGGTCAGTCAGTCCCAGTCCTTCCTGGTCGGGGACGAAACGGGTGACGTGGGGCTTGGCGGTCTTGATGAAGTTGTACTTCGTCCGTCCGTTCCACCACACGACCTCCTGACGGTTGCCTTCGAGCAGCTTGCCGTCAGCCACGAGGTGTCCGTTGAGCAGGGCGAACTGCATCTTGGCAGACGCCGTCCGCGGGGTTGCCTTGAGGTCGTCGACCGACTTCAGCCCCGTGGGGTCCACGGACGCGGCAAAGGTGCCCTGGCTGATCCAGTCTTCCAGGGTCAGGCGGGGTTCCAGGCTCTGCTTCGCCATCTCGGCAGCCTGTTCAACGGTAGGGCTGCTCGTGGCGTCGGTCCATCGTGGCAGGAGGCGGGCACGTGCACTCACGTCCGTCTTCAGGCGGTCAGCAAGCTGGGCATAGAAACAGCTGCGCGGATTGACATGGTTGTTCGACTGTGCCCATTCGCCGTCGCCGGAGAAAGAGCCCCAGCACCCGAAGGCACGGTTGGGAGCGTCCTTCACGGGAGTATAGCAGAAGAGTTCGTTGGCGGTACATTGCCAGAAGAGGCTGTTGCCGGTGTTCCAGCCGGCACCGACCTTGTCCTGTCCCAGGTTCTCGAACTTCAGGTCGTGCCCGTCGATGTTGACCACATCGAAGAGCAAGCCTGCCGCCCACGAACCGATGGAGCCGCTGAAGCTGTTCGACTCCCAGGAGTCACACTGCACGAAGGCGTTCGGACCGGCAGCGCTGTAACCGGCGACAAAGTCGTTCATGGCATGCTCGGAGTAGCAGCGTTGGAAGAGCACCTGCTGTCCGAGGGTGAAGAAGGCACGGCGACGCATGCCTGCCAGTTCGGACACGGGCTCGAGCGAGCGGCAGTCCTCCACGGTGACACGTGCCCCGGTGCGCTGCACGACGACGGCACTGCCTGCAAAATGCCTGAAGTCCACCCGACGCACCCAGCAGTTCTCGGCGTTCTCGATGGAGATGCCGCTCCAGCAGTGGTCTTCGTCCAAGGGGTACTTGCGGTTGTAGTCGGACATCAGCGTGAGGTTCTCCACACCGGAGTCTGCCACACGTTGCGTCCATGTGTAAGTCATCAGGCGGCACTGTCCGTAGCTCTTGTCAAGTGCCATCGACACAGGTGCATCGATGGTGACGCGGTTTCCTTCAACGGAAGTGACCGTACGGTCCCAGTAGAGGTCCACGTCACCGGGTTTCCATCCCAGTGCACTGATGCCTCCGCCGAAGATGCTGCACCCGAGCGAGGCAATCCACTCCTGGGTACACGGACGGTAGAGCATCACGCGGTCTCCCGCCTTCAGCCCGTCCGCCGAAGCGACTTCAAAGGTGAGGGCATTCACCGGGACGTAGTCGGACGTAATGTCGGTCGAGGAGGTCTCGCGGTAGTCGTTCTGCCCCTCGATGTAGAGCAGGGCACAGCGGTCCACGCCTTTCTTGAGGAGAACGGTCTCCTCTTTCGACTGTCCTCTCAGCACGACTCCGGAAGCGGAGATACGCAAGGGCGCGGACAGTTCGAAGGTGCCCTTGCCGAGCAGGACGGCACCACGCAGTCCGTTGGCACCGGGAGTCAGCGTAGCCACATGGTCCAGTGCACGCTGGATGCGCTCGCTGTTGTCGCCGGGCTGACAGGAAACAAACACGACATTGTCCGCATTGGGAATGTCAACATTGGAATTGCGGTAGCCGCAGGTGGAATAGTCCAGCAGGCGGTTGCCCCGTGCATCCGCCACATACGTCAGGTGTGTGCCGTCAGTCTGCACGGTGAAGTCCTGTGCCTGCATCGGAGCCGTTATCCCCGCAGCGAGCAGTCCCAAGGCTAGAATCTTTAAATGAATGGCATGCATAGTTGTTCTGATTGAGTTGACTGATGGAGGCATCTGCCTTCACTTCTTAGAGCAGGCTCTTGCGTCCTGCCAGGGTATCATGATTGTTCTTCACATCGGTCCAGTCGACCTTCTTTGTCGGGTCGATGCCGTTGATGTATTTCTCGATGTTGGTGTAGCCGTCACCGTTGCAGTCTTTCACGGCATCGGTCGGGTCGTTCGGGTCCAGTCCGTACTTGATTTCCCAGGCATCGGGCATACCGTCGTTGTCGCTGTCGACCACGGGCGTACCTTTATATTCAGGCAGACCGCCGACCTGGCTCGGATGGGTGATGATGCCCTGCTTGTAGGAGTCGGCAGGCAGACGGCGTTTGACGTAGGGACTTGTGAACTCCTTGGCATCGGGTGCATAGATGGCCTTGCCGGTCTTCACGCTCTCCACGACACGGGCGTCGACGGCATCACGCTTGGGGAAGGTGGCTCCCACGTTGGAGAGTACGAAGTCATACGCCTCCCTGGCTGGCATAATGGTCACGTGGGGCATGGGGAAAGGCTTGTCCACACGTACCTCGGGGATGCGTTCCGTCGGCACGGGACCATTGCCTATCTGTACGCCTCCTGCCCAGTTGTCCTTGGTGACCTGCTCGTTGCCCCACACGACGTTGCCGCTCACGTAGGCTTTGCCGAAGGTGTTCTTGGATTCGGGGGAACGTCCGGAGTCCAGCTTCACGATGCGGTAGCTGATGGGCTTGCCTTCGGGAGTGATGGGACCCGGCTTGAAGTTGTTGTTGATGAGATTCAGTCGGCTGGTGTGGTCGCCTCCATCGACGGAGCGGTTCCACCAGTTGAAGGTGATGTTGTTGACAAAGTTGAAGTCCTCGTTCATGCCGATGGAGCAGTTGCGGCTGATGTTCGAGGCGAAGAGGTTGCGGGCGAACATGCAGTTGTGTCCGCCGATGGTAGCACCGAAGGCGTGGTTGTACATGTCAAGAGCCTCCGAGAAGATGGAGTTCTGGATGGTGATGTTCACCGTGGGCAGTTTCTCACCCTTCTTGGTCTTTGGGTCACGGTTGTACACGTGGCGGTACATGGACATGTTCTCGTCGAGTCCCCACGATGCCGACACGTGGTCGATCATGATGTTTCCCACACCGTTGCCGCCCACCGCGTCGTCACGGAAGCCGACGTCGGTTGCCCCGCGACGGAAGCGCATGTGGCGGATGACCACGTCGTGCGTATCAATCAGGAAGGAAGCTCCGGTGACGCAGATGCCGTCGCCCGGTGCGGTCTGTCCGGCAATGGTCACATAGGGAGCGCGTACGTTGATGGGGCTCTTCAGCTCGATGACACCGGAGACATTGAACACGATGATGCGTGCACCTCCCGTCTCGCAGGCTTCACGGAAGGAGCCGGGACCGCGGTCGTTGAGGTTGGTCACCACCAGCACCTTGCCGCCACGTCCGCCGGGCGTATAGGCTCCTCCCCCTTCAGCTCCCGGGAAGGCGGGAATCTCTGCCTTGAGCAGGTCTCCGGGACGGGAAGCCCAGGGTTTATAGGGACGGCCGTTGATGGCCTCTTGTTCGACAATGGGTAATGCCTTGTTCCAAGCCGCGTCGGACAGCCGGTCGATTTCTGCCTGCTGACGCTCGATGCGTGCCTTGATGGAGTCGGGGATAGTGGGATACTGTGCTGCCGCAGGCAGTACGCATGCCGACAGGAGGAGTGCCGACATGAGTTTCTCGAAGTTTTTCATAGACTCTTGTACTTTACAGATTGGTTTGTAACTTTAGACGGCAAATATAGGGAAAGTTTAATAGGAGAAGTGTTAAATTACATTGCCTTCTACCGCTCTGTGTCGTATCTTTGCGGCGATAAACCATAAAACAGCAAATGACTATGAAAAGAAGTAACTTATGGAAGTGCGTATGCCTGCTGCTCCTGTTCAGCCTCACGCTTCCGACGCAAGCACAAAGCTTGAAAGACCTGTTCGGCAGCCTCAAGGAAGGAGTGAAGGAAGGGGTGGACAAGGTAGTCAACAAGGTGACGGTCAACGACAGCACCATCGTCGGCACATGGCACTACGTGAAACCTTCCTGCAAATTCAAGAGTGACAACCTGCTGGCACAGGCAGGCGGAGCGGTTGCCTCGACCAAGGTGGAGAGCGAACTGGCAAGCGCCTGCAAGAAGCTGAAGATAACCAACAGCAACACCACGTTCACCTTCAAGAGCGACAAGACGTACACCCAGACCATCGCCGGCAAGTCGACCAGCGGCACCTACACGTTCGACCGCGACAAGATGACCGTCGTCATGACGGGCACGCTGGGATTCAGCACCACGGCACACGTCAAGTTCCAGAAAGACAAGATGACCCTGGTCTATGATGCCGACCGTGTGTGGGAACTGGGCAAGAGCCTTGCCAACGTCGCCGGAAAGTTCATGAACAGCAACATGCTGACCATCTTCAACTCGGTGTCAGACAGCTATGAGGGCATGCAGCTGGGCTTCGAGCTGCAGAAGTAAGCACGGACGGGACTGACCCTCCACACAACGACACGACGCGGATGGACGGTTTTCTTCGGCAGACGACGGAGGAAGCGTTCATCCGCGTCTCTGTTTCTAAAAATATCCTAAAAAAGAGGCTGCAAGGTGTCCGTTTCCATCCCTATCGCGTATTACATATAAAACACAGTTTGTTAAACGACATATCCTTATGACACCGACTCCCATGCACGAGCGGCACATCGCCCGACTCATCTATAAACGCATCATCGGCACCATCACCCCGGAAGAGACCGACGAACTGGAGGCATGGCGCAAGGCAGACCCGCGCAACGAAGCGACCTACCGGCGTCTGCTCGACACCCACTTCCTGGAGCGTGAGTACCGACGGGCGAAACACATCGATGCCCGCCGTCCGCTGGAGGACATGAAGGCACGCATCCGCCGGGAATCGCGCCCGTCGCGGTTACGCAGACGCTGGGCAGTGTCACTGGTAGCTGCCGCCTCACTGGCTGCCGTGATTTGCATCAGCTACTTCGGCCACTCCCCCGTGAACGATGAACTCACCCCCATCGCCCGGCAGCTGGAGCAGGCACAAATCCGACACGGGAAGACGCAGGCGATGCTGACCCTCGCCGACGGGTCGGAAATCTCCCTGGGCGAAGACTCGGCACGCAACTCCCGCCTCATCGCCCGTCAGCGGACCGACGAACCGGAGGCTTCCCGCAAGGCACGCATCAACAAGCTGACCACTCCCCGCGGAGGAGAATTCAAGATTATCCTAGAAGACAGCACCGAGGTGTGGCTCAACGCCGAGTCGCAGCTCATCTACCCCGAGAACTTCACCGGCTCTGAACGTCGGGTCACCGTGAAGGGGGAAGCCTACTTCAAGGTGGCAAAGGACAGCCTGCGTCCGTTCTACGTGGAGTCGGACAACATGCAGGTGCGCGTCTACGGAACGGAGTTCAACATCAACGCCTACAACGAGGAGAACTGCATCTACACCACCCTCGTGTCGGGCAGCATTGCGCTGCGTCCCCTCAACGACACCCACGCCGAGCTGGTGCTCACACCCGGACATCAGGCGGTATTCCTGAAGAGCGACCGCTCCACCCGCGTCCGTCCGGTCGACACACGTGCCGTGACGAGCTGGCATGACGGACGGTTCTCCTTCGAGGAACTCACCTTGCAGCAAATCATGACGACCCTCTCCCGCTGGTACAACTTCGACTTCCGGTTTGCCGACGAACGGCTCGCCTCCACCGTGTTCAAGGGGAGCGCCCCCCGCTACGCTGAACTGGCGGAAGTGCTGTCGATACTGGAAAAGAGCGGCGGCATCACCTTCCGCGTCGAAGGCAAGACCATCGTCGTGGAGCACGCGGAAGACTCCCTGTAAAAACCGACTTTCATCCGACAACCGCATTGTCCAACCCTATCCGACTCAAGGACTTGCAGACAAGACTGACAGTACCCTCCTACGGGACTGTTGGTTCCATGCGCTTGGGACTTCGAGTTCCACGGCTTGGGACTCCGAGTTCCAAAGCCTGGGACTTCGAGTTCCAAAGCCTGGAACTCCGAGTTCCAGAGCCTGGGACTGTCAGTTCCACGCCGTGGGAATGTGAGTTCCACGCCGTGGAACTCAGAGCGTCTTGCCCGTCAGGCAAAAACGAGATAAGCAGGGAGCGGTCAGCGGCAGCGCATCCGCACGGAGACAAAAGAAAGAAGGGAAACCAACATCTCCTCCCGGAGTGATGGCTTCCCTTCTTCATGAACAGGACATGAACCCTTTCCTTTTTAAGCTATTATTAACACAAAGTCCCTTTCAACATCTCTTCGAGGGAGATTCGAAATCGCATTCTCGCTCTCTATACATTCACCTTTTTCGCCTCTTCTACATATTCCTTAACTGTCAAGCTGTGCTTTGGAAAAATGGAAGAGGGCAATCACGCCTGACTTCCCTCTCTCTAGAAAAACAACCCTAAAACTAAATAAAACCTATCGAAAAACTCTAAGGCATTGGTATCAAACTATCATATCTGTTCATTATATATATCATCTTTCCCTTTCTACAGCTGCAAAGGTAGGCGTGTTTCCCGGGAAATAATAATACAATCTTATCCAATTCTAATACTTTCTTATCAAAGTTTAAACATTGGTGGGGCAAGAAGACTGTTCCGAACGGTCCTTCTGGAGACGTCTAGACGATCACTTTCTGCTTGCGGTAGTTCTCCCGGTATTCCTTGGGCGAGCAATGTTTGTTCTTCTTGAAGATGCGGTTGAAGTTTGACAGATTGTTAAATCCGCATTGAAAGCAGACTTCGGCGACAGGAAGTCGTGAGTCGACCAGCAGACGGGAGGCATGATCCAGGCGCAACGTAATCAAATAGTCAGAAAAGGTCTGTCCGGTAATCTGGCGGAAGAAGCGGCTGAAGGAGACTTCGGTCATGCCCACCATGTCCGCCAGCGTCGACAGACGGATTTCGTCCTTATAATGTTCTTCCACATAGTCTTGTACTTTATTGATGCGCACCGAGTCGACCACGTGACGGATGCGGGCGAACGATTCGCTCGACAAAACTTTCGCCTGATGGTCCTGTGACAGTTCGTAGAGGATGACCATGAAACGTACGACGGCATAAAAACCCGGGGTCGCAGCCGCAAGCTCATAGAGCATGGGACGCACTTTGGCAATGATGTCCGCCGAGAACGACAGGCCGCACCGGGCACGTTCGAGCATGGAAAGGATGGAGCGGAAATGGGTCTTGCGCGTGAACGCACCGTCAAAGAGGTCGGAGGAGAAATGGATGGTTATCTCGCGCACATCGGTCGACGTGCACTGATAGCGTTCCCAGACATGCTCCAGGTCCTGCCCGGTGATGAGCACCAGGTCATAGTCGCCCAGGGCCTCCATCGAGTCGCCCACGATGCGCCGCGCACCGGCACCGTGCTCCGTGAAGTTCAGTTCGTAGTCGGCATGGCAGTGGATGGGGTACGGAAGGAGCTTGTTGTAGCGGTCGGAGATGTAGAAACAGTCTTCCGCCGAGAGTTGGGTGTCAACTTGTGAGTTCAGTTTCATGATACATCGGTTAAGGTCAACAACGACGGCTCAGCGTTCCATGTGTTCCAGGAAAGTGGCAATCCGCCGGCGTATCCGGTCGTAGAACGGGGAGTCTTTGTAGTAGGTATGCTTCCGAATCACCTGGTCCACCCCGCTCTGGCTGCGCTGGTAGCAGGTCAGCTCGTTCTGGAACTGGATGTCGTGTTCGGCAAGGTCCCTGATTTCATTCTCACGCTCCCGTCTCAGGATGACACAGAGCGGGGCGAGTATCTTCAGCACCACATTGTCCATGATGTGGTGTCCCTGGATGAAGAGGTAGGTGTTGTCGGGGGTCACTCCCAGTCCGCGCATCTCCTTCTTCAGGGCTTCGATTTCGCGCAGCGCCTTCGGGTAGTCGTGCTCCAGCCGGTGCAGCTTCTGGTTCACCCGACGCTCCATCCGTTGCAGGGCGACTTCCAGGTGGTAGACGCTCACCTTGTCGAGGCGCACCACCTCGCAGAAGTCCAGCAGGGAGAACACGCCGGGACGGTGTTTGCGATAGAACCACACGGACCACACAAAGAGCGGATAGGCGATGCGCGAGTACATCCGCATGAACTCTTCGAGGTCGATAATCTCACGGTCGTTGAGCGTCGCCATGACACACACCTCATGCAACGCACCGGCATAGCAGAGGTAGTTCTCGATGGCGTAGGTATAGGTCTGGAAGACGAAGCGGTTCTGGTTTATCATGCGCGACGTGGAGGTGGCTCCCTGCAGCAGATAGTCGTAGTCGCTGTCGACGCAGGCTATCATGTTCTGTCCCAGTTGCTCGCCCAGGTTGTTCATCAGCACCGACTTCTTGCCTTTCGCCAGGGAGGTGGATGAGGGGAGCATCACTTGGAAATAGAGGCGGTCGTTCTCAAACTCATTGAGCAACGTACGCCAGAAGAACACATCGTCGTAACTCTCCACGTAGGCGACAATCTTCCGCCGTGCCTGTTTCGGGCGCAGACGGTTGGCAGCCTCCACGTAGAGAGAGTTGAGATTTTGGGCAAGACGTTTACTCATGGTACATATATAATAAGGTATAGGGATAAAGTGTCACTGTTGGGTGATGTCGCTCACCTCGGTCACGGCATCCATCCATCCGTCCATGATGACGGCAGGCGAATGGGTGGTCAGGATAATCTGCACGTTCGGGTTCAGCTCGCGGATGAGCTTGATGAGCTGCTGCTGCCATTCGATGTGGAGGGAGATTTCCGGCTCGTCCATGAAGAGTGCGAAGGGCTGTCCGTCCTGTACGAGCACCGTCAGCAGAATGACCAGAATCTGTTTCTCTCCCGATGAGAGCTGGTAGGGATGCAGCTCGTCGCCATCCTGCTCGATGAGTATCTCGTTGCTCTTGCGGTTGATTTTCTTGCCGGTCTCGCTGAAGAGGGAGTCAATCATGTCCTGGAACTTCCGTTTGGGGACGGACGCCTCCGTTGCCTTCCGCTGGCTCTCGGGCGTCCCCTCGGTCAACAGCTCGATGATGCGGTTGCCGATGTTCACCTGATAGTCGAGGTAGCGGCGTTGCAGCCGGTAGAGCTGCCAGTCAAGCTCCGTGCGCACATTCACGTCCGTCACCTTCTGCATCAGCCCGGCATTGAGCAGCGGACGGTCAAAACTACGGATGACATCGAAACGGATGTAGGACGCGTCTTCGGGGGAAAAGACGAAACGGACGTTCTCCGGCAGAATCTGTTTGTCAAGTTCTCCGCCGGAGAGCAGGTGAAGCACATGGACAGCCTGGTTGACGATGGTGCTCTTCCCGATGCCGTTGATGCCGCTCAGGATATTCACGTCGGGACGCAAGTCCCAGGCAATGTTCTTCCATCCCCAGATGCCCTTGATTTCAATACGCTTGATGTAATCGGCTTGTTTGCTCATGGTATGCTCCTTTCGAATGATAAAGTTTGTTGTCAAAGCAAAGATAAGGAAATCTCACTAAAGCGGTTGCCTGTCGCTTTATTATTTTTCAAGAAAACAGACGAGAAAAAAAGAGCGGCAATCCTGCCTGCCCGAACGGGGATTAACCGTACCTTTGCACGTCAAACCAATATCTGATTCATCGTATGAAAAGTAAAAACTACACCGGACATATCTGCATGCTGATTGCCAGTACAGCCTGGGGACTGATGTCGCCCATCGGGAAAGACGTCATGAGCACTGAAATCACAGCCTTGTCGCTTGCCACCTTCCGCATGGTGGGCGCGGCGCTCTGCTTCTGGATTGCTTCCCTCTTCACGAAGCGCGAGGAAGTGAAGCCGCACGACCTGATGCTGCTGTTCTTTGCCGCCCTGTTCGCCATCGTGTTCAACCAGGGCATGTACATCTTCGGACTGTCGCTCACCTCGCCCATCGACGCTTCCATCATCACCACCACGGCACCCATCGCCACGCTGATCCTTGCCGCCATCTTCCTGCACGAGCCCATCACCGGCAAGAAGCTGGGCGGCGTGTTCCTCGGTGCCATCGGTGCGCTCATCATGATTATCGGAAGCAACTCCACCGACGGCACTCACAACAGCAACGCGTTGGGCGACTTCCTCTGCTTCATTGCCCAGGTGAGCTTTGCCGCCTACCTGACCTTCTTCAAGGGGCTCGCCTCGAAATATCACCCCATCACGTGCATGAAGTGGATGTTCACCTATGCCGCCATCTGCTTCATCCCCTTCTCCTACAGCGAGGTATCGGCAATCCCCTTTACCGAGATTTCCGCCCGGACGTGGGGTGAGACCGCCTTCGTCGTCGTGGGTGCCACGTTCATGACCTTCCTGCTGCTGATGAACGCACAGAAGGTGTTGCGCCCGACGGTACTCAGCATGTACAACTACACACAGCCCATTGTGGCATCCATCGTGTCCGTCCTCATCGGCATCGGCACCTTCGGCTGGACCAAAGGCGTGGCTGTGGTGCTGGTCTTTGCCGGCGTATACCTGGTGACCCAGAGCAAGTCCCGCGCACAGATGCTGAAAGAGATGGAGGAAAAGGGCTCCTGAGCCCCGTCCACTCCCTCCTGCCTGTCAACTTAACACCTTGAAGCCTTATGCCCTCCTCCCCCATTCTGGAACTGCAACGGCAGTATGAACTGCTGGAAATGGAATACAACCACGAGAAAGAGCTCTTTCTCCAGCAAGCCGACCGCACGGACCTCGACAAGAAGGTACGCCGCGGCATCTGCTGGTTCCCCCTGTCGGTGGAAAGGAGCTACTACAACTCGCTCAACCAATATGTCGTCGAGGTGTTCCGCACGGAGAACACCGACGTCGACCACCACTTCGAGTTCGGGCGTCCCGTGATGTTCTTTGACGCCGACACCGTCAACGGACAGACCCGCAACCTCCCCTTCACCGGCACGGTAAACTATGTCGATGAAGACCGCATGGTCGTCATCCTGCCGGGTCCCGAGGCGCTGGCTTCCCTGCAAGGCGCCCTCCGCCTCGGCGTACAGCTCAGCTTCGACGAGAACATCTTCAAGCTGATGTTCGCCTCGCTGCGTGCCGTGATGAATGACAAGAACGGACGGCTCGCCGAACTGCGCGACATCTTCCACGGGACACGTCCGGCGGGTGAGCTGACGTTCACTCCCCTGCGCTTCCCCTGGCTGAACAGCACACAGGAGAGTGCGGTGAACAAGGTGCTCCGTGCCAAGGACGTTGCCATCGTCCACGGTCCTCCCGGAACAGGAAAGACCACGACCCTGGTCGAAGCCATCTACGAGACCCTCCACCGCGAGAATCAGGTGCTCGTGTGCGCCCAAAGCAACATGGCTGTCGACTGGATTTCGGAGAAGCTGGTCGACCGCGGCATCCCCGTGCTCCGCATCGGCAATCCCGTCCGCGTGAATGACAAGATGCTGTCGTTCACCTACGAACGACGCTTCGAGGCACATCCCGACTACCCCCTGCTGCACAGCATCCGCCGCGCCATCCGTCAGCTTTACGACACCTCGCGCAAGGGACGGTCGGAGAGCGTCCGCCAGAAAATCAACTCCCTGCGCGACCGTGCCGACGAACTGGAAGTGCGCATCCAGGAATCACTCTTCAACGAGGCACGCGTCATAGCCTGTACGCTGACGGGGGCTGCCAGCAAGTTGCTCTTCCGCCACCGTTTTGCCACCCTCTTCATCGACGAAGCGGCACAAGCACTGGAAGCCGCCTGCTGGATTGCCATCCGCAAAGCCAACCGCGTCATCCTTGCAGGAGACCACTGCCAGCTTCCGCCCGTAGTGACCTGCTACGAAGCCATGAAGGGAGGACTGGCACAGACGCTGATGCAGAAGATTGTGCGCAACAAGCCCGACTGTGTCTCCCTGCTGAAGGTGCAATACCGGATGAACGACGCCATCATGCGCTTCTCGTCCGACTGGTTCTACCACGGCGAGGTGCGTTCCGCCCCTGAAGTGAAGTACCGCGGCATCCTCGACTACGACACGCCGATGGTGTGGGTCAACACCGAGATGGAGGATGCGGCGGAGGAGTTCGTGGAACGCAGCTTCGGACGCATCAACAAGGCGGAAGCCGAACTGACCCTCAGTTCTCTGGAAGCCTACCTCACGAAAATCGGCAAGCAGCGCATCCTCGACGAACGCATCGACATCGGCGTCATCTCGCCCTACCAGGCACAGGTACACTACCTGCGGCAACTGCTGAAGAAGCGTGCCTTCTTCGCCCCCTACAAGCATCTCATCACGGTGAACACCGTTGACGGCTTCCAGGGACAGGAGCGCGACGTGATTGTCATCAGCCTGGTGCGCGCCAACGAGAAAGGCGAGATAGGCTTCCTGAACGACCTGCGCCGCATGAACGTTGCCATCACCCGCGCACGGATGAAGCTCATCATCCTGGGCAACGCCGACACGCTGACACGACATCCGTTCTACAAGCGGCTTTATGAGTATATTTCAACATTGGAAGCGTAAGATTTTACAACGTTTCTTTGGGAGACGCGATTCAATTCGCTATTTTTGCCGCTGTCTATAAGTGTAATAAGGCACCCAAAACTAAGAAGGAACATCCTCCGGACCTCCACACCGCAGACCGGCCGTCGGGCTGGCATTGCCGGCGGAGCTCCGTGAACAAGCTATTAATTCACTAATACCAAAAATAAACGAACATGAGTTTAAGAATCGTTGTACTGGCAAAACAAGTACCCGACACACGTAACGTCGGCAAAGATGCCATGACCGCAGAAGGCACAGTGAACCGCAGCGCCTTGCCTGCCATCTTCAACCCTGAAGACTTGAACGCACTGGAACAGGCATTGCGTCTGAAAGACCAACATCCGGGTTCCACCGTCACCCTCCTCACCATGGGACCGGGACGCGCTGCCTCCATCATCCGCGAAGGGCTCTTCCGCGGTGCCGACAATGGCTATCTGCTGACCGACAGGGCTTTTGCCGGAGCAGACACACTGGCTACGTCATACGCCCTCTCCATGGCAATCCGCAAAATCAAAGACTATGACATCATCATCGGCGGCCGCCAGGCCATCGACGGCGACACTGCCCAGGTAGGACCGCAAGTAGCCGAGAAGCTGGGACTGACCCAGATCACCTACGCTGAGGAAATCCTGCATGTCGACGAGGCTGCACGCACCATCACCGTGAAGCGCCACATCGACGGCGGCGTGGAGACCGTAGAGGGTCCGCTGCCCATTGTCATCACCGTCAACGGTTCGGCTGCTCCCTGCCGTCCGCGCAACGCCAAGCTGGTGCAGAAATACAAACATGCCCTCACCCCGACCGAGAAGGCACAGCAGGCTCCTGCCTATCCCGAACTCTACGAACAACGCCCCTACCTGAACCTTGTGGAATGGAGCGTTGCCGATGTGGACGGAGACCTGGCACAGTGTGGCTTGTCCGGCTCGCCCACCAAGGTGAAGACCATCCAGAACATCGTGTTCCAGGCCAAAGAGAGCAAGACGCTCACCAGCTCGGACGCAGATGTCGAGGGACTGATTGTAGAACTGTTAGCTAACCACACCATCGGGTAAAAGAAAGAACTATGAACAACGTATTCGTATACTGTGAGCTTGAAGGCACAACCGTTGCCGACGTAAGTCTCGAACTCCTTACCAAAGGACGCAAACTGGCGAACCAACTGGGTTGCCAACTGGAAGCCGTCGTTGCCGGTGCCGGCCTTGATGGCGTTGAAAAGCAAATCCTTCCCTACGGGGCAGACAAAGTGCATGTGTTCGATGCCCCGGGACTCTTCCCCTATACTTCCCTCCCCCACACCTCCATCCTCGTGAACCTCTTCAAGGCAGAGAAACCGCAAATCTGCCTGATGGGAGCGACCGTCATCGGACGTGACCTCGGTCCGCGCGTGTCGTCGGCACTGACAAGCGGTCTGACAGCTGACTGTACGTCTCTCGAAATCGGCAACCACGAGGACAAGAAGAACGGTGTTACTTACGAGAACCTGCTCTACCAGATTCGTCCGGCATTCGGCGGCAACATTGTGGCTACCATCATCAACCCCGAACACCGTCCGCAGATGGCGACCGTGCGCGAAGGTGTGATGAAGAAAGAGGTGCTTGACCCGAACTACCAAGGCGAAGTCATCCGCCACGACGTGGCAAAGTTCGTGCCTGAGACCGACTACGTGGTGAAGGTCATCGACCGCCACGTGGAGAAAGCCAAACACAACCTGAAAGGCTCGCCCATCGTGGTTGCCGGAGGCTACGGCATGGGCTCGAAGGAAGGCTTCGACATGCTGTTCGACCTTGCCAAGGAACTGCATGCTGAGGTAGGCGCCAGCCGTGCTGCCGTGGATGCAGGCTTCTGCGAACACGACCGTCAGATCGGTCAGACGGGAGTCACCATCCGTCCGAAACTCTACATCGCATGCGGCATCAGCGGACAAATCCAGCACATCGCCGGCATGCAGGAGAGCGGCATCATCATCTCGGTCAACAACGACCCGAACGCCCCCATCAACAGCATCGCCGACTATGTCATCGTCGGTCCGGTGGAGGAAGTCATCCCGAAGATGATCAAGTACTACAAGCAAAACAGTAAGTAACCCCGTCTGATACAGACACAACAAGTTAGCAACAATGGCAAACTTTTATACCGATACCCCCGAACTGAAGCATCACCTGAACCACCCGTTGATGCAACGCATCGTGGAACTCAAAGAGCGAAACTATGCGGACAAAGATAAATATGACTACGCCCCGATGGACTTTCAGGACGCCATGGACAGCTACGACCGTGTGCTCGAAATCGTCGGCGAACTGTGCGGCGACATCATCGCTCCCAACGCCGAGGACGTGGACCACGAAGGTCCGACCGTAGCCAAGGGACGTGTGACCTATGCTGCCGGCACGCAAATCAATCTCGATGCAGCCCGCAAGGCAGGACTGATGGGCATGTCGATGCCGCGCCGTTTTGGCGGACTGAACTTCCCCATCGTGCCTTACATCATGGCTGCCGACATCGTGTCGCGCGCCGATGCAGGCTTCGAGAATCTCTGGGGCTTGCAGGACTGTGCCGAGACGCTCTATGAATTCGGCAACGAAGACCAGCACCAGCGTTTCCTGACCCGTGTCTGCCAGGGTGAGACCATGTCGATGGACCTGACGGAACCGGATGCCGGCTCCGACCTGCAATCGGTCATGCTGAAGGCTACCTTCGACGAGAAGGAGAACTGCTGGCGGCTGAACGGCGTGAAGCGTTTCATCACCAACGGTGACTCGGACATCCACCTCGTCCTGGCACGTTCGGAAGAGGGCACGCGTGACGGTCGCGGACTGTCGATGTTCATCTACGACAAGCGCAACGGTGGCGTCGACGTACGCCGCATCGAGAACAAGATGGGTATCAAGGGCTCCCCGACCTGTGAACTGGTCTACAAGAACGCCAAGGCAGAACTCTGCGGTGACCGCAAGCTGGGCTTGATCAAATACGTCATGGCGCTGATGAACGGTGCCCGCCTGGGCATCGCCGCACAGAGCGTCGGTCTCTCGCAGGCAGCCTACAACGAGGCACTGGCATACGCCAAGGACCGCAAGCAGTTCGGCAAAGCCATCATCGAGTTCCCGGCTGTCTACGACATGCTGTCGGTCATGAAGGCCAAGCTCGACGCCTCCCGTGCATTGCTCTATGAGACGGCACGCTTCGTCGATGTCTACAAGGCTCTCGACGACATCGCCCGCGAACGCAAGCTGACTCCCGAGGAACGTCAGGAACAGAAGAAATACGCCAAGCTCGCCGACAGCTTCACGCCCCTCGCCAAAGGCATGGGCAGTGAATATGCCAACCAGAACGCCTACGACTGCATCCAGATTCACGGAGGTTCGGGCTTCATGAAGGACTATACCTGCGAACGGCTCTACCGCGATGCCCGCATCACGTCCATCTACGAAGGCACGACCCAGCTGCAGACCGTCGCCGCCATCCGTTATGTGACTACCGGCGCTTACCTGAACCAGATCCGCGCCTACGAGGCACAGCCTTGTGCTCCCGAACTGGAAGGTCTCAAAGCTCGTCTGAAGGAGATGGCAGACCGCTTCGCCGCCGTTACCAACGAAGTGAACGAGCTGAAGAACCAGGAATTCCAGGACTTCGTGGCACGTCGCCTGGTGGAAATGGCAGCCTTCACCATCATGGGACACCTGCTGGTACAAGAGGCTACCACCGCGCCGGAACTGTTCGCCAAGTCTGCCAACGTCTACGTGCGCCATGCGGAAGCTGAGGTTGAGAAGCACTTCAACTTCATCCGCAAGTTCCAGCCGGAAGACCTCGACAACTACCGCAAGTAATACGCAAAGGATACAAATACCGCGAGGGTGTATCGGACACATTGAATCCGATACACCCTCGCTTCTTTTCTACCGCTCCCGTCCTGCCGACAGGAATGTGGCATCACAGTTCCTTCAACTCCTGGTACAGGCGCTGGATGGGAAGCCCCATCACGTTGAAGTACGAGCCCGACAACCGACGGACCCCGATGAAACCAATCCACTCCTGCACCCCGTAGGCACCCGCCTTGTCCAGCGGACGGTAGTGGTCGACATAGTACGTGATTTCTTCTTCCGTCAGCGGAGCAAACTCCACCTCGGAGGTCACGGCAAAGCTCTTCTGGAAGGCAGCGGTCGAGAGCGTCACTCCCGTAATGACCCGGTGTGTACGTCCAGAGAGCTCCCGCAGCATCCGGCAGGCATCCGCCTCATCGGCAGGCTTTCCCAGTACCCGTCCGTCCAGCCAGACGATGGTGTCGGCTGTGATAATCAGCTCGTCGGGAGCGATGGACGGCAGATAGGCAGCCGCCTTCTCACGGGATATGTAGACGGGGATGTCCTCCCCACTCAGTGTGTCAGGATACGACTCGTCCACTCCGGGAAGAGTCCGGACCTCATAGTCCACTCCCAGCCCGCTCAACAGCTCACGCCGACGCGGAGAGTTGGAGGCAAGGATGATGTGATATTTCTTCAGATTGTCTAACATGTGTCTTTGTTTAACCGATTACCACCCGAAGGCCTTTTCGTGTGCCATCCACTTGCCCTGGGCTTTCAATACCTGTTCAATGACGTCGCGTCCGCAGCCGTAGCCGCCGTTGCGATGGGAGATGTAAGTCGATATGGACTTGATTTCAGGCGCGGCATCTGCCGGACAGCAAGGTAGTCCGCACCGGGTCATGACCTCGTAGTCGGGGATGTCGTCCCCCATGTAGAGCACCTCCTCGGGTTGCAGTCCGTATTTCTCCAGCAGGAGGGAGAACTCACGGGTCTTGACCGCCGCACGCATGTAGATGTCCCGGATACCGAGCCCTTCATAACGCAGACGGATGGCTTCCGAGTGTCCCCCGGTGATGATGGCGACGTGAAGCCCCATCTTCACAGCCAGCTGCAGGGCATAACCGTCCTTGATGTTCACCGTACGCATGGGAAGCCCGTCCGCTCCCACCTGGATGGTCTCGGCACTCAGCACACCGTCGATGTCGAACACCAGTGCCTTAATTCGTTTCAGATCGTAGTTTATCATTGTGTATGCTTTTACTGATTCGTTCGTATAGGTCCTGCCACTCCGGGTGGGATGCCAGTGCGTCCAGGTGCTTGCCGATGACATTCTCGTCGTAGCGGATTGCCGGACCGGTCTGTGCCTGCGAGGGGGACAGCACGTGGACTTTCGCCGCCGTCTCGTCAATCAGCGGAAGCATGCTGTCGAAAGGCAGTCCCGCCTCAGCCAGCAGATGGGCGCTGAGCGCATACATGTGGTTCGTGAAGTTGCAGGCAAAGACTGCCGCCAGGTGCAGGGCACGTCGTTGTGCCGAGTCTGCTTCACGGACGTTCGACGACAGGGAGGAGGCGAGTACCTTCAGGCGACGGCAGTCGTCGGCATTGTTCGCCTCGATGAACACGGGTATCCGGCTGAAGTCCACCTCGCGCTGCTTGCTGAACGTCTGCATCGGATAGAACACCCCGTGACGCGGTGCGATGCCTTCCCACACGGACATGGGCAGGCTGCCTGCGGTGTGGACGAACAGTGCCTGCTCCCGTCCCTTCACGATGGAGGCTGCCAAGGCAGAGAGTGCCGAGTCCTTCAGCGCAACGATGTAGAGTTCCGCATCCCGGCAGACCGCGTCCAGGTCAGTGACCGCCTCACACCCCAGCTTCCCGGCCAATGCCGATGCGGAAGCTTCCGTCCGACTGAACACCTGCACCACGTCCTCACCTCTCCGGACCAATGCCGTACCCAGCTGTGTCGCCAGGTTACCGGCTCCTATCAACACAATCCTCATCGGCGTGACATGAAGAACAGGATGACACCGACAACCAGCAGTCCCAGCGGCAGCAGATAGCCGGACAGGTGACCGAGCAGGTTGATAATCAGTCCCAGGTTGAGAATCGCCCAGATGAAGAGCAGGAGCAGACCGACGGTCTTTTCACTTTTGACCAGCAGGAAAATGATGGCGGCAAAGAGCAACAGGTTGCTTTTGTCGACCAGCCAGCCGTATCCGTGAGCAGCGAAGTGGAAATACTTGTCGAGCATGAACAGGGCACCCGCCACCATCAGGGTGATGGACGATGCGAGATAGGTCTCTTTGTGATTTGCTTGTGCCATCGTTATTGTGCTCCGTATTTGTTGATGTGTACTTTCTCCCACAGGAGGTTGTCTTCATTGAACGGTTTCCGCTCTGCTGCCTTGTGTCCGACAGCAACGATGGAGAGCACCTGCATCTGCAGGGGGATGTCCAGCAACTCGCGCACCACCTCGTCAGCCGGAGTCTCGTCCTCCGTATAGCGTTCGCGTACCTGAATCCAGCAGCTGCCCAGTCCCAAGTCTTCCGCCTGCAACTGAATCATCAGCGAAGCGATGGCCGTGTCCTCAATCCACACGTCGCTCACCAGCGGGTCGCCTAGCACCACAATGGCGAGCGGCGCACCTCCCAGGAACTCTGCCCCGTGTGCCTTGCAATGGGACAGACGTTCCAGCATCTCCTTGTCATCCACCACGACAAACTGCCAGCAGTTCGTCCGTTTGGAGGAGGGGGACATCAGGGCGGCTTTCAGCAGTGCCACCACTTCGTCCTGCGACAGTTCTTCGTCCGTAAACTTCCGCGTACTGCGACGCTTCTTTATCAATTCACTAAAGTTTTCCATATTCCTTTTCCTTTTTATCTGTTAGCTGTTTCCTTCTCGTAAATAGGTATTCCTACCCGACGTATATGTTCACCGATAGGTTTGGTTTCATTCTTACCATAATCAACCAGGTCCACCTTGTAGAGTAAGCCCAAGTTCTCTATTTGGGCTCCCATGTCCAACAACTGACGGAAGGTAATCCCCTCCCCCACTATAGCCAAGTCTATGTCAGAGCCTTCATGATAAGTTCCTTTGGCTCTAGAACCAAAAAGCAAGACTTGAGTTATATTAGGGAAACATCGGAACACATTACAAATACTACGAAGTACATTCTCACTTAATCCATACATCGTTCAAAACATTATGTCCATATCTGCCCTCAACCGCTCTTCATTCAACCGGACGTCCAGCTGTTGCAAAAGAGCGGCAAATTCATCGTAAATCTGCCGTGCAATATCCATCGCATCCCCTTCATTGTAGGTATGCGAAGTCGTCACCCGAGCCTGAGCCATGCGACGCCAACCGTCATGATTGACAACCAAACCGTCTTCAAATGCTTGACGTAAGGTCCCGTTGGGGCCTTGCATAAACTCATAGCCTTTATATTTGAGCAGGTCTTGGAGGGTCTTCCAAGCCAACTCATACGTATATTCGAAACGCTGTATCAGTCCTTCTCTTTCAAGTTCCGATAAGCTTTCCGGAGATGAGAAAGTCTCTATCACCTCCTGAATCCTTTTGTTTGCCCGATGAAAGCTGTCATATCGCTGCAACCAACGAACGTCTTGTACCATGGTTTACTATCTTGTTTTCAGTTCTGCAAAAATAAAGCTTTATGCCGGAACCGTCAAACCTTATCGGCGGAAGACGGCAGGCGTCAACCCTTCCTTTTTTCCCATTTCTTATGTTCTAGAACATAAACGCAGCAAATTCCCTCCATGAAAGCATCTCCCTTTGGCAGAGTTCACCTATCTTTAGTCCCTACAGAACATCATTTCAAATCACAGAACCTAATAACAAACACCTTAACCATGGGATGGGACATTAGCTATCACCCCATATCCGAGCAACAAATGCAGGAATGGTATTTCGACGTACTGGACAATCCGGAACGCATCGAGCAAGTGATCAGACGAAGCGGCATGGAGGAGTTCTATGCCGCCAAATACCGACAGACAATGGACGTGGCACGCTCCACCGGACCGGAAGACACCTTCGACAAGACACATGGATTCTATATCGCTGTCGTACAGGGCTTCTTCGGCGACTATTTCTACACACGGGGCAGTGCACTCTCATTCATCGAGCACCCGGTCTTCAGGAACTACTGCCGCCCGTGGACAGACTTCGTCCCCGAACGGTATCTCACACAGACAGTCCACAACCGGCTCGTCGAGAACTATTGCGGCGGCGTATACCTGCCCTACGAGTCGGCTGCCCGTCTGCTGACGGACTATGCAGACGGCGGTCCCGTCCGCGAAGAGCTCGACCGGATGTTCTCTCACGGACGCATCGAGGTCCTGCTGAAGGCCTTACGTTTTGCCTGTGCACAGCGGACCGGACTGCTGGAAGCTGCCGAAGTGGTCACCCCGGACCCGTTCGACCTGAACAACTCATCGAGCTACTCCAACCTTTTCCACTGCGACATTGACGGTCCCCTGCTCTATCACGAAGCTGCGAAAGCACAGCTGGAGCAACTGGACAGGCTGCCCGCCAACGAACTCCAACCCGACAGAAAGACGAATTACTGACCCATATTGTAGCCTATATTCAAGCGTATGATGTAAATTTGCAGGACAGGGCATCCACCTTGCCCGCATACGGAAAACCATGAAACCAACAGTCCGCATCTATCGCAACAGCCAGGACATACCCGAACAGGTGAAAGGGAACAACCTCTTTCACTCGCGGGAGCTCTTCACCATCTGCGAGCGTACCCCCGGCTATACCCCTCTCCTCTTTGTCGCCTGGAGAGGTGAGAAGCCTGTGGGCAAACTGTTGTGCATCATCCGCAAGAGCGACCGGCTCTTCCCACCCTCGTTTATCCGGCGCGGAGAGGTCTACGGCACAGGCGAATATGCCAAGGGGGAGTCTGAGGAAGGCATCTTCCGCCTCCTGCTTGACACACTGACGCAGACGGCTCTCAGCCAATGCTTCCTCATCGAATTCCGTAACCTCTCCAACCCGCTCTTTGCCTACGGGCACTTCCGCAAAAACCGCTACTTCCCGGTCAACTGGCTGCGTATCCACAACTCCCTGCACGGGAAGTCGCCCCTGAAACGCATGAGTGCCTCACGCCGCCGGCAAATCAGGCGCGGACTGAACAACGGTGCATCCATCCACATCGCCCGGACAACCGACGAGATACGTGCCTTCTTCCGGATGCTGAAGAAATACTACGCCTCCAAGATACGCCAACATTTCCCCGGCATGGACTTCTTCCTGAAACTAGTCCAGGCATACCCTGACAAGAGAATCGGGCGCATCTATATAATAAGGTATAAGGAGCGCATCATCGGCGGCTCCGTTTCCGTCTTCTCCGACGGGACCGCCTACCTGTGGTTCTCCGCCGGACTGCGCAAGAGCTACTCCCGGCAGTATCCCGGCGTACTCGCCGTCTGGGCAGCCATCGACGACGCCCGGCAGCAGGGATACGAACACATTGAGTTCATGGACGTGGGGCTTCCCTTCAAACACTACGGCTACCGCAACTTCATCCTCCGCTTCGGCGGCATCCAATACGGCACCCGGCGCTGGTTCCGCTTCCGCTGGAACTGGCTCAACCGTCTGCTGACCAAGCTCTACATCTGACCCGCTTCACCAATTCCCTATCCGGACGTGAGAGAACAGGATGACAGTTTGCAATCCAATCGCCCGCTTTGCTTGACAAAAACAACAAAATTCCACATTCCGACTAACGCCACTTTTTAGAAAATCGTTCAAAGTAGGTTATTTTAAGAATATTCATGCAGACGAAGCTGCATAAACTTTCCATCCAAGGGACAAAATGAATATTTATGCTACTCAAACAATATTGTTTGATGCATGAAACACTTGTGTTTGACTCGCCAAACAATATTGTTTGAGACGTGAAACAATATTGTTTCGTCCGGCAAACAACCTTGTTGGCGCAGTGAAACGTTACAGTTAGCTATCTGATACATTCATTTGCATTCATTCACCTCCAGTTTATCGCGGAAGGCAACAATTGCAACAGTATTATTCTGCACAGTCATCCGGTCAGGCAACATCCGAAACAACACTCTACCGGGCGATTCGGTGTCCAAAAGGAAACACATTCCGTCCGAACGGCATCAAAGTGGATTTGGCGAATTGCCCGAGAAGAGGTTTCCCGGTCACCACCTCGCATTTTGGCGCAAAGACGGGCACTGTGGAGCGATTCGTTTGACAGAATGTCATTTTGTTACTTCCGACTCCGGGGAATTCCCCTTGAAGCTTCCTTCTCCTCCCCTTCCTTTTCATCCGACGGGACTTAAACACGGACAGAGCATACAAAGACATCCGTACAAACAGAAAGTCCCCGTCCATCCCTTCCGCAACAGGGAGCACCGCTCCACAGGGCATCCTCCGATAGACAAATAGAAAGAGAAAAGCCCCAATAAGCAGTAATAAATATGTATAAAAAGTATCATTTTGCAGGCAAATCCGCAGAGTTGGCAACAAACAAGGGCGACTTGTTTGCAAAATAATTGCGGAAAAATTTCCTCATTAAGTTCAAAAGCACTACTTTTATGCCAATTTATGAACCTCTAGTATTTAACTAAAAAGAAAAATCATGAAAATCTCACACATCGAGCACTTAGGAATTGCCGTGAAAAGCATTGAAGAAGCCCTTCCGTACTATGAAAATGTATTGGGTCTGAAATGCTATAACATTGAAACCGTAGAAGACCAAAAGGTGAGAACTGCCTTCCTGATGGTGGGCAACACGAAAATAGAATTGTTGGAACCGACGGGTCCTGACAGCACCATTGCCAAGTTCATCGAAAACCGCGGCATGGGTGTGCACCACGTGGCTTTTGCCATCGAGGATGGCGTCGCCAACGCACTGGCTGAAGCGGAAGGCAAAGGCATCCGCCTCATCGACAAAGCCCCGCGTAAGGGTGCTGAAGGCCTGCACATCGCATTCCTCCACCCGAAATCAACCTTGGGCGTACTGACCGAACTTTGTGAGAACTAATCAAAAATAACTCATTTCCGTTTCGCACCGACCCGACGCACAGCAGCTGACAAGCCGGAGGGGTGCGAAACAATAAAGACCTTATTATTCATATAATCCGGACAGAATCTATACTGTTATGACTAAACAATTGGACAGAATCAAGGAGCTTGTGGAACTCCGTGCACAAGCCCGTATGGGTGGCGGTGAAAAAGCCATCGGCAAACAACACGACAAAGGAAAGTACACGGCGCGTGAACGCATTGCCATGCTGCTGGATGAAGGCAGTTTCGAAGAACTGGACATGTTCGTGCGCCACAGATGTACGAACTTCGGACAAGAGAAGAAGTCATTCCCGGGCGACGGTGTGGTAACCGGCTACGGAACAATCGACGGACGTCTGGTCTATGTGTTTGCACAAGACTTCACCGTTTTCGGTGGTTCATTGTCTGAAACCATGGCACAGAAGATTTGCAAAGTGATGGATTTGGCCATGAAAATGGGTGCGCCTGTCATCGGTATCAACGACTCGGGTGGTGCACGTATCCAGGAAGGTATCAATGCACTGGCAGGATATGCGGAGATTTTCCAACGCAACATCCTGGCTTCGGGTGTCATCCCGCAGATTTCCGGTATCTTCGGTCCCTGCGCCGGCGGTGCCGTTTATTCTCCGGCATTGACCGACTTCACCCTGATGATGGAAGGCACTTCCTACATGTTCCTCACCGGACCGAAAGTGGTGAAGACCGTGACGGGTGAAGACGTTTCACAGGAAGACCTCGGCGGAGCCAGCGTACACTCCACCAAGTCGGGTGTAACCCACTTCACAGCCTCAACCGAAGAGGAAGGTCTTGCCCTCATCCGCAAACTGCTCAGCTACATGCCGCAGAACAACATGGAAGAGGCTCCCTACGTGGAATGCACCGACCCCATCGACCGCATGGAGGACTCCCTCAACGAAATCATCCCTGACAACCCCAACAAGGCATACGACATGTACGAGGTCATCAGCGCCATTGTCGACAACGGCGAATTCCTCGAAGTACAGAAGAACTATGCCACCAACATCATCATCGGTTTTGCCCGTTTCAACGGACAATCGGTAGGTATCGTTGCCAACCAGCCCTGCCGCTATGCCGGTGTCCTCGACTGCAACGCTTCACGCAAGGGCGCACGTTTCGTCCGTTTCTGCGACGCCTTCAATATTCCCATCGTTTCACTGGTCGACGTACCGGGCTTCCTGCCGGGTACAGGTCAGGAGTACAACGCCGTCATCCTCCACGGTGCCAAGTTGCTGTATGCCTACGGCGAGGCAACCGTACCCAAGGTGACCGTCACCCTGCGCAAGTCTTACGGTGGTTCGCACATCGTGATGAGCTGCAAGCAACTCCGTGGCGACATGAACTACGCATGGCCGTCGGCTGAAATCGCCGTTATGGGTGGTGCCGGTGCCGTGGAAGTGCTCTACGCCAAGGAAGCCAAAGAAGCTGCCGACCCGAAAGCCTTCATGGCAGAGAAAGAGGCAGAATACACCAAACTGTTTGCCAACCCGTATAATGCAGCGAAGTACGGCTACATCGACGATGTCATCGAGCCGCGCAACACCCGCTTCCGCATCATCCGTGCCCTGGCACAGTTGCAGACCAAGAAGGTAGTGAACCCTGCCAAGAAGCACGGCAACATACCTTTGTAACCTAACCTTACTCGCTAATTCTTAAGAACATGCAGATTATGAATAAATTGAAAGGAATCCTTTGGGGATTATTGCTGACCGTCGGACTGGTTTCATGCAACCACTATGACGGTACTTCCAAACTGCTCATCAACGAAGTGCTGACAGACAACGAAGCCAACTTCCAAGACGATTATGGTATTCATAGTGCATGGATTGAGGTATTTAACAAGTCGTATGGCAGTGTGGACCTGGCAGGTTGCTACCTGAAAGTGAGCAACAGTCCGGGTGACACACTCACCTATACCATCCCGAAAGGCGACGTGCTGACTGTTGTCAAACCCCGTCAGCACGCCCTTTTCTGGGCTGACGCCAAACCTAACCGTGGAACTTTCCATACCAACTTCATCCTCCACGCGGAACGTCCCAACTGGATTGGTCTCTATGACTCCGGCGAGAAGTTGCTCGACGAGATTGTCGTCCCCGTACTGGGTGCCGACCAATCCTACGCCCGTGTACAGGACGCCTCGAAGCAGTGGGAAGTGAAAGGCGGAAGCCCTGACAAATACGTCACCCCGAGCACCAATAATCAGACCATTGAGAAAAACGAGAAAATGGAGAAGTTCGAGCTGCATGACAGTGCCGGCGTCGGAATGTCGCTCACAGCCATGCTGGTCGTGTTTGTAGGACTGATCCTTCTTTATGTCATTTTCCGCACTCTTGGGAAAGCGATCTTTAAAGAAAAACAAACAGCAAAACCATCTGTAGATATGAAGCAAGAAGACACTGCCAACAAGGCTGCCAACTGTCCCGACGAAGTTTATGCAGCCATCGCCATGGCCCTTCACGAGGAACTGGGAGGTGTGCACGACATCGAATCGAATGTCCTGACCATCCACCGTGTCCACTCACCCTGGAGTGCCAAGTATGACGCTCTCCGTGTCATCCCGAGAAAGAAATAACCAACGAACACTGTAATCAACCTTTTTCAAAGAAACGATCCGATATGAAAGAATATAAATATACCATCAATGGCAAAGAGTACAAAGTAACCATTGGCGAAATCGAAGGCAATATTGCCAACGTGGAAGTAAACGGCCAGTCCTATAAAGTGGAAATGGAGAAGAAAGCCGAAGAACCCAAACCCGTGGTACGTCCGGTAGTCAAACCGGCAGCTCCGGCAGCCAAACCCGCAGCACAGCCTGCCGCACAGCCTGCACCCGCAGCCGGTGGAAGCGGCAGAGGCGTGAAGTCTCCGCTTCCCGGTGTCATCCTCGACGTGAAGGTTAAAGTGGGGGACGCCGTGAAGAAAGGACAGACAGTCGTCATCCTCGAAGCCATGAAGATGGAGAACAACATCAACGCCGACCAAGACGGTACAATCACAGCAATCAATGTCAAACAAGGCGACTCAGTCCTCGAAGGTACTGACCTCGTCATGATTGGCTAATCAAGAAAAAAAGAGCATTATGGGAGAATTTGCTACATTTATCGCTAACAACCTGGCAGACTTCTGGACCTACACCGGCTTCTGCAACGCCACTCCGGGACATCTGGTCATGATTCTGGTAGGACTCTTCTTCATCTACCTCGCCATCGCGAAGGAGTTTGAACCGATGTTGCTGATTCCAATCGGTTTCGGTATCCTCATCGGAAACATCCCCTTCAACATCGAGGCAGGTCTGAAGGTGGGTATTTATGAAGAAGGCTCGGTGCTGAACATCCTTTACCAGGGTGTGACCTCCGGCTGGTATCCGCCGCTCATCTTCCTGGGCATCGGTGCCATGACCGACTTCTCGGCACTGATATCCAACCCGAAGTTGCTGCTCATCGGAGCTGCTGCACAATTTGGTATCTTCGGTGCCTACATGATCGCACTGGAGATGGGTTTCAACCCGATGCAGGCCGGCGCCATCGGCATCATCGGCGGTGCAGACGGACCGACCGCCATCTTCCTGTCATCCAAGTTAGCCCCAAATCTGATGGGAGCCATTGCTGTCTCTGCCTACTCATACATGGCATTGGTGCCTGTCATACAACCTCCCATCATGCGTCTGCTCACCACGAAAAAGGAACGGGTGATGCGTATGGCTCCTCCCCGCAAGGTTTCCCATACCGAGAAGGTGATGTTCCCCATCATCGGCCTGTTGCTCACCTGCTTCCTTGTGCCGTCCGGCCTTCCCTTGCTGGGTATGCTCTTCTTCGGTAACCTGCTGAAGGAAAGTGGTGTCACCCGCCGCTTGGCAGAGACCGCCCGCGGTCCGCTGATCGACACCATCACCATTCTGCTGGGTCTGACCGTCGGTGCATCCACACAGGCATCTGAATTCCTTACGTGGGATTCCATCAAAATCTTCCTGTTGGGAGCCCTGTCGTTCATCATCGCCACTGCATCCGGCGTGTTGTTTGTGAAAATCTTCAACCTCATCCTGCCGAAGCACAAACGCATCAATCCGCTCATCGGCAATGCCGGTGTATCTGCAGTGCCCGACTCTGCACGCATCTCACAAGTTGTCGGTCTGGAATATGACCCGACGAACTACCTGCTGATGCATGCCATGGGTCCGAATGTGGCAGGTGTCATCGGTTCGGCAGTTGCTGCCGGTATCCTGCTTGGATTCCTCTCCATGTAACGGATAGCACCCTGAATAAAACAGACGCTCCATCCGAACGGTTATCCCGTCACGGATGGAGCGTCTGTTTTATTATTGTCAGGAACAGGTCACGAGGATTGCATGCCGCGGACCTACCGGTCCGTTTCCTGCTCCGGAATCATTTCACGATGCGGTTGTCTGCATCCGGGAAAGCTACCTTCGGCTTGAAGGTCTTTGCTTCCTCGAAATCCATCAGGGCATACGACATGATGATGACCACATCCCCCACCTGCACCTTGCGGGCAGCGGCGCCATTCAGGCAGATGCAGCCCGAACCGCGTTCGCCCTTGATGACATAGGTCTCAAAACGTTCGCCGTTGTTGTTGTCCACAATAGCCACCTTCTCACCGGCAATGAGGTTGACTTCATCCATCAGGTCCTCGTCGATGGTGATGCTGCCCATATAGTTCAGGTTCGCCTCGGTGACATGCACACAGTGAAGTTTTGACTTCAATACTTCTATCATCATAACTCTTACTTGGTTTCCTCTTTATATTTGATGTTATCAATCAGACGGACTTCACCACAATAGACCGTGATGCAGCCTACGATGTAGCCGGTATCCTCCCAGGCACGAACCGTCTGCAAGGTGTTGCCGTCCACAATCTCGAAATATTCCAGTTCCAGCCCTTCTACGGCAGCAATGGCATCCTCCACAAAACGTTTGGTCTCTGCCAGAGTATGCGTCTTCGCATACTCCACACTGCTGAACAGCGTGCGAGAGATATTCAGCGCTGTCTCCCGTTCGGCAGCAGACAACCGCGCATTCCGGCTACTCAACGCCAGACCGTCCGCTTCACGCACGATGGGACATCCCACGATTTGCAACGGATAGTGCATCTGCCGCACCATCTCGCGGATGATTGCCAGCTGCTGGAAATCCTTCTCGCCGAAATAAGCACGGTCCGGCTTTACCGCTTCAAACAGCTTGCTCACAATCTGGCAGACACCGTTGAAATGTCCCGGACGATGGACACCTTCCATCACCGTATCCAGCGGAGCATAGCTGAAGTGACGGGTATCCGGCTCAGGATACATCTCATCAACCGACGGCGCAAAAACATACGTCGCACCGATGCCCTCCAACAGTTTGCAGTCAGCCTCCAACGTACGGGGGTACTTCAGCAAATCATTCTTATCATTAAACTGGGTCGGGTTCACAAAGACACTCACCACAGCCACATCATTCTCAGTCACGCAACGTTTCACCAATGAGGCATGTCCCGCATGCAATGCACCCATTGTCGGGACCAGACCAATCGTTTTGCCCTGTGCACGGCATTCACCGAGCGCAGCCTGTAGTTCTTTAATTGTTTGTATCAGTTTCATTTCTATACAATTAGCTTTATAGGCCTTCACGTTTGAAAGTCGGTGCAAAATTACACGGATTTGATTAACTGACAATAAAAAATGATTTCTATTTTCAAGAATCTCACAAAGAAGCGTCCTATCCGCCAACCCGATAGAAGCAGCATCTACCTCCATATCCTCGCGCAAGGCACCCAGCCATTCCCGTTTCCTGCCACGAATAACTCTTGACAAAAACTTCCCGTTTTCCTCGTCCGGGGACTACTTTCCGTCTGTTTCTTCAACAGCATAATGCACACAATCTGCCGCCGACAACTACAGAAATGTCAGCTTTTTGACTTAAAAAAGAATAATAATAGCCACGCTCCGGGCTCTTTAAGCCATATTTTTACTACCTTTGCGAAATGATTTATGACAAAGAGAAATAACAATGAAGGCTAAAAAAGTTTTATTTATCACTCAAGAAATTACCCCCTATGTATCCGAATCACCGTTGTCCGTCATGGGCAGAGAACTTCCACAGTACATTCAGGAAAAAGGCCGTGAGATTCGCACCTTTATGCCCAAGTGGGGAAATATCAATGAGCGAAGAAACCAGCTTCACGAAGTTATCCGCCTTTCGGGCATGAATCTGATCATCGATGACACCGATCATCCGTTGATTATCAAAGTCGCTTCCATCCAATCGGCACGCATGCAGGTGTACTTCATCGACAACGATGACTATTTCCTTCACCGCCAAATGGTAGCTGATGAGGAAGGGAACGAATATGCCGACAATGACGAACGTGCCATTTTCTATGCCCGCGGTGTGCTGGAGACAGTGAAGAAGCTTCGCTGGTGTCCTGAAATCATACATTGCCACGGCTGGATGAGCGCATTTGCCGGCATGTACATCAAAAAAGCATACAACGACGAACCCTCCTTCCGCGACTCCAAAGTGGTTTACTCCACCTACGGAGACGACTTCCAACACCCCATCGAACCGGGACTGGGTGCACGCGCCATGCTGAAGGGGCTTGAACAGAAAGACCTCGATGTGCTCAATGGCATCAAGTCATGCCTTGACATGGAGAAAATGGCTGTTGCCTACTCCGACGGCCTGATCTTGAACAGCGAGAACTGCAAACCCGAGCTTGCCGAATATGCCAAAGAACTGAACATTCCCATCCTGCCTTTCCAGGCTGACGATGCCGCATTCAAGGAGGCATGCAGCGATTTCTACGACGAAGTCTGGAGTGCAGGCAAAGAATAAGAACAAGAATCCTAACAAAAACTGCTGGAGAATAACGACGATGAGAATCTGTAGCATCCTGCGCGGGGCATTGGTTTCCTCCCTGCTTGTGTTCGCCGCATGCGACGACAACACTTCAAACCTGGGTGTGGAAGTAATGCCCGATGGCGACTTCACCATCAGCACACAGACTGACTACCCCGTGAACATAACATCGTTTGCGGTAGACAGCATACTCGCCCGCACAACCACAGCCTACCTGGGCAAGTTCACGGACCCGTATACGAACACCGTGTTTGAATCGGACTTCCTGACGGAGTTCTATTGCCCCGAAGACTTCAAGTTCCCCGACAAGAGCCTGCTCGCAGACCCGGAAAACCCGGAAGCACGCTCCGTGGAGCTCAACCTGTACTACTCTTCTTACTTCGGCGATTCGCTGGCAGCACAGAAGTTGGCGGTCCATGAGCTGACAAGGGTGCTTGAAGCGGATGAAAGCTACTACACCAACCTGGATCCGACCCAGTATTACGACGTCAACCAGGCTCCTGTCCAGGAACAGGCCTATACCGCCATCGACATGATACATGGCGACTCGCTGTTCGCAAGCAATGGAGTGCACATGCTCACCATCCCTCTGCCCAAGAGCTTCGGCGACCGCCTGTTCAAGACTTACTACGAACACCCCGAATATTATAAGAACTCCGAGGAGTTCATCCGCAATGTGTTCAAGGGATTCTATCTGAAGCATACACAGGGCGACGGTTCCGTGTTGAACATCAACTATGTCTACCTCGATGTCTACTTCGACTACAAGGTGAAAAGCTCCACCGGTCAGGTCGATTCATTGGTAACAGCCTTCTCCCAGTTCCGTGCGACACCGGAAATCGTACAGGAGAACCGCTTCTCCATGAAGAACATAGACCAGCTGATTGCGCAGAACAATGATGTGGCATACGTCATGACGCCGGCAGGCGTGTTCCCCGAAGTGGAACTGCCGATTGATGAGATTTCTCTCAATGACACCATCAATGCCGCCTCGCTGACCATCTACCGCAATAACAACCTCAATGCTTCCAAGTACCAGATGGGAACCCCGCAGGAACTGCTGATGATACCGAAGTCGGAATTAGGTTCGTTCTTTGAAGAGCAAAAGGTGCCTGACAACATCACTTCGTACTACACGACGCTCTCCAACAACCAGTACACCTATTCCAACATCACCAACCTGGTGAATACATTACGCCGTCAGCGTCGCGACAACCCGGACTATGACAAGGATCCCGACTGGAACAAGGTCGTGCTTGTCCCCATCACGCGCGTGACACAGACGACCAGCAGCAACACGGTCATCACCGTCCGTGTGCTGCATGACCTGAGCCTCAACTTTGCCAAGCTGAAGAAAGAGGACATCAAGCTCAGCATCATCTACAGCAAATACCAAGATTCAAAATAGGCTTTTCAACCCTCTACATGCGCCATGCGGGCATAACGGGCACTGTACCGTTGTGTCCGCATGGTCTTTTTATCAAGGCGTAAGAAATGCCGGTCCTCATACCTGCTATCCCAAAGGCTTTTCTTACATTTGCACATCAACAAAAACATACATCCGTATCATGAACAAGACTCACGTTGCAATGATGTCTGCCGCGATGCTATTGGCTTCGTGCGCAACACCCGGTGGCAATCCGGAAACCACCGACGACGGTCCCGTCATCGGCCGTCAGGAAATCACTGTCAAAGACGGACGTCTCAGCCCCGAGGCACTTTGGGCAATGGGACGTATCGGAAGCATGTCCGTCTCACCCGACGCACAGAAAGTGGCCTATACGGTCGCATACTACAGCGTACCGGAAAACAAGAGCCACAACGTCATCTACCTGATGAATGCCGACGGCACAGGAAACACGCTCCTCACCCAGGGAGCCGGCAATGAAGGTGAACCGCGCTGGATCAAAGGGGGTACCAAGCTGGTCTATCTGAGTGCAGCCAACGGAAAGAATGAGGTTTGGGAAATGAATCCCGACGGCAGCGGACGTACGATGATTGCCTCTTATGACAAGGACATCGAGGGATTCTCATTTTCACCTGACGGCAAGAAACTGCTCTTCATCGCTCAGGTAAAATATGGCGAGACAACCGCCGACCGCTATCCGGACCTGCCGAAAGCTTCAGGCCGTGTCATCACCGACCTGATGTACAAGCACTGGGATGAGTGGGTAACCTCCGTACCCCATCCGTTTGTGGCTGACTTCGACGGCAAATCCATCAGCAATGTGACCGATCTGCTGGAAGGCGAGCCTTACGAATCGCCCATGAAACCTTTTGGCGGCATGGAACAGTTGGCATGGAGCCCCGACTCCAAATACATCGCCTACACCAGCCGGAAGAAGACAGGCAAGGCGTATGCCCTGTCGACTGACTCGGACATCTATCTCTACGAAGTGGCTAGCAAACAAACTACCAACCTATGCAAGCAGGAAGGTGATGCCGACCAGAACATGGGATATGACACCAACCCGCAGTTCTCACCCGACGGACATTATGTAGCCTGGCAAAGCATGGCCCGCGACGGCTATGAGAGCGACCGCAACCGCCTCTGTGTGTATAACCTGACAGACAAGAGCAAGACTTATGTCACTGAGAGCTTCGACTCCGGAGTAGACTCCTACTGCTGGAACCACGACTCACAATCGCTCTACTTCACCGGCGTATGGCATGCCACGAAAATGGTCTACCGCACCACGCTGGAAGGGAATGTGGAGAAGCTCACCGACGGTGTGTTCGACTATGACGGCGTAGACCTGCTGGGCGACCGTGTCATCTGCAAACGACACTCCATGAGCAGCCCCGACGAGCTGTACGCCCTCAATCCGGCAGACGGACAAGTGGCACAGCTCACCACGGAGAACAAACATATCCTCGACCAGATTGAAATGGGCAAGGTAGAAGAACGTTGGATGAAGACCACCGACGGCAAAGACATGCTCGTCTGGATCATTTACCCGCCCCACTTCGACCCGGCAAAGAAATACCCCACCCTGCTTTATTGCGAAGGCGGACCGCAAAGCCCCGTCAGCCAGTTCTGGTCCTTCCGCTGGAATTTCCAGATTATGGCTGCCAATGACTACATCATCGTAGCTCCCAACCGACGTGGACTGCCGGGCTTCGGCAGCGAATGGCTGGAAGCAATCAGCGGCGATTACGGAGGCCAGTGCATGAAAGACTACCTGACAGCCATCGACACCTTCTCCAAAGAGCCGTTTGTAGACACAGACCACCTGGGCTGTGTGGGAGCCAGCTTCGGCGGATTCTCCGTATACTGGTTGGCAGGACATCACAACAAACGCTTCAAGGCGTTCATCGCCCACGACGGCATCTTCAACATGGAACAGCAATACCTGGAAACAGAAGAGATGTGGTTTGCCAATTGGGACATGGGCGGTGCTTACTGGGACCGCAACAACGCCACAGCCCAACGCACCTTTGCCAACTCACCGCACAAGTTCGTAGACAAATGGGACACCCCCATCCTGTGCATACATGGTGAAAAGGATTACCGCATCCTGGCTTCACAAGGCATGTCCGCCTTCAATGCAGCCGTACTGCGCGGTATCCCGGCTGAATTGCTCATTTATCCGGACGAGAACCACTGGGTGCTCAAACCTCAAAACGGCATCCTCTGGCAACGCACCTTCTTCGAATGGCTTGACAAATGGCTGAAACCTGCCCAATGATGAACCTTCTTCACACGTCAAGACCTGCCCTGTAAAAATGACGCGGACGACACCGAGCTGAATGACAGCCGTGTCGTCCGCGTTATCTGTTTATCCAGGCCGGAAAGCCTGTTGCGAACAGTCTCAGAAATTGAAAAGGGTCAGAAAGGCAGGTCGTCCTTCTCGTCGGTTGCAGCAAAGTCTGCCGGAGCAGCCGATGCAGGCGGGAACGGAGCTTCAGGAGCCGGTTCCGGAGCACCCATCTGCGGGGCAGCCACACGTTCAACCTTCCATGCACGGATACTGTTGAACCAGCGGTCTTGCCACTGACGAGCGTCAATATCGAACGAAACGGTCAACTCTTCACCCATCTGGATATTGAATTGCGCAATCTTGTCTGCTCCGAACACATCGAAACACATCTTGCGGGGATATTGGTCATGATTCTCGATGACATACTCTTGGGCCTTCCATTCGTTGCCCGTTGACTTGGAAACACCACCTCTTGGGGGAAGTATAGCAATGACTTTTCCTGTAAATTCCATTTGTTTAAGTGTATTAATTCAGCTGCGAATGTACACCATTCTTGGTAATTAAACGAATTTTCGACACTTTTTTTAGGGGCATTACATATAAAATTAGTAGTTTTGTGCACGCATAATAACCAATAAACATAAATAGAAAGACGTATGAAATTTATCGTTTCCAGCACTTCTCTTTTAAGTCATTTGCAAGCGATTAGCCGCGTTATCAACTCCAAAAATACTCTCCCCATCATGGACTGTTTCCTCTTCAATCTGCAAGACGGAACACTCTCCATCACTGCATCCGACACCGAGACCACCATGGTAACCTCCATCGAGGTGACCGAGAGCGACAGTGACGGACGCTTTGCCATTGTGGCCCGCACGTTGCTGGACGCGATGAAGGAAATACCGGAACAACCCCTGACTTTCAATCTCAACCCCAATACCCTCGAAATTACCGTGCAGTACATGAACGGACAATACACCGTCATGGGACAGAACGCCGATGAATATCCGCAACCTGCCACCCTGGGCGACAATGCCGTACATGCCAACATCCCCGCTGACGTACTGCTGAACGGCATCAACCGCGCACTCTTTGCCACGGCTGACGATGAGTTGCGTCCGGTGATGAACGGTATCTATTTCGACATTACTCCCGACGACATCACCATGGTTGCTTCCGACGGACACAAGCTGGTACGCAATAAGAACCTCTCGGTCAAAGGCAGTGAGAAGGCAGCCTTTATCCTCCCCAAGAAACCGGCGAACCTGCTGAAAAACGTGTTGACCAAAGAGGAGAACTCGGTAAGCATCGACTTTGACGACCGCAACGCTGTCATCACGCTGGAGAAATACCGCATGGTATGCCGACTGATTGAAGGACGCTATCCGAACTACAACTCCGTCATTCCTCAAAACAACCCCTATAAGATTACCATTGACCGCGCCGTGCTCCTGAGCGCCTTGCGCCGCGTGTCGGTCTTCTCCTCGCAATCGAGCAGCCTTGTGAAGCTCCGCATGGGTGACAACAAGCTGGTCATCTCCACACAGGACCTCGACTTCTCCACTTCGGCAGAAGAGACGCTTGTCTGCCAATACGAGGGCAACCCGATGAGCATCGGCTTCAAGGCTCCGTTCCTCATCGACATCCTGAACAACCTCCCGGGACAGGATGTCATCATCGAACTGGCTGACCCGTCGCGTGCCGGCGTAATCGTCCCTGCTGAACAGGAAGAGAACTGCGACCTGCTCATGCTGCTCATGCCCATGATGCTCAACGATTGATGCATCCTGTTTTTATTCTGACTGACTTTTACAAGCTCCGGCACTCTACCGATCCTCAATGGGCCGGCGTCCCGTTACAGTCTGGAACGGAAGTCTGTCTGACCACCGCCAACCCAATCAGGAGGTGAGGCAGCGACCGGATGCTTGCGACATTTGAAATACCGACTTATGAAACTGAACTTAAAGAATCCCATCGTGTTCTTTGACCTGGAAACGACGGGAACCAACATAAACTCCGACCGCATCGTCGAAATCTGCTACCTGAAGGTGTACCCCAACGGAAACGAAGAGAGCAAGACCATGCGTATCAACCCGGAGATGCACATCCCCGAAGCTTCCACCGCCGTACATGGCATCCATGATGAAGACGTGGCAGACTGTCCGCGCTTCAAGGATGTGGCTGCGTCCATCGCCCGCGACATCGAGGGCTGCGACCTCGGCGGCTTCAATTCCAACCGATTTGATATTCCCGTACTGGCGGAAGAGTTCCTGCGTGCAGGGGTAGACATCGACCTGAACCGCCGCAAGTTCGTCGACGTACAGGTCATCTACCACAAGCTGGAACAGCGCACCCTGTCTGCCGCCTACAAGTTCTACTGCCACAAGAACCTGGAAGATGCACACACGGCTGAAGCCGATACCCGTGCGACCTACGAGGTGCTGCAAGCACAGCTCGACCGCTATCCCGATGTACTGAAAAACGACATTTCCTTCCTGGCAGACTACTCAAGCTTCAACCGCAACGTGGACTTTGCCGGACGGATGGTCTACGACGACAAAGGAGTGGAAGTATTCAACTTCGGCAAGTACAAGGGAGTACCCGTAGCAGAGGTGTTGCGCAAGGACCCGGGCTACTACAGCTGGATCCTGCAGGGCGACTTCACGCTCAACACCAAGCAGATGTTGACCAGAATCAGAATCCGCGAAGCCTCGAAATAAACAGAATCATGCTTGAAGGAAAGAAGTTCGTACTAGGCATCACGGGAAGCATCGCCGCTTACAAGGCAGCTTACCTCATCCGTGCCTTGATCAAGAAGGGAGCCGAAGTGCAGGTCGTCATTACTCCTGCCGGCAAGGAGTTCATCACCCCCATCACCCTCTCGGCATTGACCAGCAAGCCCGTCATCAGCGAGTTTTTCTCGCAACGTGACGGCACGTGGCACAGCCATGTGGACCTGGGACTGTGGGCCGACGCCATGATTGTAGCTCCGGCTACCGCCTCTACCATCGGCAAGATGGCACACGGTATTGCCGACAACATGCTCATCACGACTTATTTGTCCATGAAGGCTCCGGTCTTCATCGCACCGGCCATGGACCTGGACATGTTCGCTCATCCTGCGACCCAGCACAACCTTGACATCCTCCGCTCCTACGGCAACCACATCATCGAACCGGGAGAAGGAGAGCTGGCAAGCCATCTCGTGGGTAAGGGACGCATGGAAGAGCCGGACAACATCGTCCGGATACTGGAAGACTACTTCGCCAAGGGCGCAGAGCTGGCAAAAAAAAAAGTAGTCATCACGGCAGGACCAACCTACGAGAAGATTGACCCCGTGCGCTTCATCGGCAACTACTCCTCCGGGAAGATGGGATATGCACTGGCTGAAGAATGTGCCGCGAGAGGAGCCGAAGTCATCCTGGTAAGCGGACCGGTACAGCTGACGACGTCACACCCCCGCATACGCCGTATTGATGTGGAGAGTGCTGCGGAAATGCACGAAGCCACACTCCGCGAGTTTGCCGACGCCGATGCTGCCATCCTCTGTGCTGCCGTGGCAGACTTTACACCGGAAGAAGTGGCTGACCACAAAATCAAACGCGAACACGATGACCTGATGTTGCGTCTGAAACCGACGCACGACATAGCCGCCGCCCTTGGACAACGGAAGCAGGCACACCAATGCCTCGTCGGATTTGCCCTGGAGACTGACCACGAGGCGGAACATGCCCAGAACAAGCTCCGGCGCAAGAACCTCAACTTCATCGTGCTGAACTCCTTGCGGGATGCAGGGGCAGGCTTCCGCCACGACACCAACAAGATAACCATCCTCGATGCCGAAGGGAGTACCGCCTATCCGCTGAAAAGCAAGAAGGAAGTGGCAGCCGACATCGTCGACCGCCTGTGCCGGGAATTTGTTTCATAACCGTAGAAGATATGCTACAATCTCTATTCATACAGAACTACGCACTGATTGACACGCTCGACATCCGCTTCGACACCGGATTCTCCGTAATTACCGGCGAGACCGGTGCGGGAAAGTCCATCATCCTGGGAGCCATCGGCCTGTTGCTCGGACAGCGTGCGGACACCAAAGCCATCAAGAAAGGAGCTTCACGATGCACCATCGAGGCACATTTCCAGATTGGCAACTACCACATGGAGGACTTCTTCGAGCGCAACGACCTGACCTATGACCCGGAATGCATCTTACGCCGGGAAGTGATGGCGTCGGGCAAGAGCCGTGCGTTCATCAATGACACCCCTGCGCCGCTCAGCCTGATGAAAGAACTGGGCGAGATGCTCATCGACGTACATTCACAGCACCAGAACCTGCTGCTCAACACCGAAGGCTTCCAGCTGAATGTGGTCGACATCATCGCGCAGGATGCAGCCTTGCTGACGGAGTACGGCAAGTGCTTTGCCCAATACCGGTCCAGCAGCAAGGCTTTAGCGGAAGCCATTGCCACGGCGGAGAAGAACCGGGCAGACGAAGACTACATCCGTTTCCAACTGGAACAGTTTGCAGAAATCGGGCTGAAGGAAGGCGAACAGGAGGAACTGGAACAGGAGGCCGAGACTCTGAGCCATGCAGAGGACATCAAGTCGGGACTGTACCACGTCGACGCCCTGCTGGCCGGTGATGAAGGCGGCATCCTTGCCAACCTGAAGGAAGCGCAGAACCGCCTGCACGACCTGAACTCCATCTATCCCCCGACAGAAGAACTGTCCGAACGCCTGGAGAGCTGCTACATCGAGCTGAAAGACATCGAACACGAAATCAGCAACCAGAGCGAAGAGGTGGAGTTCAATCCGCAACGGCTGGACTATGTCAACGAACGCCTCAACCAGCTCTATACCCTGCAACAGAAACACCATGTCGACACCGTTGCCGAACTGATGAGCATCGAGCAATCGTTCCAGGAAAAGCTCCATGCCATCACTTCCGCCGACGACCGGATAGCGGAACTGACCGCACAGAAAGAGAAAGACTATGCCCGCGTCATGGAGGTGGCAGGCAGGCTCACGAACGTACGCACCGAGGCTGCCCGAAGGATTGAGAAGGGCATGAAGGAGTACCTGGTGCCCCTGGGAATCCCCAACGTGCAGTTCGTCGTGGAGCTGACTCCGCGCAAGGAACCGGATGCTTACGGAGCGGATTGCGTCAACTTCCTCTTCTCCGCCAACAAGAACGGAGTCCTGCAAAATGTAGCATCCGTCGCATCCGGTGGAGAGATTGCCCGCGTCATGCTCTCCATCAAGGCCATGATAGCCGGAGCCGTCAAGCTGCCGACCATCATCTTCGACGAGATTGATACCGGTGTCTCGGGACAAATCGCCGAACGCATGGCACACATCATGCAGGAGATGGGCAACCGCGAACGGCAGGTCATCAGCATCACCCACCTGCCGCAAATCGCAGCCTTGGGAAGCAACCACTACAAGGTCTACAAGCAGGACGACGAGCAGGGCACGACCAGCCACATCCGTCAGCTGACACCCGACGAACGTGTGGAGGAGATTGCCCACATGCTGAGCGGAGCCACCCTGACCGAAGCTGCCATCAACAATGCCAAGGCACTGCTGAAGCACTGAAACCCTACCCCTATTCCATTGACATTACCGATTTGAAAAAGACAATGAACGAAGAAAGAAGCGAAATGATATTCGGCGTAAGAGCCGTCATCGAAGCCATAGAAGCCGGAAAAGAGATTGACAAGATACTCGTGAAACGGGACATACAGAGCGACCTGTCCAAGGAGCTGTTCGCCGCACTCAAGGACCGGTTCATCCCCGTACAGCGCGTCCCCGTGGAGAAACTCAACCGCATCACCCGCAAGAACCACCAGGGCGTGGTGGCATTCATCGCGGCGGTGACCTACCAGAAGAGTGAAGACCTCGTGCCCACCCTCTTTGAAGAAGGGAAGGTACCCCTGTTCGTCATGCTCGACGGCGTGACCGACGTACGCAACTTCGGCGCCATCGCCCGTACGTGTGAATGTGCAGGAGTGGATGCCATCATCATCCCTGCCAAAAACAGTGTGAGCGTCAACGCTGACGCCGTAAAAACCTCCGCAGGCGCCCTGCACACCCTGCCCGTCTGCCGCGAACAAAGCCTGACCGCCACCATCAAGCAACTGAAGGACTGTGGCTTCAGAATCATCGCAGCCACCGAGAAGGGCGACTATGACTATACCCGTGCCAACTATACCGACCCCGTTTGCATCATCATGGGAGCCGAGGACACCGGCATCCCCTACGAACACCTGGCACTGTGCGACGAGTGGGTGAAAATCCCTCTCTTCGGACACATCGGCTCGCTCAACGTGTCTGTGGCAGCAGGCATCCTGATGTATGAAGCCGTCAGACAACGGGGACTCGGACAATCCTGATTGATAACTCAAATTCTTCCTATCCATGAAAAGATTCTTATACCTCATCCTTGCCCTGCTGACGTCCTGGACAACCGTGTCCGCGCAGACTCCCAAATGGGTCGGCAAGGCCCGCAAGGCAATCATCTCCATCGTGACCTACGACAAAGACAATAAAATCATGAACACCGGCAACGGCTTTTTCGTGAAAACCGACGGAACAGCCGTAGCCGACTACAGCCTGTTCGAAGGTGCCCAGCGTGCCGTCATCATCAACTCCGACGGCAAAGAGTTCCCCGTGGACTGCATCCTCGGCGCCAACTCGATGTACGACCTCGTGAAGTTCCGCGTACAGACCGACAAGGAAGTGGACGCCGTCACGTTGGCAAAGGCGCCGGCAGCCGTTGGCAGCACCGTCTTCCTGCTGCCGTATGCCTCACAGAAGGAGAACACCCTCGGACGCGGAACGGTGGACGCCGTCACCCAGGTGGAGAGCAAATATTCCTACTACACACTCCACCTGCAGACCGGCGACAAGTCGGTGAGCTGTCCCATCACCAATGCCGAAGGCGAAGTGCTGGGCATGATTCAGAAGTCCGCTGACAGCCAGTCCGCCGACAGCTATGCCGTGGATGCTGCCTTTGCCGCCGAACTGAGCCTCAACGCCCTCTCTCGCATGGACTATGCCCTCAACAACATCGGCATCCGTAAAGGACTCCCCGAGAAGCAGGACGAGGCACAGGTCTACCTCATGATGTCGAGCAGCCTGCCTGCCGACGACTACCTGGCACTCATCAACGACTACATCCGCCAGTTCCCCACCAGCCACGAAGGCTACCTGCGCCGTGCCACCTTCTACCTCGACCAGAAAGGGGAAGACAACTACAAGCGGGCGGACGAAGACATCCGGCAGGCGCTGGAGGTATCGGAACAGAAGGACGACGCCTACTACAGTGCCGCCAAAATGCTGCTCCAGATTGTTGCCAACGGCATCACTTATCCGGAATGGACCCTGGACAAGGCGTTGCAATACATCGAGGAGGCCATCAAGCTCAACCCGATGCCGCTCTACGTACAAACTCAGGGAGACATCTACTTCGGCAAGCAGGACTATGAACACGCCTACGCCTGCTACGACCGCGTCAACCACTCCGAGCTCCGATCCGCTGAAAGCCTGTTCAGCGCCGCACGCACCAAGCAGCTGATGGGCTCTCAGGACGAGGCGCTGGCACTGATGGACAGCACCGTTGCCTTCTTCGGCGACCTGCTGACGGAAAAGGCAGCCCCCTACGTCTTCCAACGTGCCCAGATGAAAGTGGAGGCAGGCAAATTCCGTGAGGCAGTGGCTGACTACAACGAATACGAGAAACTCGTGCTGGGAAAAGCCAGTGCCGAGTTCTTCTACGTCCGCGAACAGGCAGAGATGCAATGCAGACTCTACCAGCAGGCACTCGACGACATCGAAAAAGCAGTGGAGATGGACCCGAAACAGGTGCTCTATGTCGTGGAGCAGGTGGCTCTCTACACCCGTTTCAGCCAATTCGACAAAGCCGTCGAAGCCGCCCGGAAAGGCATCGCACTCGCACCGGACAACGCCGACCTCTACCGCATGCTGGGCTTTGGACAAATCCAGCTGAAGCAGAAGGAGGAAGGTAAAAAGAACCTGCTGAAGGCCAAAGAACTGGGTGACCCCAATGCCCAGACCCTGCTGGACAAATACGCCAAATAAACCATTCAACTTATCCCGCACAGGGGCACCGGTTGTTGACAGCCGACCCGGTGTCTCTGTGCCCGCTTTTCCCCGCTACGGGGACAATCCGACTCCACATGGCAGAAGAACTCCTATTGACAGCTTCCGATAAAAAAGGACGGTACGAAGAAGTGCTGCCCCAGCTTGTATCCGTCCTCGAAGGCGAGACTGACCGCACCGCCAACCTTGCCAACACCGCCGCCATCCTGAAAGAGGCGTTCGACTTCTTCTGGGTGGGCTTCTATGAAGTGAAAAGCCGCGAAGGCGAAGTTCCCCAACTGGTCCTGGCACCTTTTCAAGGTCCGCTGGCATGCACCCGCATCCACTACGGACGGGGAGTATGTGGCACCGCTTGGGTAGAAAGACGCACCCTGGTCGTACCGGATGTTGACCGCTTCCCGGGACATATCGCGTGCAGCTCCCTGTCACGCTCGGAGATTGTTGTTCCGGTCTTCCATCCCGTCACCGATGAAGTGGTTGCCGTGCTCGACATCGACAGCCGCGAACTTTCCACCTTCGACGAGACCGACCGTCACTACCTGGAAATCCTCTCCTCCCACCTCTCCCACCTGTGGACATAACCGACGGAAGCAGCCTGCCGGAAAATCAAAAAGAAAGCACTTCCCGGCTTTTGCTTGACATAGTTGACAAATATCCCGTTTCCAGCTAACTCGTCCTTTTCGAAAATCCGATAATCTGGAGACGAAATGTGAATGATTGCAAACGGAACGCCCGAAAAAAGCCCTTCATTTTAGAAAACTATACATTTCATTTTCAGAAAACAGACAAAACGTGCCCGGAACAATATTGTTTCGCGAGCCAAACAATATAGTTTGCCGCGCCAAACAATATAGTTTCACCTCCCAAACACGATTGTTTCGTGCCCGGAAGTCAAATCTTTGGAAGATGGAAGTAAAAAGAAGTGAGTTTCACTCTCCAAAAGGTGTGCCGTATCAACAAATCGGAAGGTAATAAAAAGAGGGGTATTCAGGAAGAAGGAACAACAAGGAACGGCGCTTCCGCTGGCAACCTTCGCAAAAAGGAAGAAAAGTTTCCCACACAGCAACAATGTGTATTTTGCGAATCGCCTGAGAATGCCACGAAATCCACCAGACTGTATTTTGGTGCGAGGAACGGCACTCTCAGAGCCTTCGTTTGACATTTTGTCAAATCGTAATCCAACCCGGAAACGAACACCGACAGTAGACGCCTCATCGTCCCTGATGTAGGGGCGACCGGTCTGGTCGCCCGAACCCCACGCCGCATGGTCATCGATTTCGTACTGACCCGCAATCGGAGTCGACTTACAGAAATAGCACAAGCTGAGCCACCGTTAAAGCCCCAAGAAAACAAACTGAACCGCTAAGCCACCTTGGCGCGCCCCTGTTTGAAAGCACCCATTAACCAAAAAAGGAACACATCTGTTGATGTATTCCTTTTTTATCGCTGGGCTACCTGGATTCGAACCAAGAATGACAGGACCAGAATCTGTAGTGTTACCATTACACCATAGCCCATTGTTTTTGTTTTGACGCTGCAAAGATACAACATTTTTGATACATGCAAATACTCTGGGGATATTTTTTTCAAAAAAATTTTTGTCCATCCCCATTTCCATATAATAAGGTGTATAAGCGGGAGGCAATCCGGCAGCCTTCCGGAGAAGATGGACAAAATTACAAGATTCATTCTCAAAAAATACAAAAAACAAGGCACATTTATGGGTTGCATCTTTAGCTATTTCACAAATCCATGTATCTTTGTAATCCGTATTTCAGCACGGATTAAAATATTAAATAGTAACCATTTTTTAGAATGAACGAACTGCTAGAGAACATAACCAAAGGTATTCAAGAAAAAAAAGGAAAAGGCATCGTCATTGCCAACCTCACCGATATCGAAGATTCCATCTGTGATTATTTCGTGATTTGCCAAGGAAACTCCCCCAGTCAGATACAAGCCATCACCGAATCCATCTATGAAACCGTCAGACAGGCGACCCATGAAAAGCCGCTCAACGTCTGCGGGCTGGAGAACTGCCAATGGGTGGCACTCGACTATGCCAACGTCATGGTACACATCTTCCTGCCTGCCCCACGCGCATTCTATGACTTGGAACATCTCTGGGAAGATGCCCAACTAATCACTATTCCGGACATTGACTAAGACAACTATGAGCAACAATACGAATCCGAAAGCCAACAACGGGGGCCCCAAATTCAACTTGAATTGGTTCTACGCCCTCATCATCGTGATTCTCGGTATCCTCTACCTCACCAACCAGGATGGAGGAATCAAGAAGAGCATCACGTACACCGAGTTCCAGAACTATGTAGAAAAAGGATACGTCAACAAGATTGTCGCCTACAACGACAACTCGCTCGACGTATACATCAAACCCGAACATGCACCCGAAGTGCTGAAAATCCCGGTTGAAAAAATCGGCAGAAGCCCGATGGTCAATACACGCATCGGCTCGACCGACAGCCTGGAAGAGTTCCTGAAAGAGGAAAAGGCCAACCACCCCGACCGGGCAGACATCACCATCGACTATCAGGAGAAGAGCAACTACATGATGTCCATCCTCATCAACCTGCTCCCCTTCATCCTCATCATTGCCATCTGGATGTTCTTCATGCGACGCATGGGCACCGGCTCAGGCGGTGGGTCCGGCGTGTTCAACGTCGGCAAGTCAAAAGCACAGCTCTTTGAGAAGGGAAGCGCCAACCGCGTGACCTTCAAGGATGTTGCCGGGCAAGCGGAAGCCAAGCAAGAGGTGCAGGAAATCGTGGACTTCCTGAAAAAGCCCCAGAAATACACCGAGCTGGGAGGTAAAATTCCCAAGGGTGCCTTGCTGGTAGGTCCTCCGGGAACAGGTAAGACCCTGCTCGCCAAGGCTGTGGCGGGTGAAGCCGACGTTCCGTTCTTCTCCATCTCCGGTTCGGACTTCGTGGAGATGTTTGTCGGCGTAGGTGCATCACGCGTACGTGACCTTTTCCGTCAGGCGAAAGAGAAGTCGCCGTGCATCATCTTCATCGACGAAATCGACGCCGTGGGTCGTGCCCGTGGCAAGAACCCGTCGATGGGTGGAAACGATGAACGTGAGAACACGCTGAACCAGTTGCTGACCGAAATGGACGGCTTCGGGTCAAACAGCGGTGTCATCATCCTGGCAGCGACCAACCGGGTAGACATCCTCGACAAGGCACTGCTGCGTGCCGGCCGCTTCGACCGTCAGATACACGTCGACCTGCCGGACCTGAACGAACGTAAGGAGGTCTTCGGTGTCCACCTCCGTCCCATCAAGATTGACAGCACGGTGGACGTAGACCTGCTGGCACGTCAGACCCCGGGCTTCTCGGGTGCCGACATCGCCAACGTCTGCAACGAAGCAGCCCTGATCGCTGCCCGCCATAACAAGAAGACGGTCAGCAAGGATGACTTCCTCTCTGCCGTCGACCGCATCATCGGCGGTCTGGAGAAAAAGACCAAGGTGATGACACAGAACGAGAAACGTACCATCGCCCTGCATGAGGCAGGACATGCCACCCTCTCGTGGTTCCTCGAACATGCCAACCCGCTCATCAAGGTCACCATCGTGCCCCGCGGACGTGCCCTGGGTGCAGCCTGGTACCTGCCGGAAGAACGTCAGATTACCACCAAGGAGCAGATGCTCGACGAGATGTGTGCCCTCCTGGGCGGACGTGCTGCCGAGCAGCTCTTCGTCGGCCATATCTCCACCGGAGCCATGAACGACCTGGAACGTGTGACCAAACAGGCCTACGGCATGATTGCCTATGCCGGCATGAGCGACCGTCTGCCGAACCTCTGCTACTACAACAACGACGAGTATGCGTTCAACAAGCCTTACAGTGAAAACACGGCGCAACTCATCGACGAGGAAGTGAAGAAGATGGTGGAAGAGCAATACGAACGTGCCAAGGCTATCCTCTCCGAACACAAGGAAGGCCACAACCGGTTGGCAGACCTGCTGATGGAACGTGAAGTCATCTTCGCGGAAGACGTCGAGCACATCTTCGGCAAACGTCCGTGGGCTTCGCGTTCGGAAGAAATCCTTGCCGACTCTGAGCCGCAGCCGGAAGAGACAGAGACTCCCGCACAGACGGACGAGAAGTCTGCCCAACCGGAACCGTCGACTGAAAAGAAGCCCGAAGACACAGCCATCGACCGGAAGATAGCCGAGGGCGAAGCTACGGAAGTGAAAGAATAACCAAAACACAAACGCTGTGAACAATCTCATACAAAGAAGCATCACGGGCATACTGTTTGTCGTCCTCCTCATCGGCGGCATCCTCTACAGCCCGTTTACATTCGGACTGCTGTTCGCCCTCATCACGGGCCTCTCTCTGTGGGAGTTTGCCCGGCTGGTGAACAGCAAGAAAGACGTATCGGTCAACCCGTTCATCACCACCATGGGCGGTGTGCTGCTGTTCCTTGCCTTCTTCTGCTACTGCACCGAGGCATCGGACGCCCGCATCTTCATCCCCTACCTGCTGATTCTGATTTACCTGTTTGTGAGCGAACTTTACCGCAAACAGAGCAGTCCCCTCAACAACTGGGCGTACTCGTTCCTGAGTCAGATTTACGTGGCCTTGCCCTTTGCCTTACTTTGTGTGCTGGCGTTCCAGCGTAACACCGACCTGTCGGAGAGCTCACCCGTCAGCTTCAATGCCATCCTTCCGCTGTCCGTCTTCATCTTCAACTGGAGCAACGACACGGGAGCCTACTGCACGGGCATGCTGTTCGGCAAGCATCGTCTCTTTGAACGCATCTCGCCCAAGAAGTCGTGGGAAGGTTCGATTGGCGGAGGGGTCATCTCCATCCTTGTCTCACTGGTCATGGCACATTTCTTCCCCTTCCTCACGGCGGCACAATGGGTAGGCTTTGCACTGACCGTCGTGGTCTTCGGCACATGGGGCGACCTGGTGGAGTCGCTCATGAAACGTCAGCTGGGCATCAAGGACTCGGGCAACATCCTTCCGGGTCACGGCGGCATGCTCGACCGTTTCGACAGCACCCTGCTGGCGGTTCCTGCGGTAGTGCTCTACCTGCAGGCAATCAGCCTCTCCTGACCCCCATTCCACCTCCATAGATTCATCTTTCCGACGCGGACGATACAGGCTCCGTCTTTCTTGACGCAACAAGAGACAACGCGATCTGCATCGTCCGCGTCCGCTGTTTCCGGAAGGAGATGTCAAGACTTTTATCAATCACTCCTATTTTTATCACCGTCCAACGGAAAGTCAATCAAAAGATTTCCTACATTTGCAGAAGCTACCTTGCTATTTCTGATTACTAACCTTATAATTCACACGAATTGACTATGGAACAACTGTGCACGCATAAACTGCCCGTCGACATCGTGTTTCACCCGTCCTGGTGGAACAAACATACAGGCATCGTTTTCGATGAAGATTTCTTTTACAACCCCCTCCGCCGTGTGGAAGATGAACGCCGCATGGAACAGGAACTGCACGACCGCTTCGGCGAATACGGTCTGGGAGCAGACTATGACAAGGACCTGCCTCAGATAGGTGCCGTCCATCTGGCTGCCGGCTACCTGCTCTCGGAGATGCTGGGGTGCAGCATCGAATACACAGCCAACTCGGCACCGCAAGTCATCTGCGCCCATCGGGAAGGCTTCGAAGTGGACGAAGAGGCTGCCTTCCAAAGCCCTGCCTTCAAGAAGCTCCAACATCTCATTGAAGAGCTGAAGGCCAAGTACGGCTATGTCTGCGGCGACATCAACTGGGGAGGCGTCCTCAACCTTGCCATCGATCTCAAGGGCGAGAGCATCCTGATGGACATGATTATGGAACCGGAAAAGACCAAAGCCTACTTTGCTGCCATCGCACGAGTCGTGGAGCGCTTCTTCACCTATATATATAGTGAGACAAAAACAACCTCCATCTCGGTCAACCGGCTCGCACGCCTGCTCGACGCACCGCTCTATCTCCACTCGGAATGCTCGCACACGATGATATCCACCGAGGACTACCACGACTACCTGCTGCCCATCGATGTGGAATGGAGCATGAAGTACCGTCCCTATGGCATCCACTACTGCGGCAAAGACCCGCACCGGCACGCCGAGAACTTCGCCAAGGTGCCTCATCTGGACTTCCTCGACCTGGGCTGGGGAGGTGATGTACACCTCCTGCGCGAGGCGCTGCCCAACACCTTCTTCAACATCCGTCTGAACCCCGTGGAACTGAACAGCTACACCCGTAGCGAACTGGAAGGCATCATCAAGGAACGTGTGATGCAGTCGAAAGATCCCTACCTGACCGGTATCTGCTGCATCAATATGGACGACAAGGTACGCGACGAACAGGTACGTGCCATCTTCGACATTGCCGAGGAGTGCCGGCAAACCTTGTTCAAAGACTGATGGAACGGAGGACAATGGAAGATACATTCGACGCTTCACTCGCCGACTCACAGGCGACCGCCGTCACCCCACTCAGTCCGGCAGCGTTTGACTTTGGGGCCTATGCCGACTATGCCGCCCGGCTCGAAGAACGTTGTAAGGCTTTTTGGGAAGCCCCGTCCGGTGTACTGGTCTACCGACGCATGCGTGTGCAGGAAGTCTTTGCCGGCGACTGCCGGAACATGGAACATTCCCTCCACTGGCAACTCGGTGCCCTGAAACAAAGCATGGCTTTCGATGCCGACGTCCCCAACTTCCTCGAGCCGTGGTATGGACTGGGGACCGTAGCGGCCGCTTACGGATTCGGCTACGTCTGGGAGAAAGACCTGGCTCCGGCAGTAGACGGCAAATTCCCGTCCACCGCCGAGCTGCTGGCTGCCCCCTTCCGTCCGGTGGAAGAGACGGAAACAGGCAGGCACACGCTCCGCATGATACAGTATTTCCTGGAGGAGACCCAAGGACGCCTGCCCCTGTCCTACTGCGACGTCCAGTCACCCCTCAACACCCTGAGCAACATCATCGACTCCAACCAGTTCTACCTGGACTTCTACCTCGACCCCGACTCGATGCGGCAGGCCATGGAGCGTACGGCAGACCTGCTCATCGATTTCACCCGCACCCAGCAACGCCTCATCGGCGATGCCCTCGTGAAACCGGGGCACGGGTTTGCCTCCAGCCGCATGTTCGACGGACTGGGCATGAGCGATGACACCGTCACCATGCTTTCGCCCGACCTGTACACCGGTATGGCCGTCCCCGCCATGGTCAAAGCCGGCAATGCATTCGGCGGTACGGTGTTCCACTCCTGCGGTAACTGGAGCGACAAGAAGGGCGACATCGTGTCCATCCCCGGCATCCGCATGGCGGACGGAGCCTTCTCCAAAGCGACTGACCCCGGCGCCAATCCGACCGATGGCTTTGCCGACACCTTCGCCGGTACCGGTGTCATACTGAATGCCCGCATCGTCGGCACGCCGGACCTGATAGAGGCCAAAGTCAGGGAACTCTGGAAGCCGGGCATGAAACTCATCGTCGTCACCTACTGCCCCACCCCCGAGGAACAGGCAGAAGCCTACCGGCGTATCCATGCCGTCTGCCAGTAGACCGGCAACCGCACCCCTACACAAACGACGCGGATTTCCCGCCGCCCCGCAACCGGGGTCCGACGGAAAGTCCGCGTCGTCCGTTTTTTCAGACAGTCACCTGCTCCGGGTCAATCCACCCGGATGCCCCGTGCCATCTCGTCGGCAATCACTGCCATCATGCCTTCGACCTGGGCAAGAGCCAGCATACGCCCGTGGAACGAATAGCCGGCATTGTATCCCTTGTCCTCGTCGCCCAACATCATGCGTCCGTGGTCCACTCGCATGGGCAGACCGGGATTCTCGCGTTCAAAGATGCGGATGAGGTCAATCAGATGCCCACGTCCGCTCAGGTGAGTACTCTCGATGAAATTGCCGCCGGGCATGGCTTCCGTGCTGCGCAGATGCACGAAATGCGTCCGCCGTGCAAACTGACGCGCCAGCTCACGGGTGTCATTGTGCGTCCCTGCACTCAACGAACCGGCACAGAACGTCAGCCCGTTATGAGGATTGTCCACCGCCTCCAGGAACCAGCGGATGTCCTCTTCGTTGGTCACGATACGCGGAAGACCGAGTATCTGGAACGGAGGGTCATCGGGATGCACGCACATGTTCACCCCATACTCCTCGCACACGGGCATGATGGCTGCCAGGAAATAGCGCATGTTCTCACGCAAGGCAGCACGGTCGATACCCTCATATTGTGCCAGCAACCGACGGAAGATGGCGACAGGATTCTTGTCCCCCTCACGGATGTTCCCGTTGACAAAGCCTTGCGTCTTCACGATGATGGTGTCGACCAGCTCGTCCTTTTCCGCTTCCGTGATGGTCCGGTCAAGCTCCGCCACCCGGCGCAGCTCCTCTTCCGTATAGTCTGTCTCTGCCCCCGACCGTGCCAATATCTTCGTATCAAAATAAGCGAAACGGATGCGGTCATAATAGAGCGAACTGGTCCCGTCGGGCCATGGATGCTGCAAGTCCGTGCGCACCCAGTCAATCACCGGCATAAAGTTGTAGCAGACGGTTTTCACCCCGCAACGCCCCAGGTTGGCAAGACTCACCTTGTAGTTCTCGATCAGCTGTTCGCGCTCCGGTCCTGCATACTTGATGGCTTCACACACCGGCAGACTCTCCACGACCGACCAGCGCAAACCGTGCGCTTCAATGTACGACTGCAAATCGCGGATAGCCTCTTCGGTCCAAACTTCACCGTTGGGCACATCGTGCAGTGCCGTCACGATGCCCTCCACGCCAATCTGGCGCAACATCGAAAGCGTGATGGGATCTTTCTTCCCAAACCAACGCCATGTCTTTTCCATCATAATGTTCTATCTGTATGTAGTAATTAAATCCTCTTGAGAAATATCTCGTCGTAGTACGCACAAAAATACAGCTATTTCCCCACAAACGCACAGGGACGGCAGACGAAATGTGTCCCCGTCCCTGAAACCGGCAAAAAACAAAAAGCAGCGAAAGGAAGAGCCCCTTTCTTACAACCGTCCCAATGACCGTGCTCTTCCTGTTCGCTGCCAGATTTTTCTACTGTCAGAAGTCGTCCTCTTCCTCACCGGGGAAATCACGCGGACGTTCCGGACGCCGCTGGCGGGGAGCCTCCCGACGCTCGCGACGCGTCTGTTCGTCTTTCGCAAACGCCGCGAACTGCTCGGCAGTCAAAATCTCCTGCAATGCTTTCCGGTAAGCCACTTCCCACTCTTTCATCTTCTCGAACAGGTTCTTTCCCTGTTCCTTCATTGTCTTCTGATACGCCTTGCGTGCCTCCTTGTCCATCTTCCGGAGCGAATCTCGGGAGATACGTGGCGGACGCTGCTGCATCATCTGCTCCATTTGCTGCTTGTTCAGTTCAAAGAGACGGTTGGTCTGCTCCTGATTCAACCCATACTTCTGCACCATGTAAGCTGTACGCTGTTCCGCCATCTCTTCCGGTGACAGACGTTTGCCGCGTTCCGGACGTTGTGCTTCCGCCTGAATGCCCAGACACAGGAGGGCAGTCAGGAATAAAATTAATTTTTTCATACTATCTGTTGTTTTTAATGATACGACAATTCTCGTAACGACGTCCACAAAGTCCCGTCCCCGACATACAGTCGCCCGTACGTCCTTCTATTCAGAAGACCCGTCCACCTTTTGAAAAGTTCAGTCAAATGATAAAGAAAAAGCCGAAGAATTGCCGTTTTAAACAGAATCTGTTAATTTTGCACAGCAAATCATTTGTTTTACATCGTAACTTATATGGGATTACTCGACATATTTAAAAAGAAAACCAACGATACAGAAGAGAAGGTAGGCGGCATGGAGGACTTCATGACCCTCATCCGGGTGTATTACCAGTCGGTCATGGCGTGCAACCTGGGTATCACCAACCTCGCGTTCCTGCCCGATGTCGCCGTGTTCAAGCGTACACTGAAAGTTCCCACGCAGAACAACAAGCTGGGAATTGCCGAAAAGAGCCGCAGCAAGAAGATGCTCAAGGAGATTTACGGGCTGAGCGACGACTTTTTCAAGGAAATCGATGCCTCCATCAAGAAGAACTGCCGCTCGGTAAACGACATCCGCAACTACCTCTTCATGTTCCAGGGATTCAGCCAAGACCTGATGATGTGTGTCGGCACCCTGATGAAGTGGAAGTTCCGCATGCCCAGCATCTTCAAGAAAACCCTTTACCAGCTCACTGCCAAAACCGTCAACGACATCCTGACCCGCTATGAGTGGAAGGACGATGCCGTACGGAAAACTTGTGGCAACATCCGCAAATACCAGCACACCCTGGGATATTCCGCCCAATGGATGAGCGAATATGCCTTCAACATCGTCATGCTCGCCAAGAAAGAGCCCAAGCCGAAAAATGACGATTAGCATAGGCAAATCTCACAAATCCGGCAAAATTCTTTTGTAGTTCGCGAAGAAAGCCTATATTTGTGTGACAAATTGGTTTCATCATGACGGAAGAAGATAAAAGACAACTCAACATCTTTGAGGCTCGTTTTCGTCAGTTGCTCTATCAGTATGACCTTTTGAAGCAGCAAAACGAATCCCTCCGCCGGACACTTCTTCAGAAAGAAGAAGAAATCAAGGCATTGCAAACACGTTGTCAGCAATCGGAAACCGACTATGCCAATTTGAAGGCCGCCCGAATCATCAGTATCAACGACGACGAGTCGCATGACACCAAACAGAGGCTGGCCAAACTAGTGCGTGAAATCGATAAATGCATCGCTTTATTGAACGGATAAAAGGATGTATGATGAACGATAAGGAAAAAATGATAATTCATTTAGACATTGCCGACCGCAAGTACGGAGTGTCCATCAACCGGAAGGATGAGGAACTCTACCGGAAGGCGGCCACAATGATAAATGAACGAGTAAATAAGTATCGGGAACGGGTCCCCGGCGGCATGCGGGAAGACTACATTGCGATGGTGACTTTTGACCTCGCCTTCCAACTGACGACCATGGAAAGCCTCAACGATACGGAACCCTACCGGCAGAAACTGGCCGAACTGACACGGGAGCTCGAAGGACGCTTCCGCGAAGAACAGACGGAGACAAACGCCGGGTAGACATTTTTTTTGAATAAAGATATTCGCGCATGACTTCATGTTCAGGAGGGAAGTGTCCTCCTGAAAGGAGTGATGCGCTTTTTTATTATAAATTCTTAGTAAAATGGTTTTAACGATAGTAACATCACTTGTGGCGCTCGTCATCGGGTTGGTGATTGGTTATACGATTTTCAGATACGTCATGAAATCAAAGTATAACAGCATCCTGAAAGAGGCACAGACTGAAGCTGAAGTCATCAAAAAGAACAAGCTTCTGGAAGTAAAGGAAAAGTTCTTGAATAAGAAAGCTGACCTGGAGAAAGAGGTGGCACAACGCAACCAACGCATCCAACAGGCGGAAAACAAGCTGAAACAACGCGAACTGGTATTGAGCCAACGCCAGGAGGAGGTACAGCGTAAACGCAACGAAGCGGATGCCATCAAAGCCAACTTGGAGAACCAACTGGTGGTGATCGACAAGAAAAAGGAAGAACTGGAAAGTCTGCAGGCTCAAGAACGTGAGAAACTGGAGGCCATCAGCGGACTGTCTGCCGAGGAAGCAAAAGAAAGACTGGTCGAATCTCTCAAGGAAGAGGCAAAGACCCAGGCACAATCCTATATCAATGACATCATGGACGATGCCAAGATGACCGCCAACAAGGAGGCAAAACGCATCGTGATTCAAACCATCCAACGGGTTGCCACGGAAACCGCCATCGAGAATTCCGTCACCGTATTCCACATTGACTCAGATGAAGTGAAGGGACGCATCATCGGCCGTGAAGGACGTAACATCCGTGCCCTGGAAGCTGCCACCGGTGTGGAAATCGTGGTAGACGACACACCCGAAGCTATCGTTCTCTCCGCCTTTGACCCCGTGCGCCGTGAGATTGCCCGCTTGGCTCTCCATCAGCTGGTGACCGACGGACGCATCCACCCGGCACGCATCGAAGAGGTCGTAGCCAAAGTACGCAAACAGGTGGAAGATGAAATCATCGAAACCGGAAAACGTACCACCATCGACCTGGGTATCCACGGTCTTCACCCGGAACTGATCCGCCTCATCGGTAAGATGAAATACCGCTCCAGCTATGGACAGAACCTGTTGCAACACGCCCGTGAGACAGCCAATCTTTGTGCTATCATGGCTTCCGAACTGGGACTGAACCCGAAAAAGGCCAAACGTGCCGGTCTGCTGCATGACATCGGTAAGGTGCCTGACGAGGAACCCGAATTGCCACACGCTCTCCTGGGACAGAAGCTCGCAGAGAAATACAAGGAGAAACCGGATATCTGCAACGCCATCGGTGCCCACCACGACGAGGCCGAGATGGAGACCCTCATCGCTCCCATCGTACAGGTGTGTGATGCCATTTCCGGCGCACGTCCCGGCGCACGCCGCGAAATCGTGGAAGCCTACATCAAGCGCCTCAACGATTTGGAACAGCTGGCTCTCTCCTATCCGGGTGTCACCAAGACATACGCCATCCAGGCTGGCCGTGAGCTGCGCGTGATTGTCGGAGCAGACAAGATTGATGACAAGCAGACGGAACAGCTCTCTACTGAAATCGCCAAGAAGATTCAGGATGAGATGACTTATCCCGGTCAGGTGAAGATTACGGTCATCCGTGAGACACGTGCCGTCAGCTTCGCCAAATAAAAATAATATGCAAGAAATTTGGTAGTATAAGAATTAGCCACTACATTTGTAGCCCTCTTCGGTGGAAGAGGGCTATATTTTTTCTGGGCTTGTTTGGATTTGACAGCGGGCAGAAATGGTATGTAAGCATGCAGTGCGTCGGTGATTAGCACTTAAATCACAGTTACCGAACAATTATCTGGCGAAAACAACTACGCTCTCGCTGCTTAATCGAAGTACAGTAGATTAACTTTATTTCCGCACAAGGTGTGGAAACGAGACATCACTCGGAAGCTGTTGCTCCGAAGCATTCCGGTCCAGTGGTGCAGTCAAATCGGGGATAGTCGCAGTCCGGCCTTGGGGCTACGATGAAACTTTAAAGGCTAAGGCGCAAGTGGGTGGCTCTGGTCTTGCTTACGCACGAAAACCGAAGGCAGAGATAAGCATGTAGAAAGCGTATGGTTTCCTCGTTTGGACGAGGGTTCGACTCCCTCCAGGTCCACAAAAAACGCGAGAGACAGACTGAAATTCAGTCTGTCTCTCGCGTTTTTTTGTGGATACCCAAGCCTCTTCAGAGGCTAACCAACCGGGAAGTACATCAGTTTCCTTATAGACTGTTCTTGTATAACCGCGCGACGGCTTTCTGGAAACGGTTCTCCAGGTCTGCCAGGCGTTCCTGGTTGGCATAGACGGTCTCGGCTTCGGTGAAATAGTCGATGACGGAGAGTTGGCCCGACTCCACGGCTTGTTTCAGCACATCCAGTGTGCGGGTCATCAGGTCTGTATCGTATGCCTGGATGGACTGGCGCAGGCTGACAGCCTCATTGAAAAGCGATTGCACATCTGCCTCCAGCTGTTGGGCAGCCTGCTCCTGCTCCAGTTCCGCACTGAGCTGACGGGCGCGAGCAGCCTTCACCTTTCCACGGTTATTGAAGAGAGGAACGGACACACCGACGATGAAGCCATTGAGCATCTCGCCCTTGCCTCCTTCGCGGCCATAGCCCACTTCCAACTTCGGCAACCAGCCATGCTTGTTTACCGTGACAAGCTTACGGGCAGCCTCCGAACCAGCCTCCGCCTGGCGTAGTCCGTAATCGGAACCGAACACTTCATCCCTCACCGCATCAAGGCTTTTCAGTTCTGGGGTAAGCGGATAGACTGTCTCATTGAATTCCAAGGGCATATTGCCGTTCATCGCCAACAGGTTCTGGAGGGCTGTACGGTGATCGGCTCCGTTCTCTGCCATGGCAGCACGCACGTTCATCAACTCCATCTTCACCTTATTTACTTCCAGGATATTGGCGTCTCCTTCCTTCAACCGCTTTTCAAAGAGCACATTCAGCTCTTCGGCATTCTTCAGACGAAGTGCATAAAGGTCCTGCAAGCGGTTGAGACGGATCAGGTCGAGACACAGCTCCTTGGCACGTAACAGGATATCACGACGAAGCACGGCGTGTTGCAAATCCAGTGCACGCCCCTGCAACTTGCCGTAGGCACGACGTTGGGCATAGAGCGTGGGGAAGTCAATGCCTTGCGACACCTCCAACTCCATTTCAGGGCCGATTCCGTCTTCCTCGCCGAACTTGCGGGAATAGCTCACTGACGGGTCTTCCAGGTTGTTCTCGTTTCTCACTTCCAGCTTCTCGGCACGGACGGCTTCTTCGCCGGCCCGGAGTTCACGGTTGTTTTGTTCGATGCTTTTCAGCACGCGCTCGATGCTGCCGGTCTGTGCATACAGCCCGGCAACACCCAAACAGAGCGCAACAGTCAGGAATATCTTTTTCATTGTTCACTTTGCTGTTGAGGGTTCAACGTACGTCGGCGATTCATCATCAGATAGACGATGGGGATGATGAAGCCGTTGAGGAAAGTAGACGTCAGCAGTCCGCCAAGGATGACCTTTGCCATGGGACTTTGAATCTCATTGCCGGGCAGGTCGCCATGGATGGCCAGCGGAATCATTGCCAATGCCGAGCAGAGCGCCGTCATCAGGATGGGATTCAAACGGTCGAGCGAACCGTGAAGGATACTGTCATGGAGCGACATGCCTTCATCCTGCCAATGGTGGTAATTGGAGATGAGCAACATACCGTTACGCGTGGCAATACCGAAAAGAGAGATGAGCCCGATGATGGCAGGGATACTGATTTCCCCGGTAGTAACGACCAGTGCGAACACTCCTCCAATCAATGCCAAAGGCAGGTTGATGAGGATGATGGCACTGTGTGCGGCACTCTTGAACTGCGTATAGAGGATGAGGAAGATGACGACGATGCTCATGAGCGAGGTCAGCAGCAGCGTACGCGATGCCGCCTGTTCGCTCTCGAACTGTCCGCCATACTCGATGTGGTAATCCTCGGGCAACTTGATTTCTTCGTCAATGCGGTGCTGGATGTCATTGACCACACTGCGCACGTCGCGTCCGGAGGTATTGGCGGAGATGACAATCTTCCGCTTTACGTTCTCACGGCTGATGGTGTTCGGTCCGGATGCGGAACGTACGTCGGCCACATATGTCAGGGGGACTTTCTGTCCGTCGGGGGTATCAATCATGAGGTTACGCACCTTCTCCATCTCGTTCCGGTAGTCTTCCTCCGTACGGACGACAAGATTGAACGACTTGCCCGACTCGTAAACCTGCGAAACGACCTCTCCTGCCATGTTCACGGAGACGAACTCACGGAAGTCGGGCAAGGTGATGCCATACTTCGCCAACATCTCCCGCTTGGGCTCGATATTCAGTTCCGGACGTTCGATCTGTTGCTCCACGTTCAGGTCGGCCACTCCGTCTACATCGGCAATAGCGTTCTTGATCTGGTTACCGAGCATGAACATCTTGTTGAGGTCGGTACCGAAGAGCTTGATGGCGATGCTGGCCTGCGTACCGCTCAACATGGCGTCGATGCGGTGACTGATAGGCTGCCCGATTTCAATGTTCGCCCCGGTGATGGTGCTCAACTTCTGACGTACTTCCTCGAGCACCTCTTCACGCGAACGGTCACCCAGTTCGAAGGGGGCTTCGATTTCGGACACATTCACACCGAGGGCATGTTCGTCCAGTTCGGCACGACCGGTTTTACGTCCGACAGTCTTTATCTCGGGGATAGAGAGCAGCAACTCCTCTGCCTGCCGTCCGATCTTATCGCTTTCTTCGAGCGATATGCCCGGCAGCGAGCTGACATTGATAGTGAACGAGCCTTCGTTGAAGGACGGCAGGAAGCTGTGCCCCAAGGTAAAGAAGAAGCCCAAGGCTACGAGGAACACGGCTATGGTCGTACCCAGGACCGCCTTGCTGTGGCGCAATGCCCACTCAAGTGCGACGGCATAATACTTGCGCAACCACACGGAAACGAAACTTTCCTTAGGCAATCCCTCCCCCTTCTCGCGTCCGAGCAAATAGCTGCACAGCACCGGGGTCAGCGTCAGTGCCACCACGGTCGAAGCGACCAACGCCACAATAAAGGCGATGCCCAGCGGAACCAGCATGCGCCCTTCCATACCGGAGAGGAAGAACAGGGGAACGAAGCTGACAATGATAATCAGGGTAGAGTTGAGAATCGGCATACGTACCTCCTTCGAGGCGTGGAACACGACGTCCATTACCGACTGACGTTCCGCCAGAGGTTTCATCTTATTCTCGCGCAGACGTTTCCAGACATTCTCCACGTCGACAATGGCATCATCGACCAGCGAACCGATGGCAATCGCCATACCGCCGAGCGACATGGTGTTGATGGTCATGCCCATCCAGTGAAGCACCAGCACAGAGACTACCAGCGAGAGCGGCAGGGTGACCAGTGAAATCAGGGTCGTACGCACATTGGCAAGGAAGAGGAACAGAATCACCACCACGAAGATGGCTCCTTCGTAGAGCGAGCGGCGCACATTGCCAATGGAACTCTCGATGAAGTGTGACTGGCGGAAGATGTCGGTCGACACCTTCACGTCGGCAGGCAGGTTCTTCTGCAGGTCCGCAAGCGAGGCATCAATCTTTTCGGTCAGGTCGAGCGTACCGGTGTTGGGCTGTTTGGTGACGGTAATGAGCACGGCAGGTTTGCCCTCGACAGAGGCGCATCCCAGCTTGGGCTGTTGTGCCCCGACACCGACATGGGCTACATCGCCCAGGGTGACAGGCATATCGCCTACCCGCTTGACGACGGCACGCGACAGCTCGTCCACATCCGTAGACGACAAGGCACCGCGCACGATGTATTCGTTCCCGTATTCATAGATGACTCCTCCATTGGCATTCTGATTCATGTCGCGCGTAGCAGCCATCACCTCAGGCAGGGTAACGCCGTAGTGTTTCATGCGTGCCGGGTCCAGCCGGATCTGGTACTCCTTGATGTCGCCGCCCAACACGGCAACCTGTGCCACACCGCCCATGGAGAGCAGGCGTGGACGGATGGTCCAGTCGGCAAGCGTACGCAGGTCGAGCATCGAGGTGCTGTCGGCTGTCAGTCCGATAATCATCAGCTCGCCCAGGATGGACGACTGCGGTCCGAGTGTCGGGTTGCCCACATTGTCGGGCAGCTCCTCGCTGACGATGGCCAACTTCTCCGACACAATCTGGCGAGCCAGGTAGATGTCCGTTCCCCAGTCAAACTCCACCCAGACGACAGAGAAGCCGTTGGTGGACGACGAACGCACGCGACGTACATTGGTCGCCCCGTTGACTGCGGTCTCTACGGGGAAAGTCACGAGTTGCTCCACTTCCTCGGCTGCCATACCGTTGGCTTCGGTCATGACCACCACCGTGGGCGCATTGAGGTCGGGGAACACATCCACTTCGGTGTGGAACGATGTATAGGCACCGCCCACCATCAACAACACGGAAGCAACCAGGATAAGGATGCGGTTGTTGAGTGAGAAATGTATAATCTTGTTCAGCATACGCAGTTCCTCCGATTAATGTTCGTGCGTATGGGCAGGAATGGCATTGCTTGCCGAAGCGAGCTTCACATGATAAGCGCCCTCGACGACAACCTTATCGCCGGGCTTCACACCGGAGAGAATCTGTACCTCGCGTCCGTTGTCAGCTCCCAACTTCACCTCCTGCTTCTTATAGCCTTCGGCATCCACCTGCAGGTAGACGAAATGGATGCCCTGCTCCTCGGTGATGGCACTCTTGGGCAGCGCGATGACATTCTCCATCTCTCCGGACAGGAGGTAAATCTCGACAAACGAACCGGGAATGACGTCGCCCCGGTTGTCAAATTCAAATGTGACCGGCAGGTAGAACTGGGTGGTGTCCGTCGACTTGCCGAACGACAGGACCCGTCCGCGCAGCTCGTCGAGGGCATAGACGCGGTCGTCGTACGGTGTCTTGAAGTTGGCAGACACCACGCCGGGAAGATACTTGTAATACCGTTCCGACACCTCGGCACGGAGGAACAGACGGCGGTTCTGCGTGAGGGTCATCAGAGGCTGTCCCACGGTCACGTAGTCCCCCTCCTTGACCAGGCAGGACTTCACATAACCGCTGATGGGAGCCTGGACACGCTGTCCCGCCTTGCCGGCACCCGACAAAAGGGCTTCATATCCCAACCGGGCATTCTCGTAAGTCTCCTTGATGGCAGCAAACTCCTTGCGTGACACGATGCCGCTCTCCACCAGTTTGGAAGCACGGTCGTATTCATCTTTGGCGGCCTCATAAGTGATGCGGGCACGTTCGGCAGGTTCGCCTTCCGCAAAGTGACGGGCAGAGACCACCAGCAGGGAGGCTCCCTTGCCCACACTCTTGCCTTCCACCATGGGAACAGGGAACGAGACCGTTCCGGCCGTTGTTGCCACGACGGTCGCTTCGTCGCCCTGGGCTGCCAGGACCTCTCCACTTGTGCGGATTACCTGACGGAACGTCCCGACTTCAGCAGGACGCACCACGATGCCGGCAGCCTTTGCCTTCTCGGGTGTCAGAATGATTTCATCGCCGTGTGCTTCGCCTTCTCCATGAGCATGAGGCTCAGCCGCCTCATGGGCATGGTCATGCTCCTCTTCCGCCTCGTGGGCATGTGCTTCGGTTTCGGCATCGTGTATGTGTTCGTGTTCATACCCGTCATGGGCGGTTCCGCTGCCACAGGACGACAGCGAAACAAGCAATGCGCCTGCAAAAGCCGCAAGCGACAGATATAGTTTTTTCATAAGATTGGTGCGTATAAAAATGTTTGTATGATAATCCCGGGTATCACAACGGCAAAGATAGACCTGTTCCGTTGCAACCCCGTTGCAAATGATAAACCGCAGGCAACGGGAATTGCCTGTCGTCTTCCAACAAGTTTACACGCAGGGAGGAGCACGCCATCCGCCGACGGCTTGCACGTCCAATGGATGGAGGCGTTCGACATAGACACAGGTATCCCCGTCGACGACACGTTCCGGCAAGGAAAGCCTGTACGCGTCAGCCCGGATACCCAGGTCTACGATAAAATAAAAGAGAGGGGAAATCAGATGGGAAGGATGAGGGGCGTCACAGCAGAACGAGGTGACACAGGCATTTCCGCAATCACGGCCTCCGTGATGGTGGGGACTGTCGGGGCACTCCGCGTCACAACACGTCTGCAGGTCATAGTGCATGCAGAGTGTCAGGTCATCGTGGTGATGATGCGGGAAGACCGCCGCCACCAGCATGACCAGACATACTGAAAACAGTATCCATGCGAAGTATCTTTTCTTTTTCATGGCCCCTTGTCGATGGATGCACGCTCGTCTGCCTGCCTCCTTCCTTATTCTATTTGGTCAACGAATAAACGACATCCATCACCTTGCGCCCTATCTCGTCGGCGGCTTCAGGAGTCGCAGCTTCGGAGTAGACACGGATGATGGGCTCGGTATTGCTCTTGCGCAGGTGTACCCACTTGTCGGGGAAGTCAATCTTCACCCCGTCGATATCGTTGATTTCTTCGTTATGATACAACTCTTTCACTTTCTCCAGGATGGCATCCACAGGGGTGCCGGGAGTCAGGTCAATACGGTTCTTGGCGATGAAGTACGGAGGATAGGAGGCACGCAGCTCGCTCATCTTTTTCCCTTCATGTGCCAGGTGGCTCAGGAAGAGGGCGATGCCTACCAGTGCATCCCGGCCGTAGTGGCATTCGGGATAAATCACCCCGCCATTGCCTTCGCCTCCGATGACGGCATTCACCTCTTTCATCTTGGTCACGACGTTCACCTCTCCTACTGCCGCGGCATAGTAGTGCTGTCCGTAGGAACGGGTCACATCGCGCAGGGCACGTGTCGAACTGAGATTTGACACCGTATTGCCCGGAGTGTGCTTGAGCACGTAATCCGCCACAGAGACCAACGTGTACTCTTCGCCGAACATCTCTCCGTTCTCACAAATCATGGCAAGACGGTCCACGTCAGGGTCAACCACAAATGCCACGTCGTAGCTGCCTTCACGCATCAGGGACATGATGTCGCCCAGGTTCTTCTCCAACGGCTCGGGATTATGCTGGAAATCGCCGGTCGGTTCGCCATAGAGGGTCTTCACGGTCTCTACACCCAACGCAGCCAACAGCTTGGGCAGGATGATGCCACCCACCGAGTTGACCGTATCGAGTGCCACACGGAAGCGGGCGCGACGTATGGCATCCACATCCACCAGCTTCAGCGATAGAACACGGTCGATGTGCTTCTGGTCATAAGTGAAGTCCGTGCGATAGCTGCCCAGTGAATCGACGTCGGCGAAGGTGAAGTCTTCCGCCTCGGCGATGCGGAGCACCTCATTGCCTTCGGCAGCATTGAGGAACTCCCCGTGTTCGTTCAGCAGCTTCAGGGCATTCCACTGACGGGGATTGTGGCTGGCCGTCAGAATGATTCCGCCACAGGCACCTTCCATGGTCACAGCCAGTTCGGTCGTGGGGGTTGAAGCCAGGCCGATGTCGACCACGTCAAATCCCATTCCCATCAGGGTGCCGCACACCACACTCCGCACCATTTCACCGGAGATGCGTGCATCCCTGCCTACCACAATCTTGTTGCTTTCTGTCGCATGGGTCCGACGGACCAGGGTGGCATACGCAGCCGTAAACTTCACGATGTCCAGCGGATTCAGCCCGTCACCGGCTTGTCCGCCTATCGTACCCCGTATGCCTGATATGGATTTAATGAGTGTCATCGTTTCTTCTGGTAAGTGATTTCATAATAGTAGGGAGCCACATAAGACGAGGCCGTCTGATGTCCGGCACTGTGGGGAACAATCACTCTCACACGTGCCAGGTCTTCGTTGGGCAATTGGACGGCAGGCTTGATGTAGTTCAACGGGACGAGCCATCCTGTCGGAACGGACTGTCCGTAGTTGGAAGCCATGTTGCCCTCGGTGAACGAGGCGGTAAACTCGCCGCTGCTCTTGGAACACATCATCACGTCATAGGAGTTCGTACCGATGAGGTTCGAGGTCGACATCGTGTCGCCTGTCTCCACCAGCACTTCCACAAAACGCAGGAGGAACTCGGCACGTTCGCCGTTGCGCATCAGTTCGCCGTCACCGCGCTTGAGAATCTGCATGTAGACACCGCTGTCGTCGAAATAGACATACTCGTTCCGCGACACGTCCGTCGTGGTGTCGTTGGCATAAAATTCATTCTCACTGATGACCTTGATATTGTTGGCAGAGATGTAATTACTAATCCATCTGCGTTCCTTTTCCTTCTTTTCAGCATACGTCTCCGTGTCATCACAGGCCTGGAACACCAGTCCCAACGCGAAGAAGGCAAGCAGCAGGTAACTTAACTTTTTCATCCAGATTCGTTTCTACATTAATGTCGCAAAAGTAATAAAACAGGATATTGACCGTCTTTCTTTTCTATGACTATTATACTTCTATAACTATTTTTTTATCAGCTCATCCTGGTATTTCACCAGGGCACGCTTGAATAAATCAACGGCTTCGCTCATGCTGCCATAGAACTCTCCTCCCGACGCATTCAGGTGCCCACCGCCATTGAAATATTCAGACGCAATCTTGTTACAGGGGAAATCGCCGACCGAACGGAGGGAGATTTTGATCATGCCGGCATCCCGGTCCTCACGCAGGAAAGCCGAGAAGCGGATGTTCTTCACGGACAGGGGAATGTTGACAAATCCTTCCGAATCGCCTTTCACATAGTTGAAGCGTTGCTGCTCGGCATTGGTCAGGGTAATCAGCGCCGAACAGAACTCGGGATAGACCACCATCTTCTCATACAGGATGAAACCCATGAGGCGCAGACGGCTCTCCGAATAGGTGTTGAACACCTTTCGATAGATGGCGTCCTTGTCAATTCCCTTGGCTATCAGTTCGCTGATGATGAAGTAAATCTCGCGGTTGTTGGAGTTGTAGGTGAAGCCTCCCGTGTCGGTCATCATGCCCGTGTAGATGCACTCGGCACTCTCCTTGCTCATCTCTTCAAAATCACCCAACCGGCAAATCAGGCGGAAGATGAGTTCCGACGTGGAGGCAATCTCGGGATGGGAAATCGTGATGCGGCAGAACTCCTCCGGATAGGGATGGTGGTCAATCATCGCTTTGCGTGCCGGCGAGGCAGCCACGGCATCCGCCATTTTGTCCAGCCGCTTCAAGGCGTTAAAGTCCAGGCAGAACAACACATCGGCGCCGGCAATCAGTTCGTCGGCAAACTCCTTGTATTTATCATAACGCAAGATATCCTTGGAGCCGGGCATCCAACGCAGGAAATCCGGGAAGGCGTTGGGCACGATGACATTCACCGTCTTGCCCTGTTCCTCCAGGTAATGATACAGTCCGAGGGAAGAGCCGATGGCATCGCCGTCGGGGGCGACGTGCGCCACGATCACAATCTTCTCTGCACGGTCCAACCACTTCTTCAGATGGTCTATCTTGGCTTGCGGAATAACTTTGGTCAGCATAGTCGTATGTTTCATTCTTTGATTATAGCCTGCAAAGGTACTTTAATTTTCTTCATGACAGGGAACTGTCTCCCGGAATCTTCACCACCAGGCGAAAATCAGTTCCGCAGCCAGGCAGGCACAGAGGCATCCCAACAGCCTGTACACGGTGCGCCATGAGCGGAAGTGGTAACAGGCCAGGAGTCCGAGCAGCAGGACGTAATAATAAGCCAGGTCATAACCGTTGAAGCTCACGTCGACGGATGCACCGGACAACCGGCTGACCCACGAGACGGCCGCATTCAGTGCCCACAGCATCCCCTGCAGGAGGCTGTCCACCCACTGAAGCGGGATGCTGAAGCCATACAGCACCCACCACAGCAGGGACAAGCACAATATAATCATCGTCAGGGGGATGACCAGCAGGTTCGTCAGCAGGAAATAGACGGAAAAGTTCCCGAAATGGTAAGCGACCAGCGGAGCGACTCCCAGCTGCGCCGCCAGCGACACGCCGACCAGCTGACCGACCGAGTGAAGCCCCAGCCGTCGGTGCTCCTCCATCCGTGGAAAGAAGACGGGCATGAAGAGCGCAATGCCTGCCACCGCGGCAAACGACAGCTGGAAGCCGACGTCCAACAAATAATAAGGTTCGTAGAGCAGCATGACACAGGCGGCAAACGCCAGTGAGTTGAGCGTGGGTGAGCGACGTCTCAGGCATCGGCCCAAAATGAAGACCGTGAACATCACAGCCGAACGGACCACCGAACCGGAGAGTCCGGTGAGGAAGGCAAATGCCCACAAAAGGGCTATCAGAATCAGTCCCCGCGTCCAGTGATAACGCTTGTCGCGGACGAGCAGCAGGTGACTGACCACCATCATGATGATGTTCAGGTGCAACCCCGAGAGTGCCAGGATGTGGCTGGCTCCGGCACGGGAATAGCGGGCTCGCAATTCCGGGTCGAGGGAACGCTTGTCCCCCAGCGTCAGTGCCGAGACGACAGCCAGTCCATCCCCCGTGAATCCGCAGGAGCGGTAGGTATCAACCAGCTCGTCACGGCGTTGCAACGCCCACTGCTTCCATCCGGGCGTCCGGTAGCGGTCGCCCCTCTTCCACTGGCCCTCACCGGCATAAGCCGTGCCGCTGACGCCCTGACGCTTCAGGTAGGCGGCATAGTCGAACGTGCTGCCTTCCCGGTTCCGAGGCGGACGGATACGGGCGTAAAACCACAGCTCATCCCCACAGGCAACCTGTGCGGAAAGGGAGTCCTTGGGCACATAGAGCAGCACGTTCCTGTCGCCAATCGCCATCGGGACAAGCCTGCTTTTCTTCTTCTCCTCCGGGATGCCTGCCACCCATCCGTGCCAGACCTCCTTCCCGTCCGTCCATTCCACGGACGCCTCCTGCACCCGGCAGGTCATGCGCCATGCGCCTCCGCAGAAAACCAGCAAAATCAAGACCGCACCGAACAGCCAGCGGAAACGGTAGGCAGTATAACTGCCTCTCAAGAACCGCAAAAGGCATAAAGAAAGGACACACCCTGCCGACAAGGCAAGGAGTGTCCCCTCATGTATCTCCAGTCCGGCATTGACCGCTGCAATACCGGCAATAAAAGGAATATCGAATCGTACGAAAGGATATTTCGTCAGCCAACTCTCAACAGCCTGCACCTCAGCTGTTGCGCAAACGATGAATCATGTCCGCCGGGTCGGGCGCACCGAAGACGGCATTTCCGGCGACCAGCATATCCGCTCCCGCCTCCACCAGACGCTTGCCGGTGTCCAGGTTCACTCCGCCATCGACTTCAATCAGGGGGGATGCTCCCGTCCGCTCCATCAGGGCGCGCAGGTCACGCACCTTCTTCAGCGTGTTCTCGATGAACTTCTGTCCGCCGAACCCCGGATTGACACTCATGAGCAGCACCATGTCGACCTCGCCGATGATATCTTCCAGGACGGCAACCGGGGTGGCCGGATTGAGCGTCACACCGGCTTTCATGCCCGTCTCCTTGATTTGCTGAATGACACGGTGCAGATGCACGCATGCCTCATAGTGCACATTCATCATGTAGGCTCCGAGTGCCTTCACCTCGGGAATGAACTTCTCGGGATTCACAATCATCAGATGGACGTCAAGCGGCTTCTTACACAGCCGGGCGACATGCTTCAGCACCGGGAAGCCGAAAGAGATGTTGGGCACGAACACACCGTCCATCACATCCAGATGGAGCCAGTCTGCCTCACTGTTGTTTATCATCTCCAGGTCTGCCTGCAAATTGGCAAAGTTGGCAGACAAGAGCGAAGGGGCAATCATACAAGTAGCCATAGGTTCACAGTTTTTCTGCAAATATAGCCATTATATTCTCATACGAATGCCTGTCAACAGGTATTTCAACGGACAAACTGACACCGGCTGGCTCCCGTCGGGCACTTGAGGAGTCTCTTCTACCCGATAGCTGAAGGCAGTCCTGCCCTCTTCGGGAGAAGCCATCACAGTTCCACGCCGTGGGAATCACAGTTCCACGCCGTGGAACCAGCAGTCCCAGGCTGTGGAACTCGAAGTCCCAAGCCGTGGAACTCGAAGTCCCAGGCCGTGGAACTCGAAGTCCCAAGCCGTGGAACTCGGAGTCCCAAATGCTGGAAACGGGTTGGGACTACTTCTTCACAGAGAATCAACAACATGAGATTCCCATCGGAACACCTTCAGACAGACGTTCCGATGCGTACGGGAGCATGCTGTGACGCTCTTTTACAAAAAACAGGAAGTTAATAGGAAAGGCGCAGTCCGGTCTGCAGGTTGAAGTTCAGCGGATGTTCCTTCCGGATGGTCTCCACGGCACTGCCGTCCTTGAAATAGTAGTTCACGCCCGGCTCGATGTACAGTCCCAGGTGACGGGTCAACTTCACCTGAGCTCCTACGGCAGCAGCTACCGACCATTGGAGTTCCTTGACCTTCAGGTCGTTTGTCTCATGATTCTCTACCACGCCGTTGAGGGTGTAGGTGGTGCTGACTTCTCCCGACACACATTTCTCGACCGCTCCGCCTGCCGAGGCATAGAGGGAGAAACGCTCGTTCTCCCACAGTCTGTAGCTGGCTTTCAAGGGGATGCCTACGTAGTGCAACTTCTGGTTGCTCTCATAGTAATCGTCTTCGGCACCCGCCCAAAGCTCGGAAGCGAGTTTGGTGTATGTCAAACCGCTCTCCAGCGCCCAACGGTCGTTCAGATGGAAACGCACGGAGATGCCGAACGTGACGGGCATCTTGTGCTTGGTATGCGACTCGACCTGATTGTCTAGGTTGGCTGAGAGCAACTGGCTGTAAGGGCTGTTCGACAAGTAGTTGCCGACAGGCATCAACTCCCGTTCCTCCTGGGACAACAGCCTGTAGCCTGCTCCTTGCGACTCGGAGCCGAAAGAGCCGTTTCCCACGTTCATGCCTACTTCCCAGCGACGTCCGGAGGAGCGTCCGCCTGTCGACCGGCGGGGAGTGGAGGAGCTGAAATCATACGTATAGGTATTCTTGTTCTTGCGGGGGGCTGCGACCTCTTTCCGCTCCTCAACCGGCTGTTCGGCTGACTTCTGCGGCTTCTCGTCCGTGTCGGCGACAGTCGGCTGAACGTCGGCTGACAGGGCACGCGCCGCCATCAGCATCGGCACCGCACGTCCGGCAGCACCGGCGGCAGCCTCCTTTGCCTGCGCCACCATCGGGAGGGGACGTTCCACGGAAGCCGGAGCCGGCAGACCGTCGTTCACCGGAGTGAGGGAGGCTATCTCCCGGGAAATACGGTCGACATCCTCCACCGACGACGAACGCATCCACCACAGGCTGAGTGTGGAGAGCACGACGAGGACGGCAACCGCTGCCACGGCGGCATAACGGCGGTAAAAGGGGATGACACGCGGACGGGACAACTCCTGCTCCAGCTCCGCCCACAGCCCTTCGGGAACAGGCTCGGTGTGATTGTCCAAGCGTTCCTTCCAGCTTTTCGTCCACTTATCTTCAATCTTATTCATAGGCCTTCTTGCTTTAGGTAAGCCGAAACCTTCTGCTGCAGCATCTTCTTGGCACGGAACAGTTGCGAAGACGAAGTATGCTCCGTGATGCCCAGCAGGTCGGCTATTTCTTTGTGACTCTTATCTTCAAACACATACAGGTTGAACACCGTGCGGTAACCGGCAGGAAGCTCTGCGATGAAGCGCATCAGCTCCGCTTCAGGAACCAGCTCCAGGCTTTCCTCGTCCTCGATGTCCTCCGGAAGTTCCTCGATGGGCTGTTCGTTCATCAGGCTCTGCTTGCGCAACTGCTCCAGCGCTCCGTTGACCATGATGCGGGTCAGCCAGGCACGCAGCGAGCCTTCTCCCTTGTACTGAAAGCGGTCGAACGAACGGAACGCCTTCAGAAAGCCGTCGTGAAGGATATCCTGTGCCGTGTCGCGGTCTCCGGAGTAACGGACGCAAACAGCCATCAACAAGCCGGCATATTGCTCGTACAATTGTTTACGGGCAGCATTGTCACCTTGCCGACAGCGTTCGACCATCTCCTTTTCACTTAATTTCTGCAACACGAGTCTACCTGTTTTTTTATCCTATAAATGATGAAAGTGCAAAAATACTGCACGAAGGGAGTAACTTTTTCTCATTAACAAGCTTTAATAGTTTCGGATGCAGTATTCTGCCGCCCCCTGCATTTACCAGACAGAAAACGAGAAATTGAGACCTTACACAAAAACCAAACATTAGAAGCCTTATGAAAACAAAGAATTTACTTCTTGGATTGCTGTGTCTGCTGACACTCCCGACCACATTCATAGCTTGTGATGACGACGAGTTTGTCTACTATACGGACATGGCTACCGTGACGGACCGCGACGGCCGCTGGGTATTGGAAAGCGACAATTGCGGCGAACTGATTCCGCTCAACACCGCCGCCCTGACGATGCACGATGCGGACAAGGACAACCAGCGTGTCATCGCTGCGTTCAATTATGTGGATGAAAAGGACCGCAGCAACAAGGGCATCGAACTGTACGACATCTACCGGGTATTGACGAAGGACGTCTACTGCATGCCTGCCGACGACGCGGAGGCAAACGACAGCATCGGCAACGACCCGATCCATATCCGCCGCATCACCACGAGTGCCAAGCATCTGAACTTCTACTTCTCGGTGATGGGCAACAACTCCACCATCGCACACTTCATCAACCTGATTACCGTCGGCGACAAGAAGGAACCGGACAGCAACGGAGTGCTCCACATGGAGTTCCGTCACAACAACGAGGGTGACCACCCCCGTTTCCTCCAATGGGGCTGGGCAGCCTTCCCGTTGAGCAGCATCCCCGGCTACACGGAAGGGAAGACCAGGAAACTGTCTATTAAGGTGTATGAAGGAAACGACACGGAAACGATTATCTCCTACGACTTGACGGATGCGGAAAAGGCAGATGCATCTCTTGAAAAGAATGCGAAAGAATATGCCATTTCAGACTTTTCCAACACAAAAACTAAATAAATTAATACTCTCTTTCACTTACTAAACTATCCTTTTGCCCCGAAAGGGACGATGGAAGCAAAAAGGCTCTGTTGTGAAACAGGGCCTTTTTCTTTATAGGTAAGGGGACGAATGAACGTCACCCGGTTAATCCATCCGGTGCTCGTCCGTCAGCTTGTAGCCACGCAGGAAGTCAGCGACTCCCATACGCTTCTTTCCGGCGAGCTGAAGGGTCCGCAGGTCCAGATAGCCGCCTTCGACCGCTACCTGAAAGTAGGTCTTTCCGTCCGTGCGGACACTCCCTGCCGGCAAGGAATGGGCAGCAGGTACCTTGGCAGCCTCATAGACTTTCAGCACCAGCCGCTTGCCGTCGGGCTGTTCCAGTTCGGTCCAGGCAGCGGGATAGGGCGAGAGTCCGCGCACGAAGTCATAAACGGCTTTGAGTGACCGGTTCCAGTCGATGCGGCACGTGTCCTTGAAGATTTTGGGAGCCGGACGCAACGCTTCACCTCCGGTCGTCAGTTCCTCCTGGGGAATGGTCTTGACCGTCCCTGCCAGGATGGCATCGACCGTCTCCACGACCAGCTTGCCGCCCAGCATCATCAGTTTGTCGTGAACCATGCCCACATTGTCCGTCTCCTCGATGGGAACACGGACCTGCTGGATGATTTCGCCGGTATCTATCTCATGCTTCAGGAAGAAAGTGGTGATGCCGGTCTCCTTGTCCCCGTTGATGACTGCCCAGTTGATGGGAGCCGCTCCCCGGTACTGGGGCAGCAGAGAGGCATGGAGGTTGAACGTGCCCATCGGAGGCATGCTCCACACCACTTCCGGCAACATGCGGAAGGCGACGACAATCTGCAAATCCGCCTTCAACGCGCGCAGTGCCTCCACAAACGCTTCGTCCTTCAACCGCTCCGGCTGCAGGATGTTCAAGCCGTGCTCCTGCGCATAGACTTTCACGGGGCTGGGTTGGAGCACACTGCCGTGACGTCCCATCGGTTTGTCGGGCATGGTCACCACGCCCACTACATTGTATCCGCCTTCCACCAGGCAACGCAGACTCTCCACGGCAAAGTCGGGCGTGCCCATGTAGACGATCCTTAAATCTTTCTTTTCCATCGTATAATGATTGTGTATGCTTGAATGAATGTGACCGGCTTCCACTGCCGGCCGTTGTCCGCACCTGGACGTGACGTCCGTCAGTCTGCCGAGAACTCCACCAGCACCTGACGGTAGCTGTTGAATATCTTCGACTTCGAGATGAAGCCGACGTATTTGCCTTCGGCATCCACCACGGGCAGGTTCCAGGCTTGTGTGTTGTCAAACTTGCGCATGACCACGTCCATCGGGTCGGTGAGCAGTACCCTCTCGGGAGGAGACACCATGAACGTCTCCACCTTGAAACGGTGATAAAGCTCCTGCCGGAACATGATGTTGCGTATGTCGTCCAGCAGCACCACACCGAGCAGTCCGCCCTGGCCGTCGACCACGGGGAAGAGGTTGCGGTGTGCCTTCGAGATGACCTGTACCATCTGTCCCAGGTCCATGTCGGGAGTCACTTTCTCGAAGTCGGTCTCCACGACATTCTCCACGTTCATCAAGGTCAGGACCGCCCGGTCCTTGTGGTGGGTCAGCAGGTCACCCTTCTTGGCAAGACGCATCGAATAGATGCTGTGCGGCTCGAAGACGATGATGGTCAGGTAGGCACTGACGGAGACAATCATCAGGGCGAGGAACAGGTCATAGCCCCCGGTCAGCTCGGCAATGAGGAAGATGCCGGTCAGAGGAGCATGCATCACGCCCGACATCAGTCCTGCCATCCCCAGCAGGGCAAAGTTCTTCTCCGGAATGTAGGGACCCAGGTTGAACTGGTTGCAGAAGCGGGCAAAGATGAAGCCCGTGATGCATCCCAGGAACAGGCTGGGCGCAAAGATACCGCCACAACCGCCGCCTCCGTTGGTCGCACTCGAAGCGTACACCTTGAAGAGAACGATGAGCAACAGGTAGACCAGCAGCAGGTTGCCGTGCCCGTAGAAGAACGAGTTGTCGAGCACACTGTTCCAGTCTGCCAGCGTGGTCCCGTTGAGCAGCAGGTTGATGGTGGTGTATCCTTCACCGTAAAGCGGCGGAAAGAGGAAGATGAGCACACTCAACATCACGCCGCCTATGGCAAGCTTGATGTAAGGGTTGGAATACTTGCGGAAAATGTCCTCCATCGAGTCCATCGCACGGGTGAAGTAGAGCGACACCAACCCGCAGGCAATGCCCAGCAGGATGGCGTACGGGATGCGTTCCACCACGAACGGATTGTCGAGGTTGAAACGGAACATGGCTTCCATGCCCGTAGTAATATAAGAGAAGGTGGCTGCCGTCACGCAGGAGATGAGCAACGGGAGGAGCGATGCCATCGTCAGGTCAATCATCAGCACTTCGAGCGTGAAGACCAGTCCGGCAATGGGTGCCTTGAAGATGCCTGCCACGGCTCCGGCAGCACCGCATCCGACCAATAGCATGAGTGTCTTGTGCTCCATCCGGAACATGCGTCCCAGGTTGGAGCCTATCGCCGAACCGGTCAGCACAATAGGCGCCTCGGCACCCACTGACCCGCCAAAGCCGATGGTGATGCTACTGGCTATGACCGACGACCACACGTTGTGCCGCTTGATGCGTCCCTGTCGGCGCGAGATGGCATACAGAATCTTCGTCACGCCATGCCCGATGTCGTCGCGCACGATGTTGCGGACAAAGAGTCCCGTCAGGAAGATGCCCACCACGGGATAGAGCAGGTAGAGCCCGTTCGCCTGTGTGGTATCAAAGTTCTCGGTCAGGAACGCCTCTATCTGATGAATGAGCATCTTCAGTACCCACGCGGCAAGCGCCGTGAAGATGCCCACCAGGAAACTCAGCAGGAGGACGAAACGCTTTTCACTGATGTGCTCCTCGCGCCAACGGATGAGCTGCTGAAGGAGCGAAAGTTGTCTTGTGTCTGTGTTCATCATGCCCCTCCTCTCACTCGCGAATCACTTTCACCACTCCGCCGGCACCCAGCTTGATGATGCTGGAGGGCTTGGGATGGCCGGTTTCCTCACGACGGCTCTGCACGATATAGTCCACGGCTTGCTTGATGTCTTCTGAAATGTCGCTGAACACGGCGGCTGCGGGTTGTCCGCTGATGTTGGCGGAAGTCGACACGATGGCTTTCTTGAAACGGAAGCAAAGCTGCTTGGAGAAAGGTTCGTTGGTCACCCGTATGCCGACGCTTCCGTCTTCTGCCAGGAGGTTCGGCGCCAGGTTGCGTGCCCCGTCGTAGATGATGGTCAGGGGTTTGGTCGACAGCTCGATCAGGTCCCATGCCACAGGAGGCACGTCGCGCACATAGAACTCCACCTTGGCTTCCGAGTCGACCAGTACCAGCATGGCTTTGCTGTCGGCGCGTTGCTTAATGTCATACACTCGCTTCACGGCTTCCGGATTGGTCGCATCGCAACCGATGCCCCACACCGTATCGGTGGGATAGAGTATCACTCCACCCCGCGCAAGCACTTCGCAGGCTTGCTTGATATCTTCATTTACGTTCATAGGCTAGTTTTTTAACCGGAGGATGCATCAAACTGCTTCGAAGACACCTCTTCATTGAAAACAAGTGTTGCAAAAGTAGAAAGATATTTGTTCACAGCCAACAACCAAGCCCCAAAAACCAAATGAAAAAGAGCGGCACATGCCTTGGATTCGGCCGTACCGCTCTCGCGCCTTCTTCTTTATAGATACCTATCAATCACTTTTTACCTTTCTTTTCACAATAACGGCGGCATTGGCCGCAAATGTCGTAGCCCAGCATGGCTCCCAGGATGAAGTCTTCCTCCGGAGTCAGCTTGTTCAGCGGACGGGATGTCATGAAGCGGATGGCATTGATGCACTCCGGACGCCCGAAGAAGAGGTTGATGCGTTCACAGTCGATGGGCTGTATGCAGTAGGCAATGTGCTGGTTGTTCAGCCTGTTGACTGCAAAGGCTTCGTACTTCCTGTTGGTCGTATAGAGCACCATGTTGCGGACTCCCTTCTTGAACTCGTAGACATGGTTGAGAAACACCTTCAATTCGGCAGGATGGATATCGGTCGGCATCAGGAATAGAGTTTTAGGGGTTGTTTTATCCTTCTTGAAAAGTCAGGCGGAGCGAAACTTCCTCAGACGAGTGTCTTCACCCAACGGTCGATGCGCTCTTCGGTCTTGTCAGGCTCGTTGATTTCATCGAGAGGCAGACCGACGAACTTCCCGTCGACCACGGAAATGGAGGATGAATAGTTGTAGTCGGAGGGGTCTACCCCGTTGCCTACAAAGGTGCAACCAGTATCCTTCAACTCTTCATAGAGCACACCGATGCCGTCGCAGAACGTGTCGCAGTAGGACTCGGAGTCGCCGCAGCCGAAGAGGGCAATCTCCTTGCCTTTCAAGTCGCAGCCCTTCAATACCTTCACGCCGTCATACCAATCGTCCTGCAACTCGCCGTCGCCCCAGGTTGATGTTCCCAGCACCAACAGGTCACAGGCAGCAACCTGGTCAGCGGTCAGTTTTGCCACGTCGTGTATATCGGCGGCAGCCACACCGAGCTTCTGTCCGATGGTTTCTGCCACTCCTTCTGTCGTTCCGGTTGAGGAACCGTAAAATACGCCAATCTTTTTCATAGTCATTTCATCTTTCGTTGTTTGGATGTTGCAAAGTAAGTGCATCCGACGCAGACATGAAATACCTATTTATAGGGGTTTTACGGTCGGGAGAATACCCACTTCCGGTTAGCCGCATGTGAGTACTCCCCTATCAGAACTCGCTGGTAAAGTGGAACTTGATATGTTTGAAATCGTTCTGTGCCATCTGGAGCACATAGCCGCTGTCCGCGAGGAAAACGTCCCGTCCTTCACGGTCTTTCGCCATGAACTGGTACTTGCGCTTCTTGAATGCCTCCAGCTCTTCGGGGTCGTCGCTCTCGATCCAGCATGCCTTGTAGAGGCTGACGGGTTCCCAACGGCACTTGGCGTTGTACTCGTTCTCCAGACGGTACTGGATTACCTCAAACTGGAGCTGCCCCACGGTACCGATCAGCTTGCGTCCGTTGAACTGGTTGATGAAGAGCTGTGCCACGCCTTCGTCCATCAGCTGGTCGATACCCTTGGCAAGCTGCTTCGCCTTCATCGGGTCGGCGTTCTCGATGTACTTGAACATCTCGGGCGAGAAGCTGGGCAAGCCCTTGAAGTGCAGGTTCTCCCCTTCCGTCAGCGTATCGCCGATCTTGAACGTCCCGTTGTCGGGCAGACCGATGATGTCGCCCGCCCAGGCCTCATCGACCGTGGTCTTGCGTTGCGCCATGAACTGCGTCGGCGAAGAGAAGCGCATGGTCTTCCCGTGACGGACATGCAGGTAGGGCGTGTTGCGGGTGAAGCGTCCGGAACAAATCTTGCAGAACGCCACGCACGAACGGTGGTTGGGGTCGATGTTGGCGGTTATCTTGAAGACGAAACCGGTGAACTTGGGTTCCTCGGGACGCACCTCACGCTCTTCCGCCATGACGGGACGCGGACTGGGGGCTATCTCCACAAAGCAGTCGAGCAGCTCCTGCACACCGAAGTTGTTCAATGCCGAACCGAAGAACACCGGTGCCAGCTCACCCTTCAGGTAGTCGTTCACCTCGAACTCGGGATAGACACCCTCTATCAGTTCCAGGTCTGCACGCAACTTCTCTGCCAGCGGAGCGCCGATGTGCTCGTCCAGATCCTCGGTGTGGATGTCCACCTGCACCTTCTCGGTCACCACCTGTTTCGATGGTTGGAAGAGGTTGAGGTTCTGCTCATAAATGTTGTACACACCCTTGAAGCGTTGTCCCTGGTCGATGGGCCACGAGAGCGGACGCACGGCGATGTGCAGCTCCTCCTCCAGTTCATCGAGCAGGTCAAAGGGGTCCTTACCCTCCCGGTCCATCTTGTTGACGAAGATGATGACCGGCGTGTTGCGCATGCGGCACACCTCCATCAGCTTGCGGGTCTGCGTCTCCACACCCTTGGCGCCGTCGATGACGATGATGACGCTGTCGACCGCCGTCAGGGTGCGGTAGGTGTCCTCGGCAAAGTCCTGGTGACCCGGCGTGTCGAGGATGTTGATTTTATAGTCATGGTAGTCAAACTCCATCACGGATGTCGTCACCGAGATGCCGCGCTGCTTCTCGATGTCCATCCAGTCGGAAGTGGCTGTCTTCTTGATTTTGTTTGATTTCACTGCGCCTGCCACCTGGATTTGTCCACCGAAGAGCAACAGCTTCTCGGTGAGTGAGGTCTTACCGGCATCCGGGTGGGCAATGATGGCAAAGGTTCGTCTTCTTTCTATTTCGTTCATGGGTCTTGAATGTTTTTTTATCGTACTCAGGTTTCGCTGACTCCCGGCTCATCGGCAACGGGGACTTGCTGTTTTCGTATTCCCGTCGCTCATTCGTCAGCCAGCAGTTCGTCCAGTTCTCCGTTCTTCTCCTTTTTATAATAGGCAGCCAGCAGCGCGATGAAACGGCTGATTTCCGCCACGGCCGCCGCCGTCTCACGGCTCACTTCCCGCTTCTGCAACTTCAGGAGCATCACCCCGTAGAGCGCGTCGAAGCAGTTCTCTATTTCCGGGACATCCCGACGGTCGCCCCGTGCACGTATCTCGACGATGTAGGGCAGCACGTGGTAGTAGTTCGCCCCGTAGGTTGGTATCTTCGGGGAACGCAGCAACCGCAGGTGCAGGTCGGTGAGCAGGATGATGATGTTCTTGTTGATTTGCAGGTGTCCGCTCTGCGCCACTCCCTCGCGGCGCATCATGTCGATGAGGTCTTCATACCACTGTGTGAGTTCCCGTTTCCGTTCCTCGTCGAGTTCATACGGACGGATGATGCTGTCCTTGATGCGTTCGATGTCAAGCCCGTTGGCACGTATCAAGTCTTCCACCTGCCACATGTAGAGCAGGTATTCTGCGATGTTGGATTCCTTGAGTTGTTTTGCAATGAACATAGTAGTGACGACACTTAATAAAGAGATTTACCCAACAGGGTGCCGAAGAATCCCGCCAGGGAGGCAACGATGACGATGCCGCCGATGACGCGGTTCAGAATCCAGATGCCGCGCAGGTTGAAGCGCGTGCGCACCTTGTTGACAAAATAGGTAATGCTGAACCACCACGTGATGGCTCCGGCAAAGATGGCCAGATAGCCCAGCGTCTGTTCATAGACCGGTATGCCGGGCAGGACAAACGAGAATCGGGCGAAGAAGCCTATAAACAGGAATATAATCAGCGGATTGGAGAGGGTGACAAAGAAAGCGGTCACAAAGTTGTGCACCAGCGTTCCTTTGCTGGTCGACACCGGACGGAGGGCATGCACGGGATTGCTGCGGAAGGTGTAAAGCCCGAAAAAGAAAAGCATGATGCTCCCGATGAGTTGCAGGTAGAAGATGTTCGACGGACGTTGCAGGAAGTCATAGATGAACGACATGCCATAGCCTGTCATCAGACTGTACATGATGTCGCTCAATGCTGCTCCCACCCCGGTGACGAAGCCATACCAACGTCCCTTGTTCAGTGTACGCTGGATGCATAGCACTCCTACGGGTCCCAAGGGTGCGGATACGACCACACCGATGATGAACCCTTTGACCAGGAATTCAAGCAACGAGAACTGTTCTAACCAAGCATAATGTAAATTCATGCTGCAAAGATGCGACTTTTTTGCCAAAGAGGGGACAGGATTTACATTCTTTTTTGAACTCCAACCGGGCATTGGAGCGCATGAAGGTTCCCTTCCGTTCCACAAGGGCAAGCTTACCGGACATCTGGTCCGACTCTGCCGGTAAGAGCTAATCCGAAGATGAGCGCACACGGAGAATGGAACTTATACGACCTTTTTGTGCTCCTACGCACAGCCTCCTTATAGCATTTGCAATCTCCTTCTGCACCAACCGACAACAAGGAACGACAAAGCCCAAACAACCGCAATAACACAATGCAAGCAAAACACTGCTTTTGCTTGACAGAATCAGCTAAAATACCGTTTCCGGCTAACGCGTACTTTTGAAAAATCGGGCAAAGTAGGCTATTTTAAGAATATTCATGCGAAACAGATTGCATAAACATGTAGAAGACGGAGCAAAAACGAATAATTATACCGCGAAACAATATTGTTTCACTCGTCAAACAATATTGTTTGGGAGGTCAAACACTTGTGTTTCGTTCGGCAAACAATATTGTTTCATCCGTCGAAGTCAACTATTCGGAAGATGAAACGCTTGTTTTGCATTTTTGAAATACAATTTTAGAGTCATTCACTCCTGGTTTGTTCCCGGAGGCGTCAAATCTGAAAGTGTGAGAATGTGCCCTACATTTCCCGGTTCTGATTCTTGAGGATTCCATTCGGACGTATTTTCTTCCGTTATGAGACAGTATGAATAAATATGGCAGCAAGGTGCATTTTGCAAATTGCCGGAGAAGGGCTGTTTTGGCCACCAGCTTGTATTTTGGTGCGAGGAATGAATTTTCAGAGGGGTTCGTTTGACGTTTTGACAAAATGACAGAAGCGCCGTCCATGCATTCCGAGACTCTGCATGCGACGCCTCCGCATTTCTGTTACATAGAGGTGTCCGGAAGTCCTCAGTCTTCCAGGTATCCGAACTTGCCTTGATTGAAGTCATCAAAAGCTTCTTGAATCTGGGCACGGGTATTCATCACGAAAGGTCCGTAGGACACGATGGGTTCGCGGAGAGGCTCGCCGCTCATCACCAGCACGACCGTGTCGTCGGTCACTGCCTCGATGGTGAACGTCTCACCCTCGTTGGCAAACTTCACGAAATGGTCGGTCGGTGCCTTCTGTCCGTTCACCAGGGCGGAACCCTGAACCACCAGCAGGCCGGTGTTGTAGTTGGAGGGGAAGGAGAAGTCCGCCTTCGCACCCTCCTGCAGACGAGCATTCATCAGCATCACCGGACTGTGGGTATCCGCCGGTCCTTTCACTCCGTCATATTCGCCGGCAATCACCTCGACGAAGCTCTTGCCGTCCGCCAACAGCCGACGTCCCATGTCGGCATTCCGGATCGCCTGATAGCGCGGCTCGGACATCTTGTCCTTGGCAGGCAGGTTCACCCACAGCTGCACCATGTGGAAGATGCCGCCCCGCTTGCTCCACTCCGTTTCGTAATACTCCTTGTGGAGCACACCGCGGGCTGCGGTCATCCATTGCACATCTCCGGTCTCAATAATACCTCCGCCACCGGCACTGTCGTGGTGCTGCACTTTGCCCTGATAGGCGAGGGTCACCGTCTCAAAACCACGGTGAGGATGTACACCGACTCCTGCCGGAGTGCGCAAAGCCGGGACACGCATCGGCGCATTGTAGTCAAGCAGGATGAAGGGGTCCATGTGCTGCATGTCCAGTCCGGGAGCTGCCGGAATAAACCCAAATCGGTCATTAGGATTTCTCAGTGTTGTACGGCAGTGAGAAATCCTTTAA
>OCHK01000101.1_pt1 | contig 119125 bp, 133 predicted proteins | sample 1538551 | NCBI WGS metagenome assembly OCHK01 (sample SAMN04571707, study PRJEB22368) | human gut metagenome | biome: human gut; material: stool | host: Homo sapiens | place: Luxembourg | collected 2012-08-31
TCAACTAGGGTTTAAATAAAATCTTTTTACTGTCTACTTTTTGTTGACAACTCCAAGAAAAAGATTTAATCTTTTTACTATTTGTAGAGAACCATGAATTATCCCATCAAAGACAGGAAGTACAAACAAAAAATGAAGAAAGTTTTGAAGGCGCAGCCTATGAATTAAATCTGATGCTACGAAGTACTTTTAATGATTATGGAAGGAACCACGATAGTGACGAAATAGAAATTGATGCAGATGAAAGAGGATGGAAGAAAACAAGACAGTTTCTATCGAAATATTATAAAGGAAAAGATAAACAAGAATTAATGACAAAATGTTTTAAGAATGCGCAAGCCGTAAATTGCAGAAGATCTTTTTCTGTAAAAATAGATTCTACTACTCAAAGATTGTATAGATATATTGATTATGATATAAAACGCTTATTAGAAGCAATCAAAATAAATCCTGAGAGTCTGCAACAGTACCCTCATCTTGCAGCAATACTGACTACTTCTGGACAAATAAATATAGACTACCTTTTCAACAATGTAATTACTCCAACCCCTGCAGGAAGAGAATTTTGTAATTTTATTTTAAACAATATTCCAGAACAAGTAGTAATAGCTGCTATAAACAGTGGAAAATATACTGCTAGACAAGTAAATAATCTAATAGAAAATTTTGTACAAGTTCCTCACTATAATGCACTAACCATGCGTGATTTAAAAAAGACAGATTTAAATACATTTAATGAAACGTGCTCACGATGTAATATAAAAGAAAGTCTAAACGGAGTATATAATAGATATTTTATAGAATGTTCCCAGCAACTAATGAAATTTTCAACAATACTAGAAGCAGCAAAGAAAAGATATGATTATTTTGACCAATCATACGTAGATAGCTTATATAACTTTTTTATAGGATATTATTATGTAGAAATGTTAGAAAATATAGAAAGACCAAATATGGAATTAATTAATAAACAAATGATGAGATATCAACAATCAGATAACAAGGTTTTAACTTATCTAGCCAAATATACAATAAGCTATCTAAATAGAAAAAATTCAAATAATAAAAATCAAATTAATCAGGGATTCTCACAAGAATCTAGTATATCACATATAAATAGTCAACTAAGTGATATGCTAATGAATAGCGAAAGCAATATAGGACGAATGGAAGAGAATACTAGTGTAAAAAAAGTTGGCTAAGAAGAGAAACAGTTATTATAAAAATAATTGTTTTTTTTGTTCGATTGACGAACAAATGTTTTTGCTATAAAATATTAATGCAAAGCTTGAGTAAAAAAATAAAAAAAATATGGTATAATATGTGGCAGGTGAAGTATATGGATAAAATTATTGTAAAAGGTGCAAGAGAGAATAATTTAAAAAATATAAATATAGAGTTACCAAAGAATAAACTTATTGTTATGACTGGAGTATCAGGAAGCGGGAAAAGTAGCCTTGCATTTGACACAATCTATGCTGAAGGACAAAGAAGATATGTAGAAAGCTTATCAGCCTATGCTAGACAATTCTTAGGTGGTAGTGAGAAGCCAGATGTAGATAGTATTGAAGGCTTATCACCTGCTATTAGTATTGATCAAAAAACAACTAATAACAATCCTAGATCAACCGTTGGAACAGTAACAGAAATATATGATTACCTAAGACTAATTTTCGCAAGAGTTGGAGTTCCATATTGCCCAAATCACAATATCCCAATATCAAGTCAAAGTGTAGAAGAAATGACAAATAAAGTATTAGAATATCCAGAAGGAACTAAGATAATTATTATGGCTCCTGTTGTTCATGGGGAAAAAGGTACTCAAAAAGATTTGTTAGAAAGCCTACGCAAAGAAGGTTATATTAGAGTTCGTGTAGATGACGAGATGATGGATTTATCTGATGATATTACATTAGATAAGAATAAAAAACACAAAATAGACGTAATAATAGATCGACTAATTATTAAAGAAGGAATAAGATCAAGACTGTTCGAAGCAATCGAGTCCGCGACTAAATTAGCAGAAGGAAAAGTAGTAATAGATGTATTAGGAGAAAATAAAAAAGAAATCGTTTTATCTGAATCGTTTGCATGTCCTTACTGTGAATTCTCTTTACCAGAGTTAGAACCAAGAATATTTAGTTTTAATGCTCCGTATGGAGCTTGTCCGGATTGTAAGGGGTTAGGAATAAAGTTACAAATTGATGCAGATTTAATTATTCCCGATAAAGACAAATCTATTGCATCAGGATGTATAAAAACATTAACAGACGACCCAGAAGGATTAGATTATCAAAAACTAGAATGCGTTTGCAAACATTATAAAATCGATATGACAAAATCATGGAAGAGTCTAACTAAAAAACAACAAAACGTAATTCTTTACGGTTCAGATGAGGTAATTCATTTTCAATATTCTTCAAAAAGTGGAAATAGATATAATAGTAGAGATTTCTACGAAGGTATTATTAACAACTTAGAAAGAAGATACATGGAAACAAGTTCTACTTGGATTAGAGAATGGTTAGAAAACTATATGGTAGAGCATACTTGTGAAACTTGTCATGGAGCAAGACTAACAGACGATGTTTTATCAGTAAAGCTAAATGGAAAAAATATTTATGAAGTAACACAAATGAGTATTAAAGAGTTAATTCCTTTCTTTGATAATTTAGAATTATCAGAAGAGAAGAAAGAAATTGCTAAACTTGTTATTAAGGAAGTACAAGATCGCCTACACTTCTTAAAAAATGTAGGTTTAGAATATTTAACATTGAGTAGAAGTGCAGGAACATTATCAGGTGGAGAAGCACAACGTATCAGATTAGCAACACAAATAGGTTCACACTTAACAGGTGTTCTATATGTATTAGACGAACCAAGCATCGGTCTTCATCAAAGAGATAATGAAAAACTAATTAATTCAATGTTAGAGATGAGAGATTTAGGAAATACTTTAATCGTAGTAGAGCATGATACTGATACAATGCTTGCTTGTGATTATTTAGTAGATATCGGTCCAGGCGCAGGAGACCACGGTGGAAAAATAGTAGCAGCTGGAACTCCAGAAGAAGTAATGAAAAACGAAAACAGCTTAACAGGACAATATTTGAGTGGCAAGAAATGTATCGAGGTTCCAAAAACAAGAAGAAAAGGAAATAAGAAGTTCCTAAAGATAAAAGGAGCAGAAGAACACAACCTAAAAAATATTGATGTGGATATTCCTCTTGGAACATTTACTTGCGTAACTGGAGTATCAGGAAGTGGAAAAAGTAGTTTAGTAAATGAAATTCTTTGTAAGGCAGTTTCTTCTAAATTATATAGTTCTAAAGAAAAACCAGGAAAGCATAAGAAAATCTTGGGCTTAGATAACATTGATAAATTGGTTGCGATTTCTCAAAATCCAATTGGTAGAACACCTCGTTCTAACCCAGCTACATATACTGGAGTATTTGATGACATTCGTACTTTATTCACAACAACAAAAGAAGCTAAAATGTATGGTTTTGAAAAAAATAGATTCTCTTTCAATGTAAAGGGAGGGCGTTGTGAAGCATGTCGTGGAGACGGTGTTAAAAAAATCGAAATGCATTTTTTACCAGATGTTTATGTACCATGTGAAGTATGTCATGGTACAAGGTATAATAGAGAAACCCTAAACATAAAATATAAAGGAAAAAATATTGCCGAAGTACTAGATATGAGAGTATCAGAAGCACTAGAATTTTTCTCAAATGTACCAAAGATAAAAAATAAATTACAAGTATTAGAAGATGTAGGATTAGGATATATTAAGTTAGGACAAAGTGCCCCAACTCTATCAGGTGGAGAAGCAGAGCGTGTGAAACTAGCAAAAGAATTACAAAAAAAAGCAACAGGTAAAACTTTGTTTGTTTTAGATGAACCAACCACGGGTCTTCATACTGATGATATCAAGCGTTTGCTTGCAATTTTACAGAAAATAGTGGATAATAAAGATACGGTAGTGGTGATTGAACATAATTTAGATGTTATAAAAGTTGCTGACTATATTATCGACCTAGGACCAGAAGGTGGAGATGAAGGTGGACAAATCGTTGCCACAGGAACACCAGAAGAAGTAGCCAAAGTAAAAGAATCTTATACCGGACAATTCTTAAAGAAAATATTATAAAAACGAGGTAAGATATGGAAAAAGTAGCTCTAGATTTAGGACCAATTCAAATATACTGGTATTCAATATTTATTTTTATCGGAATGCTAGTTGCTTGCTTTTTGATTTATAAGGAAGCAAAAAAAAGAGGAATTGAGGAAGACTTTTTAGTAAATCTTACCTTTAATACTATTATCATAGGAATCATTGGAGCAAGGCTTTATTATGTCCTTTTCAATTTTTCTTACTATCTAGATAACCCTGTGGAAATTTTCCAAATATGGAATGGTGGACTAGCAATCCATGGCGGGATTATTGCCGGACTTCTGTTTATTATTTATTATTGCAAAAAGCATGAAGTGAATTTATGGAAAATGCTAGATATTATCGTAGTAGGACTAATTATTGCTCAAGCAATTGGAAGATGGGGAAACTTTTTCAATAGTGAAGCATACGGACCAATCACTACAGCAGCACATCTAAAATCACTTGGCATACCACAATTTATAATTGATGGAATGTATATTTTAGGAGAGTATCGACAGCCCACATTCTTTTATGAATCTGTATGGTGTCTCTTTGGTTTCCTAGCAATGTTAATAATACGTCAATATAAATATTTAAAAATAGGACAATTAACAAGTTTTTATCTGATTTGGTATGGGATTATTAGATTTATTATAGAGGCTATGAGAACAGACTCTTTAATGTTAGGACCGTTAAAAATGGCCCAATTAGTATCTCTAGTTTTTATAGTTTCTGGAATCATAATTTTTATAAAAAGTACTAAAACTAATCAAAAAGAGTTATATAATGTATAATGAGGAGGAAAAAATGTATAAAAAAGTTGTTGTTTTTGGAGGAGGAACTGGAATCTCCTATCTTTTAAAAGGGTTAAAAGATTTCCCGGTAGACATTACAGCTGTCATTACAGTATCAGATAATGGTAGGTCGACTGGTAAACTAAGGAAAGAATTTAATACCCCTGCAGTTGGAGATATCAGAAAGGTAATTACTGCTTTATCAGAAATAGATGATCCAATTAAAAAAATGGTAGAATATCGTTTTAATACATCTAGTGACTTAAATGGACACGCAGTTGGTAATCTAATACTAACAGCAATGTTAGATATTACAGGATCATTAAAAGAATCTATCGCATCTTTATGTAAATTGTTTGATGTTAAACATACAGTTTTACCAATTTCTGAAGATTCTTCGTTAACACTAATGGGACTTGATAGAGATGGAAATATTATTGAAGGAGAGGAAGAAATTACAAAAGCACATCATCAGTTTCAAAAAATATATTACAAAGAAGAACCAAAAGTATTGCCAGAAGTAATTGAGGCCATAGCAGAAGCTGACTTAATTATTTTTAGTATGGGAAGTCTTTATACAAGTATTTTACCTAATGTTATTTGTAATGAAGTAAAAAGTGCATTAAAGGAAACAAAAGCACCACTAATGTATTTATGTAATGCAGTAACTCAGCCAGGAGAAACTGACAACTTTACAGTTAGTGATCATGTTAAATTATTAAACAGATATTTAGATTTCAGAAAAATCAATGTAGTAGTTGCAAGTAACACGAAAATAGATAAAAAAATAGCAGAAAAGTATGCAACAGCAGAACAAAAAGATCCTGTAAAGATCGATTATGCAGCAATTGAAAGTCTTGGAACAGAACTGATAGAAGAAGATTTAATCACAATAGAAGATAATACTTTAAGACATAATAGTTTAAAATTAAGTGCTTTAGTATTTAACTATTTAATGAGGAATTAAAATGTCCTATACAACAGATATTAAAGAAGAAATATCTAAAAATATTGGTTCTAAGTCCGAAATGATTGCTGAATTATCTGGATATATTAGAAATAATGGACACAATACATTAAATGGGTTTCAACTAACAACAGAAAATCCCCTAATTTGTGAAAGAATAGAAAAACAACTAGAAGCATTATACGAAGTAAAAATAAAAAAAGAAGTAAAAGACAGTTTGAACTTTAGTAAAAAAGATTTATTTGTTCTAACGATAGAAGAAAAAAAGGACTTTATTTTAGAAGACATTGGTTATCAAGATGAAAAAGGAGTATACCTAGATAGACCTCCACAATATATAGTAGGTGCAAATGAAGAAATCAGAGCTTATTTAAAAGGAGTGTTTTTAAGCTCAGGAAGCATTAATGATCCTAAAACATCAAGATATCATATGGAATTATTAATAGAAGAATCTACAGAGGCAGTTTTTGTACAAAAACTATTAAATTTATTTGATTTAAATGTAAAAATACTCACAAGAGATAAAGGCTATATGCTGTATATTAAAGAAGCAGATAAAATCAGTGACTATTTAAAAATTATCAAAGCAAATAATGCAGTTTTATATTTTGAAAATCAAAGAATTTATCGCAATAAAAAAAACCAAGCAAATCGTTTGAATAATTGTGAGCAGGCTAATATGGATAAAGTAGTTGCAACAGCGACTGCTCAGTTAGATGATATTACAATTATTGAAGAAAATTTAGGTACGAGTTTATTAGATGATAAAACCCAAGAAGCCTTGGAATATAGAAAAAAATATCCAGAAGCTTCTTTAAAAGAATTGAGTGAGATTATTACAATAGAGACAGGAAACCCTATAACAAAATCGGGGTTAAACCATAGATTTCGTAAAATTAAAGAACTAGCTACCAGATTTAAAAATTTAGACAAAAAATAGAACTTATATTAAGTTCTATTTTTTATTACTTTATCGATTAATCCATATAAAACAGCTTCCTCTGTATCTAAGTAATAGTCTCTTTCAGTATCTTTTTCTATTTTACGTAAAGAATTTTTGGTATTTTTAGCTAAAATTTTATTTAACCTTTTCCGTAGTAAAATAATTCTATCAGCTGCAATTTTAATATCACTAGCTTGTCCCTCAGCACCACCTAATGGCTGATGAATCATAATATCGGCATTTGGTAAAGAATACCTTTTACCTGGAGTCCCACTAGAAAGTAAGAAAGCACCCATGCTAGCAGCCATACCTATACAAATTGTTGAGACGTCGCTAGCGACAAATTGCATAGTATCGTAAATGGCAAAACCAGCCGAAACACTTCCCCCAGGAGAATTAATATAAATAGAAATATCATCATGATTGATGGAATCTAAGTAAAGTAGTGAAGCAACAACGGTATTTGCTAAAGAATCATTAATTTCTCCACTGATAAAAACGATACGCTCTTTCAATAATCTAGAAAAAATGTCATAACTGCGTTCGCCATCAATCTCCTTATCAACAACAACAGGAACTAAACTCATGTGAATCACCCAATTTTAGTATAGGTGTAAAGCTATAAAAATATGCATATTGTAAAACGACAAAGTATGATACAATAATAAGAGAAAATAAAGAGGGTGACAAAGATGATTGAAACAATCGAAGTAGAAATAAAAGGAAAGAAATATCAAATGAGTAAAGGAATGTCTTTAGAAGAAATATCTACAGAATTCCAAAAAGACTTTAAATATCCCATTTTAATAGCCAAAGTAAATAATAGACTAAGAGAACTTACTAGAACCATAGAAGAAGATTCTGTAATTGAGTTCTTGGACTTAACTTCAAAAGAAGGGAATAGTACGCACATTAGTGGACTTACCTATGTATTATTATACGCAGTAAAAAAATTATTTGGAGAAGATGCAGATATTATTGTTCAACATTCACTAGACAAAGGAATTTATATAGAGACAACATTTAAATTGACAGAAAATAGAGTTAAAAATATAAAAGAAACCATGAAAAAGATAATTGAAGCAGATACTCCAATCATTAGAAGTACAGTAGATAGAACAGAAGCAATAAAATATTTTAAAAGTAAAAATGATGACTCCAAAGCCGGAGTTCTATCTTATACAACAAATGGATATGTCACTTTATATAGATTAGGAAACTATTATAATTACTTTTATAATCAAATGCCAACTTCTACTGGAAGAGTAAAAGATTTTGACTTAACTTACGTAAAAGATGATGGTTTTATATTACAATTTCCAACAGTATTTCATCCCGATAAAATCCCAGCATATAAACATCATCCACATATGTTTGAAGTTTTCCAAGAATATAGAGACTGGGCTAAAATCATAGGTGTGGAAAATTCAGTTGACTTAAACAGATTAGTATCTTTAGGAAAAATAAATGATTTGATTCGCATTGATGAGACTCTTCAAAGTAACCGCTTATTAAATCTAGCAAAAGAAATTAATAAAAGAAGAAAAGACATCAAGATAGTTTTAATGGCTGGGCCCTCATCTTCAGGAAAAACTACTACTTCTAGGAAGCTAAGAATGTATTTAGAAAGTTTTGGGTTACATCCAAGAGTATTATCTATGGATGATTATTTTGTAGAAAGAGACGAAAATCCAATTGATGAAAATGGAAATCCTGACTATGAATGTTTAGAAGCCATTGATTTAAAACTATTTGACAAACAAATAGAAGAATTATTAAGTGGAAAAACAATTAAAGTTCCAACATATAATTTCCCTTTGGGAACTAAAGAATATAAAGGAGAAATGAGCTTAGGAGAAGAAGATATTTTATTAATAGAGGGAATTCATGCGTTAGATTCTAAAATTTTAACCAATATTCCAAGGAGCAAAAAATATAAAATTTACATATCTGCCTTAACAGAACTAAATATCGATAATCATAATAGAGTTTCTACAGCAGATAATAGAATGTTAAGAAGAATGGTAAGAGACAATCGTACTAGAAATAATAATGTAGAACATACTTTAAAAGCATGGCATAGTGTAAGAAAAGGAGAAGAAAAATATATCTTCCCTTATCAAGATGATGCAGATTTTACCTTCAATTCTGCATTGATTTATGAGATAGGTGTATTAAAAACATATGTAGAACCATTATTATATGCAGTACCACAAGACTCTCCATATTATGCAGAAGCAAAAAGATTGATTGAATTCTTAAGATTATTCTTACCAATTCCAGCAGACGTAATTCCACAAGATTCGATATTAAGAGAGTTTATTGGTGGAAGTTGTTTCCATGAATAAAAAGGAAATATCCACAGAATCTGTGGATATTTTTTTGCGACAAAAAAGTGTCAAAAAGATAGGAATATATTGAAACAAAAAATAGAAAACTATATAATGAGAATAAAGGAGGGATTATATGGTAAGAGTTGCAATTAATGGATTCGGAAGAATCGGAAGACTTGCATTTCGTTTAATGGAAGAAGATCCAGAATTTGAAGTTGTAGCAATTAACGACTTAACAGATGCTGAACAATTAGCATATTTATTAAAGTATGATACAAATCATAGAAACTATAGAATTGATGAAATTCATAGTGAAGGTGACAATATTGTAGTAGGTGATAGAAGCATAAAGATTTATGCTGAAACAGACCCTGCAAATTTACCATGGAGAGATTTAAATATTGATGTAGTATTAGAATGTACTGGTAAATTTACATCAGAAGAAAAAGCAATGGCACACATCAATGCAGGAGCTAAAAAAGTAATTATCTCTGCACCTGCAAAAGGAGATATAAAAACAATCGTTTATAATGTTAATCATATGATTTTAAAAGGAGATGAAAAGATAATCTCAGCGGCAAGCTGTACTACTAACTGTCTTGCACCAGTAGTGGATGTATTAGATAAAGCATTCGGTATTGTAAAGGGATATATGACTACAGTTCATGCCTATACAAACGATCAAGCTACTTTAGATGTTCCTCATAAAAAGGGAATTAAAGCACGTCGTGGTAGAGCATGTGCTGCTAATATCGTTCCAGCATCAACTGGAGCAGCATCTGCAATTGGAAAAGTTTGCCCTAACTTAGACGGAAAATTAGATGGAGCAGCAATGCGTGTGCCTGTACCAACAGGATCAGTAATTGATTTAGTTCTTGAATTTGAAAAGAATACAACTGCAGAAGAAATTAATGCAGTATTAAAAGGTGCACAAAATGAAACATTACAATATACAGATGATCCAATTGTTTCAAGTGATGTAATTGGAAGACATTGCGGTTCATTAGTAGATGGATTATCAACTAGTGTTCTAGAAGTAGAAGGAAAACAATTAGCAAGAGTTGTTTCTTGGTATGACAACGAAATGAGTTATACTGCACAAATGGTAAGAACTGCTAAATACTTAATGGAGCAATAAAAAAGAAGGCAACTTCTTTTTTTTCATTAAAAAAAATGATATACTGAATATAGATAGGAGAAGATGGCCATGAAGACAATAAAAGATATAAATTTAGAAAATAAAAAAGTATTAATTCGTTGTGACTTTAACGTTCCAATGAAAGAAGGAAAAATAGTAGATGATACAAGAATTACTGCAGCATTGCCTACGATTCAATACGCGTTGGATAATAATGCAAAAGTAATTTTATTCTCACATTTAGGAAGAGTAAAAGAAGAAGCAGATTTAGCAAAAAATAATTTAGCTCCTGTTGCTAAAAGATTAGAAGAATTATTAAATCAGTCAGTAACATTCATTGAAGAGACTCGTGGAGAAAAGTTAGAAAATGCTATTAACAACATGAAAGAAAAAGATGTAATCTTAGTACAAAATACAAGATATGAAGACTTAGATGGCAAAAAAGAAAGTAAAAATGATCCAGAGTTAGGAAAGTACTGGGCATCTCTAGGTGACGTATTTGTTAATGATGCTTTTGGTACAATTCATAGAGCACATGCATCTAATGTAGGAATAGCTTCTCATCTAGAATCTTGTATAGGTTTTCTAATTGAAAAAGAATTAACCGCTCTAAAAGAATTAGATAATCCAGAGCATCCATTTATAGTCGTACTAGGTGGTGCAAAGGTAGCGGATAAAATTGGTGTAATTGAAAATCTAGTAAAAACAGCAGACAAAATTTTAATTGGTGGAGGAATGGCTTTCACATTCTTAAAAGCAGAAGGGTATGAAATAGGAAACTCTTTATTAGATGAAGAAAACATAGAATTCTGTAAAAACATTGTAAAAGAATATCCAAACAAAATTGTACTACCAGTAGATGTTGCTGTAACAACAGAATATAGTGAAAAGGAAGAGTACAAAGTAAAAGATATTAGTGATTTGGAATATAACGAAATGGGATTAGACATTGGACCTAATACGGAGTCTTTATTTGAAAACTATCTAAAAGATGCAAAAATTGCTGTTTGGAATGGACCTTTAGGAGTATATGAATTTGAAAAGTATAAACAAGGAACGAATCATATTTTACAATTTATAGTAGATAATAATATTAAAGTTATATTAGGTGGAGGAGATATTGTTGCCGCAGCCTCTACTTCAGGATATAAAGATAAAGTTTACCATGCTTCTACCGGAGGAGGAGCCACATTAGAATATCTAGAAGGAAAAACTCTACCAGGATTGGAAGCTATAAAGTAAAATGAGAGAACAAGTGGTTGTTGCCAGTCCATATAATAATGAACATATAAAATTAATAGAAGAGTATGAAACTAGAAACGGTTTAAAGAATTCAACTTCAGAATATTTGCAAAAGACAAGAAATATGATGTCTGAAATTGACTATAAACAGCTAGAACAAGAACGACCAGAGATTTTGAAAACCTTATTTATTCAAAGTGATGAACAGATAATAACAGTAGCCCATTTAATGGGAGAAAAAGATAGAAAAGTGTGTCAAATGACAATAGATAATACAGCTTCCTCAAAATGGCAAGAAAAAATGTTACAAGAAGCTGAAAATTTTGCATTTACTACTTTAGGTATGGAGGAAGTGGTGTTACTACAAGAAGAAGGAACTCGGATTCCAACAACATATTTTTCTAATCATGGATTTGAGGATTTAGGAGTAGAGTCTGGAATGCAAATATATATGAAGTCAAGAAATATAGAGAAAAATAGCGCTTATCAAATGTAGAAGGAATTGATAAAATGATCATAGCATTAAATAATAAATGTAATTTAAAAAAAGAAGACTTTCTAACTTATCAAAAAGAATTAGAAACAATAGAAAAAAGTTCAAAAATAATACTATGCCCTACGAATATATTTATTGGAGTAGCAAATTTATCAAATATAGAATTAGGAGCTCAAAATGTAAGTAGTACAGAATGTGGAGCTTATACTGGAGAAGTATCGGCATCACAATTAAAATCAATGGAAGTAAAATACTGTATTGTAGGCCATTCAGAAAGAAGAAAATATCAACAGGAAACGAACAAAGAAATTAACGAAAAAGTTAAAAACCTATTACGTGAAGAAATAATTCCTATTTTATGTATTGGGGAGTCCAAAGAAGAAAGAGAAAATAATCAACAGAATGAAGTAATCATAAACGAAATAGAAAAAGCAATTAGTGATTTAAACGAAGAAATAAGAAAAAAAATAATTATTGCATATGAACCAATATGGGCAATCGGTACGGGACTAACTCCAACAAATGTAGAGATAGAGGAAATTATAAAACTAATCAAAAAATATCTTCCTGATAATAAAGTGTTATATGGTGGAAGTGCCAATGAGAAAAACATAGAAGAATTAAGAAAAATATCTATAATAGATGGATACTTATTAGGTGGTTTGAGTTTAAAACCTGCCCAATTAAAAATCTTTTTAGAAAAATTAGAAAATTAGACAAATTAGACAGTTTCGACAAAACTTGTCTTTTTTTTCTCTATCATTTTTAAGAAAGCTAGTATATAATGAAAATACGTGCAGTACTGAGAGGAGAACAAATGAAAAAGACAAGAGTATTAGTAGTAGACGATAATAAGAGTTTAGTAGAAATGATTAAGGAATATTTTAAAGAACGTCCCGAAGTCACAATTTCGCTAGAAGCTTATGATGGTGCAGAGGGAATTCGTTTGATAGAAAAGAAACAGGAAGAGTATGATATCATTCTATTAGACCTAATTATGCCTAATAAAGATGGAATTGCAGTACTGGAATATATGAAAAAGAAATCAATCGATAAGAAAGTAATTGTATTAACTTCTTATAATACACAAGATATGATTCGTAAAGTTTCTGAGCTAGGGGTAAATTACTTTATATTAAAACCATTTGAGTTAGAAGATTTAGAAAAGAGAATATTAGAAGTAGCAGCAGGAGTAAAATTTGGTGGAAAAGAAATAGATGTATATCATAATAATCTACAGATAGCCATAACCAAAACACTACATGAATTAGGTGTACCATCTCATATTAAAGGCTATCAATACATTAGAGAAAGTATTTCTTTAGTGTATGAACGACCGGAAATTGTTGGTGGAATTACAAAAGAGTTGTATCCAGAAGTCGCTAAAAGATTTAATACCACAGTATCTCGTGTAGAAAGGGCTATAAGACATGCTATCGAAGTAAGCTGGAATAGAGGTAACTGGGACTTGATGGAAGAGATATTTGGACATAGTGTAGATATTGATAAAGCAAAGCCAACAAATTCAGAATTCATTATTACAGTAGCGGACAAGTTAAGATTAGAATTTAGTAAACCATTAGCTAATTAAAGACGAATAGCGTCTTTTTTTCTTTCTCGATTGACTTTTGCAAGGAAAAAAAGTATACTTAATTTAGAAAATGTGTAAGGAGGATACAAAATATGGAACGAAAAATAGAAAAATTCCTGCAAAAGTGGCAAAAAGATATTATTAGAAAACCCTTAATCTTATATGGACCAAAACAAGTAGGAAAAAGTTATTCTGCCTTAGACTTTGGCAAAACAAATTATAAAAACACAATCTATTTTAATACGAGTAACAATAAGCCATTAGAAGATCTATTTGTTCGCGAAAAATCCACAGAACGTTTAATCTTAAATTTATCACTTCTATCAGGGGAAACAATACTGCCAGAGGACACTTTAATTATTTTTGATAATGTAAATAATCTTGAAATAATAAAAGGATTAAAGTTATTTGGCAGTGAACATAGCAAATATCATATGATTGCTATTACTTCACGTAGAGAAAATTTAACTCTTTTTAAAGGAGAAGAATTACAATTTAAAGGTATGAACGAAATGGATTTTGAAGAATTCTTATGGGCAAAAAATGAAAAAGCTTTAGCAGAACTAATTCGTGAATCATTTACAAAACATAAAACTTGCCCATTCCATAAATTAGCTTTAGAATTATTTCAAGAATACTTAATGACCGGAGGATTGCCTGAAGTAGTAGATGCTAACTTATCGGGTAAGAGTGAACAAGAAATCGATATCATTAAACAAAAAATTTTAGAAGTATATGAAAGAGAACTCATTTCTTGTAAAACATTAATTGATATACCAAGAGGTCTAGAAGTAATAGAATCTCTTCCAGAGCAACTAAAAAAGGAAAATAAAAAATTTCAATACGGAGTAATCGGTACAGGAAGAAGAGCAAAAGAATATGATAGTACAATTAACTTCTTGGTAAACAACCAAATTGTTTATAGGAGCTATAAGATATCTACAGTAAAATCTCCGCTTAGTAGTTGCCGAGAAACAGATAGTTTTAAATTATATTTACCAGATGATGGGCTGTTATTCTCAATGTTGCACGTAACCTTAAAACAACTACTGAGCGATGAAAAGATAAAAGAAATATTATATGAAAATAGTATTGCGAAAGCATTAGCGGAAGCGGGATATGCCCTATACTATTATCAATCTGAAGGAAAAGCAGAAGTTAATTTTGTAATTCAAAATAGAATGGGTAAAATCATCCCGATAGAACTAATTACAAAATCAGACTCTAAAGCAAAATCTTTATCAGTATTTATGAAAAAGTTTACAGTAACTGAAGCATATCGTGTAACAGAAAATAATTTTGCAACTAAAAAAGATGTTAGATATATCCCAATTTATGCAATGTTTTGTTTAAATGACAATAGAATGTAAGGAGACGATGATGATGAAAAAACCAATTGTATTAGCAATATTAGATGGATATGGACTAAGAGAAGAAACCCATGGAAATGCAGTAGCGTTAGCGAAAAACCCGATATTTACAGAATTATGGAATACTTATCCGCATACAACTTTAACCGCGTCTGGACAACTAGTAGGGCTTCCTAAAGGACAGATGGGAAATAGTGAAGTAGGACATATGAACATAGGAGCTGGTAGAATTGTTTATCAACCACTAGAACTAATCAATAAATCAATTGAAGATAAAGAATTTTTCCAAAATGAGGAAATAAAAAAAGTAATGCATCACGTAAAAGAAAATGACTCTAAGCTACACTTAATGGGACTTATAAGTGATGGAGGAGTGCATTCTCATATAAATCATTTACTAGCACTACTAGACATGTGTAAACTTGAAGGGGTAACTAATGTATATCTCCATTTATTTACAGATGGACGTGATGTACCTCCAAAAAGTGCTTATACTTATATAGAAAAAGTAGAAGAAAAATTAAAAGAATTAGGTTTTGGCCAAATTGCCTCTATTTCAGGAAGATATTACGCTATGGATAGAGATAACAACTATGACAGACTAATAAAAGCGTATGATGTTATTGTAAATAACAAAGGAGACATAGAAAATTCACCAAGAGAATATATCGAAAATAGTTATAAAAATGAAATTATAGATGAGTTCTTCTTACCAGCTAAGTTTGTTGAAAATGGAAATGTAGAAGAAAATGACGGAATCATTGCTTTCAATTTTAGAAAGGATAGATTACGAGAACTCTTCACAGCTATAACGAATCCAACGGCAGTAGATATGGAAACTGTTCATTTTAACAATGTAAAGACATTAACTATGATGCCAGTTGTAGAATCTGTAAAAGCCCCACATGCCTTTAGTGATCCAGTATTAACAAATATTTTAGGAGAATATATTGAAAAGCAAAACTTATCTCAATTAAGAATCGCTGAAACCGAAAAGTATGCTCATGTAACCTTCTTCTTTGATGGAGGAAAAGAAGTAGATTATAAAAACGAAAAGAAAGTATTAATACCTTCTCCTAAAGTTGCAACTTATGACTTAAAACCAGAAATGAGTGCTGCTGAAGTAACAGAAAATCTATTAAAAGAATTACCTAATACAGATTTAGTAATTTTGAATTTCGCAAATGGAGATATGGTAGGCCACACAGGGGTATTAGAAGCAGCAATCAAAGCAGTAGAAACTGTAGATAAAAATTTGAAACTAATCTATGATAAAATAATGGAACTAGGTGGAATTTTAATTGTTACTGCTGACCATGGTAATTGTGAAGAAATGTTAGATGATAATGATAACATAGTAACATCTCATACAACGAACCCTGTACCATTTATTATTACAGAACAAGGACTTAAACTTCATGAGGGGAAATTAGGAGATATAGCTCCAACAATATTAGATTTGATGAATATAGAAAAACCGAAGGAAATGACAGGGGTAAGTCTAATAGAAAAATAAAAGCAATGCTAAGAAATCTTTTCTCGCATTGCTTTTTCTATAATAGGACGAAACTGTTCCATATCAAATTCTAATAAATCATCTAAACTAACATTTAATGCTTTTGATATTCTCCATGCGGTAAAAGCGGAAAAAGTGTTTTTCCCTTTTAGAGATTCTAAAGAACGTACAAACTCATGAGAAACATCAATCGCATCAGCAAGTTGAGCATGTGTCCAGCCTTTAGCAATTCTAGCATCCCGAATATGTTCAATAACTATTTTCTTAAAATATAATTCATATAAATTTCTCTCGTCTCGATTCATATCATCACCATATGATTAGTATGTTTTGTTTTTTAAAGAATATTCTAAAAACCACCGTTGTTCGATTGCATGAAAAAGGAAACTTCATTATAATAAGGATAAAAGTGAGGGTAAATATGAAGGAAAGATTGATTTTTCATATAGATGTAAATAATGCATTTCTATCATGGACAGCAGTACTTTTATTAAAACAGGGATATAAAACGGATATTAGGAAAATTCCGGCAATCATCGGTGGTTCCGAAACAGAAAGACGAGGAATAGTTTTAGCCAAGTCTCCAGTAGCCAAAAAAATGGGAATAAAAACAGCAGAAACTATTTATCAAGCAAAAAAGAAATGTCCTAATTTAAAAATCTTTCCACCCAATCACCGCTGGTATTATGAACAATCAAAAAAACTTTTTGAGTATTTATCACAATATTCCCCATTATTAGAAAAGTTTTCAATTGATGAGTGTTTCTTAGATATGACTGGAACAAATTATTTATATAAAGATTACTATCAACTAGCTATAAAAATAAAAGAAGAAGTAAAAGAAAAATTTGGTTTCACAGTAAATATAGGTATTGGAAATAATAAGTTATGTGCAAAAATGGCTTCTGATTTTGAAAAACCTGATAAAGTCCATACATTATTAAAAGATGAGATTGAAGAAAAATTATGGCCACTAGATGTAGGGGACTTATTCATGGTAGGAAAAAGAACGAAAGAAGAGTTAAACAAACTAAATATTTATACAATAAAAGATTTAGCCTTTGCTAATGAAAAAGTGCTAGAAAGAAAATTTAAAAACCAAGCGAAACATTTAAAAGAAGCAGCCTGGGGAATCGATAATACAAAAGTAGAGCCAAGAAGCAGTAAAACAACTAGTATTTCCACAACAGAGACTCTGACCCATGATTATACAGATGAGGAAAAATTAAAAGATATTTTATTTAGACAAACAGAAGATGTAACCAGGGAATTAAGAAAACAAAAGCAATATGCCAAAACAGTAGCGGTTATCTATAAAAATAAAGATTTCAGAAACTATTCTGCGCAAGCAAAATTACCTCATATAACAAATAGCACAAAGGAAATTTATAAATTAGTAATAGAAATATTCAATAAAAGTTACAAAAAAGATCCGATTCGTTTAATTGGTGTAAGACTTGCAGATTTACAAGAGACAAAAGAAAGGCAGATGACATTATTCGAAGAAAATAATGAGGAAGAGGAAAAGGAAGAAGAAATACAAAAAACAATTGATGATATTAATCAAAAATTTGGAAAATCAATTATTGCTCCGGCATCATTAAAAATTATAGGGAATCCAAAATCAAAAAGAAATCTAAAGGATTGAAGAAATCCTTTTTTTGTGTTATAATACGCGCCAAGAGAGGGGGACTCTATGGAAGAACAACTTTTAATGGCATATCGCGTAGTAGAAATTAACCATATAGTATATATAGTAGTCTTTCCTATCCCAGATCAAAAAGAAATAGAAAAGAAAAACTTTAAGTATCCTGACTATATAAAAGGCTTATTAACAAAACTAAAAGAATTATCACGAGAAGAAAGAATAAAAATATTAAATGAATGGTCGGCTCCAAAAGAAATACACCCCTATGATATTGCTTTAGGAAGAATACAAATAGCATATGAAAAAGACTTACATACGAAAGGTAGCGAGGAAATACTACCAGATATTTACACAGAACAAATGAAACAAGTAATAGAAGAATATAAAAGAAGCTATGAAATCGCTTTAGCTCTTCAACAAGAAGAAATGTTAAAAAAGAAATTTGAAGAAATTAAAAAGACAAGCCAAGAGCGATTTGCTTCTTTTTTAGAAGGAACAACAGAAGTAAGAGACTTATACCTTTGCGACTTAAGGAAAATGAACAAAAATCCCAAACACAGAAAATTTAAAAGAATATTTTGTGCCAATCTAGATATGGGAATTCAAGATGAGTTAACAGAACTAGAATTAGAGACTATGACCTTACAAGAAATTTGGATGTACAATAAAAGCTATCTAAAAAGAAAAGAAGAAAAACGTACTAAAAGAAAAATCAAGCAAAAGAAAATGCATCAAAGTAATCAAATGTAAATTTCAAAATACCAAGAGCAAAACAGAAAATAAAATAAGAGGGAAACCTCTTTTTTTGTTGACGAATTATCCCCCCAAATATAAAATGAAAATAGGGGATGAAAAGTAGTATGGAAGTATTAAAAACAGTAAAAGTGGATAATGAAAAAATGTCAGTAATGAATAATTTATTAAGTGATAAAATTAATGAGGTTTTAGCAAATCAAAGCCAAAGTGAATATTTAGAAGGAATTATATATGTTGGAAGTAATCATTTTAGACCGGAAGTAGAACTAACGTTTATTTGGAATGATGCAAATATAGAGCCAGTAAAATTCTCTGCAGAAGAACAACAACAGATTAGGTTTTCTACAGGTATGGATATTAGAATAGAAAACATACCAGAATGGTATTATAGTTTAGAAGAAAGATTTCAAGATAGAATAGAATCTCCTCGAGAATTTAATGCAAGAAATGGAATCATTTTATATGATAGAAACAATAGAACAAAAGAACTACAAGTGGACCTACAAAACGATTCATCATTAGATGAAATAGCACCATACTGGACGAGTGAAGTTTGTTTGTTTAATCCGCCAGTAAAATATATTAGAAAATAATTGACTGGATTTTGAATTTCGTATAGAATAGACAATAAATAAAGGGAAGGTTTGGAATATGGAAAGTTTAAGAAAAGTACAAGTAGAACCATCAAAGATGGAAATATTAAATGATATGGTGTCAGATGAAATGACCAGAGCATTAGAAAATGATTATTATGTCGAAGCTATAGAAGGTATTGTTGCAACTGCTACAGCATGGGGAACACAACCAGAAAGAATCAATTTATTATTTCTATATAATTCATACACGCCAAAAAGAATTGAATGGAAAAATATAACAAATGAAGATATAGGAATGGACATTCATACAGAAAGTGCGAATTTATGGGCACTAGAAGATGATGAAAAAAGACTTACTTTGCAAGGCAATTATTCCTGGGAACAAGAAGTAAAATATGGAACACTATTATATGATAGAAATGGCAATGTAGAAAAGTTACGTGAAAAATTATTAGAAGAAGGAACTAATGATATTGATTACTGGAGAGGAATGTGTGAATTTGAGCCTCCTGTACAGTATAAAAAGAGAGCAAAAATATAAAAAAACGTATTTTGCTCTTTTTCTATGAAAAAAAGTAAAAAATTTCTACAAAAAAACACTTGCATTTGTTGATATTACTTGCTATAATTAATTACGTGTGACTGCTTAGATGTGCGAGGTTGTCGATACACCAGGTTAAGTTGTTAATTTGGTTAGCGGGTTATTTGCACGGAGCAAGTCTATACTAGATATAGGCGAAGGGAGGATTTTTAATGTCAACATCAAAAGTTCGTATTAGATTAAAATCATATGATCATAGAATTCTTGATAATGCAGTAACTAAAATTGTTGAAACAATCAAAAGATCAGGTGGAGAAATTTCTGGTCCAGTACCACTACCAACTGAAATTGAAAAATTTACAATTTTAAGAGCTGTTCATAAATATAAGGATTCTCGTGAACAATTCGAAATGCGTACACATAAGAGACTTATTGATATCAAAAATCCTAGCAAGGAAACTATTGATGCGTTAGCTCATTTAGATTTACCTAGCGGGGTTGATATTGAAATCAAAACAAAATAATAGGAGGAAACAATAATGAAAGGAATCTTAGGTAAAAAAGTTGGAATGACTCAAGTGTTCACTAAGAACGGTAAGTTAATTCCAGTTACTGTAATTGAAGTTGAACCAAATGTTGTAACTCAAATTAAAACAGTAGCAAGCGATGGATATGATGCAATTCAAATTGCAACAGAAACTATCAGAGAAAAATTATCAAACAAACCAGCAATCGGTCATACTAAGAAAGCTGGAACTGAACCTAAGCGCTTCTTAAGAGAAATTAGAGGAGTAAACGTAGAAGATTATACATTAGGACAAGTAATCAATGTTGATATCTTCGAAGAAGGAGAAATGGTTGACGTAAGTGGAATCAGCAAAGGTAAAGGATTCCAAGGTGTTATTAAACGTCATAACCAAAGCCGTGGACCTATGGGTCATGGTTCTCAATACCATAGAGGTGTAGGTTCATTAGGTACTATGTTACCAATGCACGTTTTGAAAGGTAAGAAAATGCCTGGACAAATGGGTAATGTAGCAAGAACTGTTCAAAATCTTGAAATTATTTCAGTAGATACTGAAAACAATGTAATCTTAGTTAAAGGTAATGTTCCAGGTCCAAAGAAATCATTAGTTATGATTCGTACTGCGGTTAAAAAACCAAATGTGAAAAAAGAAGCTGCTGACTTAGTTTCATACGAAGCGCCAAAGGCTGAAGTTGAAGCTAATACAGAAGCAAACACACCTGCAGAAAAAACAGCAGAATAAAATCATCACAGGAACAAATAAAAATGAAAATAAATAAAATAATGAAATGTGATGAAAGGAGGAATCGTAGATGAAAAAAGTAGAACTTTTAAATCTAAAAGGTGAAAAAGTAAAGGACATTAACTTAAATGAAAATGTATTTGGAATTGAACCAAATAAAAATGTTTTATATGATGCAATCATCTTATCAAGAGCATCATTAAGACAAGGAACACATAGTACTAAGAACAGAAGTGAAGTAAGTGGTGGCGGAAGAAAGCCATGGAGACAAAAAGGAACTGGACGTGCTCGTCAAGGTTCAATTAGATCTGTACAATGGGTAGGTGGAGGAAGATATGGAACTCCAGTACCAAGAGATTACAGCAAAAAACAAAATCGTAAAGAAAGAAGACTTGCTATTAAGTCAGCTTTAGCTTATAAAGCACAAGAAAATGGAGTTATCGTATTAGAAAACTTAAATTTAGCTACACCAAAGACTAAAGATATGAAAGCTTTATTAGAAACATTAAAAATTGCTGATAAAAAAGTATTATTAGTAGTAAAAGAATTTGATGATAATATGATTTTAGCATCAAGAAACTTACAAAACGTAGTATTAATTTCAGCAGATGAAATCAATGTATTAGATGTTGTAGGTACAAATGTAGTAGTATTTACAGAAGATGCATTAAATGCTGTAGAGGAGGTGCTTAAATAATGAAAGACACTAAGTATTTAGAAATCATCAAGGCACCAGTTATTACTGAAAAATCAATGGCTGATAAAGAAAATGGAAAATATACATTCAAAGTTGATCCAAGAGCTAACAAAATTGAAATCAAAAATGCAATTGAAAAAATCTTTAATGTTAAGGTTACATCAATTAGAACAATTAATGTAAAACCTAAAAAGAGAAGAGTTGGTCGTTATACAGGATTAACGAATCGTACAAAGAAAGCAATTGTTACTTTAGCTGAAGGACAAACAATTGATCTTGGTTAGAAGGAGGAAATAAATTATGGCAATTAAAACATATAAACCTACTACACCAGGTCGTAGAAAGATGAGTACTTTAGTAAATGAAGAAATTACAAAAAGTACTCCAGAAAAATCTCTATTAACTACTATTAAGAAAAATAGTGGACGTAACAATCAAGGTAAGATAACTGTTCGTCATCAAGGTGGCGGAGTAAAAAGAAAATATCGTATCATTGATTTCAAGAGAAATAAATTAGAGGTACCTGGTACAGTAGCAAGTATCGAATATGATCCAAATAGAACAGCAAACATCGCATTAATCAATTATGCAGATGGTGAAAAAAGATATATTATCGCTCCAAAAGGACTAGAAGTTGGAATGACAATCGAAGCTGGAGCAAACGCTGATATCAAAGTTGGTAACGCATTACCAATCATGAGTATCCCAGTAGGTACAATGATTCATAATATTGAATTACGTCCAGGAAAAGGTGGAGAATTAGCACGTAGTGCTGGTACTTCTGCACAAATCCTAGGCCGTGAAGGAAAATATGTAATGATTCGTTTATCAAGTGGTGAACAAAGAAAAGTTTTAGGAACATGTATGGCAACAATTGGTGAAGTTGGAAATGAAGATGCTTCACTAGTTAGAATAGGTAAAGCAGGACGTAAACGTCATATGGGTATTAGACCAACAGTTCGTGGTTCTGTTATGAACCCTAACGACCATCCACATGGTGGTGGTGAAGGACGTGCTCCAGTAGGACGTAAAGCACCAATGACTCCATGGGGTAAACCTGCACTTGGATTAAAGACACGTAAGAAAAAACAATCAGACAAATTCATCGTACGTCGTCGTAATAGTAAATAGGAAAGGATGATTAAATAATGGCAAGAAGTTTAAAAAAGGGACCTTATGTATTCGATAGATTATTAAAAAAGGTTCAAGAATTAAATAAGTCTGGAAAAAAAGAAGTCATTAAAACATGGTCACGCCGTTCCACAATCTATCCTGATTTTATAGGACATACATTTGCCGTTCACAATGGTAAAGAATTCATACCAGTATATGTTACTGAAGACATGGTAGGACATAAATTAGGTGAATTTGCATTAACTCGTAAATTCGGTGGACATGGTTCAGACAAGAAATAATTAAAAAATGACTAGGAGGGAAAGAAATGGAAGCAAGAGCAATTGCTAAAGGACTTAGAGTATCACCAATCAGAGCTCGTCTAACAATTGACATGATTCGTGGTAAAAGTGTACAAGAAGCAGCTAACATTTTAATAAACACAACCAATAAGTCAGCAAGACTTATCAAAAAAGTTCTAGATTCTGCTATTGCAAACGCAGTTAATAATAACAATGCAGATGCTGCTACACTTTATGTAAAAGAAGCAAGAGTAGATGCTGGTCCTGTTATGAAACGTCACTTTTTTGATTCACGTTCTCACATAGGACATAGAGATCATAGAACTAGTCACATTATTATCGTAGTGGCTACAAAAAACTAATAAGGAGGTTAAAACATGGGACAAAAAGTTAATCCTAATGGACTTAGACTTGGCATCAACAAAGACTGGGAAGCAAAATGGTATGCAAATAAAAAAGACTTCTCTAAAGTATTAGCTAAAGATATTGAAATCCGTAAATACTTAGAAAAGAACTTAAAAAATGCTGGTATTGCTAAAGTTGAAATCGAAAGAACTGCTAAAAGATGTGAAGTTGTAATCCATACTTCTAAACCAGGTGTCATGATTGGACGCGGTGGTGAAGAAATCGAGAAATTAAAGAAACAACTATCAAAGATTGCTGATGAAAATGTTCAAATCTCAATCGTTGATATTAAAAAAGCAGACATGAACGCTCAATTAGTTGCTGATTCAATTGCAAATCAAATTAGTAACAGAGCATCATTCCGTATGGCTCAAAAACGTGCAATTAGAAATGCTATGAAAGCAGGAGCTAAAGGAATTAAAACATCAGTATCTGGACGTTTAGGTGGTGCTGATATGGCACGTAGCGAAGGATACACAGAAGGAACTATTCCTCTACATACATTAAGAGCAGATGTTGATTATGCAACAGCAGAAGCTGATACAACATTTGGTAAAATTGGTGTAAAGGTTTGGATCTATAAAGGAGAAATCCTAAACAAGAAATCTAAGGGAGGTAATTAATATGTTAATACCGTCAAGAACTAAATATCGTCGTGTTCATAGATTACCTTACGAAGGAAGATCACGTGGAAATAGAACATTAAGTTTCGGAGAATATGGTCTTCAAGCAAAAGAAGGAGCTTGGATTACAGCTAACCAAATCGAAGCTGCTCGTATTGCTATGACTCGTTACATGAAACGTGGTGGTAAAGTTTGGATCAATGTTTTCCCACATATGCCACTTACTAGAAAGCCAATTGGTACAAGACAAGGAAAAGGTAAAGGTAACGTTGAAGGATGGGTTGCTGTTGTAAAAGAAGGAAAAATTCTTTTTGAAATCGCTGGAGTTAGTGAAGAAGTTGCTCGTGAAGCATTACGTTTAGCATCTCACAAACTACCAATAGCAACAAAATTTGTAATGAAAGAAAATGGTGGTGAAAATAATGAAGGTTAAAGAGATTAGAGAATTAACAACTGAAGAAATCAATACAAAACTATTTGAAGCAAAACAAGAATTATTTAACTTACGTTTCCAACAAGCTACAGGAAACCTTGAAAAACCTTCTAGAATTAGAGATTTAAGACACACCGTTGCAAGAATGAAAACTGTTCTAAAAGAACGTGAAAGTAACGAATAGGAGGTTATATAATGGAAAAGAAAATTAAAAGAGAATTAGTTGGAAAAGTAGTTAGCGCAACTAATGATAAGACAATAAGCGTTTTAGTTGAAACTTATAAAAACCATCCGTTATATCACAAAAGAGTTAAAAGCTCTAAGAAATATAGTGTACATGATGAAAAAAATATTGCTAAAGTTGGAGACACAGTTCGTATAGCTGAAACTAGACCAATGTCAAAAACAAAGCATTTCTATTTAAAAGAAGTAGTAAAAGAAGCAGTTATTATTTAACGCTTAGATGATTGGAAAGAAGGAGGAATAATCTATGTTACAACAAGAAAGTCGTTTAAAAGTTGCTGACAATACTGGTGCACGTGAATTATTAGTAATTCGTGTTCTAGGTGGAAGCAAAGTAAAAACAGGTAACATTGGTGATGTAGTAGTTGGAACAGTAAAAAATGCAATTCCTAACTCACCATTACCAAAAGGAAAAGTTGTAAAAGCAGTTATCGTTCGTAGTCGTCAAGGCGTTCGTCGTGAAGATGGATCATATATTAAGTTCGATGACAATGCTTGTGTTATCATTCGTGATGACAAGAGTCCAGTAGGTACTCGTATTTTTGGACCAGTCGCAAGAGAACTTCGTGATAAAGATTACATGAAAATTGTTTCTTTAGCAAAAGAAGTACTATAATGAGGAGGATAAATTATGAACTTTAAAGTAGGAGATAAAGTTGTAGTTATCGCTGGTTCTGATAAAGGTAAAGAAGGAAAAATTATTAAAACATTAAGAAGCGAAAACAAAGTTGTAGTTGAAGGAGTTAACGTAGTTAAGAAACATCAAAAACCTACAGCTAATGAATCTGGTGGAATTATCGAAGTAGAAAAACCAATTCATGCATCAAATGTTATGATTGTTGATCCTAAGACAAAAAAAGGAACTAGAATCGGACATACAACTGATACAAAAACAGGTAAAAAAATTAGAATCACAAAAAAATCAAACGAGAAGCTTGATTAATTGGAAGGAGGGTAACTATGAACCGCCTAAAAGAGAAATACTTAAATGAAGTTGTTCCAAGTTTAAAAGAAAAATATAATTATAAATCAATTATGGAAGTTCCAAAGTTAGAAAAGATTGTTATTAATATCGGTGTAGGTGATGCTACATCTAACTCAAAACTAATTGATGCAGCAGTTGCAGATTTAGCAAAAATCTCTGGACAAAAACCAGTAGTAACACGTGCTAAAAAATCAATCGCTGGATTCAAAGTAAGAGAAGGACATGCAATTGGATGTAAAGTTACATTACGTGGAGAAAACATGTATAACTTTATGGATAAACTAATTGCAATCGCTCTACCAAGTGTTAGAGATTTCCGTGGAGTTAGTCCAAAATCTTTCGACGGTAGAGGAAACTATACTATGGGAATTAAAGAACAATTAATCTTTTCAGAAATTGATTATGATGAAGTTGTAAAAGTACGTGGAATGGATATCGTATTTGTAACAACAGCAAAAACTAATGAAGAATCATTCGATTTATTAAATGGACTTGGAATTCCTTTTAGAAAGTAAAAAATGGGAGGAATATTATGGCAAAGAAAAGTATGATAGTAAAAGCTAATAGACCACAAAAGTTTAAAGTACGTGAATATACTAGATGTGCTCGTTGTGGTAGACCTCACGCAGTTATGAGTAAATTCGGAATCTGCCGTATTTGCTTCCGTGAATTAGCTTATAAAGGACAAATACCAGGACTTAAGAAATCAAGTTGGTAATTGGAAAGGAGGAATTTAAATGGCAGTAGTAACAGATACAATTGCAGATATGTTAACTCGTATTCGTAATGCTAACCAAATGCGTTATGAAGAAGTAGAAGTACCTGCATCAAAAATGAAAGAAGAAATCGCAAGAATTTTAAAAGATGAAGGATTTATCAAAGATTACAAAGTTGTAAAAGAAGACGCTCAAGGAAAAATTCTATTAACTTTAAAATATAACAAAAAAGAAAGAGTTATCACTGGGCTAAAAAGAATTTCTAAACCAGGTCTTCGTGTATATGTTAACAGCAACGAAATTCCAAGAGTATTAAATGGATTAGGAATCGCTATCCTTTCTACATCTAAAGGAATTATGACAGATAAAGAAGCACGTAAAGAAAATATAGGTGGGGAAGTTCTAGCTTATATTTGGTAATAAAGAAAAATATAAGGAGGTGTCAAGATGAGCCGTATAGGAAATCGTACAATTATCGTTCCAGAAGGAGTTACAGTAACTGAAGAAAATAATACAGTAACAGTAACTGGACCAAAAGGAACTTTATCTCAAGTAATGTTAAAAGATATTACTATGAAGCAAGAAGATAATAAAATTACTTTAGAACGTAAAAACGAAAATGCAAAAGCTATGCACGGTACAATGAACGCTTTAATTCACAACATGATTGAAGGTGTTACAAAAGGTTTTGAAAAAGGATTAGAGATTATTGGTGTCGGATATCGTTTCAATGTTCAAGGTAAAAAATTAGTAATCAGCGCTGGTTATTCTCATCCAGTAGAGATGGAAATTCCAGAAGGTTTAACAGTAGAAGCTAACGGAAATACTGAAATCACTATCAAAGGTATTGATAAAGTATTAGTTGGAGAATTCGCTGCTAACGTAAGAAAAGTAAGACAACCTGAACCATATAAGGGTAAAGGTATTCGTTATAAAGACGAACATGTTCGTCGTAAAGAAGGAAAGAAAGCTGCTTAATAAGTAGGAAAGGAGAAAACAAAGTATGATAAAGAAAGAATCTCGTAATAGTATGCGTATTGTTCGTCATGAAAGAGTTCGTAAGAACATTTTTGGAACAAGCGAAGTACCAAGATTATGCGTATTCCGTTCTAACACTGGAATCTATGCACAAATTATCGATGATGAAACTAGAACTACTCTTGTATCTGCTTCCTCATTAGACAAAGATTTAAAAATTAAAAACGGAAGTAATGTAGAAGCAGCTAAAGTTGTTGGTGAAGCAATCGCTAAGAAAGCAACAAAAGCAAAAATTACAAAAGTGGTATTTGATAGAGGAGGATACCTTTATCATGGACGTGTAAAAGCTTTAGCAGAAGCTGCACGTGAAAATGGATTAGAATTCTAATAGGAGGGTATTATGCAAAGAAAGTCTCAAGAACCTAGAGAGAAGTTGTATGAAGAATTAGTAATCGACGTTAAAAGCGTAGTAAAAGTTACTAAAGGTGGACGTCGTAGAAGATATTCAGCAACTGTTGTCGTAGGTGACCGTAAAGGTAAAGTTGGATTAGGTATTGGTAAAGCTAATGAAGTACCTGATGCAATCAAGAAAGCAATTCAAGATGCAAACAAGAAAATGATCACAATACCTCTAATTGACGGAAGAACAGTAGCTCATGAAATGGTAGGAACAAGTGGTGCTGCAAGAGTTATCATTAAACCTGCTCCAGCTGGTACTGGTATCATTGCTGGTGGATCTGTTCGTGCTATCTTAGAATTAGCAGGAATTCGTGATGTTGTCTCTAAATCACTAGGAGCAAGAACTAAAATTAATACTGCAACTGCTGCATTAAATGCATTAAAAGCAATGAAAACTGTTGAACAAGTAGCAGCACTTCGCGGTAAAACAGTAGAGGAGATATTAGGATAATGAAATTACATGAATTAGAAAAAAATATCGGTGCTACTCATGCAAGAAAACGTGTAGGACGCGGTCCAGGTAGTGGTCTTGGTAAAACATGTGGACGCGGACAAAAAGGACAAAAAGCACGTAGTGGTGGTAGTATCAATCCAGTATTTGAAGGTGGACAATTACCATTATATAGAAGACTTCCAAAGAGAGGTTTCACAAATGCACGCTTTAAAGTTAGCTATGCTACAGTGAACTTAGGAGATTTAAATGTATTTGAAGATGGTACAGTAGTAACACCTGCATTATTAATGGAAAAAGGAATTATTAAAAAAGAATTAGATGGACTTAAAATTTTAGGAAATGGAAAGTTAGAACATAAATTAACTATTCAAGCTAATAAATTTTCAACAAGCGCATTAGAAAAGATCAAAGAATCAGGAAGTAAAGCTGAGGTGATCTAGTATGTTCAAAACTATGAAGCAATTATTTACCTCAACGAATAAGGATTTACGTCATCGTATTTACTTTACTCTTGGGGCACTAATGATCTTCATATTGGGTATTTCAATTCGAGTTCCAGGAACACAAGATTTAACTAGTAATCTAGGATTTCTAGAATTAATTAACACCTTAGGCGGTGGCGCATTACAAAACTTCTCAATCTTTGCATTAGGTGTTATGCCATATATTACGGCATCAATCATCATGCAACTATTACAAATGGATATCATTCCGTATTTTGCAGAATTAAGAAAGCAGGGAGCAACGGGAAGACAAAAGTTAAATCAAATCACTAGATATTTAGGTATCGCATTTGCTTTTATTGAAGGTTATGCATTTGCATTTGCCTTCATTGGTAGAACAGGAGATGTATTAGAATATTTATACATTGCAACAGTTTTAACAGCAGGTACTGCATTCCTATTATGGTTAGGAGATCAAATAACACAAAAAGGAATAGGAAATGGTACAAGCTTAATTATCATGGCTGGTATCATTGCAACTCTTCCTCAAATGTTTATTGATGCCTTTACCGGTCTAGTTGCATTCGATGGAACTGCACAAGTAATTACATTAGGAGTTATTAAATTTATATTATTCGTAATTGTGTACTTTGCAATTGTCATCGGAATGATTTTTGTTCAAGAATCAGAAAGAAGAATACCAATCCAGTATGCCAATAAATCAACAAGCGCATACGGAAAATCAGCTCAAAGTTTTATGCCAATTAAAATAAATACTGCCGGAGTAATTCCAGTAATCTTTGCATCAAGTTTACTAGCAATCCCTGGAATCTTGGCACAAGTAATTAAAAATGAAACATTTACTTTAGTTGTACAAAAGTATTTAACATATACAACTCCAGTAGGATTTTTAATCTATGTAGTATTCATATTTTTCTTCGCATACTTCTATACTTTTATTCAAGTAAAGCCAGAAGAATTTGCTAAGAATCTACAGGAAAATGGAGGGTATGTTCCTGGAATTAGACCTGGAGAAGATACAAAAAAACATGTAAGTAAAATCTTATCAAGGCTTACTATTTTAGGAGCAACATTCCTAGTAGTAATTGCCGGATTACCAATTCTATTTTCTAAATTAACAAGCTTGCCTACAAGCGTATCTATTGGTGGTACAGGATTATTAATCGTTGTAGGTGTAGCACTAGAAACTTATAAACAATTGGAAGGAAGTATTTTGACCAGAAGTTATAAGAGAGGATATAGTAGAAGGTAAAAATGAAAAATATTATGTTTATAGCTCCACCTGCTGCCGGTAAAGGAACACAAGCAGAGCTAGTTGTTGCTAAATATCATATTCCACATATATCAACTGGTGATATCCTAAGAGAAATCGCTAAGGAAGATAGTGAAGTAGGAAATTATGTAAGAGAGACACTAGCAAGTGGAAAATTAGTAAAAGATGAAATTACATATCAACTAATTGAAAAAAGACTACAGGAAAAAGATTGCAAAAATGGTTACATCATAGATGGATTTCCAAGGAGTCTAGATCAAGCCGTTGAATATGATAAGATCCTAAAGAGATTAGGATATGAAGTAGGAAATGTAATTTCAATTGTAATCGATGAAAAGACATTAGAAAGAAGAATTACAGGTAGACGTGTTTGTGAAGATTGTCACGCTGTTTACAATATCAATGAAAAAGCAAGTGCGCCACAAATCGAATCTGTATGTGATATCTGCGGAGGAAAACTATATCAAAGAAATGATGACAACTTAGAAGCTTTCCAAACTAGATATAAAATGTATCAAGAAAAAACAGAACCAATTATAGAACATTATAGACAACAAGGAGTTTTAACTGAAGTAAACGGAAACGATACAATTGAAAATGTCTTTCAACAGATAGACAAAATTATCAGCGTTTCTACTTCATCAAAAAAAGATGGAGATGAAAAATAGTGATAACAATTAAAAGCAAAAGAGAAATTGAATTATTAAAAATTGCTGGTAATATAGTATATCAAACCCATCAGTATCTAAAACCATATATAAAAGAAGGAATAACTACAAAAGAGTTAGATAAGCTAGCAGAAGACTTTATAAGAAGTAAGGATGCTACTCCTTCTTTTAAGGGATACGAAGGGTTCCCATCTACACTATGTACAAGTATCAATTCAGAAGTGGTTCATGGATTCCCAAGCGATAGAAAATTAAAAAATGGAGACATTATTTCTATTGACATTGGAGCATGTTACAAAGGTTACCATGGAGACTCTGCTTGGACTTACGCAGTAGGAGAAGTAGATGATAAAACAAGAAAGTTACTAGAAGACACTGAAAAATCACTATTCGTAGGCTTAGCACAAGTAAAGCCAGGAAATAGAATAGGTGATATTGGCTATGCGATTGAACAGTACGCCCATAAGCATAACCTAGGAGTCGTAAAAGAACTATGTGGTCACGGAGTAGGAACTTCTGTTCACGAAGATCCAGAAGTGCCAAATTATGGTATTCCAAATACTGGTCCAAGACTAAAAGAAGGTATGGTAATTGCTGTGGAACCAATGCTAACATTAGGTAGACCCGATATATTTATTCATGATAATAATTGGACGATTGATACACAAGATGGTAGCTTATCAGCACACTTTGAACATACAGTAGTAGTGACAAAAGATGGATATCAAATCTTGACAGGAGAGTGATAAAGATGGCCAAAGAAGATACAATTGAAATTGAAGGTAAAGTTCTTGAAATTATCCCAGGTGGGAAATTTAAAGTTCAACTAGAAAATGGACACATTGTGGAAGCTCACGTTTCTGGTAAAATACGAATGAACTATATTCGTATCTTAGCAGGAGATACCGTAATGATAGAACTTTCGCCTTATGATTTAACACGTGGGCGTATAACCTATCGTAAATAATAGGAGGGATAGTATGAAAGTAAAAGCATCAGTTAAACCAATTTGCGAAAAATGTAAAGTCGTAAAACGTAAAGGTACAGTAAGAATTATTTGTGAAAATCCAAAACACAAACAAAAACAAGGATAATTTTTAGGAGGTGTAATTAATGGCACGTATTAAAGGTGTAGATATTCCAAACGACAAGCACATTTGTATTTCATTAACTTATATTTATGGTATTGGACAAAGTTTAGCTAAACAAATTTTAAAGGCAGTAAATATTGATCCAACAACAAAAACAAAAGATTTATCTCAAGAAGATTTAGTTAAAATTCGTGATGAAATTAACAAACATTTAACAGAAGGTGATCTTCGTCGTGAAGTAAGTATGAACATCAAAACTAAGATGGAAATTAATTCATATGAAGGAAGTCGCCATAAAAAAGGATTACCTGTAAGAGGACAAAGAACAAATCGTAATGCACGTACTCGTAAAGGTAAAGGAAAAGTAGTAGCTAACAAGAAAAAAGCTTAGTTAACTTAATGAAAGAAATTTTAAAGGAGGTAAACTTAGATGGCTTACAAAACTAGAAAAAGAAAAGTTAAAAAGAATGTTCCTGAAGGTATTGCACATATTCATTCAACATTCAATAATACAATTACTACAATCACAGATAAGGATGGTAACGTAATTAGCTGGGCATCATCTGGAGCTATCGGATTCAAAGGTAGTAAAAAATCAACTCCATTTGCTGCTGGTATGGCTGCAGAAGCTGCTGGAAAAGCTGCATATGACATGGGTATGCGTAAAGTAGAAGTACGTGTAAAAGGTTTAGGACCAGGTAGAGAAACAGCAATTCGTTCACTTCAAACTGCAGGGTTAGAAGTAACTACAATTGTTGACGTTACACCAATACCACACAACGGATGTCGTCCACCAAAACGTCCACGTGTATAATTAATGAATAAGGGAGGTTAGTTTCATGTTACAATTTGAAAAACCAATTTATAAAATAACAGATTCTGTAGAAAGCAATTTCTATGGTAGATTCGAATTAGAACCATTAGAAAGAGGATTTGGAACTACAATTGGTAACGCTTTAAGAAGAGTAATGTTATCATCTCTTCCAGGTAGTGCTATTAGTAGTATTAAAATCGATGGTGTTCTTCATGAATTCCAAACAATTGAAGGTGTTTATGAAGATGTAACAACAATCATTTTAAATTTGAAAGGGGTAGTATTTAAAAACCATTCAAACGAAGAAAAGATTGTTCGTATCAATACAACAAAAGAAGGAGAAATCACTGCTGGAGATATTGAACACGATGCTGATATCGAAGTTATTAATAAAGATAAAGTCATCGCTACATTATCAAAAGGAGCTTCTCTAAACATGGAAATGACTGTATCAAATGGTCGTGGATATGTAAGAAGTGAAGACAACAAGAAAATACATGATATTAAAAAAGCAGGAGTTATAGCTATTGACTCATTATATTCTCCTATTGAAAGAGTATCATATGAAGTTGCAAACGCTCGTGTTGGACAAGATGAAAGTTATGATAAATTAATTTTAGACGTATGGACAAATGGTTCTATGAAACCAGAAGAAGCAATCGCTTTAGCTTCAAGAATTTTAATTGAACATTTCACAATTTTAACAGATTTATCATCAATCGCAGATGTAAGTGGAATGATGATTGAAAAAACAGAAGATCCAAAAGTAAAAGCTTTAGAAACATCAATTGAAGACCTAGACTTCTCTGTAAGAGCATATAACTGCTTAAAGAGAGCTGGTATTCATACTTTACAAGATCTTGTTAATAAGAGTGAATCAGACATGATGAAAATCCGTAATCTAGGAAAGAAATCACTAAAAGAAGTATTAGATAAAATTAGAGATATGGGTCTAGTATTACGTGATGACGACTAAAATATAAGGAGGAAATAACTATGAGAAAATTAGGTGTAGATAATAAACATAGAAGAAGTATGCTAGCTACTATGACAAAACAAGTAGTAGTAAACGAAAGTATTACTACAACTGAAACTAGAGCAAAAGAAGTTCGTAAGTTTGTTGAAAAAATGATTACTTATGGTAAAAAAGGTGATTTAGTTTCTCGTCGTAAAGCATTAGCATTCTTACATAATGATAAAAAAGTTGTGGATAAAATTTTCCATGATTTAGCAAAACGTTATGAAAATCGTAATGGTGGATATACTCAAATTTTAAAATTATCTGAACGTCGTGGAGACAACTCTCTAATGGTAATTTTAAAATTAGTAGATGAAGCTAAACCAGAAGAAAAGAAAACTGCTAAAAAGAAAGAAGCAGAAGATAAATAGACACAAGACCTTGTGTCTTTTTCTTTTTGTGATAAAATAAACTCAGGTGATAATATGTTTGACAATATAAAGGCAATGTTAGATAAAGAAAACGGTGCTATATCTTTAATAAAGCAATCAAAGACAGGAAAGATGAATCTCTATGGTAAAGAAAGATTATCCGCTAAATTATATGTATATGAAGCCTTTAAACCAATATTGGATGCTAATAACATTTCTAAAAAAGACTATCTAGCAAATTTGAAACAAGAACAAAGCATGAGAGAAGCATATCTAAAGATTATGTCAAACTATTTAAAGGGAAAAGAAAGCTATCAACATGTTCTACCTGAACTATATGAATCAGGACAAGGAGTAAATGTGGATGCATTTACAAGACTATTACAGAATATAAATGAGCAATGGTTAGAAATGCAAAAAAATATAGAAGAAAATAAAGATGAACCAGAAATTATGCAAGAATTAAGAACAGGAGTAACCTATGTAACTTTTACCAAAGCTACCCCAGAACAAAGAAGCAGATTTTTACAAATTGCAAGAGATAGAAATAGAACAGAAGATAAAAAAGTATATCAACAATTACAAGGATATATCGAAGAAAAAGAAGGTATAGACAGAGTAACATACCTAGACAGTCCTGAGCTTCGAGGAAAATATAGAAAAGAATATCAAAAGTTAAGGGAGTATTTAGAACAAAACCCAAAGTTAGAAGCAGGTACACTCGAGGAAAATATCACTTATACTGTAAATAATTGGAATCTAATTTTATCAAATAAAAAATTAGTTTCTGATGATGCAAGAAGAGACTTCATAAGTAGATACAGTATTACCGAGTTTGCACATCTATCAATACAAGAAGCCAATGATTTATATAATCAAAGCAATCAAGAATTTCAAAATAAAGTTCAAAAAGATCAAGATGACACGAGAAAAGCCATGGAAAATTTAGACAAAAGAAATAGAGAAACTCAAGATGCTATAAATCAAATATACAATGATTTTTTTGCAAGAGAGATTATTAAGACAACGCAGGAATATGAAGATATGATGAGCATGGAAGAAATGCTTTCTAGTGATGCGGGAGAAAAAAGTCCAGCAACAACAAATTCTTCTTCAAAAAAGTAAAAGGAATGTCAACATCCTTTTTTTTTAGTGCATTTTATTATATAATAAAAGTGAATGAGTAGAAAAAAGAGGTGTCGGTATGAAGGCATTAATTACAGGAGCATCATCAGGTATTGGCTTAGATATAGCTAGGTATCTAGCAACGAAAAAATATGAGCTTATTTTGGTAGCTAGAAATAGAGAAAAGTTAGAAAAAATTCAAGAAGCATTACCAACAAAAGTAACGATCATTGTAGCGGATTTATCTAATGAACAAAAGGTGAAAGAACTATATGTATTAACTAAAAAAGAAAACATAGATATATTAATTAATAATGCAGGATTTGGTATGTTTGGCGAGTTCACAACAACAGATCTTCAACAAGAATTAGAGATGATTGATACTAATATCAAGGCAGTACATATTTTAACGAAAGCATTCTTAAAAGATATGGAAAAAAGAAAGTCAGGTTACATTCTTAATGTAGCATCATCTGCAGCTTTTCAACCCGGACCATTAATGAGTACATATTATGCCACAAAATCTTATGTCTATCAGCTATCAGAAGCTTTATGGTATGAACAAAAGAAGAAAAAGTCAAACGTACAAATATCTGTTTTATGCCCAGGTCCAGTAGATACTAATTTTAATAATGTAGCAGGAGTAAAATTTGGAGTAAAACCATTAAAAAGTACTTACGTTGCAAAATATGCAATTGATCAAATGATAGATAAAAAGAAAATGTTAATTATTCCAGGATTTAAAATGAAATGTGCAAAGTTTTTTGGAAGATTTCTATCAGACAAGTTTTTATTACGTTGTGCATATAGAATACAAAAGAAAAAAGCCAAATAATATAATGGCTTTTTTAAACGGATTATTATATAATAAAACATGAAACGGGAGGGTCGATATGAAAGAATTACTAGAAGTTACCAATTTATCTTATAAAGATTTATTTGAAAATATCTCCTTCCAAGTAGAACCAGAGAAGTTTATAACTATATCAGGTGCCAATAACTGCGGCAAAACAACATTAATAAGAATATTAAGTGGACAAATACCCACAACACAAGAAATAAAACTATTAGGGATGTACATAGAAGAATATCCACAGAATCTGTGGAAAGAAATTACTGGAACGATTATTCCACAAGATAATCCAACCTTTTTATTTAAAACAGTAGAAGAAGAACTAAATTATACAATACATCTATTTAAAAAAGCAGAAGAAGAAAAAAAAGAAACATACAAAGAAATTATAAAAAAATACAAATTAACAAAATACCAAAAGAAAAATCCAAATGAAGTCCCAGAGTTTATAAAAATAAAAATTCTATTAGCAGAAAAATTACTCGGGTCTCCTCAAATACTTTTTCTAGATGATATCTGTGGAGAATTAGATATAAAAGAAAAAAAAGAAATGATTAATTTACTAAGAACTCTACAATTAGAAACAGGAATTTCTATTGTTATGACAACCAGTGATTTAAATATTGCCTTAGAAAGTGACTATCTATTAATTATTGATGAAAAAAAACTACTATTAGAAGGAGAACCATTATCTATTATAGAAAAAGACAACGTATTAAACAAAATTGGATTAGAATTACCATTTATGGTTGATCTATCTGTAAAATTAAGAGATTACAATTTAGTAGAAAAAACAGAATTAGATATAGACAGGCTGGTGGATAACATATGGAAATAAAATTAGAAAATATAAGAACAAATGACTGGGAATTTTCTACTGAATTATCTAGTGATAGTATAATAGGGATAACAGGTCCAGAATATGAAGAATTATTAGAAATATTAAGATTAGAGACTCTACCTGAAGGAAATATAACAATGAATGAAACTGTAGTAACCCCAGAAAATCACTTGGATTATTATAAAACGATTAGTATAATTGAAAAAGAATTTCACAAAATAAACTATTTGAATACTATTAAAGAACACATGGATTATATTATTAATTATTATCATTTACAAATAAAAAATATAGAAAAAAAAGAAAAAGACTCTCTAAAAATAGTTGGCCTAGATGAGTCGTTACTAGACAGAAACATTACCACACTTTCTAGATCTGAAAAGAAAAAAGTAGAACTTGCAATAGGACTATTATCTAATCCAGATATTATTATTTTAGACGATCCATTTAGATTTTTAGATAATAAAAGTAGAAAAAGAATGATTATGGTTCTAAGAAAGTTAAAAGAGCAATTTCACAAATTAATTATTATTGGAACATTAGATGAAGAAGTTCTATATCAATATACAGACAGAATGTTATTTGTAAAAAACAAAAGAATTTTTCTAGAAACAGCAACAGAAGAAGGATATGAGCGAGTAGATTATTTAAAAAGAAATGGATTTCAAGTCCCCGAAAGAGTATTGTTTACGTATAAGGCAATAAAAAAGAAAAAAGTAAAACTAGAATATCATAAAGATATTAGAGATATCATAAAAGATGTCTATAAACATGTATAGTTTTAGGAGGATATATGAGATTTTTAATTACTTTATCCTATGATGGAACAAATTATAAGGGTTATCAAAGTCAGCCTGGAATGTATACTATTCAGGAACAAATTGAAAATGCCTTAACTAAAATTAACAATGGAAAAAAAACTACATTTACTTCCTCTGGTAGAACAGATAAAGGTGTCCATGCTAAAATGCAATGTGGTCATGCCGATTTGGAAGTAAAGATTACAGAATATAAACTAAAAAGAGCTATGAATAGCAATCTTCCAGAAGATATTCACGTAATTAAGACAGAAATAGTTCCAGATAACTTTCATGCACGATATAATGTAGTCGAAAAAACATATGAATATTATATAAATATAGGAGAATATAATCCATTAGAAAGAAATTACGTATTTCAATATAATTATCATCTAAATGTAGAAAAAATGAAAGATGGCATTCAGTACTTATTAGGAGAGCATGATTTTAGATCATTTGTAACCGAAAATAAAGAAAAAGAAAACTGTGTTAGAACAATTTCCACAGCAACAGTGGAAAAAATAAATAATGACATTATCAAATTTACATTTACAGGTAATGGCTTTCTTCGTTATCAAATAAGAAACATGGTAGGTATATTAATTAGAGTAGGAGAAGAAAAAGAATCCCCAGAATATGTGGAAAAATTTTTAAATAAAAAGGACAGATCAACAGGAGGAAAAACAGCACCTGCAGAGGGATTATATTTAACAAATATAAAATATAAAAAGTAAGCATATCAATTAGGTATGTTTTTTGTTTGCCCCAAATAATTTTACACTATCAAAAGTCTGTTCAGATTGACAATTAAAGCATTTTATGATATAATAAGCGCGTCTATTGAATAAAAGGGGGGATTGGAATGGAATCCGTAAAAGACTCCATCCAACAAAGATTAGACAAAATAAAGTATAATTATCAATTATTATTTCATCCTGATAAGATAAAAATGCCTGAGGGTATATCCGAAAAAGAAAAAAATAGATATATAAAAAGGATTTATACAGATAAAGCTAAAATACATAAAAAAATAGGAGCCAAAAAATTTAAAAGCTTTATAAAAAAATTTGATAAAGCAAAATTTAAATTTATAAAACGCTTTATAAAAGAACCTAGATTAATAAAATGGTCAGATAAAATAGATGAAGCCAAAGTTAAAAGAAAGTTGAAAGAAGCAAAAAGCGAAGCGGAAAAGCAAGCAATTATCGAACATATGAAACGTAGTAAAGTGCTACTTAGAAAACAGTTAAAGGAAGAAAGAACAATTGGTTATTTCTCCGGAGTTGATAAAAGAGTAGAAGTTTTTCCTGCTTATCTAGAGCGAAATAAAGGAATTCATAAAAAAGCTCTAAAAAGAAATGGAATAATTTTAGGAGCGAGTATTGGACTGGCCATATTAGGAGTACCAGTAATACCATGGATATTAGGAGGATACCAAATAATCTCTGGTTTTAAAAATATTCAATGTATAAATGCTCAGGAGTATTATTTGTCAGTAATGCAAGCTAGAAAATCATCAATTGTAAAAGAAAATTTAACCGAAATAAAAAATACGTATGAACAAAATCAAGAATTACTGAAAGAATTAGGAGAAGGAAAAAAGGCGGGAAAAGATCTTTATACAGAAGATGGAATCTTGGATAGTATAAATACAGTAGAAGGATTGCAACAATTAAAAGCAAGGTTAATGGCAGCGCGAGAACAACAAGAGGCTATAATAGAAAAGATGATTACACCGCCGGAAAATTCAAATGGAAATAAAACTGCAACGGGAGCAGTTAGAAAATAGGGGGAATTAAATTATGGGATTTTTAGATTCATCAACAATTTCATCAACAAACTTAGAACCAACAACTTGGACATTAAGCGGTAGTCAACTTGAGTTATCAACAACAATGGGAACTACAACAACAGCAGGAGCTGTCTTTGCAATAGATAAGGACGAAGACGGAAAAAAATACTTGAATCCTAAAAAAGTGGCAGGATTATTAGGATCAAGCATTGGTACAACGACTCTATCAACTAGTATAAATTTAAATCCAGCTTTTGCTGCAGAATATCAAGCACAAGCTGCAGAAATGGGAATAACAGTAGAGCAAGAAATGGCAGTAAACCAAGCAAGAAACGTAGAAGAATGGTTTGAGTCACTATCAGATGAAGAACAAATACAACTACTTGCTAGCATTGATCAAAAAGCTGAAGAATTGCAAAACTCAGCAATTACTGAAAAAGTTCCTACAAAACATCTATAATAGTGAAAAAAAGTATTGATTTTTAATACTTTTTTTAGTATAATCATAATCGGTACATTCGAAATATCCCCACATTAATTAGGTCCTGGGAAAACCTAATTGAAGGTAAAGGAGAGAAATTTATGAAAAGCTATATGCAAAAGAAAGAAACAGTAGAACGTAAATGGTACGTTATTGATGCTGAAGGAAAACCTTTAGGTCGTGTAGCTGCTTTAGCTGCAACATATTTACGTGGAAAACACAAACCAACATATACTCCACACATTGACTGCGGAGATAACATCATCATTGTTAATGCCGAAAAAGTAATGTTAACAGGAAACAAATTAAACAACAAGATGTATTATAACCATTCACAATACTTAGGTGGATTAAGAGAAAGAACTGCCAAAGAAATGATTGAAAAATATCCAGTTGAAATGGTAGAAAGAGCCGTTAAAGGAATGCTACCACATAACAGATTAGGTAGACAAATGTATAAGAAATTATTCGTATATACAGGAAGCGAGCACAAGCATGAGGCACAAAAGCCAGAAGTGCTTGAAGTGAAATAGGAGGGTTTAAGTTATGGCAAAAGAAAAGAAAAATAGATATTATGGAACTGGTCATAGAAAGACTAGTATTGCTAAAGTTACTTTAACTCCAGGAACTGGAAAAATCACTGTAAATGGTAGAGATGTAAATGAATATTTCCCATCTGAAATTTGTGTAATGGATTTATGCCAACCACTAGAATTAACAAATACAAAAGAAATGTTTGACGTTACTGCTACAGTAAAAGGTGGAGGATACACTGGACAAACTGGTGCTATCCGTCACGGAATTACAAAAGCATTATTAGAATATGATTCAACAACACCAGCTGATTCTGAAAATAGTTTCAGAAAAGTATTAAAAGCTGCTGGATTTATTACAAGAGATCCTCGTAAGAAAGAACGTAAGAAACCAGGATTGAAAAAAGCACGTCGTGCTCCACAATTCTCAAAACGTTAATTTATACTGTTTCAAAAGCATCGAAAGATGCTTTTTTTGTGACCGAAAAAACAAAAAAAGCATATAATACTGCAGGTGATTAATATGCTAAATCTAGAATTTCTACAACAATTACTAGTAATTTCTATAGCTCTTAGCGCGATTACATGTGCGGTGGTACAGAAAACAAAAAGCTGTTTTAAAACGAGTAAATTTTTATGTCTATATTCATTTATAATAAACATGCTAATAGGAATCATCTTTTGTTACACATTTACAGATATCACACTTCCTACTAGTCTGTGGATTGGCTTTTTCTCATTTATAGGTGCTGACACTATATATAAGTCATTAGAAGGAAAACTTGCCTCTCATTCTGACCTACTTACTAAAAATACAATAACAATTTCAAAAGATAAAATTATCAATAGGGAGGAAAAATAATGGAAAGACCAATTTACCCATTAAAAAATATGCGTATTACACAAGGATATGGTGAAGGAACACATGTAGACAGTTATGCGATTGATGATGCCGGAGAAAATACGAGCATTGAAGAAGTGTATGCACCATTTTCTGGTACGATAAAAAAGATATATACGCAAGATGCTAATGAAGTATGGATAGAAAGTGATAATCCCGTAGAATATCCAGATGGTACAATAGACTATATGACAATTTTATTTGCTCATACTAATGATATTAGTAAGTTATATGTAGGAAAGAAAATAAAACAAAAAGAAGCATTCTATAAAGAAGGAATATCTGGAAATGCGACTGGAAATCATTGCCATATAGAATGCGCAAAGGGAAAGTATCAGAGCCCTGGATGGTTTGCGAATGCTAAAGGATACTATGTAATAATAAATGGTAAAAAGCCAGAGGAATGCCTATGGATAGATGATAATACAAACGTAATAAATGACAATGGATATAATTTTCAAAAAATAACAAATGTAGGAATAACTACAAAACCAGAAGAAATTTCTGATATAGAACAATTAGAACCATTACCAGAAACTTCCGAAGAAAATGAGCAGAGTAATGATATAGAAAACCAGGACCCTATTCCTAAATTGATTTATACATGTACAAAAGATGATTTATATGGAATTTACCTAAAAAAGGGAGAAAATTTATATTTAAAATAAAAAACTATTTCTAAAACAGAAATAGTTTTTTAGCCTAAAGCAACATCTAGAATCATCATTACGGAGAATCCGATTAAGGTAAAAAGAGCCATTAAATCCTTTTTTTTATTAGACTGACTTTCCGGTATTAATTCTTCTACAACTACATATATCATTGCTCCAGCAGCAAAAGCAAGTAAAAATGGTAAAAGTACTTGTATCTTTAATACTAAAATAGCTCCAATAACAGCAGATATTGGTTCGACGATTCCACTTAATTGACCAAAAAAGAAAGCTTTTTTTCTGGAGTATCCCTCTCTTCTAAGAGGAAGACTAACAGCACTACCTTCTGGAAAGTTTTGAAGTCCAATTCCTAAAGCGAGAGTTAGAGCAGAAGCTAACGTAGAACCTTCTAGACTATAAGCCAAAGATCCAAATGCAACACCAACTACTAAGCCCTCAGGAATATTATGTAATGTAATAGAGAAAACAAGCATAAGACAACGTTTAAGTCTATGAGATGTAGCGGATTCTTTTTTTCTCATCTTTTGTTGCATAAAATCATAAAGTTTATCACCTAAAAATAGTAAAAGGCCACCACTAAAGAAACCTAAAAAGACAACTAACCACGAAATCATTTGCATACTATTAGCCATTTCAATCGCTGGATTTAATAAAGACCAAAAAGAAGCAGCAATCATAACCCCTGCTGAGAACCCTAATAAAGCATCCATAATACTTTTTTTAACTTCCCTAAAAAAGAAAACAATTGCTGCTCCGAGTGCTGTAACAAGCCAAGTAAAAAGAGTTGCTAAAAGAGCCTGAATCACGGGTGATAACTCTAAAAAATTATTTATCATCATATCTCACCAATATAATGTATTCTTTGAAAAGAATAGAGTATAGGTGAATGCCTAAAATGCATATAATTAATAGGTGGTTTTATGTTAAAGAAAAAATGTAAGAGTATAGTGTTAGTTGTCTTATGTTTATTCGTATTTTCTATACAGATAATCTCAGCTCAGTCTTTACCGTTACAAGATACCATTATTATGGTAGATGCGGGACATGGTGGGAGAGATAGTGGTACATATTATGGTGACATTTTAGAAAAAGATATAAATCTAGAAATAGCAAAAGAATTAGAAAAAGAACTAACAAAATATGGTACAATTGTTTATATGACAAGAAAAAGAGATGTGGATTTATCCTCAATATATGATTCAGCAAAAAAAAGAGGAGATTTGTATAGAAGATTATTGCTAATAAAAGAAAAAAAATGTGATTTATATATATCAATTCACATTAATTGGTATGACGATAGTACTTTAAGAGGAGCAGAAGTATTATATAATTCAATAAATAAAGAAAATAAAGTTTTAGCCCAGTCCATTATGAATAGATTTAAAAAGGAATTAGATAGTAATAGAAACATTAAAACAACAGATTTATATATGTATCGCAATACTACAACACCAGGGGTATTAGTAGAATGTGGATATTTATCTAATCCTACAGAAAGAAAACTTCTTCAAAAAGAAGAATATCAAAAACGTTTAGCCAAAACCATAACAAAAGGAATAATAGACTTTATGAAAAAAGGAAACAAGGTAAAATATGTAATATAATAACATTAAAAGTATATAAAAAATAAATATTGTAAAACAATCAAAAAAAAGATATAATTAAACTAGAATAAAAAGATAGGATAAGGTTGGTGATAAAGTGATTGTTAGATTAATAAAAAAGACCAAAATCTATAATTTTACTTTGCCAACAAAAATATCAGGAAATTATTGGATTACAGATAACGACTATCTTGGAAACGTAAGAAATTTAATTAATGTGGAAGAATACAATGGTCAGTGGAAAATAAAGAGTGATTTTGAAACCAAAATCATGTCTGGAGATAAAGAAGTGGAATCAGCCATATTAAAGGATTATAGTTTGTTTTTCTTAAAAATAAACACGGATAATGAATATGTAATTTTATACTGTTCTCCAACTATGGATGAAAACGTTAAATGGCTACATTTAAAAAAAGAAGGAGAACTAATTATTGGTAATGATTCTAGAGCACATATTAATTATAATTATCCATTAGTATCCAAACAACATGCTAGATTAATTTACAATCAAGGAAAATGGGTAGTTCAAGATTTAAACAGTAAATATGGAACATATGCTAACAATATTGCCATTGGAACAAAGCCATTAGAATATGGTGATATAATTTTTATCATGGGATTAAAAATAATAGTAATGAAAGATTCTATTTTAGTAAATAATATAGGAAACTTTTTAAAATTTGATATGAATGCTTTTGAAATACAATACCCAATTGTTCAAAATCAAGTAGAAGTCGATAATCCAGATGAAGAGGGAATCGAATTTTTTAAGGAAGATGACTATTTCTTTAGAGCACCAAGATTTAAAACAATGATTGAACCAGTAAATATAAAGATAGATCCTCCTCCTGCAAAAGCGGAAGATGATAAAACCCCACTAATTTATACATTAGGGCCTATGATGACCATGGCAATGATGTCCGTTGCGATGGGATATTCTGCTTTGGTAGGAGTAATTGATGGTACAAGAGATTTATCAACGGCTATGCCAACACTAATTATGTCGTTTGCTATGCTAATGACAATGTTACTGTGGCCAATTATGCAAAAAAGATATCAAAGAAAACAAAAGAAGAAAAAAGAAAAATTGCGACAAGATCGATATACTGAATATATTCAAGAAAAGAGAAAACTGATCGATACTGAAATGAAAGTACAACGCCAGATATTAATTGATAATTATGTTCCTTTAAATGTTACAAAAGACGTAATCTACAGCAAGAAAAGAAACTTATGGGAAAGAGAAATAGAGCAAAGTGATTTCCTAGATTTACGCTTAGGAATGGGAAATGCAGAGTTACAAGGAAATCTAAGTTTCCCAGAAGAACATTTCTCCCTACAGGATGATAATTTATTAAAAGAAGTCTATAAACTAGGAGCTGAATCACATACTTTAGAAAATGTACCTATTTCATTATCTTTTGTAAGAAACAGAGTAACAGCAATTATTGGTATGGCAACGATTAAACAATCATTTATTGAAGGACTAATTTTACAGATGATTGCCTATCATAGTTATGAAGATTTAAAAATTGTTCTTTTAACAAATGAGAAAAATGAATCAACATGGGATTATTTAAAAGTTTTACCACATTGTTGGAGTAATGATAAACAAACTCGCTATTTTGCTACGAACTTAGATGAAGCAAAAGAAATATCTTTAGTATTAGAACAAGAAATTCAAGCTAGAAAATATAGAGATAATAATGGGAAGCGAGAATTAAATACTCTAGATTATACAAAATATAAACCATATTATATGATTATTACAGATGATTATAAAATGGTTCGTGATATAGAATTAATAAAAGACGTTTGTGGTCTAGAATTAAATATTGGATTTAGTTTAATTGTTATTAGTCCACGACTTGTAAACATTCCAAATGAATGTAAAACATTTATCAGTATTGGTGATAAAAAATCCGGGGTATTTGAAAATGAGTTGGTTTCTAACAAACAAAAAGAGTTTATTGCAGATTTTGATCAAGGATTAAACATCTATGAATGCTGCAAAATATTAGCAAATATTCCAATTGATATATCAAAAGAAAATCAGAGTCTACCAGGAAGTTTAAGCTTCTTGGAAATGTATAATGTAGGTATGATTGAACAATTAAATATCTTAAATCGTTGGAAATCAAACGATCCAACCAAATCTTTAGCAGCCCCTGTAGGAGTAGATAAACATCAAGAGCTATTTAAACTAGACTTACATGAAAAATTTTATGGACCACATGGATTAATAGCCGGAATGACTGGTAGTGGTAAATCTGAATTTATTATTACTTATATTTTATCTATGGCTCTAAACTATCATCCATATGAAGTATCATTTGTATTAATTGACTATAAAGGTGGAGGATTAACTGGTGCTTTTGAGAATAAAGAAACTGGTATAAAACTACCACACTTGGCCGGTACTATTACAAACTTAGATACGATTGAAATGAATCGTTCTCTTGCTTCTATTCAAAGTGAGTTAAGAAAACGACAGAGAATATTTAATGCTGCAAGAGATAACTTAAATGAAAGTACCATTGATATTTATAAATACCAATCACTTTATAGAAAAGGATTAGTAAAACAACCAGTATCACATTTATTTATTATCAGTGATGAGTTTGCTGAATTAAAGGATCAGCGTCCAGAATTCATGGATCAATTAATATCAACAGCTCGTATTGGACGTTCTTTAGGCGTTCACCTTATTCTAGCAACACAAAAACCGGCTGGAGTAGTTAATGATCAGATTTGGTCAAACTCAAAATTTAGAGTTTGTTTAAAAGTACAAGACAAATCAGATAGTATGGATATGATTAAATGTCCAGATGCGGCATCACTAAAAAATCCAGGAAGATTCTATTTACAAGTGGGTTATAATGAACTATTCGCACTAGGACAAGCAGCTTGGGCAGGAGCACAATATTACCCAACTGAAAAAAGAAAGAAAAAAGTAGATCAGTCTGTAAATTTCTTGGATAACGTAGGAAACTACATCAAAACTTTTGATACGAAACAAAATGACATTGTTGTAGAGTCAAAAGGAGAAGAAATTACGAATATTGTCAATTATATCGTACAAACAGCAAAAGAAGAAAACGTAAGTATTCCACAACTATGGTTACCAAGAATTCCTAATATGATTTATACAGAAGAGTTAAAAGCAAAGTATAATTATCAAGCCGTAACAAATAATATTAACCCTATTATAGGTGAATATGATGATCCTGATAATCAAAGGCAAATGCTATTAACTTTACCAATATCTAAAGAAGGGAATACAATTGTCTATGGTAGTGCTGGAAGTGGAAAAGAGTTAATGCTATCTAGTATTATATATTCGACAATTACTTCTCATGATTCTAAAGAAGTAAATTTCTATATACTAGATTTTGGGGCAGAAACTCTAACAATGTTTAGAAATGCTCCTCATGTTGGAGATGTCATTTTATCAACAGAAAAAGAAAAGATAGATAATTTATTTAAAATGCTAAATCAGATTATTGAAGAGCGTAAAAAGTTGTTTGTAGACTATAATGGTTCTTATGACTTTTATATTAACCATGGCGGAAAACAAATACCATCGATTATAGTAATGATTAATAACGTAGAAGGATTTTTAGACACTTATAATGAATATGAAGAATTAATGGGACAAATTACAAGAGACTGTTTAAAATATGGAGTAATCTTTATATTAAGTACGAATGGTCCTAATACAGTACGCTATCGTCTAAGACAAAACTTCAAACAAAATGTAGTATTACAATTTAATGATGCTTCTGATTATGGAACTATTATTGCTGGCGTAAGGAAGAAAGAGCCATCAAAAGTATATGGACGTGGTCTAATTGCCCTAGAAGGAATTTATGAGTTTCAAACAGCCTATGCTTATAAAGAAGAAAAGTTAACAGAATATGTAAAAATTATTTGTGAGAAACTCCAAACGATTTGCGAATATCAAGCAAAAAGTGTTCCAACTCTTCCAGAAGTTGTAACATCATCGCTACTAAAGAATTCTTTTGTTAACTTACAACAAGTTCCTGTAGGAGTAAATAAAGAAACTTTAGCGATTAGTACAATCAATTTAGCAGCAACAGGAATGTATACGATTACTGGAGAAGATATCTCTTCTAGCACCCAATTCCTAGAGAGTTGGATGAAGTTACTTCAGTCAAGAGATGGAATAAAATGTAATATAATTGACGCTAATAATATTCTAAATAAAAATAATTTAGGAGATATAAAGTGTAGTGATGCGGATCAACTAGAAAATACTTTAAATGAAATTTATGAAGATACAAAATCTGTACATATTTTCATGATTTTAAACATTAATAGTATATTAAATAAGCTAAATGTAACAGACAAAGGAAGAATAACCGGATTATTAGACAAGGTAAAATCAAAAACTAATGTTAAAATTATTGTAGTAGATACGATTGATAATATTAAAACAATTAGTTATGAACCATGGTTTAAAACCAATGTATCTTTGTCTGAAGGAATATGGCTAGGAAATGGCATTGCTAATCAATTTACCTTAAAAGTAACAACTAGCAGTAGAGTACTACGCGCAGAAGTGGAAACAAACTTCGGATATGTTATTACAAAAGGTAAAGCAGCATTAACAAAATGGATAACTGAAGAGTAAGGAGGCTGGCATAATGAATAAAAATAAAATATTAATTGAATTATCAATTCCTTTAATAGAAAAAAATTATGATTTATATATACCAATAAATAAAAAAGTAGGAACTGTTAAAAAATTAATTGAAGAAGGTCTCCTTGATCTTACTGATAATGATTATATTATTAAGGAAGAAAGTAATTTCTATAGTAAGGAAACCGGAGAAGTATATGACGTAAATAAAACAATTCGGGAAACAGATTTAAAAAATGGTTCAAGAATTATATTAATATAGGAGGAATGGTATGAATTATAATGACTATGCTAATGCAATTAACAAAATATTCGAATGTATTAGCAAAATGAAAGCAGCTTGGCCCAATTCTACCAATATCGCTAATATTGAGAAGATAGAAGAATATCGAAGTGTTGTAGTAGAAAAATCCAAGCAAGTGCAACTAGAATTAAGCAAAAAACCACAAATGGAGGAATTAGGTGAATGATAGGGACTATGACTTACGACCAGGTGGAGGAAATTGCTAAAGAATTAGAAAGTGCTACTATAACGGCAGATAAGATTACTAAAAATCTAAATATAGAAGAACTAGAAGATTTTATATCTACTGTAGAAGGATATTCTAAATACTTAAGAACCATAATAGAAATGAATAAAGATGCAGACAAAGCGTTAACTGCGTTACAATCAAAAAAATAAGAGCTTTCATTAGGAAAGCTCTTTTACATACTCACAAATTCTAACTTTAGGAAAATAATATGATAAAATATTAGCATAACTACAACCGTTATCCGCTAAATGACTTGCCCCCCATAAACTAAGTCCTAAAAAGTCTCCCCAACCTTTAGTAATAATAGTGATATCATCTTTATTTAAGATGATAGATAAAAATTGAGATTTTAAGTGTAATAATCGCATAAAGTTTCCACCGTCTATCTCCTGACCAGCAATAGATAATTTCAATACTTTACCATAAGGTGAAATTTCACTAATCATAAATTCGCTATCTTTAGTAATAGTAAAGTGAAAAATACTACTTAGCAAATCATAAGAAAAAGAGGTAGAATCAACATAAAAAGGAGAAATAGCATCCCATAAACTACCAACAGAAGAAAGATAAGGATATCTGGTATCTTCCAAAGTATGCCCAAAATTACAGACATGGATAAAAGGTAAAATATACTCTCCCTGATAAGTAACAAACATGGCATTAGTTTGACTAAGCGCATCTTTTAGTGTTGCAACAATAGTATCATAATCAGGAGCAAAAGCAATCTTATAATAATCGATAGGTTTATATACAAAGAAATTATTAGTAGCAGAAACAAGTTTTTCTTCTTTCATCTGTTTAAATACATAAGTGCGATATAAAATAGCCATCGCTTTTAGTACTTCGATAGATAAATTAGGTATCATATTAGTTGCCAAAACACCAAGTAAAAACTCTTGCAAAGATATTTCAATAATAGACTGATCTTCTAATTGTACAGTAACCATATAATTTAAATCATCGAAAGTATTCTTATTAGTTTTTTTGTTAATATCTTCATCTTTAGGGATTTGGAAGGCTTTAACAACAATTCCATCAATGACTAAATAAACTTTGTTACCATCAAATTGAATTCCATTATTTTTGATAAAATTAGTAGTACGACGCTTTAACTCTCCATCATCAGCATTTTTACTTAATTCTTTAGAAAACTCATAATTCATAGTTAAGTATAAATACAAAATATTTTCTATCCCATTATTCTTAATCTCATATCTATAAAACATAATCTTCACCTAAAATTAGTATGAGAAAAAAATACAAAAGTATACAAAAAGAAACTAAAATTCAAAATACTTTAGTTTCTTTTTTAAATTACAATCTAGACCAGTTGTATAGCTTAAATTGGTATAAACCATTTTTAAGTCAATATTTTCACCTTTTAAGTAAAGAAAAGTGTCTTCAATAATCTTTTTTGATAATTTAAGAGCTTTAACATACAAATCATAAAAGGATTCCTTACTAGTAATAGAATAAGTTGTAGGATTTCTCCAGACACGATGGTTAAAATTTAAAAAATCAAAAGAAGTTTTCATAGAAACATGGTAGCTAACAAATTCCAAACGCATCCATTTCTTTGGCGTAAATGTATCTATCAGCTTATATCCTGCTTTTTTAATTCCAAATCTATCCTGACGAAAAGTTGCCAAAGCAAACTTCATATTTTTTAGGGATTCGAAGTATTTAACATCCATATGTGGTAACTGAAAGACCTTATTAAAGACATAAGAAATAGCACTATTTAATTCTTCTGAAAACGGTGTTAAATCAAAACAAAAATTACTAACAGGAAAGGTATAAGGACTATGTTTTTCACGAGCAAGTATAAGATGATTATCTAAATAAACTTCCATCAGGGTATGCAGACTATTATACTTATAAGTTTCGGGATCATTTTTACGAAACTTACCAGTTTTATAGAATATAAAAGGATGCATAGTGGAATCCAACACATAGTGAGAAATAAAACCACATAAAAAAGAACAGGTATCTATATCTTTTTCCAAATGTGCATCTTTTATATACTGAATAAGATTAATAAAAAAATCCTGACTTTTAGATACATGAAAAGTATGTTGGAATTTGCGTAAACCATGACTAGGTTTTAAAGAGAATAATCGATAAAAAAGAAAAGAATCTGTACTTTGTGCAAACATTCTGAGTCTAGAAACGGAAAGAAAATTTTTAATATTAGCAGGCAAAGTGTCATAAACATCACTTGCAAAATAAGCATGAGTAACACTAGCAGGCATAAATCCCCTCCTTATAAAAATATTAGTATTATTATATCATATAAATTCACAAAAATTTCATACTTTTCAAAACGGAATATGGTATAATCAATAATAGGTGAGAATTATGATAGAAAAGCAGTTTAAAAATCTAAATGAACAAATTGAAATATTTAAGCATAAGGGAATGATAATTCAAGATGAAAGTTATGCAAAGCAAGTCCTTTTAAGAGAAAACTATTTCTTCTTAAATGGATATCGTCATCTTTTTTATAAATCAAAAGATGAAAAAAAGTTTATTCCAGGTACAACATTTGAAGAACTATATAGTTTATTCTTATTTGACAGATCTTTTCGTAATGTGATTTTTAAATATTTATTAGTAATTGAAAACAACTTAAAATCAATAACATCTTATCAATTATCTAAAAAATATGGATATCGAGAAAGAGATTATTTAAGAGCTAAAAACTTTACACATGATGTATCTAGACAACGTCAAGTAAATGATCTGTTAAAAAAGATGAAAAGACAGATTCGCGTAAACGGCAGTCAACACTCTGCCACACTACATTATGTGTCTAACTATGGATATATTCCTTTATGGATTTTAGTAAAAGTATTGTCATTTGGTATTGTAAGTGAAATGTTTTCTATCTTAAAACCAGAAGATCAAGAAGAGATAAGTAAAATCTATAACGTAGAAGTGGACGATCTTTTAGTATACTTACCAATACTTGCCAATTATAGAAATTTATGTGCTCATGAAGACATTCTTTATGAAAATAAAACACAAAAGCAAATCGATGACACCATATATCACCAACTATTAGATATACCAAAAGAAAATGGAGAATATATATATGGTAAACAAGATTTGTTTGCTCTTCTAATTATTATGCGTCAAATGCTAATATCAGAAGATTTTAAAAATATGACTATTGAATTAGAGAATGTTGTCCAAACATTAAATTATAATTTGACATCTATAAAAATAGAAAAAGTATTACATAGAATGGGATTCCCAGAAAACTGGAAAGATTTAGCGGGAATCGAAAGGAGCGTAGATAACGAGTGAAAAAGAAAGAAAATTTAAAAACAATATTTTTAGTAATATTTTCTTTTGTCATGGGCGGGATTATCATGTTTGCACTTTTGAAATGGACACCTCTAGTAAGTCAAATTTTAGGAACAACAGGAAATACCGTTGTGACAAGAAATGATACTCAAGTATATGAGAAGAATTCCCTAGCAGCTGCAGTGGATAAAATATATGATGCAGTAGCAATGGTATCCGCTTACCAGAAGGATACGTTAGCCTCTACTGGTTCTGCCTTTGTCTACAAAACAGATGATAAGTATGGATATTTACTAACAAATTATCATGTAGTAGAAGATGCTGACAGTGTTAAAATAACTATGGCAGATAATACTGAAGTAGATGCTAGTGTATTAGGCGGAGACGAATATTTAGATTTAGCGGTATTAAGAATTGATAAAAGTGCTGTATCTATGGTTGCTAATATAGGAACAAGCGAAGATATGAAATTAGGTGATACTATATTTACTGTAGGTACACCGATGGGAGAAGAATATCAAGGAACTGTAACGTCAGGTATACTTTCTGGAAAAGACCGTATGGTATCTGTTAGTGTTACAAACACTACAACAGGAAATGACTGGGTAATGCGTGTATTGCAATTTGATGCTTCCATTAATCCGGGAAATAGTGGAGGACCATTACTAAATGCTAATGGAGAAGTAATTGGTATTTGTTCTTTGAAACTAGTAGATGATGATATTGAAGGAATGGGATTTGCTATACCAATTGAATATGCTATGAATCATATTGAATCTTTAGAAAAAGGAGAAGAAATTTCTTGGCCAGTACTAGGAGTTTCTATGATAAATGCTAGTGATACCGCAGGATTATATAGAAATCAAATTAATATCGATAGAAATATTACAGAAGGTGTAGTAGTGGTTCAAGCAGAAAGAGGCTCTGGAGCTTATGATGCAGGGTTAACAACAGGAGATGTTATTACCAAAATAGATGGCAAAGAAGTAAAAGATTCCGCATACCTAAGATATGAATTATATCAACATCAAGCCGGAGATACAATAAAGATTACCTATATTAGAGATGGAAAAGAAAACACTGTAGATGTAAAACTAGGTGAAAGTAACTAAAAGCAATATCTAAAAGCGATGTTGCTTTTTTTGTACAAACGCTAAATGCTAAATTATACTACCAAATAGTTCTTTTTTCTATGGAAAAGGTTTTAAAATAACAAGAAATATGATATAATATAGCAAGCAAAAAGAAGGGAGTGGTATTATGTTAAAAATATATAAAACTAGCGCAGTAGAGAAGAAAACAAAAAAAGTAAAAAAGATGACTGCTGATTGTTGGATAGATTTAATTGTACCAACAACAGATGAAATTGATAAAGTAGTAAATAGAACGGGAGTAGATAAAGATTTAATTATGAAACTACTGGATACAGAAGAGCTACCAAGAGTAGAACAAGAAGACAATGCTACTCTAATCGTCATAGATATTCCTCATTTAGAGGAAAAAGGAGAACATAAGTACAAAACTTATCCCTTAGGAATTATTATTACAAATAACAATTATATTATTACTGTCTCAGTAAAGAAAACAACATTATTAAATGACTTTAAAAGAAACATAGTAAAAGATTTTAGAACTGCAAAAAAGACTAGGTTTTTAATACAAATATTATTAAAAAGTGCTTCTACTTATTTGAAAGCTTTAAAAGAAGTAAATAACGATATTGAAGCAAAAGAAAAAGTTTTAAAGAAATCAACTGAGAATAAAGATTTAATAGAACTATTAGAAATTGAAAAAACTCTAGTTTATTTTATGACTTCATTAAAAGCTAACGATGTAGTGTTAGAAAAATTATCAAAAGGAATTATATTACCATTATATGAAGGAGACCTAGACTTGTTAGAAGATGCAATTATTGAAAACAAGCAGGCAATAGAAATGAGTAGTATCTACCGAGATATTTTATCGTCAGTAACAGATACTTATGCAACGATTATTTCTAATAATTTAAATATTGCTATGAAGTTTTTAGCAGCAGCTACTATTGTATTATCTATTCCAACAATGATATCTTCTTTTTTAGGTATGAATGTACCATTAGGAGCAATTGGAAATATAAGTAATGCATTTGTCATTATTATATTACTTGCAGTAATAGTATCTTTAATTGTTGCATTATTATTAAAGAAAAAAAATATGCTATAAACATCGAAAGATGTTTTTTTTTCTGTCAAATGGTCAATAATATAAGTAGAAAACTTGACTTAAAGTAAGGTATAGGTATTAAAATAACAATAGGAGGAAGAATATGATAAAGGTAAAAAATGTAACCAAAGTATTTAATGAAACAAATAAAGCAGTAGACAATATTTCTTTTGAAGTAAATCCTGGAGAAATCGTAGGGTTTATCGGACCTAATGGTAGTGGAAAAACAACAACACTAAAACTATTAACAGGAATTTATCAGAAAGATAGTGGAGAGATAACGGTTGCTGGATATGATATTGATAAAGATGCTCTAGAAGCAAAAAAAAATATCGGATATATTTCTGATAGCCCAGATATGTTTTTAAGACTAAAAGGGGTTGAATTTCTAAATCTAATTGCTGATATCTATGAAGTAAGTACAACAAAAAGAAAAGAAAGAATTAAAGAATTAACAAAAGCATTTGGACTAGAAGATATTTTGGAGTCTGAAATGATTAGTTATTCTCATGGAATGAGACAGAAAATGATGGTAATTGCTGCCTTAATACATGAACCAGATGTATGGATATTAGATGAGCCATTAATTGGATTAGATCCAGAGTCAGCGCATCAGTTAAAAGAGATGATGAAAGAACATGCCAAAAAGGGACATGCTGTACTATTTTCAACACATGTCTTAGAAGTTGCAGAAAAACTTTGTGATAGAGTTATCATCATTAAAGAAGGGAAAATAATTTATCAAGGAACATTAAAAGAGTTAAAGAAAACATATAGTAAAAAGGACTTAGAGGAAATTTTCTTAAGGATGGTTCAAGATGAAAACGTACGCTAAATTAGTAAGAACATTTTTATTATCCGGCGAAATGCCAAAGTCTGAAAAGAAAAGTAAAGTCAAGTTCTATATTACTTTAGGAATTATTGCGACAATATTTATTTTTATTCCTTGCTTTTTGTTAATGGCCTTTCTAGTAGGAACAACAACAGTAGGAATACAAGAAGAAATTTTATCTAATCCTCTATATGCTGGAAATATTGGAAATGGATTACTGTTAGTAATCCAATTTATATGTATATTCTCAATGATATTCGGATTTAATATCATTCTAAACACATTTTATTTTGCTGGAGATATTGAACATATATTACCATTACCAATAAACCCAAAAACTTTAATTTCATCTAAATTTATGGCAGTATTAATTAGTGAAAGTCTTATGGAGTTCCTATTCCTATTAGCTGCATTTTTAGGATTTTTAATAGTAACAGATTTTAATATACTAACAACCCTAATGAGCATTATCGGAGTATTTACTCTTCCTATTTTACCACTAGTGTATTGTGGAATTATTACATTATTAATTATGAGATTTACTAAGTTAATAAAAAATAAAAATAACACATTAACTTTACTATTATTAGGATTAATTATCATCATTGGTATAATAGCAATAGGCTACGTAAACAATGATAGCATTACTGAATTTGTCAAAATGCTTGCTACCGGACAGATAGGGTTCATAGATGTTATGAATGATATTTTTCCTAGTACTTATTTTTTAGTAGAAGCAGTTTCTAATACAAATATCGGAGCATTTTTAATCTATTTAATAATTAATGCTTTTGCTTATGTAGTATTTATGATGCTAGCTGACAAATTCTATATTCCTGGTGTAAAAAGAATTAGTAATAATGCAGTCCATCAAAAGGAAAGCATTACTAAAGTATTATCCAATACTAAAAAAACAGACTATAAAAAAACATATTTAATGAAAGAATTAAAATTATTAACAAGAACACCAGCATTTTTCAGTAATTGTATTTTAAGTAACTTATTATGGCCGATAGTAATTATTTTAATTTATTTAATTCAAGGACAAGATAATATTATTTTAGAGTTTGTAAATCATTATAAACAACAAGAAGCTCTTGGTCTATTAGTAATATTTATTTCTATTTTTGCCATATCTGCAATCCTTACAACCGCAAACAGTATTGCTTCAAGTTCTATTTCAAGAGAAGGAAAACATTTTCCATTTATGAAATATATTCCAATAAATTATAAAACACAGTTAAACATAAAAGCCTTAGTTTCAATTATAATAAGTTTTGGATTTAATTTTGTTTATTTACTAATTATTTCATATTATTTAGAGGTAACATTAATTGATTTTCTAATCTTTACCATAGTCTCATTATTATCATGTATCTTCTTTACGTATTTAGGAATATATCTAGATACTATCAATCCAAAACTTATCTGGGAAGATGAGCTAAATGCCTTAAGAGGAAATGAGAATACATTCTTCTCTATGGCTATTTCAATGATTATTGCAGCAATCCTTGGTGGAGGAATATATTATTTAAATAGAGTAGTATTAATACCACTATCTATACTAAAAGGAATGTTAATAATCATATTATTGATGGGAAGTATTTTAATATATTACAAAGTTATGAATCAAGGAATAAAAAATATTGAAGAGGTCGAAATATAAAGTCCGTCAGGACTTTTTTCTTGTCTAAAAACATAAGTTTTGCTAAAATATAGTAGGTATAAATAATAAGGAGGTAACAAATGAACTTTATAATTCAAGGATCTGCCGTCCTACTAGAAGGACTAATTTCTTTTTTTTCTCCTTGCGTCATACCGCTATTACCATTATATATGGGTTATCTAGCAGGAAGCGCCAAGGAAAAGACAAAAGAAGGTAAAATAATATATAAAAGAAAAAAAGTATTTTTATACACACTATTTTTTGTATTAGGAATATCGATGTCATTCTTTATTCTAGGGTTATCATTCACTGTAATCGGTAGCTTTTTAAAAGAATATAAATCAATAATTGCTATTATCGGTGGAATAATTATTATAGTATTAGGATTATTTCAATTAAAAATAATCAATTTTAAATTCTTGCAGAAAGAAAAAAAATTAAAAGTAAATATTAACCCTAATAAAATGAATCCAGTAGTAGCATTTATTATGGGGTTTCTATTTAGTTTTGCTTGGACACCATGCGTGGGTCCAGCATTATCATCAGTATTAATCATGGCAAGTAGTGCTGAAAGCATGTTGATAGGAAATCTATTGGTTTTAATTTATGCCATTGGTTTTATCATTCCTTTCCTAATATTAGGATTATTTACAGGAGAAGTACTAAATTTTTTAAAGAAAAAACAACATATCTTAGAAAGAATAGTACAAGTAGGAGGAATATTACTAATTTTAGTAGGAAGCTATATTTTAATTACCAATATAGACATTACTACTTCCTCAAAATTAGAACAAAATTGTGGAATTGACGAAGAGACTGGATTGGCTAGTTGCAAAACAGGAAACACAACTACTAATAACAAGACAAGTTACAAAGTAGAAAAGTTTATATTAAAAGATCAAAATGATAGAACTCATAACTGGAAAGATTATAAAGACAAAGTAGTATTATTACATTTTTGGTCTACTGACTGTGTAGCCTGTAAGAAAGAAATCAAAGAGTTAGAGAAGCTATATGAACATTATGATAAAAACAAACAAGAAGTAGTACTACTTAGTGTAGTGTCTCCAAAATTAGAAAGAAAAAGTTCTAAAAAAATTAAAAAGATAATTAAACAAAGAAATATTGATTTCCCTGTGCTATTGGATAATACCGGAGAATTTTTCTCAAAATTTGAAATTATTTCTTATCCTAATACATTTATAGTAAAAGATTCAATTATTAAACTAACAATTCCAGGAGCATCTACCTTTGAAAAATTAACAGAATCTGTGGAAAGTATAAAAAACAATAAATAAAATATTCACATCTCTTGTGGATATTTTATTTTTATACAAAATAAGATATAATTAAAATAAAGAAAGCTATAAAAAGCGATAAAAAGCTAATAAAGAGTATAGTATAATATAATAAATTCTGTTTAAAATAGTGTAAAAGAAAATATACAATATCAGCTATTAGGGGTGATTTATGAAAAAGAAAAGAATAACAGTAATTACTTTAGTTGGCATCATACTAATAATAATAGGAAGCATACTATTAATAACTGCAGAACCTAAACTAGATACATCAGGATATAAATTAGTAGATAATCTAAAAGTAGATGTCTATAGCCAAAAAAAAGTCAGTGATTTTATTTCTTCAATAGAAGGAAAAGTAATAACGAATAAAAAAATAAATACAGAAAAATTAGGAAAACAAGAAATAACTTTCATTTATGAAAATGAACAAGGAAGAAAAAGAAAAGGTATTTTTGATATTGAAATAGTAGATCAAGAAGAACCGTTAATTTGGTTATCTGGTAGTTATAGTGTTAAAGTAGGAAGCAAATTAAACTTAGAAGAAGAAATCCTTTGTGCAGATAACTACGATAGTAGTCCAAATTGTAGAATAGAAGGAACATATGATTTAAATACAGCAGGAACATATAATTTAACGTATATCGCAACAGATAGTAGTAACAATGAAGAGAAAGTAAATTTTGCTTTAAATGTATATGAACCAACTCCTCAAGTGGAGTCAGCAACAGAATCAGAGACTGTAGAAGAGCCAGTTGTAACAGCATTTAATGAGGTAGTAGAAAACCATAAAAAAGAAAATACAGAAATCGGAATAGATGTATCAAAATGGCAAGAAGAAATCGATTTTGCAAAAGTAAAAAATGCGGGAGCAACCTTTGTAATGCTTAGAGTAGGGTCACAACAGGGTATAGGAGGAGAATATAATTTAGATCCATACTTCAGACAGAATATAGAAAATGCAATAAAAAATAATTTAAAAGTAGGTGTATATTTTTATTCATATGCAGATAGCAACACAGAAGCTAAAAAACAAGCTGACTGGGTACTAGAACAAGTACAGGACTATAAACTTACATTACCGATTGCATTCGACTGGGAATGCTATAACAGCTTTAATCAAATGCAATTAAGTCTGTTCGGATTAAACGAAGTAGCAGAAAGTTTTCTAGAAAAGATTGAAAATGCAGGATATGATGGTATGCTTTATGGAAGTAAAAACTATCTAAATAGCATTTGGAAATATCATGATTACGACGTATGGTTAGCACATTATACAGATGAAACCGACTATGATTCGGATTACGTAATGTGGCAGTTATGCCAAGACGGAAGAATAGATGGAATTAATACAGCTGTAGATATTAATGTATTATATAAAAATGATAAATGATGGAGTAATAATATGGAAAAAATAACCAATAAAGAATTAACCGATAGAGGAATATGTCCAACTTGCTATGACAGAGAACACAACCATATCGTTTATGGAGATAACAAGAATCAAATGCTATATGAAGATAAAGAAATAGAATGTTTTCTATGTAATAATCCTAGAGCAAGAGGTCATACTATTATTTCCACGAAAAAACATTATAAAGATATGCTAGAATTACCAGACGAATTATGTAAAAATATTTATACTTTTGCCAAAAAAGTAATGAGTGTATTAAAAGAAGTATATCAGGCAGAAAGCATATATCTATGTACGATGTGTGACGGACCAATGAATCATTTTCATGTTCAATTGATTCCAAGATATAAAGAGGAAAAACGAGGATCTAAAAACTTTGTAAAACCACGAAAAGAATATATAGAGGAACCAGAAAAGATCAAAGAAATAAGAAAAAGTCTAGATTGGAACAAAATAAATATAAAGGATTTAATAGTAGTAGAAAAGATAAATATAGACCAATATATAAAGTTCAGAGAACAAGTAAAAGAAACTATAAATAATCCCGAATGGCTAGGGGACTTTACAAGAGAAGATATAGAATTGCTATTGCAAGAGAATTCTAAAATATGGGTATATTATAGTAAAGAAATTCCCATTTGTTCTATGATGATAATTCCAGCAACAAAAAAATCACTAATAAAGTTTGAATTAAACTATAAGGTGCAAGAAGTAATAGATTATGGTCCTATGTTTGTTAATCCCAACTATATAGGAAATAATTTACAATATCAAATGTTAAGAGAATTAGATGAAATCTCAAGAAAAAAAGGATATAGATATGCTGTAGTAACAGTTCATCCAGATAATATGTATTCAATTAGAAATTTAGAAAAAGATAAATTTAAATTAATAAATACAAAAAACTTTGAAAGAGGGACAAGAAATATTTATTTAAAAGAATTATAAAAGAATCTTGACATACAAAAAGATTAATGATAACTTTAATACTAATATTTAAAGAGGTAAAGTTATGGAATGTATTGTTAAAGAAAGAATAAATATCAAATTTATTGATTTAATATTACTTTCTTTTATCATGCAATTATCTTCATGCTTTATCAAAGAATGCGGAACACTATGGTAACATCATGGTGTCCTTTTGTTTTTAGGAGGTGGATATGAATAATTTAACATTAAATGATTTACTCACAAAAGTAGCTGAATATAATGAAGAAGAAATAGATATAATTAAGAAAGCGTATTATTTTGCTGAGGAATTGCATAAAGGACAGAAAAGACAAAGTGGAGAAGATTATATAATTCATCCGTTAAATGTAGCTTATACTCTAGCAGAAATGCATGCAGATCGAGATACAATTTGTGCGGCATTATTACATGATACCTTAGAAGATACAGAAATAACAAAAGAAGAAATTGCTGAGAATTTTAATGAAACAGTTGCACATTTAGTAGAAGGAGTAACTAAAATAAGCCGAATGAACTTTGCTACAAAATTAGATCAAAATATGGCTAATACTAGAAAGATAATAACAAGCATAACAGACGATGTAAGAATTATCATTATAAAACTGGCAGATAGACTCCATAATATGAGAACCTTACAGTATAAGTCGGAGTTAAAACAAAAAGAAAATGCGGAAGAAACACTACTTCTATATGTTCCATTAGCAGATCGAATCGGTGCACATATCTTAAAAACGGAATTAGAAGATTTATCTTTACAATATCTGTATCCGGATGAATATAAAAGAATAGAAGAAAAACGGTTTGAAATAGAAGAAGACAGTAAAGATTGTTTAGAAGAGATGTTAGAAAACATCCACTCACTTTTGGAAAGTAAGAATGTTCCCCATGAGATAAAAGCAAGGGTAAAAAATATCTATGGAATATATAAGAGAATGAGAGAAGGAAAAAAGCTATCAGAAATACATGATTTGTTAGCGCTAAAAGTAATGGTAGATAGTTATGATAATTGTTTCTTAACATTAGGACAAGTTCATTTAGGTTATCATACGATTAATAGTAGATTTAAAGACTATATTAATAATCCCAAAACAAATATGTATAAATCATTACACACAACGGTATATGGTCCAAAAGATAAATTAGTACAAACTCAAATTAGAACCTTTGATATGGATAAAATTGCGTCATATGGTCTAACAGCATACTGGGATATTAATAAAGGTGATGCTAGAAGAGTAATGCAAGAAGAATTAAGAAATAAATATCAATTTTTTGATTCTCTAGTAGAAATCAACCAAGAATTTGCAGACAACAAAGCATTTGTAGAACAAATAAAAAAAGAAGTGCTATCGAAAAGGATTTTTGTCCAAACGAAAGACGGTAGAATAATAGAATTACCATTGGATTCTACTGCCATTGACCTAGCTTATAAGATTCATACAGATATAGGAAACAGTATGATTGCGGCAACAGTCAATAATGTACCTGTACAATACGATCATATACTTCATAATAAAGACCAAGTAACAATCATAACAGATCCTCTAGCAGAAGGACCTAAGGAAGGATGGTTAGATAAGACCAAAACAACAAGAGCAAAAAGAAAGATTAGAGAATATATAAGAAAACATCCACAGCAACACAAGGAAAGTAATAAAGGATAACAGCAGTTTATCTTTTTTTTGTGGCAAAATATAGTCTTTTCACATATTTTAAGGTAGAGGTGAAAAAGATGAATGGTAGAAAGATAACTGGTGTAGTAGTAGACAGTGGTCACGGGGGAAGTGACCCAGGAGCAATCAGTGGAAGCCTAAGAGAAAAAGACTTTACATTGGAAGCGGCAAACTATATGACAAAGAGATTACAAGAACTAGGAATTCCGGTAGTAGCAATTAAAATGACAGATGAGGACATTTCAAGAACAGAGCGACTAAGAAGAGCAAACGAAGCATTCAATGGAGATCCTAATGCTATATTAATATCTAATCACATAAACTCTGGTGGAGAGACTTAGCTCTCTCATAGATTAAATTTGTGAGGGTATTAAGACGGGCATATATGAATTAAATAAATAAAATTGTACAATTAATCAGAAATTATATTTTGATGACAAGAATAGTCTTAAAATTAGATTTCAAACACAAATTACTTGAAAACACTAAGAGAATAGCAAAAAATATGATATAATCAAGGTAATTAATTATTGACAGGTGGTTTGAATGATAGAAAAAATTGAGTTTTTTAAGTATAAGAAATTAGAAAATCTAGAATTATCACTAGGGAGTGGTGTGATTTCAATAATGGGAACAAATGGTACATGTAAAAGTTCCTTACTGCATATTATAAGTAATTCCTATCAAGCTTTTGAACTTAGTTCTGGTTACTTTGATGATTCCAAATGTATTAAGATTATAAAAAGCATAAATCAAATGGTTAATCCTAAAATAGAAACTTTGAACAAAGGTGATAGAAAATATAATGATCCTGCTCCTGAATACAGTGGACATTATTATCAATGTACTTACAGCAATGGACAAACATTGAAATTCAGAAAACATAATCAAAAGGATTCAAATAGATATAGAGTAATTCCAAAGTATGATAGTAAAACTAACGAGAAATTACCTCATGGTTTGGTTATATACTTGGGATTGGGGCGATTAAATGCATATGGGGAATATCAAGATGATAGAAGTATATCAAGAATAAATTCAAAATTAATATTGCCAGAAAAATATCAAAACGAACTTTTAAAAACATATAAAAGTTTTACCAGATATGATATTAATGAGATGAATTATGAAAAAATGGGTGATCTGAAAAAACGTGGAGAGTTTACAACCGCTCTAATGGGTAGTGACTCTAATACTATTTCTGCCGGAGAAGATAATTTAATGATTATACTAACAGCTTTATATTCGTTAAAATATTTTGCGGAATCTTTAAAAAATGAGTATAAAAATTTGCCAGGTATTTTACTTATTGATGAATTGGATGCAACTTTGCACCCAGAGTACCAAACTAAACTATTGGCATTATTTAATGAAATATGCATAGATTACAAAAATCTCAATATAGTTTTTACAACACATAGTATTAGTATTTTACAAGAATGTAATCGTAATAAGAATAAGATAATTTATCTCACAGATAATATTACAAAGGTAGGTCAAATGGTTGAACCCGATGAATTTAAGATAAAAGCATCTTTAGAGAATAAATTAGGAAGAGATTATTATAGTAATAGACAAATTCCAATATTAACAGAGGACAAAGAGGCTAGAGATTTTTTAACTGCTATTATTGATTACCTCAAAATTACAGAACCTTATAGCACTCAATGTTCTGTAGCATTGCAACACATCAAACTTGTTGATTCTACTTTTTCTTCAGAGTCATTAAAAAAATTATTTGTTGAAAGCCAAATTGACAGACAAAATTTACAAATGATTGGAATTGTAGATGGTGATAAAAAACCAAGTCCTACTTACTCTTTAATTGCTTTGCCAGGTAAAAATTCGCCAGAGAAAATTGTATTTGACATTTGTCTATCCTTAAAAATGCGACAAGATGAACCAGAAGTAAAATCATTATTAACAAGATTAATTGATGAACACAGTTGTACAATGAAATATATTGAAGATAATATTGTTGCAGATATTCAAAAAATTGAAACTAAAATGAGTATATACAAAGAGCAAGGAAAAAGTACGCATGGACTCTTAAGAACATTAAATAAGAATTTATATGAGAAATATTCTAGTATATTTATTGATATATTTAAATTTTGGGTGAAGGATAAAAATAACAGTAATGAATTAAATAAATTCTATTATGATTTAAGAAGTTGCTTTAAACAAAATGCTCCATACTATGGTTTAGATCAAAATATTTGGAAAAATGAGTCAATAGATTCAAATGAAAATGCTCCTAAGCAGTTGGGGTTGAATTTTGATGAAAAACAAATATTGTACGATGAATTGCAAAAAGATATAGAAAAATCTTTACTAAAAGTCGAAGTATAAAAGGCGGTATAATTATGCACTACTATGATAAAATGAATATTAATAAATTAACACTATGGAAAGATAATGCCCGTTATTCTAAAACGCTGGAGTCAGAGGAAGAATGCCTAAAAGAACTTTTTGGTAATAAAAATATGAATAAAAAACAGAAAGTTTTATTAAATGACATTTTTTTAGAGACAGATGTTATAGAAAATCTTATAGTTTATAAAGAGGAAATCAATGAAAATGAATTTCAATATATTGTATTAGATGGAAATCGAAGACTATCATTATTTAAAATTAATAATTATCCTGAGTTAATAAAAAAGTATGATTTGGATGTTGTTAAATTAAATCACTTAAAGGACACTATTAAAAGTATAGACTGTAAAATCTATGATGATTTGAGGCAGGCTTATAAACATGTAGAATTAAGACATCTAGATGAACAAAATGGAAAAGGAACTGTAAAATGGGCATCTGAGAATAAGGATAGAATGAAAGAGATTCAAGGAAAAGAAGTAAATTCAATTGGATTTAAGATTTTAAAGTTTTATGAATCAACAACAAAAACCGAATTTCAAAATGTAAAAAAACAGATAAAAGACAAATCAACACTTGACAGAATTTTCGGCTATAAAGATACATATAATGGAATATTTGGACTGAATAATAAAAATGAATATGATCTATATAATTATGATCATCAAAAAAAGATAAATGAATTACTAGAAAAATTCTATGATGTAGGAGGAAAAGTTGCATCAGTGTATACAGCAAAGCAATCAAGGGAACTTTTTAGTGATGTTCCATCTTTACCAAAAAATGATAATCAAATTAGTGTGGATGATTTAAATATAAATGTAAATGGTTTTAAAATAAAGGAAGAAGGCATAACTAAAGTAAATCCAAATGAGAATATTGATAAAAATAAAAATCATAATCAATATAAAATAAAAGATGCTAATTTATTTAATTGGACTAATAAAGGGATAAAATCACAAAATTCATTGTTAAACTATTATTTGAAGAAACTTATAAACATTAACCAAACATTGTCAAATGATAAAAGTTTGATAATGGATTTAGCCCCTTATTTTTATAGATTACTATTGGATATTGCTATAAGAGATATTACTGACTTTATTTTTAAAGGTAATGCAGATTCTATTTTAGTTCAAGATTTTCCTAAAGAAGCCTTCAATACAACAACACAAGGGGTATCTTGTGTAAATACTAATAAAATTAATAATATTATATCTATTTGTGATAAGCTTCGAAAGAATGAACATAAAAGCGCTTTTAACACTTATAAAAAAGAATTAAATAAGTATGGTCTTACTGTAAAAAACACAAAAAGTATAGATAAATTTGTTAATGATTTGAACATTGTTGTTCATGGTAGTAGCCAGACTTTGTCTAAACAAACATTAGAAAATTATGATGCTATTACATTAATTTTAATTCAATTAATATATAATTTTATTAATTTAAAGTAAGGTATGGCCAAATAAATTGATAAATGATATAATGAATTTATAATAAAGGAGGTCAGTATGAAATCATATTCTCCATTAAGATATCCTGGCGGAAAAGGGCAAATATATAAAATGATAGTTTCTATATTAGAAAAAAACCATTTAATTGGATGTACATATATTGAGCCTTTTGCAGGAGGAGCAGGAATAGCAATAAGACTTCTTTTTGAAAATAAAGTTAATAAAGTGGTTATTAACGATATAGACAGATCAATATATGCTGTTTGGTATTCTATTTTATATTTATCTGATGAACTTATAGAAAAAATAAAAGATACAGAAATAAATATGGATGAATGGTATAAACAAAAAGAAATACAAAAATCTAAAAATGATGTATCAATATTAGAATTAGGGTTTTCTACGCTTTTTCTAAATAGAACCAATCGTTCTGGAATAATAAAAGCTGGAGTAATTGGTGGAAAAAAACAAAATGGTAATTATAAAATTGACTGTAGATTTAATAAAGAAAAATTAATTGATCTTATAGTAAAGATATCAAGTAACAAAGATAGAATAGAAATATACAATAAAGATGCAAAGGAATTTATTGATTTAATAAAACGTAAGAAAAAGAAATTTTTCTTTATTGATCCTCCATATTTTAAAAAAGGTAAAGATTTATACACAAACTTCTTTTCTGAAAATGACCATATTGAGTTAGCAAAATTTATAAAAAAGAAATTATCAAATCAACCGTTACTAATAAGTTATGATAAGTGCCCTCAAATAGAAGCCTTATATAATAGGTATAATAAAGAAACTATTTTATTAAATTATAGTGTTCAAAATAAAAAAAAGGGAGAAGAGTTGCTTTTTTCTAATAATATAGTAACTCAATAGATTAATTAGGAGGCCTAAATTATGAGTGAAAAAGAACTAGATTCGAGTGTTAATAAATATAAAGAAGAATATAAATCTAATAATTATGTTAAACAATTACAATGGGATATGGCTATTGGACTTCAAGAAGTAGATAATTTAAAACCTTCTAAATATTTAGAAAAACTATTAGAACAAAATGTAGAAGGCAATCTAACTATAAAAGAGGTAGAAAAAGAGCTAAGAGAATATTATATTGAAAAAGAAAATAAAAATGAAATAAATCATAATGAATTAGAATGTGATTTTGTATCTGCTAGAATAGTTGAATTATTAGATGAAGATAAATTTGAATTATCAGTTGATTATTTAAAATATGTACATAAGTATTTATTCCAAGATATTTACGAATTTGCTGGTGAATTTAGAAAAATTGATTTTTCTAAACATGAAAAAATATTAAACAATGATTCAGTAGCTTATGGAGATTGCAATACTTTAACTAAATCATTAGAATATGATATATCTTTAGAAAAAGAAAAGAATTATAAAGAAATGAATATAGTAGAGGTTATTAATAATATAACTAAGTTTTCATCTAGTATATGGCAGGTGCATCCATTTAGGGAAGGTAATACTAGAACAACAGCATTATTTATTGAAAAATATTTAATTAGTTTAGGCTATAAGGTAGATAATACTTTATTTAAAGATAAATCTGTTTATTTTAGAAATGCATTAGTTAGAAGTAATTACTTTAATAATTATTTAAATATAAAAGAAGATAGTAGCTATTTAGTTAAGTTTTATGAAAACTTGTTATTAGGGAAAAACAATAATTTACATTCAAGAGACTTAATTGTTCAAAAATTATTTGATAGGAAGGATTAATTTCTTTCCTGTTTTTTAATAAAATTCAGATTATATAGATATAGATATTTCAGCTAAAATTAAATGTAACTCTAGGGGGTTTTAAAATTTTATAGTATAATTATATATGAAATTAGCTTTCAGTGAGAAGAGGTATAAGTATGGTAGAGTTTAGTGAAAATACAAGAGTTAAAATTCCGGCATTAGTTCACGTAACAAGATTAGGGTATAAATATTTATCCTTAAAAGACGTTAAAAATGAAATAGATGAAGAAACGAATATATTTAAAAACATCTTTAAAGATAGTATAAATAGAATTAATAATTCAGAATTAGCAGATGAAAATATAACTAAATTAATTAGTGAATTATCTTTTTCTTTAGATAATGAGGATTTAGGCAGACAGTTTTATAAGTATTTAATTAACGGATATAAAGGAATCAAATTAATTGATTTTGAGAACATAGAAAGTAATACATTTAATGTTGTAACAGAATTAACTTATAAAAATGGTGAAGACGAGTTTAGACCGGACATTATTATATTAATAAATGGAATGCCTTTAGGTTTTATTGAAGTAAAAAAGCCAAACAATAGAGAGGGAATATTAGCCGAAAGAAATAGAATTAATGATAGATTTAAAAATAAAAAATTCAGAAAATTTGTTAATATTACACAATTATTATTGTTTTCAAATAATCAAGAATATAATGAAGATTCAGGTGTTCCAATAGAAGGTGCATTTTATGGAACAACTAGTTATAATGATGTGTTTTTTAACTGCTTTAGAGAAGAAAATACTTCTATTTTTAGCCAAATTCAAGATTTAGATTACAATCAAGAAAATTATATTTTAAAGGATAATAACTATGTTTCTATTAAAGGTACTCCAGAATATTCTACCAATTTAAGTAGTACTTCACCAACTAATAGGTTAATAACATCTTTATTTCATAAATCAAGAATTTTAAAATTATTAAAATATGGAATTGTATATGTTGAAAGATCTAATAAAGATGGAATTATTGAAATACAAAAACACATAATGAGATATCAACAATTTTTTGCAACATTAGCTATTGAAAATACTTTAAATAAAAATATTAAAAAGGGCGTAATATGGCATACTCAAGGTTCAGGTAAAACAGCCTTAGCATATTATAATGTCAAATATATAACTGATTATTTTCAAAGAAGAGGTAAAGTCGCAAAATTCTATTTTGTGGTGGATAGATTAGATTTATTAAAACAAGCAAGTGAAGAATTTACAGCTAGAGGATTAGAAGTTACCAGGGTTAATTCAAAAGAGGAATTTAAGAATACTATTAAAGAAACATCTGCTGTTTCTAAAATAGGTAATTTAACTATAAATGTGGTAAATATCCAAAAATTTTCTGAAGATTCTATTGTTAAAGAAGCAGATTACAATGTAGATGTACAAAGAATATATTTTTTAGATGAAGCACATAGAAGTTATAATCCAAAAGGTTCGTTTTTGGCAAATTTATTTGCTTCTGATAGGGAAGGAATATTTATTGGATTAACTGGAACACCTCTAATTGGAGATAACTATAGCACTAAAGACATATTTGGTGATTATATTCACAAATATTATTATAATAAGTCAATAGCAGATGGATACACTTTAAAATTAATAAGAGAAGGTATCGAAACTTCTTATAAAACAGAATTAAATGATACATTAGATGAAATAAAAAAGTTATTGGGTATTTCTAGCGAAGAAGAAATATTTGCTCACCCTAAATATACAAAAGCATTAACAAAATATATAGTTGATGACTTTATAAAATCTAGATTGATGTATAATGATGAAACTATTGGCGGAATGATAGTATGTGATTCACAAGCACAAGCTAGAAATGTATTTCAAAATTTAGATGAATATAATGTATCAAAAGCATTAATTTTGTATAATGAAGATGATAAAAAGACAAGAAGTGAAGAAGTAGATGATTTTAAAAAAGGTAAAATAAATATTCTTGTAGTTCAAAATATGTTATTAACTGGATTTGATGCCCCAAGATTAAAGAAAATTTACTTAGGTAGAATTATAAAAGCACATAATTTATTACAAACTTTAACAAGAGTTAATAGACCATATAAGAATTTTAAATATGGATATGTTGTAGATTTTGCAGACATAAGAGAAGAATTTGATAGAACAAATGCTGCATACTTCAATGAATTACAACAGCAGTTAGGTGAAGATTTTAAAACTTATAGCAATATTTTTTTATCGCAAGAAGAAATTGAAAAAAGTATAAAAGAGATTGAAAATAAATTATTTGAGTATGATAGTGAAAATCTTGAAATATTCTCTCAACAAATTAATGAATTAGAAAAGAAAAGTTTAATTGATTTAAAGAAAAAAATGATTACTTACAAAGACCTTTATAATGTTATTAAAGCGTTTGGATATAATGATTTATTAGGAAGAATTAAGATTGATAGAGTAAATAAAATGATTCATGAAGTTGAGAGAAGAATTGATATAATAAATTTAACTGACAAAGAAAATCAAGAAACTGCCAGTATGCTTAATGTTGCTTTAGCTAATATTGATTTTAACTTTAGAAAAATAAGTGAAGAAGAGTTAATAATAGCTGATAAATATAAGCAGAAATTTGATGAAGTAAGAAAAGAATTTTTAATAAATATAGATAAAGATGATATGAAATACATTCTTTTATTTAGAGAATATAATACTATATTTACATCAATTAATTTCGAAGATTTAACAGTAGCAGATATGAATAATAACACAGTTAAATTAGACGATTTAATGAAGAAAATTCATTCACTAAATGAAAGTAATAATAGATTACTAGTAAAATATTCTGGTGATGAAAAATATGTTAAGATTCATAAAAGAGTATTGGAAAGAATTCCTGAATTTAATCAAGTTGATTTGTATGAAATATTAATAAATTTGAAAAATGAAATAGATGATATTTTACTACGAAAATATGATATTATGGATACTGAATCATACTTTAAACAAACAATTATGCCGATGACTTTAGATGAATTTGATAAACATAATATTACAATTGTAATAGATGAAGTTCAATTCTTTACAGAAGTTATTGTTGAAACATACTTAGCAGAAAGGAGTTTAAATTTGTGACAGCAGAAAGAGAAATAATAAGAAAAACTGAAAAGATGATTGATGAGTTAAAAAGTGTATGTTCTACATATGGTCTTGGTAACGCATCAAGTGAATATAAAATCATAACAGAAATTTTCTTATATAAATACTTAAATGATAAATTCATATATGAAACAAAAAGAGTAGCAAAAGAGCTTAATGAAAATTCAACTACAAAAGAAGTAGAAAAGTATTTAGATTCTTTAAGTCCGGAACAATTTTCAATATTAACAATGAGAATGGGAGCAAATGTTGCTAAAATTCAAAATTCATATAGGGTAAGTACATTATTTAATAATCAGAATTCAACAATACCTGAATTTTATGAACTATTTGATAATGCTTTAATAGGAATTTCAAATGATAACGTTGATATATTCTCGGTTAAAACTGGTTCAAAAGAAAAAATTAAATTATTTGATACTTTATCTCAATATATAACTGAATCAGATAAAAGAAATGCATTCTTTAGAGCAATGATATCTAAATTAGTGGAGTTTAGTTTTGAAAATGCATTTTCAGAAAAATATGATTTCTTTGCAACTATATTTGAATACTTAATAAAAGATTATAATAAAGATTTTGGTAAGTATGCAGAATATTATACACCAAATTCAATAGCTAGAATTATAGCGAAAATATTAGCTCCAAATCCTACTCAAAATGTAACATTATATGATCCTGCAGCAGGTTCTGGTACGCTATTACTAGCATTAGCACATCAAATAGGTGAAGAAAATTGTACAATTTATTCGCAAGACATTTCACAAAAATCAAATGAGTTTTTGAGATTAAATTTAATTTTAAACAATTTAGTTCATTCTTTAGGAAATGTCATTCATGGAGATACATTGTTAAATCCTGCTCATTTAAATAGAGAAAAAAACGGATTAGCTAAATTTGACTATATAGTTAGTAATCCACCTTTTAAAACAGATTTTAGTGAAACAAGAGATCAATTAGCTGATGATAAATATAAAGATAGATTCTTTGCTGGAGTTCCTAAAATTAAAGAAAAAAGCAAAGAAAAAATGGAAATATATCTTTGTTTTATGCAACATATTATATATAGTTTAAATGATACTGGAAAAGCGGCGATTATAATACCAACAGGTTTTATTACTGCTCAAACTACTATTGAAAGACTAGTAAGAAAAAAAATTGTTGATGAAAAAATGCTATTTGGTTGTATTTCTATGCCTAGCAACATTTTTGCTACTACGGGTACTAATGTATCAATAATATTTATTGATAAATCAAGGAAAACAGATAAGTGCATTTTAATTGATGCATCAAATTTAGGAACCAAAGTAAAAATTGGTAAAAATCAAAAAACAGTTTTATCAAAAGAAGAAGAAAAATTGATAAATAATACTTTTATGAATTTAGATGAAATTGAGGGTTTTTCTAAAGTTGTTACGAATGATGAAATAAAGTCGAAGAAATATTCATTATCTGCAGGTCAATATTTTGATTTAAAATTAAACTATGAAGAGTTAAGTCAAGAACAGTTTGAAGAAAAGATAAACAAATATAAAAATGAAATTGAAGAATTATTATTAGTAAATAAAGAACTATTAAACGAAATTAAAAATAGTTTTGGAGATATGAGCTTATGATGGAACTATGTAAAACTAATATAGGAAAATATATCCATGTTCTAGTTGATATTGGATCAAATGGTAGCGATGAACAAATATCAAAAAATTTAAACATGAAAGATGAGCCTGATTATGCTTATATAATTAGAACATTAAATTTAAATAATAATGATTTTGAAAATAATATAAAATATATTGATGAAAAATCATATAATTTTTTTGCTAAGTCAAAAATGTATGGTGGAGAAGTTATTATAAATAAAATTGGATGTCCAGGCACAATAGGATTGATGCCATTTTTAGACAAGCCTATTTCCTTGGGATTAAATCAATATGCTATAAGGTTTAATAATGAAGTTGATCAATTATATATGTATTATAATTTAAAAAACATTGAACCATATCTTCAAAGTTTGGCTCATGGTACTACTACAAAAACGCTCACCAAAGATGACATAAAAGGAGCAACAATTTATATTCACAATCTACCTACTCAAAAAATAATTTCGAAATATTTAAGCAATATTGATAAAGTAATAAATAATTACAAAAAAATCATTAAAAATTTAAATAATATAATTAATTTATATTATGTGCAATATATGGAAAACTTTTCGTTCGAAACAACAAAAAAATATGATTCAGTTTTAAACAGAGAAATCCCAGAAAATTGGACAAATTGTAAAATTTCAAATTTAGTCAAAATTTTGTCTGGTTATCCATTTAAAACAACAGATTATGTAGATAATGGTAATTATAAATTATATACAATTAAAAATGTTCAAGATGGTAAAATTATTACTAAAGTAGACAATTATGTAAATAAAATAAAGAATGTTCCAGATTATTGTTTTCTCAAAAAAGGTGATCTATTATTATCATTAACAGGTAATGTTGGAAGATGTGCTATCGTGTTTGAGCAAAATGCACTATTAAATCAACGAGTAGGATTAATAAAGCCTATCAATAACAATGATAGAGGATTCATATATGCTTTATTTAATTCTGATAGAATTAAAACTACACTATTAAATATTGCTACTGGAACATCTCAAAAAAATTTAAGCCCAGTTAATACTGAAAATGTAGATATATGCATTCCAGATGGAATTACATTAATAAAAATAGGAACATTTTTAAATGTTCTATATGATCAAATAACGCAACTTAATTTTGAGGTGGATAAATTAGAAAACTATAAGAATTATATCTTTCCGAAGTTGATGAGAGGACAAATAAAGATAGGGGATTAGTTTCTGCTGTTTTTATTATAATATACATTTAATAAGTCAGGCGATATTATGAATTATACAAATAATCAAATTAAAAGAATATTGGCTATTCAGGAATTTTTAGGAACAACTAATTCTTTATCAAAAATATATAGTGAATATGATAATAAAGAATTTACAGTAGAAAATATAATAGAAAAACAAAGAATATATAGATTATTTTGTTCTGCAATGTATAATCTTATTGATGCTGTAAAAAAATCTAATGAAATATTTGGAAAAACTAAATCTTATAGTTTATTTCAAAAAAATATCAACCAAAAATATGTAGCTGATAATAGTAAATATTGTGAGAAAGAAAATTATGAATCAAATTTATATAAAATATTAAGTCAAATAAGGCATAGGAATAATCATTTTGAAAAAGATGATAATGATGATATTCTACTATTTGAAATTTACATTGACTTTAAAATAATAGATGAATTAAGAAAAATAATAAATGAAATATTTTATGAAGTATATAATAGTTTAGATAAGCAGAAAGTTAAACAAATTATTTTAACTAAACCTAAAATAAAATATTCCTTTGATAAATTTAATAAACAGATTGACTATGTAGAATTAAAATGTCTTGAGTCCACTAATGAAATAGATAAAATATTTGTAAAAGATAATGAAAGAGCAATTGAGATATTACGTAAGTATTGCAATCCAAGTAATATTTTTGATTTAATGAATAAAGATGAAGAAGCAATAAAAAAGTATGATTTAATTGATAAAAAGATGGAAAAATTATTCAATAAACAAGATAAATATATTGCTGAAAATGGAAATAACTTACAAAAAGAAACGATGAATTTATTAAAAGAGTTTTTTGATAATAATGAATCAGTTACTAAAAATGAATATGATAAAAATATGAAAGACCTTGTCGATAAATTAAAAGAATTAAAAGAAAATTCAGAAGAAAACACCTGATTTTCGGGTATACTTTTAGGCGTGTAAATTCATAAATTCTATTAAAATTAAGTAATAAAAATTTATCTATTATTATAGCTATTGGATTAAATATCTATGTGTTTTTTTTGAAAAAGGTAATAAATACAAGAGAATATTAAATATTGATTCGACATTTTTGACGCCTTTTATAAGACATTTTATCCTTATTGACTTTAGACAATCACATGATACAATATGATAGAATACAAAATAATAATATATTTAGCACTAGTCATTTAACTGATTAGTGTTTTTTGTATTCAAAATCCCCCTTAAAAAATATTTATATTAAATAAGAAATGGTACTAATAATATTTATAATTTTTGTTGTATAGTACCATTTTTAAAAAATTTAATTAAAAAAGTGTGTACTATTGTATAACACCCTTATAGAATAAGGAATCTTAAGTATACAGTGGTATAACAAATATGAAAAGTGTAAACACTACTAAATTTTATAAATACTTATAAAATAAAGTAAAACTCACCACTGGTGAGTTGTTTGTAAACAGGTTTATCCTGCTTTTATTTTGTTGTAAAAGTATTTAGATTTTAAAGATGTCCAATACCAAGAGATGGTACCAAGATTAATGAAAGGAAGGTATTTAGATGAAATTAAATAAGAATATACAAAAGAAATTTAGGATAGATGCTAATACTGAAAAAGCACTACGAAAAGTATTATCTAATAACAATGTTACATTTCAATCTGTTACGGAAACTCTGATAAGAGATTATATTTATAGTAATCTTGATGTGATTATCAAAAGAGATAAACAATCAAAGACTAAATAATTTATAGCTGACATATTTTTATAAGTGCGTTACAATTTGTATGAAAGGCGAAGCAAATGAAAAAAAGAAAAATAAATTATATAATTACACAGGAATTTAAAACTAGCAAACCTAATCTAACAGAACAAGAATTAAAAGATATATTCAACAAAAAATATTTTAAATGTATAATGAAGCAAGAAAAAAATCTTTTTAATAAGAAAAATCTTAAAAATTAAAATTGAGTGGCTATTAGTCTAAATGATTGATAGTCTTTTTATTTGAATTAAAGGGGGTTGATAAATTGAAATATAATAAAACTAAGGATAATAACATAACTTTTAATAGGTGTTGCTATGGAAAATAAAATTACTTTTAAAGATCTTATTTTGGAATATCTTATCGAAGAGATAAAAAAGGAAAATAATGAGCTGCAATTTATTAAAAGATGCGTTATTATTAAAATGTCTTAATACCCAATTAAGTAAGAAGAAAAGGAGGATAAATGTATAATACTTACTTAACTGGAGTAGATTTCAATGTTGGAATCTACATAAGATTATCTCAAGAAGATAAAGATAAAAAATATGAGTCTGATAGTGAAAGTGTAATTAACCAAAAAGAATTATTAAGGAATTTTGTTAAAAATAATAATTTTAACTTAGTTAAAGAATATGTTGATGATGGATATTCTGGTACTGATTTTGAAAGACCTGGATTTCAAAAAATGTTAGAAGATATTAATAATAAAAAAATTAATTGTGTTATAGTTAAAGACTTATCTAGATTAGGTAGAGATCATGTTATGACAGGATATTATATTGAAACATTTTTTCCAGAAAATAATATAAGGTTTATTTCTATACTTGAATCTTATGATAGTTTTAAAAATCAAGCTAGTAATGATTCATCAACTTTTATAATTGCTTGCAATGATTATTATAGTAAGCAAAACTCTGTTAAGATTAGAAACGTTCTAAACGAAAAAAGAAAAAATGGAAAATTTGTTGGAAGTTTGCCTTGCTTTGGCTATATGAGAGATCCAGAAGATAAAGGTCATTTAATACCTAATCCAGAGACTGCGCTAATTGTTAAAAATATATTTAAATGGAGGGCTGATGGTATTGGACCTACTGAAATAGCAAATAGACTTAATAAAGAAAAAGTGCCAACTCCAAGTGGTTATAAAAAGACTAATTACTCATCAAGACTAATTGATAGAGATAATTGGAATATTTCCACAGTAAAAAAAATTCTATGTAATAGAATTTATACTGGAGATTTAGTACAACATACTCAAACAAAAGTTAATTATAAATCTAAAAAGAAAATAACCTTAGATGAAAAGTTATGGATAATAGTTGAAAATACACATGAGGCATTAGTAGATAAAGATACTTTTAATTATGTTAATACTTTAAGAAAAAGAAATACTAGGAATTACGATATAAAGACAAATAGAGAAAAAAGATTGTTAGAAGGAAAATTATTTTGTAAAGAATGTCAAAATAGACTAACAGTTCTTTATAGAAAAAAGTTAGATTATTGGTCTATTAATTGTAATAGATATTCAAGAGATCCAGTTAGAGGAAGATGCTATTCACATTTTTATCCATATAATTATTTAGAAGAACAAATATTAGAGCAAATAAATAAATCAGTATCTAAATTAATTCAAGAACTTGATGTAAATGAATTAAATAATGAAGTTGTTAAAAATATTTATAAAGAAACAACTGACATAGATAAAGTTATTAAGGAATTACAAATTGAAAAAGATAAAATCACTAATAGATTAGCAACTCTGTATAATGATAGGTGTGATGGTGTAATTTCTGTCGATACTTATAAAGTATTAGCGAGTGAATCAGAAAACAAACTGAAACAAATAAATGAAAGCATTGAAAATGAACAAGTAAAAAAATATAAAATTAAAAATAAAAGTAGTGTTTTACCAGATTATACAAAAAAGATTAAAAAACTATTAGATTTAAATAAACCTAAAAAAGAATTAATTGATACTCTTATAGATAGAATAGTAATTGATAAAGATAGAAATATTACTATTAAATATAAATATGATATAGTACCAGAAATTACTTTTAAATATGAAAATAGAAATTTAGCAAGAAATCCTTATGGTAGAAAAGGAAAAAATTAAAATAAATGGTATAATAAATATGATAATTACTATTAATAGTTTTAAGGTGCGGTGAAAGTATGATTGTTTTAAATATTTTTTAAAAAATAGAACCAATATGCATATCTAAAAAATTAGGTTTATATATTGCAAATGTACCTAATGATTGGAAAAGTGAATTAAAAGAGAGAATTATAGAATCAAAAGAACAGATTTTAAAAAATCAAACAAAATACAATATAAATAATAAATTTGATTTTGATAAAAAATATGGAGATATTTTAAAAGATGAATATAATGAAAATGATTCTGAAGAAGCTACTGTTAATAAGATTGTTGATAAAATGATATGTATTTATTTTGATTATAAATATGATGATATGCCACTAGGTGATTGGACTACTAATTGTTTTGATGGAAGATTTTGCGAAGAAGATTATGCAGAAAAAATAGTTAATTTTATGAGTTTTGCCTTTAATATATTAAAATACGAAGAAAAAACATCAATTTGTTATATTTATTCTTCAAATTATGATCGAATGCAAAACGAGTATCAAATATTTTATTTTAATAAAGAATGTTTAAATGGAATTAATACATTAATTAAATGGGGCGAACTTTTTGATAGCAATTTAAATAAAAAAAACGATTATTTAAAATTTGATTATATTATTAACGCTATTCATCAAGATTCAACTAATAATGAATATCAATTTTTTAAATTTTATTCTATATGTCAGTTGTTTTTAGAGAAATTAACGGAACGTGAGTTGGATTGGAAGTTGCCAATTTTTATTGGTAAAGATTATTCATTAGAAGAAAAAAAGCTATATCACCAATTCTAAGGAAAATTAGAAATAAAATAGCTCATGGTGATTTTGTTGCATTAGAAAATATAATTGAAGAATATAGCAAGGTTGCAATGGTTGGATTTAGGTATGATTATTCTGAATATAGCAGAAGAATTTGGATTCTTTTAAATGTTTGTTGTTTAATGGAAGAGATAACTAGAGAATTAATAAAAATGATGTTTTATAATAATAGACTTTTGCAATCTATAAAAAATTGTACAAGTAAAGAAAAATTTACTCTTGTACCACAAAATGATTATTTGTAGGTACAAGAGTAAAAATATAATATATTACTAATGGTAAATAAACTCCCGAGGTGGCGAAGGTGCAGAAATAATTTACGCACTTCGTAATGATGATACTCTGGCTAGTATGGCTCTAGAAAACATTGGTGATGCAGGTCAAAAAATAAGGAAAATATATCAGCGAAGACTGCCAGAAAATCCAAGTAAAGATTACTACTATATCATTAGAGAAACGGATCCCATGCAATCATTGTTAGTAGAGTATGGATTTATTGATAATAGCGCAGATCAACAAAAACTAAAGAATAATCTAACAGATTATGTAGAAGGAGTAGTAAAAGCAATTGCAGACTATGGTGGTTATGAATATACACCGCCGGGAATGAGCGGAAGTAATAACACTTACACAGTAGTAAAAGGTGATACTCTTTCGGGTATTGCTAATAAATTTAATACTACAGTAAGCGAACTAAAAGAACTAAATCATTTAACGTCCGACCTAATTCAAATTGGTCAAGTGCTATTTATACCAACAACCATAACAACACCAGTATATAGCACATATACAGTAGTAAAAGGCGATACATTATACGGTATAGCCAGTAAATATGATATAAGTGTAGACGAATTAAAAAGCTTAAATAATTTAACCAGCAATACACTCTATATAGGCCAACAATTAAAAGTTCCAGAAAAAGACATAGAAGAAAGTGAAGAATATGAAATTTATACAGTAGTAAAAGGCGATAGCTTATGGTTAATATCTCAAAAATATGATGTTCCGGTAGATGACTTAATAGAGCTGAATAATTTAGAAACCGTAAACTTACAAATAGGGGATAAGTTAAAAATTCCAAAAGCTACATCCAAAAAGACATATATAGTCCAAAAAGGCGACAGCTTATGGTCAATAGCAAAAGATTATAATATCAGTGTAGAAGAACTAAAACTAGCTAATAATTTAACTTCTAATTTATTATCTATCGGGCAACAACTAATTATTCCATAAAAAAATTGCTTATATAAAAGCAATTTTTTATTCTAAGTTAAGCTTTCTATCAAAAGTTTTTACTGCAAGGAAATAATAAGCAACAATAAATAAAACAGAAATAACTAACGAAAGAGCAATGAATCCATTAATTAATCCAAAGTCAAGTACATTACTTCCATCAACGTATTGTTGATAATTAGAATCCATTAACATAAATGGTAACAAAAGAATTGCAGAAATGATTTGAGTTGCATTATATATGACGATTCCATAAATGATGGAATAAAGAACTTTGCTATTATGTTTTTGCCCTAAGGCTATAGATGCGTAAATCATAATTTGATTAAATACCACTCCAATAAAAATAGATAGAAGTAAAAGAATTAAAAAGATAGTGTCAATATGTCCGATAGCTTCCACAAAAGTATGAACAAATTTTGAATCAAACCACAAACCATAAACTCCCACAAATAATAATACAAAAATCATAATTCCAGATATAACTAAATAAATAGTAGAACTAATGGTTTTAGAAAGAATTAAACTATGTTTAGAAACTGGAATAGTGTGCATTAGATATCCTTCATCCTTTACTAAATTTTGATAAAATTTAAGAATGGTAAAAATAAAAGTTACGATAGGAACTGCAATTAGTATTATGACAAATATTGCACTAATAAATCCACTTGGTACAGAAAAAACAGAAAATTTATCAGCTAATATATTAGCAATTCTAGTAAGCAGAGCTAATAAAAGTGAAATTCCATATACTGGAAGTAATACTTTTGATAGAGATTTAAAATCATATTTTAATAGTTTCGTTAGCATTTAAATTCCTCCCTAAACAACTTATCAATCGTTGTTTTTTTCTTTTTACGAATTGTATCTGCATCTTCGTTTAAAACAATCTTACCCTGATTAATAAAAATAACCTGATCTAAAATTTTTTCAATATCTGCAATTAAATGAGTACAAATAATAATAGAAGAGCCTTCATTAAAATTAGTAAGAATAGTATCTAAAATATAATCTCTACTAGCAGGATCAACACCACCAATAGGCTCATCCAAAATATATAAGTCTGCTTTTCTACTCATAACCATAACCAGCTGTACTTTTTCTTTTGTACCTTTAGACATATTTTTTAACTTATCATTTTCATTAATTTTTAATTTATTTAATAATTTTAAAGCCTTCTTCTCATCAAAATCTTGATAAAAATCTTTAAAGAACTGAATTAATTCAGATACCTTCATATTCATATTTAAATAGGTTCTCTCTGGCAGATAAGAAATTATCTTTTTACTTTCGATACCAGGTTCTTTTCCTTTAATCAAAATTTCCCCGCTAGAAGGTTGCAACAAATCATTGATAATTTTAATCAATGTTGTCTTTCCACTACCATTAGGACCTAGCAGTCCATATATTTTTCCTTTTTCAATCTTAAGATTAATGTCAATTAAGGCTTGTTTTGCACCATAATTTTTTGACAAATTTCTAAATTCAATTAATTCCATTATGTAGTTTTCCTTTCTTTTAACAGTTTCATAACTTCATCTTTATCCAACCCTAGTATATTCATATCATTAATAAAGTTATCTATTTTTCGGGTTGCCAACTCTTTTTTTACTTGATGAATGATATTCTCATCTTCTGTAACAAATTTTCCAGACGTTCGTTTTGTATAGATTAATCCATCTTGTTCGAGTTCGGAAAGTGAGCGCTGAATAGTATTAGGGTTTACTCGAATCATAGATGACAATTCTCTAACAGAAGGGAGCTTCTCACCAGATTTAAAGTTTCCCAGGACTATTTCTAATTTGAGCATTTCCACTAGCTGCTTATAAATTGGTTTATCATCATCAAATTCAAATTCCATAAACTCCTCCTTTGTATTAATTGATTAATACAGTTATACAGCTGATTGATAAAAAAGTCAACAAAAAACTGCTATTTTCTAGCAGTTTTGATATAAGGATTCATATGGGTAATTTTAGACTTTAATAAAGTTAATTGTTTAATTTTATTACTAGAGTAACCATCCAATATTACATCGGTCTCAGAAATTACTTTATAATCATCGTTTGACATAGCACGAGCCCCACGATTTTCTAAGAATAAATCTATAACAACAAGATCAAGCCAGCGGAATGCTTTTGCTTTAGCAAATTTAGGATGGTTAGAGTCATTGATAGAAAGCCGATTTAATCTAGCCGTCTTGGCCAAAGACCAGTCATCTTTGCCTGTATCAACATAAGAATATGGATCTTCAGAGTTAGCAAAAAACGCCATCGTCCAAGAACGAATTAGATTATCATATTCATTCCCTGGTTTTATTCTAGAAATAAAATTAGCTTCAATCTCTTCATCTCCAGTACTTAAGCTAGAAAAAGTAATATTTAAAAGAAGATACTTATTTTCTTCTACTGCATAAATCCTTTTTAAAAGATCAGTATTTGGGACGGAAATTCGGCCAATATAGTAAATTAAACTTTCTTTTAAATAAAATAATTCTTCATCAGATAGCTTATCAAGATCCGGAGTAACATCAAAATAGCAATCTTCTAAAATCTGTTCTAGTCTCTTAGCAATTATTATTTGATCTTCTATCGGTAAAGTGGATATTTTGCCACGAACAAGATCTGTAATTTCATTATTATTTGCTTGGTTTCCAAGCATAGCAATCGTTCGCTCATTACTCGTTAACATAGCTTCCACTAACTGATTGATATCCATAAACTCACCACTTTCTAAAAAAAGTATATCACAAAATAAAAAATAGATAACAAGATTATCTATTTTTAATTAGCTTTTCTTCTAGCATACCAAATACCGAATCCTATACCTGCTACTACCAAAACTATAGCAATCACAACAGCAATGTCAGATGCGTAATTATCTTCTTTTTTTCCATTTACAGACTCAACATAAGTCATAACATCATAACGACTATCAGTATCTTTTTCATATTCTGATTGAATTTTATCAATAATTTCATCGTCATAAGAAGATGTATATCCATCCCATGATTGATTACCAATGATAATGTAAGGTACACCCTGAGGTTCTTCTTTTCTAATATCTGCAACCTCATTCATTAAGTCAACATTATCAGTATCATACCAAGTTTCGTAAGAAACAATATCAAATTTGTCACCTAATTCATCTTCAATACTATCAAAGAACTCTTCAGCTTCGGCACAATGTGGACATCCATTTCCATAGAAGAAATACACATTAACAGGATCTTTCTCCTCTGCTAAAACAGTACATGGTACTAATAAAATTCCAATTAGCATAACAAATAAAAATTTTAGTTTTTTCATCTTACTTTACCTCCTCTATAACTATAGCATAATTTTATAAATTACACTATGAAAAACAGTAATTACTAATAAAAAAAGAAGAAATTTCATCAGATTTTCACAAATCTATTTATCTTCTTTTTCTGCTAGTTTTCTTAATTTTTCTTCAGCTTCTTCCATAGGAATATATAACTTACACTTACAAATACCATCGCTAATAAATTCATCACAAGGACACAAGGTAGTATCATCAACATTAACTCTACATGGGCAATGCCCATTTTTCTTTTCTAAACCTTCTATAATCGCTGAAACATATTTTTTGTCTGGATTAATTCTATAATTTTTCATAACATCCTCCTATCCATATTATATATCAGAACAATTAAAGTTTGGTATAAAACTTTCACTTTGTGTTTCACCTTCCTGTATAAATGCATATTCTACACCCAAATTCAAAGCAAAATCAATAACATCCTGATATTCCTCATCACTAACTTTAGAGTTAAGATTTGGAAACTGCACAAAGTGTTTCAATGGAGTATACTGATTCATTATACTAATAATAATAGCATCTTTATAAGTATTATATAAATACTGTACTAGCTTCTTAGCATCATCACCATGACCGGGTAGGATAAGAATACGAACAATAACCCCACGAACCATCAAGTCATCTTTTATAACAAATTGTCCAACTTGCTTTATCATTTCATCAATAGCCAAAGTTGCATAATGAAAATAATCTTTAATATGAGAGTACTGGCAAGCTAGAGTATCATCAAAATATTTTAAATCCGCCAAATAGACATCAACGATACCATCTAACATACGAATAGTGGAAACATTTTCATAGCTACTTGTATTATAAACAATAGGAATTTTCAACTCTTTACCTTTGATTTTTTGAATTGAAGATACGATTTGAGGAACATAATGAGTGGGAGTGACTAAATTAATATTATTGGCCCCTTGTTTTTGCAAATCTAAACATAATTCTTGGAATCGCTCTTCAGATATCTCCTTGCCATAACCTCCGGTACTAATCTTATAATTCTGACAAAAGATACATTTTAAATTGCAATAGGAGAAAAAAATAGTACCACTACCCGTTTCCCCTGAAATAATGGGCTCTTCCCACATGTGCAACCCATAATGAGCAACTTTCATCTTTTCCCCCGCTCCACATACACCGGTAGTATGATAACGGTTAATTTTACAATTTCTAGGACATAAAGTGCATGATTCCAATTCATTCATAAAAACACCTCGATTACTATAATAGCATAAAGATATTGAAATTTGATGGTAAAATGTTATAATAAACATCAACAATAAAGGAAAAATGCATATGGAAAAAAATTTTTATACACAATTGGAAGAAAAAGTACAACAGAATCTAAAAAAAATAAAACAAACAGACCCCTTCTTGTATAAGGAGATGAGAATCATTTATGAGATGCTAAAAGATGCAGAATATCCGACTTCTAAAGGATTAGTCCAAGGACCGTTAGCGAGAGTAACTGAAGAACAAGCTATTGCATTAGTGGCAGAATTCTTAGAAAAATGTAACCCAAGATATAAAGATAATTTATTAAAAGATTATTCAAATGGGAAGATAATCTTTAACTCAGAAGAAAAAAGTATTATGAAATGGGACGTTAAATCCCTAGAATATGATATAAATATTGAAAAAACAGACACTATCACAATGTCCTACGATTTAGTTCATGAATATTTTCATACTTTGAATTTAAACATATATGTTGTAAGAGCGGCACTAACAGAAACAGTTTCTATTATAGCGGAACTTATGTTTTTAGAATTTCTAAAAACAAAAGGTTATAGCGATTATGACTTAAATATTGTAAATCAAAAAAGAAGAAGTTATTATAACAATAACTTACATCTATTAAAATTGGTATTACCATTATACTTAGATAAAAAAGAAAAGAATACAATTGCTGAAGAAACATATAGAAATCTTCCAGAACTGGTTGGCGTATCTCAACAAAATATAAATCTAAATTTAGAACATATATTGAATTCAAAAGAACTAGCCTTAGATGCATATAAATATGTAATTGGTTATCTGCAGGCCAGAATGGTTCTGTACAAAGGACTTGATTGCCATGGCTTAGAAGCATTAAACGAAAATTTAAAAAATGCTAACTTTAAAGAATTTGAAGAAAGGCTAATAGGTGATGATTCAGTAGAAACAATACATACCTATGCAAAGAAAGATGCCTTTTCCTATCAACCAATCCAGTTAGTAAAAAAGTAAAGCATAAATAAAAACCTCATAACATACACTTTGTTAGGAGGCTTTTATGTTAAATGGACTAACGAATAAAGAAGTAATCGAACAAAGAAAAAAATATGGTAGTAATGAAATCACTAGAACAAAACAAAAAGGAATAGGAAAATTATTTTTAGAGTCATTAGGAGATCCAATTATTAAAATATTACTAATTGCCTTAGGAATAAAAACAATGTTTCTGTTTCATGAATTTGATTGGTTTGAAACATTAGGAATTGTGATTGCTATTATGATAGCTTCTTTAATTTCAACTATTTCTGAATATGGCAGTGAAGAAGCATTTAAGAAACTCCAGCAAGAATCTTCTAAATTAAAATGCAAAGTAAAAAGAGATGGTAGTGTAAAAGAAATACCAATGGATGATATCGTAGTAAAAGATTTAGTTTTACTACAAACCGGAGATAAAATTCCTGCAGATGGTATTATAAGAGAAGGTTCAGTACTAGTAGATGAATCAAGTATGAATGGAGAAGCAAAAGAAACAGAAAAAACAATTGGAGACAAACTGTTTAGAGGAACAGTAATATATGCAGAAGAAGCATATATGGAAGTAACAGAAGTAGGCAATCAAACCTTCTATGGGAAAATGAGTCAAGAACTTCAAGAGACAGCAGGAGATAGCCCTTTAAAAATTAGATTAAGAGAATTAGCGAAGTTTATTAGTAAAATAGGATATATAAGTGCGGTATTAGTATCCCTTTCTTATCTATTTACAGAAATAGTCATAGCCAATTCTTTTAATTTGGAACAAATTATGGATACTATAACAAATTTTCCCAAAATGATGAATATATTAATTTATGCATTAACACTAAGTGTAACAATTATAGTAGTAGCGGTTCCAGAAGGGCTACCCATGATGATTACTTTAGTACTTTCTTCAAACATGAAAAGAATGCTAAAGAACCATGTTTTAGTAAGAAAAATGGTAGGAATTGAAACCGCTGGAAGTCTAAACATTTTGTTTACTGACAAAACGGGAACATTAACAAAAGGAAAATTAGAAGTAATTAGTTTTATAGATGGAAATGGAACAGAATATAAAACAGAAAAAGAATTGCTAAAACATAAATTTCTCCACGAACATGTAAAAAATAATTGTTTATATAATAATAGTAGTAATTTTGATGATAATCATGTACCTATCGGAGGAAACATTACAGATAGAGCAGTATTAGAATTTATTAAATCTGATAGTAATAAAAAATATAAAAAAATTAAAATCATTCCCTTCGATAGCAAAAACAAGTTTTCAGGAACGGTAATAGACATAGGTAAAAAAGTTAATTATATTAAAGGTGCCCCCGAAAAGCTTCTACCCTTATGTAAAACTTATATAAAAGAAAATGGTCAAAAGGAAATAATATCTAATAAAGAGAAAATAGCATACGAAATAAAGAAAAAAACAGAACAAGGAACACGAGCAATTTTACTTGCCTATAATGATAATTACATGCCTGAAAGACTAGAAAGACTAACACTAATTGGCCTCATGTATATAAAGGACGAAGTCAGAGAAGAAGCCAAAGAAGGAATTGAACTGGTCCATAAATCCGGTATTCAAACAGTAATGATTACAGGTGATAATAAAGATACAGCGATAAATATAAGCAAAGAAATTGGGTTAATAAGCGATAAGGAAGATATTATTTTAACGAGTGATGAGCTAAAAGAACTTTCAGATGATAAAGTGAAAGAAATTTTACCTAGATTAAAGGTAGTGGCTAGAAGTATGCCACAGGATAAGAGTAGATTGGTACGTTTAGCCGAAGAAAAAAATTTAGTAGTCGGAATGACCGGCGATGGAGTAAATGATGCTCCTGCATTAAAAAAAGCTGATGTTGGCTTTGCGATGGGAAGTGGAACAGAGGTTGCAAAAGAAGCAAGTGACATTGTTATATTAGATAATAATTTTTTATCCATAGCAAATGCTATTTCTTATGGTCGTACAATATTTAAAAGTATTAGAAAGTTCATTATTTTTCAGTTAACAATTAATTTATGTGCAGTAAGTTTATCTATCGTTGGGCCGTTTATAGGAATAGAAACCCCTGTAACAGTCATTCAAATGCTATGGATTAACATGATTATGGATACTTTAGCAGGTATTGCCTTTTCTTACGAACCACCATTGAAATCATATATGCAAGAAACCCCAAAGGCTAAAAATGAAAAAATAATGAATTCTTATATGTATAGTGAAATAATTTTTACAGGGATTTATTCGGCACTACTTTGTCTTTTCTTTTTGAAAAGTCCAACAATAAGAATGTTATATAGAACTGACCCTTCAAATAAATACATCATGACAGCATTTTTTGCATTATTTATATTTATGGGAATATTTAACTGCTTTAATGCTAGAACACCACGATTAAATTTACTAGCAGACTTAAACAAAAATAAAGTATTTATCTTAATTATTTTATTTATTATTCTAGTACAGCTTTATTTAATATACTATGGTGGAAATTTATTTAGAGCATATGGTCTATCATCAAAAGAATTAATAATTACAATTTTGTTAGCTTCAACCGTAATACCAGTGGATTGGTTACGGAAACTAGCAACGAAACGAAACAAAACAATTTAAAAGGAGAATTTATGAATAGAATAGATAAAAAATTTCAAGAATTAGTAGTAGAAATAACAAGAAAGTCTAAAGAGGAAATTTACAATCAAATAAAAGAAACATATACAATGAGTCCAATAGAAGTAAAAACGGCATTAGAAAATTATTTTAAAACTTTTGCTTACTGGGGAAAATTAGAAGAATATAGAGGAGAGTATGAATCTTTATATTTGAGAGCAACTTCCCTAAAAGATCATATAGAAGACTATGTTTGGTTGTATAACAAATTAACAGATTATCGTTCTAAAAAATTACTTTTTGCAATATTAAACAATTGGTATTATTTTGATACAAGAGAAACTAGTATATCTTTAGAAAGGAACTATGATCAATACTGGGATTTAGATATTATAAAACCAACAAGTGAAGAGGTAATAGTAGATGTGGGTGCATATACAGGCGATAGTATACTTACGTATATCAAAAATTATGGTATAGACAATTATAAAAAAATTTATGCTTATGAAATAACTCCAGAAAGTATAGAATTAATAAGAAACAATACAAGATATTACCCAAATATTGAAATTAGAAAAAAAGCGGTAGTAGACTTCCCTAAAAAAGTATACATGCATATAAATGAAGAAGGATCATCGGCAAACCAGATATCTGAAGAAGGAGAAGAAATACTAGAAGGAATAAGTATTGATAATGATATAGAGGAACAAGTTTCTATGATAAAAATGGATATCGAAGGTGGAGAAACCAAAGCCTTACTTGGCTGCAGTAATCATATAAAAATGGAGACACCCAAGCTATTGATTTCAGTTTATCATAACTATGAAGATTTATGGAAAATTCCTAGGATGATAGATGATATGAATAGTAATTATGAATTCTATCTTCGATGTTATGGAACAGAATTGTTTCCAACAGAGATTATTCTTTATGCAATAAAAAAAGAAGCATGATATAAGCCCTTCTTGTGGATTGAATGAAATTTATGATCAAAAATTCACCGCTTCCTTAGTAAAGAGAGACGGAGTCACAGCAGAACTGTTAAGAAAAAATGGAATTCAGATAGTTTCTTCAGATGAATATTTATAACAAGAAAAAGTGGTTATTACTCACAAGTAAAACCACTTTTTTCAGCTTGTTCTTTAACACTATCATAAGTGCCTTCAGCATCAGCAAGACCATCTAAATTATAATCAGCTAAATCTTCATCTTTAGCTTTTGCTACATCAACATCAATTGTTATTGTATAAATATGGTCACTTTCATTGTTATCTTTAGTCAATTCAATTCCTTCTTTATTAGAATCAGGAAATTGTTCAGCTAATGTGTCAGTAAAAAGATCCCAGTTGTTTTTTATTGTATCATTAGTTGCTTCACTCGCTACAATAAGCTTAAGATTAGAAACCTTATCACCGTTGAAAGTAACTTCAACTGTTTGATCCATACTTAACCCAGCTTGCTTTTGATTAGTAGAACAAGTAAGCACTTTTTCACTACCACATCCTGCCAAAAGTAAGCAAGAAGCAAATGCAAAAGTTATACCCAATATTTTTAATTTCTTCACGTCAATACTCCTTTCTACTTTTAATATACTGTAATAGAAGAAAAAAGTAAAGTTTTATATAATTTTTCTGTCTAAAAATAATAATTAATTTTCCAAAGAAATCTTTTCTAAGTCGAAATAAAAACCGTATTCTAAATAAGCTTCATCGCCAACCTTTGCCATTTTTTCTTCTACTTTTAGTCCACCCAATCCTTCGTAAAAAGATATAGCACTCTTATTATCAGAAAAACACCAAACAATCATATTGTGCTTGCCTAGAGAATAGAGTTCTTTAGCCGTAGAAATTAACAAATTAGAGCCGATTCCTCTTCCGGCTTCTTTTTTCTTTACGTATAAACTAACAAGTTCAGAATCGTATTTTTTATCTTTATCTTCTGGCATAAAACAAGAGTACCCTAAAACTTCATCTCCTCGTACCGCAACAAACACCAAATCTTTATATTCATCAAAACTACTTAAATATCTTTGTGTTTGAGAGTCATAGTCGAGAGAGTTTAAATATTTAGAAGCCACTATTTTGTCGTAGGCAGTTCTCCATCCATCGATTTTAATATGAGCCATCTGTTCTTGATCTTTCTCTAAGTTTTTACGGATAATATAATCTTCGCCAGGCTCTAATAAATGAAGCGATTGATTCATTTGAGAAAGTGCAGAGATAATTAAATTATCTTCAATAGCAAAAGTAACCCTACCAACTAATTCATTTGGATACGGCCAACTAATAGATTGACCCACTAAGAAACGAGTACGATAAGTTCGGTAAAAGAAAGTAAGTAAATCTCGCTCAGTATTAATAACCATATTCTTATATTTCATACCACGAACTTTTGTAAAATCTAAAATGGCAAAAAATCCAGATTCGGGTTCCAAATTATCAGGAAACTTTGTATAAGGAAGTCCTTCTAAAGCTTGCTCTAACAACACTGGATCACTAATTTGATTACTAATTTTTTCTTGGATTTTCTTCTTCGCAGAAATATCTTTAATGGAATCAATTCCTTCTACTAAAGCCTTTAATAACTGGTACTTCTTCTGATAAATTATTCTTAATTTAGAAAAATAGTCTTGATAAATAGCATCGCGCTCAGGACGCACATTAAAAGCACCAGCAAGAGCTCGTCCAACAATATCAGGAGCAGAATCCATACCTTGGAAGATACGATTAATTAGTTCTCGAATAATCACTTCGTCGGCAACTACAAAGCCTGCCCTAAGACTTGCCATACCATAACTTTTAGAAAGTCCGAACAAAGAAATTGTATTTCTAAACATCCCTGGAATGGTAGCAATAGGTTTAGCGAGATTATCTGCATCAAAAGTCAAATCTCGATATACCAAGTCATCGATAATAAACACTCCGCGCTTTAAACAAACTTCCCCAATTTCTTTTAATAAACTAGCATTCTTTTCTCCCATAACTTTACCAGTAGGGTTATTAGGATTAGCATTAACAAAAGCTACAACTCTAGGAATATAACCTTTACGACGATTATAAACTTTTTGTAAACTTTCGTTAATTTCATCAATTTTATTTGCCAGCTTTTCCGGATTTACAAGAAAGTGGTCTTCTTTAGATAAAGGCAAAATTTCTACTTCAGCACCAGCACGCTCAGCACGTATAGTAAATAACCCATAATTAGGGCCTGTAACCAAAACAACATCTCCAGGTTTAGAAATAATACTAACTACCATATTAAAAGCAATAGAAGTAGATGGCAAAAAAGTAATATTATGAACACTTAAGCCTTTATCATCAATATCTGGATAATTATAAGGAGTAGTGTTAACAAATCCCTCTTTTTCTACATAATCAAGTAATACTTTTCTAATTTCATCAGACCCTTCAGTGTATGGATATTTATACATATAAGAGTCAAGAGCTTTTTTCATTTCATCGATAGCCATAGGAAAAGGTGGGTATTTAGTAGGATTACCACTACCCAAATCAATATCAGGAATCGTAGTGATATCATCATCCCTAACTTCGAATCCATAATATTCAATAGCATCTGCTATTTCTTGAACAGTTGGATTAAAAGAATCTCCATCGTATCTACCTCCGACTTCTGGAAGCCCAAAACGTCTTTCTCCTAAGTTTGGATTTTGCTGCAACAAGCGATCAATTGCACTAGATTTAATAATCATAAATTACCTCCTAATAATTTTAGCGTTCTAAAATATGTTCCAAAGATACTTCTAAGATAGATTTAATATGGTCATCATCTAAAGAATAATAAATATTTTTTCCATCTCTTCTAATTTTTACCAATTTAGCATTTCGCAAGGACTTTAACTGATGAGAAACAGCTGAAATGGACATATTAAGTAAATAAGCCAAATCACTAACACAAAGTTCTCCATATTCCAACACCATTAATAGTTGAAGTCTTGTGCTATCTCCCATAATCTTAAAAAAGTCAGATAAATCGGTAATAGTATTATAAGAATCTAATTTTTGTTTGATTTCATTTACTAAATTTACATCATGGATTGTTATATCTGCATTATTTTCCAAGAATATCACCTCAAATTTATTATAAGTCAAGAAAAAAAATTAATCAAACAATTAAAAAAACGTTGACATTTGAATGTATATTCAAATATAATAATAGTAACAATTGAATAATTATTCAAATGAAAGAGAGGATATTATGAAAAAAGTTTTTAAATTAGAAAATTTAGATTGTGCAGCTTGTGCTTCAAAAATGGAAGAAGCTATCCAAAAAATTGAAGGTGTAGAAAGTGTCTCTGTCAATTTTATGACTCAAAAGATGAAAGTAGAAGTAACTGATCAAAACTATGATACAATTATGACGGAAATAAAAAAAGTATGTAAAAAAATAGAACCAGATTGTACCATACTAGATAAATAGGTGAGAATATGACAAAAAAAGAGAAAAAAGAACTAGTAAAAATTATTATAACTATAATACTTTTAATATTAATTAGAGTATTACCGGTAATAGACGTAGTAAAGTTAATATTATATATAGTTGCATACTTAATTGTCGGATATCAAGTAGTATTAAAAGCAATAAAAAACATTTTCTCTGGGCAAGTATTTGATGAAAATTTTTTGATGAGTTTAGCAACAATAGGAGCCTTTGCGACAGGGGAATATCTAGAGGCAGTGTTAGTAATGCTACTATATCAAATTGGAGAATTATTTCAGTCTTACGCCGTTGGCAAGTCAAGAAAATCAATTACAGAGTTAATGGATATTAGGCCAGATTACGCCAATATTGAACAGAATGGAAAATTGGTAAAAGTAGATCCGGAAGAAATATCTGTAGGAGATAAAATAATAGTAAAACCCGGAGAAAAAATACCGCTAGATGGAATAGTAGAAGATGGAGAGTCAATGCTAGATACGAGTGCATTAACAGGAGAATCAGTCCCAAGAAAAGTACATAAAGAGGATGTTGTATTAAGTGGGTGTATTAATAAGAATGGTATCTTAACAATCAAAGTAACTAAGGAGTTCGAAGAGTCTACGGCTTCAAAAATTCTAGATTTAGTAGAAAATGCCAGTAATAAAAAAGCACGTGCCGAAAACTTTATTACAAAATTTGCCAAATACTATACTCCAATTGTAGTAATATTAGCACTATGTTTAGCATTCATTCCCCCATTATTTATAAAAGACTTAACAGTTTTAGAGTGCGTAAAAAGAGCAATGACATTTTTAGTGATTTCTTGTCCTTGTGCATTAGTAATATCAGTACCACTAGGATTTTTTGGTGGAATTGGCGGAGCATCACGCCAAGGAATATTAATTAAAGGAAGTAATTATTTAGAGACACTATCGAACACCAAAGTAGTAGTGTTTGATAAGACAGGTACGTTAACAGAAGGAAAATTCCAAGTAGTAGAAGTAGTTTCTAAAAATAAGAATCAAATGCTAGAAATAGCTGCTTTAGCAGAGGCTTATTCATCACATCCTATTGCTTTAGCAATCAGAGAAAAATATAAACGTGAACTTAATAAATCTAGAATAAAAGATATAAAAGAATTAGCGGGCCTAGGAATAAGTGCAAAGATAGATAATAAAAAAGTATATGTAGGAAATGAAAAATTAATGCAAGATCATAAAATAAAATATAAAAAAGCATTAGAGCTGGGAACAATTGTTTATATAGCAGTAGAAAATGAGTTTTTAGGATATATTGTTATTTCTGACAAAGTAAAAGAAAATGCTAAAGAGGTAATTTCAAATTTAAAAGAAAAAAATCATATAAAAAAGTTAGTTATGCTTACAGGAGATAAAAAAGAAATTGCTGAGAGTATAGCCAGTACTTTAGGTCTAGACAAGGCATATTCTGAGTTGCTTCCTAAAGATAAAGTAGATAAATTAGAAATGATTTTAAAAGAGCAAAATGAAAAAGAAAAGGTTGCTTTTGTAGGAGATGGAATTAATGATGCTCCCGTACTAACAAGAGCGGATATTGGTATCGCCATGGGAGCCTTAGGAAGTGATGCTGCAATTGAAGCGGCAGATGTAGTAATCATGGATGACGATATTTCTAAAATAAGTACAGCTATTAAGTTATCACAAAGAACAATTCGTATTGTAAAACAAAATATTTACTTTGCGATAGGTATTAAAATTTTCTTCTTACTTCTTGGAGCTTTAGGAGTAGCTAACATGATGGAAGCAGTATTTGCCGATGTAGGTGTATCAGTGATAGCCATACTAAATTCTATGAGAGCATTAAAAATTGCCAAAGAAAAGAGATGATAATCATCTCTTTTTTAATATGATATTAGATATAAAACGCGGATAGATTCTAAATAAATTAATAAAAACACTTTCCCACCATAAATCGTTAATAACATCTTCTCGGGAAGAGAAAAAATCATGACGTAATAAAAATCTTTGCCTAATACTAAGACATTTTAAAAGCGGTAAATCCTTTTCTTGTAATGTAGTGTATCCTCTAGCGGCCCCAACACAATAAAACATCTTACAAGTAAAGTTACTAGTAGTACAACCAGTAGGACTAGAATATTTACACATTCTACAGCAACCATTTTTATATTTCATTTTTCTACGTTGAACAATGCATCTATCATGTTCAAAACGACAAATGTTTTTATCTTGATAATAAGTATCAACTTGCTTACATAAAGTATCATAAATATAGGTAACACGTTGTTTTCTCTTTTTAATATTTAAAGAAGAGATAATAGTATCAATTGGAATAAGAGAGTTCTTATTAGAAAAGTGAATAAAACGACAGAAAAAGGAGCGATAAATAAAAAGTCTTCGCTCAAGCTTTTTCAAATCTTGAATAGATCGAATAGAAATAGTAATTTCCATAAACTCACCCTAAAATTATTATAAAAAAAGAAATGTAGGTTGTAAATGAAACAAAGTAATAAAAATATAAAGTAAAAAGAAAAAAACACCAATTTGCCAAAAATAAAAAAAGAACTAAAATAAAGTTTATGCACATTGGAAAATATATTTTAGATGATAATCAAACTAATATTGCTAAAGATGATAGTAAATACTTATTAGTAACTGCAGGTGCAGGAAGTGGCAAAACATTAACAATATTAGGCAAAATAAATTACTTAGTAAACCAAAAAGGGTTAAAAGAAGAGGAATTATTATGCATCTCCTTTACCAAAGCATCAGCAGATAGTCTGAAAGAAAAGATAAAAAAAAATTTAAATTTAAACGTACCAACTTATACATTTCATAAATTGTCACTAGAGATAATTAAAAAGTTAAAAGCTTCATATGAGATTGCGGAAGAAGATTTGCTAGAAGATATAATTAATGAGTTTTTTTACATGGATATATATAACTCAAAGTATTTAATGAAGCTAGTATGTAAATATTTTAAAAAGAATCTGGCAAATGTAAAACAAGAATATAAAACTATAATAGAAGATCAAAAAGAAGAATTAGAAAGTCTAAAAAAAGTATGCAGTACATTTATTAAGTTAATGAAATGTAATAATTATGAGTTAAAGGATTTCTTAGTTTTTTTATCTAGAATAAAAAGAACCATATTCTATACTACATACAAAAAAGAAAAAGAACTTTTGACAATAATTTTAAATATTTATTTAAAGTACAATAGATATTTAACAGAAAATAAAGAAATTGACTTTGATGATATGATTATACTCGCAACGAAACTAGTAAAAGAAGAAAAACTAACATGGCCTATAAAATATATTATTATCGATGAGTATCAAGATACATCACAAATTAGATTTTTACTAATAAAAGAAATGATTAATAAAATTAATGCAAGATTAATGGTAGTAGGAGATGACTTTCAATCAATCTATAAATTTACAGGATGTGATGTTTCACTGTTTTTAAACTTTCCAAATTATTTTCCTAATGCTAAAATAAGAAAGTTAGAGAAGACTTATCGTAATAGTAATGAATTAATAAAAATAGCTGGAAGATTTATCATGAAAAATAAAAATCAGATAGAAAAGGAATTATCTTCAGATAAACATCTAAAAAAGCCAATTAAAATTTTAAAGTATATAAATATTAGAAAAATTTTTCTAGAATTAATAAAAGAACTATCGAAAAATAAAGACCAGAAAATATTAATATTAGGAAGAAATAATAAAGATATTTATTTGTTAATTAGTGAAACTATAAAAATAAATAGTCAAAAAAAGATTATAGTAAAAGGATTTGAATATTTAGACATTACATATATGACAGTTCATAAATCAAAAGGGTTAGAGAGTGACAACGTAATTATCATTAATCTTGAAAATAAAACAACCGGATTTCCAAGTAAAATAAAAGATGAAAGAATTACTCGCTTAGTAACAAAAACAAAAGATACATATCCTTATAGTGAAGAAAGAAGATTGTTCTATGTTGCGTTAACTAGAACGAAGAACAAAGTATTTTTATTAGTTCCACAAAAAAGCCCTTCTATTTTTATAGAAGAGCTAGAATATATAATTAATCATTTAGAAAAAGAAACTAAATTTTTTAAATCGCCAGGAGCACTTAATAAGAAATCATAAGTAATAGTATCATCATAATTATCCCAACTAGCATAGGCAAATAAAACACCAGCAGATTTTGCTGCAAGCATATCAACCTTGCTACCACCAACATATACAGTCTCTTTAGGATCTAACTGAAATCTTTCCAAAATAGTAAGGATAGATTCAGGATTGGGCTTGGGCTGCTTTACTAAATCAGAAGTAATAACACTACTAAAAATAGGTAAAATCTTCATAAGATCACTAATTTCTTCCAATTCTTCATAAGTCCTAGAAGTAACAATTCCTAAAAATTTATTTTGTTCAGACAAAAATGTAAGCATTTCAGGAATATCAGGAAACATAACGACAGGTTGTTTTTTCAATAATTCTCCCCAATAATGATTAACTTTCTTTAAAGTATCTTGATCATGAATATCAAGCGATTGAAAAAACTCATCTGTAGTAAGAACTGTTAATTGGTTCATAACTTCATCACTATAACGTTTCCCTGTAGCAAGGTAAAGTGCTTCATTTAAAGTTGAAAGCTCAGGACCGTAACTATCTACTAGTGTTCGGTCTACATCAAAAATAATATTTTTCATAAACACAACCATCCATTAACTCTAATTTAATTTATCACTAACTTCATCGTCTGTATTTGTATCATCGGTAGTAGAATCAGAATCATCGTCAACAATAGGAGATGATGATTCACTTTGATTATTAGAAACAGATACAGTTAAAGTTATACTTTCTGTATTATCAATTACTTTTCCAGCACGAACGCTTTGATCTAGAACAATATTTGTATCTTCATCAGATTCTTCATAGACAACTTGATAAAAAATACCAACTTGATTTAAAGTATCAGCTGCTTCTTCCAAAGTTAGACCACGAACATCTGGAACTTTAACACGAGTATCTAAGACACCAACAGTTAATGTGATAACTGCATTTTCATGAGTTTTACTACCAGCACGCTTACTTTGCTTAATAACACTGCCAACTTCTTCTTCATCAGTAGTAAATTCTGTCTTTTGTTGATAACTTAATTTTGCCTCACTTAAAATAGCCGTTGCCTCTTCATAAGAATACCCAACAATATTTGGCACTTCGATATTATTTTCTTGATAATAATGATAAGCAAATACACCAAGAGCACCAGCCAAAGCAATTACGATAAGTAATAAAATAAATACTAAAAACTTAGAAAAGAAACTAGATTTCTGCTTATCTTTAGGTGCCTTTTCCTTCTGCACTTTAGTTTTATACTTGGTTTTAGTTTTAACCTTTTTCTGTTTTTTTACTTTTTCCTTACTCTGCTTATTTTTATCTTTATTTTTATCTTTTTCCTCTTCAAAAAGTGGATTAGCACACTTTTTACAATAAAGAGCATCTTCTTCATTTTCTGTATGGCAAACAGGACATATTTTCATAGTACCACCTCATCTTGTATTATACATCAATAGAACTTTCTTTGAAATAACAAAAAATATGATAAAATAAAAATATCAGTAAAAAGAGGAAAAATATATGGAAAATGAAAATCTAACATTAAGAGAAAAAGAAACTATGATAGAATTAATAAAAAATGAAAAAGACCGGAAAAATAACAAGCTTTGACGGACGCCATGGATTAATCAATGACAAATCAGAAGAGTTTGATTTTCATATCTCTGATTTTAGTACGCCAGAGCCAGCAGAGTGTGTCCAGTTAGGGGATCTTGTGGAATTTAGAGCAGAATACCGAGAATTGAATGTAAAAAGAGCAAAAAATATAAAAGTATTACAGAAAAAGCCAACATCTAGAACAGTTCTCTTTACAAACAATAAGACAAACAGATAAAATGTTTGTTTTTTATAAAATCAAAAGAAAAGTATAACTAAATTGTAAAAGTGTGATAAAATAGAATAAAATAGGAGGGGTGGCTATGAACGAAACACAGGAAATGATAGAAAATCTAATGGAACGAGCAAAAATAGCCCAAGAAGAATATAGTAAATTAACGCAAGAAGATGTAGATCGTATTGTAAAACAGATGGCAATGGCAGTTCAAGAAAACCATATGATGCTAGCGAGAATGGCAGTAGATGAAACAAAAAGAGGGATTTATGAAGACAAAATAACAAAAAATATCTTTGCCTCAGAATATATATATCACAGTATTAAACATAATAAGACTGTTGGTATTATCAATGATAATGAAGAAGAAGGGTATATGGAGATTGCAGAACCAATCGGTATTATTGCCGGTGTAACTCCTGTAACAAATCCAACTTCAACAACTTGTTTTAAATCATTAATTGCCGCTAAAACTAGAAATGTAATAGTATTTGGTTTTCACCCATCTGCTCAAAACTGTAGTGTAAGAACAGCTCAGATTTTACTAGAAGCAGCAGTCAAAGCAGGAGCTCCAAAGGATTGTATTTTATGGATTGATAAACCTTCTATCGATGCTACAAAAACATTGATGAATCATCCAGACGTTAGTTTAATTCTTGCTACTGGTGGAAAAGGAATGGTAAAGAGTGCATATTCCTGTGGAAAACCAGCACTAGGAGTAGGTCCAGGAAACGTACCTTGCTATATTCATAAAGATGCAAAATTAAAAACAAGTGTAAATGATTTAGTAATGTCGAAATCATTTGATAACGGAATGATTTGCGCAAGCGAGCAAGCAGTAATCGTAGATAAAGAAATAAGTAAAGATTTTGAAATATTAATGAAAGAAGCAGGATGCTACTTTGTTAATGAAGAAGAAAAACAAATGCTACAAAACTATATGTTTACTTTAAAAGACGATGGATATGATTTAAATTCAGAAGTGGTAGGAAAAGACCCTTGTGATATTGCTGATAAAGCAGGATTTTTAATTCCACTAGAAACAAAAGTAATTGTAGTTAGAGAACATGGTGTAGGTAAAGACTATCCGTTCTCAAAGGAAAAGCTAAGTCCAATTTTAACTTATTACATTGTAAATAATGAGGATGAAGGAGTAGAATTAAGTGAAAAACTAGTAGAGTTTGGAGGCTTAGGACACTCTGCGGTAATTCATACAGAAAATGAAGATACAATAAATCATTTCTCTAATGTACTAAAAGTAGGAAGAATTATTGTAAATTCTCCATCTACTCATGGTGCTATTGGAGATATCTATAATACCAACATGCCATCTCTAACCTTAGGATGTGGAACATTTGGAGGAAATAGTACAACAGACAATGTATCGAGCGTTAATTTAATAAATTTAAAAAGAGTGGCTAAACGTCAAGTAAATATGCAGTGGTTTAAAGTCCCTCCAAAAATATATTTTGAAGCAGGATCTATTAGTTACTTATCAAAGATGCCAGAAATTACCAAAGCTTTTATTGTAACAGATCAATCTATGGTAAAACTTGGTTATGTAGATAAAATAATTTATCAATTAGAGAAAAATGCTAATCATATTCACTTTGAAATATTTAGTGATGTAGAACCAGATCCGTCATTTGATACTATCGATCGCGGAGTAGAAGCTATGGGACAATTTACTCCAGATGTAATTATCGCTTTAGGTGGAGGTAGTGCTATTGATGCTGCGAAAGGAATGTGGTTATTCTACGAACACCCTGATGTTGATAAGGAAGGATTAAAATTAAAATTCTTGGATATTAGAAAGAGAACCTATAAATATCCAAAACTCGGATTAAAAGCAAAATTTGTTGCGATTCCTACAACATCTGGAACGGGTAGTGAAGTAACTTCATTCGCAGTAATTACAGACAAGAATAATAATGTTAAGTATCCTTTTGCAGATTATGAACTAACACCAGATGTTGCAATTATCGATCCAGAATTAGTGTTAACTTTACCAAAAGTATTAACAGCAGATACTGGAATGGATGTTTTAACACATGCTATAGAAGCTTATGTTTCAAATATGGCAAGTGATTATACAGACGGACTTGCAGAAAAGGCAGGAGAACTAATCCATAAATATTTACTTCGTGCCTATGAAAATGGGAACGATAAAGAAGCAAGAGAAAAAGTACACAATGCAAGTTGTATTGCAGGTATGGCGTTTACCAATGCCTTTTTAGGAGTGAACCACTCTCTAGCCCACAAATTAGGTGGTGAATTCCATATAGCACACGGAAGATGCAATGCCATACTTCTTCCATATGTAATTAGATATAATGCTTCTAAACCAACAAAATTTGTATCTTTCCCTAAATATGAGTATTATATTGCAGATGAAAAATATGCAAACTTTGCTAAAAAGATAGGGTTAGAAGTAAAAGATACAGAAGATGGAGTAGAAAAATTAATAGATATGGTAAATGAAATGAATGAAAAACTAGGTATTCCAAAATCATTCAAAGAATATGGAATAGATGAAGAAACTTATATGAATAAGTTAGATACTCTAGCAAACCATGCTTTTGAAGATCAATGCACAACGGCTAATCCAAGATTACCATTAGTAACAGAATTAAAGAAAATACTAGTTGATGCCTATTATGGAATAAACTTATAAAAAAATACCTATGAAAGGTATTTTTTATATTTATCTTTTATTTTTTACGTATACCAACATTTTGTCCTTCTGAAGTGGCTAAAACTGATGCAAGAGCTTCCTTTTCAACTTTTTGAATAATAGGTTTATATAACTCTATAACCTTTTTATCGCAAGGGTTAACTCCAGTTAAATGCGACAAATACTGAAACATACTTTCTGATATAACATATTTATCTCCATTAGGTCTTAATTTTAATAAAATCTGTGGATATGTACAAGCTATTTCCCCAGCTCTGTTGACTACGTATTGTTGGTATTGATTAGCAATTCCACCAGAAAAGTATGGATTTTCATTTTTCATTTCTTCAGTCCGCTGACTAAAAATCATTGCTTGTAAAAAATTCAAAGCTACTTCTTTGCTCATTATAAAACCTCATTTCAATTAGTAAAATATAATTTGTTAGAATTTAAATTAAAAATAAAAAATATTGTAAATTTAATAATTTATGTTACAATAATCACAATTTGGGGAGGAATATATGAAAAAATATAATTTAATAAAAGCAGGCATTCTATGTGGCGGAATATTCATGGGATTAACTGGCTGTGGAGCAAAAACCGTAGATTGTGATATTGAAGGACAACATGTACACTTATATGTGGATGAAGAGAATAATTTATGCAGATACGCTGAGAGTGAGAAAGAGTATATTGGTAATTTAATAAGAACCGAAGAATATTTACCAACGACAGAAGAACTATCTACAATAAGCGAAAATGATTTTTATCGTGTTAAAGACAATGAAGAGTATTTAGAACAGATATCTTTAGAATACCAGCCACGAAGAGAAGCATATGTGTATGATTATGTTTATGGTCCGCATTATGGATATCGCTATGGATATAGTGCAAGAGGAAAGTTTGAATATAGTTATGGTCTGACCTATGGATATCACTGGGACTATGAATGGCAAGATATACCACTAGATGAATATACATCAGATCAAGTAAGAGATATAACTTATCAGTATCAGTTATACAAAATAAATGAGGATGGTACTACATCAAAGAAATTATTTTCATCCTTAGAAGATGTCCCAAAAGAATATGAATATTTTACACTTGATACTTTAGTACAAGAAAACATTAGTGATTCCTACCATTTAGAGAGTAAGAAAATGAAAATACGAAAATAGTGAGAAACTGATAGGAGCTTTTAATATTTACCAACACTGAAAAAGTTGCTATAATATAAGGGCGAGGGGGACCATATGTCTGAAAAAAATATAATAAAACTATTTAAAGAAAGTTTAAAAAACAAACATACTTATATTCCTAATCTTCTAACTGCATCTAGATTAGTAGGAGCTTTTGTAGTTCCGGGATTGTTTTTAACTGGAAATATCCCAGGTGCTATTATTGCTACTGCAGCTTTTGGAGCAACGGATTTTTTTGATGGAAAAATTGCTAGGGCAACAAATGGCTATAGTGAGTTCGGTAGAATACTAGACCCAATCGTGGATAAAGCATTCGCAATCGTACCAGCGTTAGCTATCTTACCAAGCATGCCAATGCTTGCAGTGAATATTGGAGCAGAAGCAGCAATCGCTTATATTAACTCAAAGTCATATGTGAATGATGGAAAACCAAAGAGTTCGTTCCTGGGAAAATTTAAAACATTTTGTTTATTCCCTACTATAGGTTTAGGTTATTTAAGTGCTGCAGTAAATATGCCAGCGATAAGTCTTTTAGCTAATGCTGCATGTTTAGGGACATTAGGAGTTCAGGCTCTTGCAGCAAAGGACTACTACAAAAAAGCAAAAGAGGCAAAAGAAGAAAATAAATCTGTAACAGTTGAACAAGAAGAAGTAAAAGAAGAGAATCAAGAAAAAGTACTAGAAGACGGAATAAGTTATGAAAAAGAAAAAGAGAAAAGTGGAATTCCTAGTCAGACTTCAACATTAGAAGAACAACAAGCTATAAATCCAATGTTAGAAGCAATAGACTTAGATCAACTTCCTCTTGAACAAATTCCTGGTTTAATAGAAGCACCAATAGAAACATCACAAGATAAACCTAAAATGTTAATAAGAGAAAGCAACAATAAAAGTGGTAATTAAATTCCACTTTTTATTTACGAAAATTATTTACTATTTAGAAAAATGAAAAAGAGTCACTTGCTGTGACTCTTTAATTTCTAAATGGCAGGGGATGAGAGAATCGAACTCCCAACAGTGGTTTTGGAGACGAAGTCCTAATTACTACAGTCCCGTTTCTAATAAGCTTTCCATGGTAGTTCATGATCTGTTATATAAATTACTCATCTTTATTATACGAAGAAAATTATCTTTACACCAGTAAAATTAAAACTTTTTTTGATGAATTTGGAGTACGAAAAAGTCATCAAAAAATTTCGGGCTTCGCTTAAGGTAAATAAGATTTTTTAGATTTTCCTTTTTCTAAAAGTATATAAATAGAAAGAAAAATCAAAACAAAAGAATCGCCAGGGGTGTGGGGAAAGCGATTCTTTTATAAGAGATAAGCTCCACTTATATAAAAAACAGATGGGATTTTTTATGCCTATAAGAACAAGCATTTGACTAGTTTTTATTAGTAGATGAATTTTTTATGTAGTTATATTGTTCAAGCCCTATATATCCATGTTCTAATTCAGTTAATACCCCATTTCCGATATATTCTATAGAGAAATAATTATGTATTAAAGAATCCACAGCATTTACAAAATCAATAAACTTCCAATTCTCATCAAGAGGACGTTGGGGAGGAGCATAACATAAGCTTCCATTCTTATAAACATGATAAAAAGTTTCTTTGGGTATGAGATTAGAAACTTCATAAAACACAGGATATGTTTGAACGAAAAAGGCTTTGTACATATTTAAATGAACCAATGCTTTTAATTTGATAGATCCATCAAATGAAATATTATATGAAGCAGAATAATCTTTATCAACATTTACTATTGCTATATCATTTATCTCTTCATAATTAGATATTGAAAAACCTTTAGATTTAAAAGAAGAAATTATTTCTTCTCTATTTAAAACACCACGGTGTTTGGTTTTTATCATATTTCGCATTATTCTCTACCTTGATATTTGGTTGTTTGGGAAATCTTTCGCCAAATATTTGTTCCCAATTTTTTCTCTCGCCATTAATTGCATCATTTGCTAATTCTGCAGTTTCTGAGATTTGAAGCATAAAATCATCAAAAGTATCAATATCTTTTTCATCATAACCAATTTTGGTATTATCACAACAGTCAACAATTTCATTTATTGATGATAAATCATTGATGTTACTAATAGTTTTAACAAATGCTTGGTGCAAACGCATACCAACAGTTGGAGTAGGAGCACAGCAATGAATTAATTGCTCAAGCGTATATGATTTTAATTTTATTTCATATATTTCCTTATTCAAGTATTTAAATAATTTTACTAGACTATAATAACTAAATCCTTCATACTTTTTATTTTGATTTTTCATATATTCTATATGTTTTAATGCATTAGATTCAATCCAGGCATGTTTTTTGCTAGAAGCAATTTTTAGTATGTCTTCTTTTTCGTCATAAATCGCAATTACTACATCAACACTGATATTAGAATATATAAGCCCAATAGAATTAGATTGTTGTCTTATTTCAGAAACTACTTTTCTTTTCTTTTCTTTAAAATAATCCAAAAAATCAGAATTAATAGTATCAACATTTTTACCTGTGTCTTTAATAATTACAATCATATCTACATCTGGCATTTTATTTTCGTCATATTCATTTAAGACAGAGTGTTTAGCATAAGAACCACTCAAACGGATTTTTTCTATAGTATAGCCTTCAGGAGGGTCACTTTCAATCATATTCTTCAAGGAAGTATGCTTAGAAATTATATCTTCCTTCAAGGTTTCATTTAGTGAAATTTTATCAATAAAATGTTCAAAATCATCTGTAATTTTATTCATTATTTAGCCCCCTTTATATATTCTTCATAATTAATTATGATGGAATTATTTATCAATTTCATCTTTTCCAGTAAGTTTAAAGCAAAGAATGCTAGTCTATGTTCTTTAATTGATATTACAGAATAATCATTCTGGTGTTGTTTCATTTCTTCAAGGTTAGTACAAACAACGCTTTCGATTGCATTTCTGTTTTTTATGTATAATGGTTTATTTTTCTCTACAACATATAGTATGTCAAGTCCTTGCATTACATCCGAGAAATCATGTGTAACACTGTAGTCAGTCTGATATGATACTACGATTTTATAAGGACATATAAACCTTTTCTCTGTAATTAATTCTCCTTTAGCGGAAATAATTTTTCCTCCGGTCTTAGATTTTAAGTTATCTATAGAGTTCAAGTTATCTATACTATCTTTCAATGTAGTAGATGATAGCGTTGTTTTAACCTGAATAACAGCAATAACTGCTTCGATTGGAACAACCGTATATGTTTCATCAAAAAAAGGGGGAACATAATTTCTATCATAGATAATTACATCCATTTCTTTGGAAATGTTATTATCACTATCTATTATAAACCCGTTTGTTATACTATACTTGGATGGGATTATTTTTTTTAACACCTTAGTAACAAGGTATTCCCTATATTTACCATCCTCTAAATTGTGTTGAATTCTAATAGACATATCACTATATAGGGATTTTTCCAAATTATCAAAAATATTTCTTAGAATTTTTCTATCCATATAATTACCTCTTTCTATAATTTTTTGAGGTAGTAGCAACTCCACGTATGTATATAAAATCCTTATAATATCAAATAAAAACGCATATTAATCTCCTTTCTAGAGTTGACTAATATACGTAAATCTGCTAATATAACGCTTGACACATCAAAAAGGTGTGCTAAAATTATAATAGAGACTATGATAAGACGGTCGCTTTCATTGTGTTGTAGTCAACTCATATCTCAATTTTTAAAATCTGTCTTGTGGTAGTTGCAGCTACCATTGTAAGAATCATGTCTTTTAGGCATGATTTTTTTATGCCTTTTTACCTGCTTCTTACAATCTCCATATTAACACACTCATTTTAGTTTCGCAACTATTATTTAGCAGTATTTGTGGTATAGTGCCAATTACATTGGCATAGTGGAATATTTTTCTGTTAAAAAAAGATATTATATAATACTTATAGGGAGAGGAAAATAAATATTAAGGAGGAAAAATGGCAAATAATAAGAAATTGTATGGAACAAAAAGTGATATCAAAGCAACGGCAAATGTGATTGCAATTATAATGATGATTACTATAATTCCTATACTTGTCTTTATGAAAATAATTAAATTATTAATTGAGATAATTAAACATACAAGTAAATAGTAATTATCCTATTTAAATTGTAATCAGAAAGTTTACATTTCAACAGTTATCATATATAATAAAAATAAGGAGGAACAGTCAATAAATTAGTTGGATTGATTGCATAGATGTAGGTATATGGGAAAATTAATAGTAGTTTCAAGTAATAAAAACAATTATAAGATGGATTTTTTTATAAATAATCAGTTAATATCGAAATTAGCTCCATCAGAAGAAAAGTATTTTGAAATAGAGCCAGGTATATATCAATCGTATTGCTATTCTTACCACACTCAAAATAAATCGAAACAAGAAAGTCTTGATTTAAGTAGAAATATAAAAATAGAAATTGTACAAGGGTTTGTGGCACCTAAAATAAATATCGAATATATATCGGTGGAAGAACTGGAAAAATATAGTAAAAATGAGTTTATAAAATTGAATAATATAGAAATAAATAATCCCATAAATAATATTTCACCTAATAGTAATAATAAATCTGTCAATAATAAAGAATTAATAGGAATAGTCATTTTTATGATAATTATTTTAGTAGTTTCACCAATGATATTTTCTATAATAGAAAAAAATAAAAAAACATCTGCAGAAGATAATAATGGCTCCAATCAAATAATTCAAAAAAATATAGGTGAAGACATGGATTGTGGAGATTATATTGCCAGAGTAGAGCAGGTAATGATGAAAACTGGAAAAATAGATTCAATTCAATCTGTACCAGATGGACATGAATGGATAGGATTAATAGTTACGGTTAAAAATACAAGCGAAGAAGAACAAACGATTTATAATGATGATTTTGAAATAATTAATTCAAATGGTGAAAGATTGAAGCATTCTGTCATTGTGTACAATGTTTTTGACAATTACGAAAAATTAAGTAGTCCAACTTTGATTTCAGGAGGTTCAAAAACGGGATATATTTCTTTTGATAATGATAATCAAGATAATTCTAATATTACAATAGAATTAAAATGCAATAGTGTTAGTTGGTTTGCTGAAGATCAAATTTATCAAATTAAATATCAGGAATAGTATAATTAGAATATAGTGGCAACCAAATTAGGTTGCTTTTATAATGAAAAAGTATTAAATATCACTACTAACTACCGCTTTCCCCACACGATAAAAATTACCTTTTGATTTTTCTTTCTATTCATCTATACTTTTAAAAAGAAGAATCTACAAAAGTCCCAACCGATGACGGGCGAAGCCCGAAATTTTTTGATGACTTTTTCGTACTCCAAATTCATCAAAAAAAGTTTTAATTTTACTGGTGTAAAGATAATTTTCTTCGTATAATAAAGATGAGTAATTTATATAACAGATCATGAACTACCATGGAAAGCTTATTAGAAACGGGACTGTAGTAATTAGGACTTCGTCTCCAAATTACTTGGTTACCATGGAATTACAAATAGCTAGTTCTATATTTTATAAGCGATTAATCTCATACAGGGGATTAGTTAAATGGTATAATAATGGTCTCCAAAACTTATGTAGGGTGTTCAATATAGACAAGCGGTGTCATAGACGAAAAAAGACTCAAATCTTTTTTAGATTTGGGTCTTTTACTTTCGTTATAATCAACTTATCTTTATACTGCTTTATTTCGACAGTATCATGAAAATGAAAACCAAGTTTTTGTAACCATTTTCCTTTAAGTAGAAGGTAAGGGGTATTATGAAAGTCTTCATATACGAGTATCTTTCTATTTTTCATGATACTCACCAGCTTGTCTATCATTTTCTATATTAGAGATAATAGAATGTTTAGCGTGTTTAGTTTTAAGATCTTTTGGAGACATATCTACATAAATCTTGGTAGTTTCAATATTAGTATGTCCCAAAAGATCACGGAGTGAAAAAGGGTCACCTCCGTTAATAACAAAGTGAGTCGCAAAAGTATGACGGAACTTATGTGGATTCATACGAAATCCAGGGCCGAATATTTTCTTTGCCTTACGACTAAGTAATCCATAAACCATTTCGGTATTTAAAGGCGAATCCAAAATAGGTTCGTTATACTGACGATGAAACTTTACAAATAGTGGTCCTTTTTCTGATCCTTTTAAAACTTCACGTCTATAAACATTGTATATTCTCTCTGTTTCTTTCGAATAGTACACGGTGCGAAAAGTATTTGTCTTAGTAGCGTATATGTAGATACTTCTTTCTTTTGTATTAATATCTTCCAGTTTGATACGCACAAGTTCGCTATTTCTAATACCAGTATCTAAAAGTACCATAACAATTAATAAGTTACGAAGTTCGGACTTGTGGCGTAAATCAAACGAAGTAAGGAGTTTTCGCACCTGTTCTACCGTAAAGTAATCGATTTTTTCTTTTCTAATTTTTTTAGGTTTAACATTGCGAGCAGGATTGGCAATCAAATAACCATCTCTTTCTAGATAGTTAAAAAAAGCTCTTAGTGCTCTTGCATGACAATTAAAAGTGTTAATCTTATTCTTGGAATACTTACTTTCAATATAATACTCTAGTTCAGAAGAAGTAAGAGTCTCTAAAGCTTGAACTTTCTTAATTTGCACTAAGAACTTTCGAAATGCATTAAGTTTATCCTTATAAAAATGTTTGGTCTCACTTGCCAATCCTCGCACTTCCATATTCCTAAAAAAGTAGGTCACAGCATCATCATAAGTGAGATTACTTTGCGGTGGTTGTTTTGTTTCTCCTTGTTTAAATGTTCTAAAAAAATTTGCAAGTTCATTGATGGTTTGTTCAGTCATATAAATCCTCCTATAATTAAAATATTTTGTAATTTATATAACAAAACAACTGAGAAAGAAACTAATATAGAAAATCTTTTAAACTAGACAAAAGGACTACCCAGGGTAACAATAGGTCTAGTTTAAAAGCCATCACCTGCATATCAACAAAAAAAGCAGCACCACTGCTGCTTATAATTCTAAATGGCAGGGGATGAGAGAATCGAACTCCCAACAGTGGTTTTGGAGACCATTATTATACCATTTAACTAATCCCCTATAAATTTTAAATACATTCATTACTAGATGAACACTTTAAATTATAAGTGAAAATAAATTCTTTGTCAATTATCTTTAAAAATATTAGCCCAAGAAAAATAAAAAAGCATTATTATAAACTTAAATAATGCTACTTTATTATACACATATTAGACAAAAATGAAACAATATTCGACATAAATAGGGACGTCAATTTACAAAAAATGTTGTCAAGATACGTTATTGTGATGATAAGATAGAAGATGATAAATAATAGTTGAAAATAAAGCTCCTGCTAAGGAAGAGAAAAGATAAAAGTTTAATTGACACAATGTATCAAAGTTGACAAATAAATTAGAAATAAATCCACGAGCAGGGTTTACACTGCCACCTGTAAACGAAATAGAAATAAATAGCAATAAAAATAGAAGTATTCCTAATAATAATCCCCACATTTTTTTAGACTGAATTTTCTTTTTGATAACAAAATAGCTAAATGTAAAAACAAAAGAAGCTATGAATTCTACTAAAATAATTGTATTAAATGAAGAGGAAAACAAAAGATGATTGCCAACACCAATAACTAAACTATCTAAAAGATTAGGTAAGAATAAAAGAATAACTAATCCAGCTTCTACAGCGCCAAGTATTTGTATAAATATAGTAGAAATCATTTTATAAAATGAAATGTCATTCTTTAGCCACGAAGTAAAAGTAAAAAGAGGATTGATGTCGACATCATAAAATAAATTACACAAACTATAAATAATACCGAAAGAAGTAGCAAATCCTAAAGCAATAATGAAAACTTTTAAAGGAAAAATAGAGATAGAGAGATAATGAATTACAAATAGCTCAATAATACATCCAAATAATAAATATAAGAAACTACCTAAAAATTCTAATATTAATCTTTTCACGATACCACTTCCTCTCAAGATTGATATATTATACCATAATTAGTAAAAAGTACAATAAAAAAATCCCCTAAGGGATTATTTTGAATAATGATTTTCTTTACTAACTTCGAATACTAATTGTGAATTAAAAGAAGGAGCATAATTAATTTGATCACTAAAGAAATAATGATTATCATTGACTGGTTTAGGAACCTCTGGATTCTCAACAACAGTAACATTTTTACTATCATACTCTAAATAATGTTGATATCTAGCTAGAGAAAGTAGAGTATCTTCAGCCACTTTTTCAACTTCAAATCCTTCTGGCATTGTTCCAAAAGAAACTGTAATATACGCACTGTCTGGTAAAACAGCATTTTCTGTATCAGAAGGAACAGCATTATAAATCTCTTCTTCATTATAAGGGACATATTGCATAACACCAGCTAAAGAATCAGTATCCCAACCTCTCTGATGAAATGTCATCTGCATAGATTTTAGCAATGCCTCAGAATGATTAGCAGTACCTGCCTGGCAAGGTCCAATAAAAGCAACACCTTCTCCAGCAATCATTTGCTGATCTAAAGTAATAACAGTAGCATTTTCATATATCAAATTATCGTTTTGCTTAGAGGTTGTAAATTGCAGTCCTTTATCTTTTAATGATTCACAAACCTCGCTGAAAAATGCATTACCACAATCATTATCATTAAAAATAAGGTTTAAATCATTAATGTCATCAATAGATACTTCAACTGTGTGATCAGGTAGTAAAGTATCTGCATTCTGTTTTGCTTCTTGTTCTAAAGATGGACTTGGAACACCACTAAGTGCACCAGCAAGAATAAATCCAGTGGTCCCACCAGCAACCGCTACATTTCTTATAGTTTTATTCAAGTTGGAATTTCCTTTCGGAAAAGTTTCAGGATTTCCCTGTGCCATAGTATCACCTCAATTAAATTATATAAGAGTAAAAATGCAAAGTCAAAGAGCTTGACATAAGTTGTCGCAAAAAAATATTTTGAAAATGTAAATAACGTAAACAACAGAAAAAGTATGATAAAATAAGTCCATAGAGGAGTGTTGTGAATGGAGAGAAAAAAGAAAAAAATAACGAGAAAGAATATAATTATTGGCATAATATTTTTAATTATTATTTTAGGAATGTTAGGATATATTTACATAACATATATAAATAAAGAAACCCCCAGTAAAAAACAGAAAAAAGAACCAGAAGTAGAAGAGAAAAAATTAACAATAGTAGACGAAGACAGCAATCAAAGACCTATCGCAGTAATGATTGATAATAATATAGGAAATGGTCGACATGCGGGACTTCAAGAATCATATATTAATTATGAAATTATTGTAGAGGGAGGACTTACCAGAATTATGGCTGTATTTAAAGATAAAGACGTATCTTTGATAGGACCAGTCCGTAGTTCAAGACACTATTTTTTAGATTATGCTCTTGAAAGTGATGCAATTTATGCGCATTATGGTTGGAGTACCTATGCCCAAAATGACATAAAATCACTAGGGGTTAATAATATTAACGGTTTATATGATGAAGCACCTTTTTGGAGAGATAAGTCTATAGCAGCACCTCACAATGTATTTACTTCTACAGAAAAATTATATGCATATGCCGAACAAAAAAATTACAACACAACAACAACTGATTGGAAACTATTAAACTATACAACTGATGAAGTTAATTTAAGTGACCCCATTTCAACTACAACACAAGTAAATCCAGAAACAGGAGAAAAAGAAAAAGTGCCTGTCACAAGAGATGGATTATTAACAGCCAATTCAGTAGTAATACCATACTCTTATTATCAAACAAGAAGTTATACGTATGATGCCGAAAGAAAAGTATATTTAAGATTTATGAACGATACACCTCATATAGATAAATCATCTGGTCAGCAACTATATTACAAGAATATCATTATAGAGCAGGTAAGAAACTCACAACTAGATAGTGAAGGAAGACAAGACTTAGATACTACAGGAAGTGGTAATGGATATTACATTACTAATGGATATGCTGTTCCAATTTACTGGACAAAATCATCAAGAAGTGCTAAAACTATATATACATACAGTGATGGCAGTGAAGTAGAAATTAATGATGGCAACACATTTGTTCAAATTATGCCAACAACATTTACACCTACCATCAGCTAAGAAAGGATTGTTTATGAAAGTAGGATTATTTGGCTGTGGAGCTTATGGAATGGCTTTAAGCAGTATTATGATAGAAAACAATTGTGATATTACAATGTGGACAAAATTCGAAGAGGAAAAAAAGAATTTAGAAGAGACTAGAAAAAACGAAAAGTTAATTCCTAATTTTTCTATTTCAGAAAAGATAAAATTAACAACCAGTGTAGAAGAATGCATTAAAGATAAAGATTTATTAGTGATTGCCATACCAGCAGCATTTATTGATTCTCTAGCTTTAGAAATGAAACCATATATTAAAGACAATCATATTGTAATTGCAACTAAAGGAATCGAACAAGAAACAGGTTTGTTTATTCACCAAATATTAGAAAAACACTTAGATACTAAAAACTTAGCAGTAATTAGTGGTCCCTCTTTTGCAGTAGACTTAGTAACAAAAATGCCTGCCGGATTAACATTAGCAACACAAAATGAGGAAACAGAACGCTTAACAAAAGAAGCACTTGCTAACCGTTATATCAAGTTACGCGCTACCAAAGATATAATAGGAACCGAAATCTGTGGCTCAATCAAGAATGTAATCGCTCTATCTGCTGGAATGTTAGCAGGACTTGGAGCTAACGATTCAACAACAGCCATGCTTTTAACAGAGGCAAGTCATGACATGAGAGAAATAATTAATGCTTTTGATGGAGATAAACAGACCGTACTATCATTCGCAGGATTTGGAGATTTACTATTAACATGTACTTCAGTAAAAAGTAGAAACTTTAGTTTTGGAAAATTGCTAGGAGAAAAGCGTTCAAAAGAAGAAATTGATGAATATTTATCACATACGACAGTAGAAGGCTTCTATACATTGGAATCCATTTATAAATTATTAAAAGATAAGCAGGTATCAATTCCAATCATCGATTTAATTTACGATATTGCAGTAGAAGGAAAAGAGCCAGAATCATTATTAACATTTCTTGTGGAAAAAGAATAATAGAAAAAGAGGTGGAAAATCTTTTCCACTTTTTTTGTGGAAAAATTATGATATAATAATAAATACTGGAAGGAGAGAAGTTATGTCTGCGTATAAAATCCCAATTACTACTGCTTTTATCTTCTTTCCTTTAATTGCTTTTGTTTTTACATTACCATTCTTAATATATCAATATAGAAAGTACGGTTCAATTCCCTTTTTAAGAAGTACCATTTTCTATAGTTTTATTCTATATTTATTATGTACTTACTTTTTAGTAATTCTTCCTCTCCCATCGATAGAAGAAGTAAAGATGTTAACAACTCCAACTACTCAATTAATTCCATTCGACTTTATTAGAGACTTATTAAATATATCATTTAATTGGAAAGAGCTACCTTCTTATATCAATCTAATTCAAAGTCCTCCCTTTTATATAGCTGCTTTCAATGTTTTACTAACGCTTCCCTTCGGATTTTATTTAAGGTACTATTTTGAATGTAAATGGTATAAGGCGTTGATATTTGGATTTTTATTAAGTCTATTTTTTGAATTAACACAACTAACCGGACTATATGGAATTTATCCAAGACCATATCGTTTATTTGATGTAGACGATCTAATACTAAATACTGTGGGGACAATGATAGGATACTTAATTACTCCATTAATCGCAATAATACTACCAACTAGAAAAGAATTAGATGAAAAAAGTTTTGAGAAAGGAAAAAAAGTAACTTTTTTTCGAAGAGCTCTATCTTATCTTATAGACTTTTTCTTTCTAGTGGTTATGTTTATAGTAATGAGTATTCTATTGCATATCACATCATTGACAAGGTATATTCCTATAATTACTCTTTTACTATATTATTTAGTAATACCAATAATCACAAATGGAAAAACATTAGGAAAAATGATATTAAGATTACAAGTAGTAGCAGAAGAAAATAGTAAATTTCAGCGAGTAAAAATAGGAGTTAGATATTTATTAAGTTACATATTATTTTATTACCAATTTATATTAATCAATTTATTAGAGCGAATAAAAACAAATAATGATATATTAGAAATAATAAGTGCTAGTATTATCATAATATTAAAGGTATACTTTTGGTTGAATATATTAAGTATCCTATACAATCTAGCCAAAAAGCAAAAAAAGTTTTTATATGAAAGATTAACAAAAACAAAAATTATTTCAACGATAGAATATGAAAGAGAAGAAACAACAATATCCGAAGAGGAGAATAAAAAAGAGGAAAGGGAGAAGAAAAATGTTAGAGTTAAAAAAGATAAAAAAAAGTTATAAAACCGGAAATTTTGTTCAACAAGCTTTAAATGATGTAAGTCTACAATTTAGGAAAAATGAATTTGTAAGTATTCTAGGACCAAGTGGCAGTGGAAAAACGACGTTATTAAATATTATTGGTGGTCTAGACCATTATGATACGGGAGATTTAATCATCAATAATAGATCTACCAAGAATTACAAAGAAAATGATTGGAATGCTTATCGCAATAATTGTATTGGCTTTATTTTCCAAAACTACAATTTAATTAGTCATATTTCAATATTAGAAAATGTAGAGATGGGAATGACTTTAAGTGGAGTTTCATCAAAAGAAAAGAGAAAACGTGCTAAAGATGTATTAAAACGAGTAGGATTAAGTGAACATGCACATAAAAAACCTAATCAATTATCAGGTGGTCAAATGCAACGTGTAGCAATTGCCAGAGCTTTAGCAAATAATCCAGATATTATATTAGCTGATGAACCAACGGGAGCTCTAGATACTAAAACTAGTGAGCAAATTATGGAATTAATTAAAGAAATTTCCAAAGATAAATTGGTTATTATGGTAACTCATAATAGAGAATTAGCAGAAAAACATTCCACAAGAATTGTGGAATTAAAAGATGGAAAATTGTTAACAGATTCAAATCCAGTAGAAAAAGAAGAGAAAAACCAAAAAGAGTTTGTGATTAAGAAAACAGCAATGAGTTTTTGGACCGCTCTAAAATTGTCGTTTAATAATATTAAAACGAAAAAGGGAAGAACAGCATTAACTGCTTTTGCTTCTTCTATAGGAATTATAGGCATTGCATTAATCTTATCTTTATCTAATGGATTTCAAACAAAAATTGATGAATATGAAGAAGACACTTTATCCCAAATGCCAATAACAATTAGTACTCAGGCTATGAACATGAATGAAGAAACAATGCAAGAAATCATGGAAAGTCATGGGAAGCATAAAGAGTACTCAAACAAAAAAGTTGTTTACCCAAGAGAAAATGAATTAGAGACAATGTTACATATAAATAAAATAGATGAAGAATATGTGAATTACATAGAATCTATTGATAAAAACAAATTAAATGCTATCGGTTATGAATATGGAACAACACTAAATGTAGTAACTCAAAAAAGTGATGGTACTTATGCCTTAGTACCCACAGCTACTAACTACTCTATGTCAACAACATCTATGACAGGAGTTATGGGATGGAGCATATATCCAGAAAGTATGAGCAAACAAAGTTCATTAGAGAAAGATTATGACGTATTAGCAGGAAAAATCAACGATGATGAACCTGGAGTTGTAATTGCTGTAAATTCAAGAAACGAACTAGATAAAGCAACTTTAGAACAATTAGGATTTGATGTTAGTAAAAAGCTATCATTCGATGATATCCTAAACAAAGAATTTAAAGTAATACCAAATGATATATATTATAAAGAAATAAATAAATATTTTGTACCAGACCAAAATTATCAAAAAATGTATGAAAATGGTGATTCCATTACAATTCAAATACAAGCAATTATTCGTGAAAAAGAAGGAAAAAAAGAATTAACGCAATCAGGGATTTATTATAACTCTGCATTAGTCGATAAAGTAATTGAAGAAAATAAAGACAGTGAAATAGTAAATCGTCAAAAAGAAGTTGATTACAATGTACTAACTGGACAAGCTTTTGACAAAACAACATCAACTGTGACAAAAGATAATATTTTAGGTGTACTAGGTGCAGAAGTAACTCCATCAATTATCTATCTTTATCCAAAGGATTTTGATACTAAGGATTATATAACCAATTATTTAGATGACTATAATAAAGATAAAAAAGATATAGACCAAGTATTATATACAGATTATGCCGCTATGATTAGTAGCTTATCGGGAAGTATTATGGATGCAGTTACGTATGTACTAATTGCCTTCTCATCTATTTCGCTAGTAGTATCATGTATTATGATTGCTATTATTACTTATATCTCAGTGTTAGAAAGAACAAAGGAAATTGGAATACTACGTGCACTAGGTGCTAGAAAGAAAGACATTAAACGAGTATTTAATGCAGAAACCTTTTTAGTCGGAATATTTTCTGGCTTATTAGGAATTGTTATTGCAGAAATATTAACATTCCCAACGAACCGAATTATAGAAAAGTTATCAGAATTACCAAATGTTGCACAATTAAATCCAATTCATGCTATAATATTAGTAATAGTAAGTGTAACTCTAACGGTAATCGGTGGTTTAATCCCAGCAAGTATTGCATCTAAAAAAGATCCGGTGGAAGCACTTAGAACAGAATAAGGAGAAAAATATGGAACGATTTATGAAGAAATTTTTGAGATCATCAATTATAACGTCCGCAATATTAATAATTTTAGGCTTGTTATTAATCTACAAGTCAGAGAATACTATTATGACTATTTCTTATATTATTGGTGGAGTTTTAATAGCGATTGGAGTATTAGCATTAATTAGATATGTAAGAAATGGAGAAAGTCCAGCTTTACGTAATGAGTTAGATATTGTTTATGGGATAGTTACAGTAATTTTTGGAATAGTTATTATCAAAAATTACCACGCAATTGCTAGTATCATCCCAGCCGTAATTGGCATTGCTATTATTATAAGCAGTGCAGGAAAATTAAATTATGCGTTTCAATTAAAGTCGGATGAAAACAGACTTTGGAAAACTACAATGGTAATATCAATAATTAGCACACTTTGCGGTGTAATCCTGCTATTTAATCCGTTTAAAGCAGCCATAGGAATCATGAAAATAATAGGAATCTTTATTATTATATATGCCGTGTTAGATATTATATCTACTCTTGCTATTAAAAGTAGTGTAACGAAAATAAGAAAGGCTATGGAAGAAACAATTACAGATGCAGAAATCATTAGCGAAGATGATAATAAAAAAAATAGCACAAAAAATAAAACGTCAAAAAGAAAATCAAAAAAAAGAAATCAAGACAAATAAGGGGAGGTTTATAGATGAACAAGTTATTACTTATCGCCACTTTTTCGGAAACAATTGAAAAGTGGAATGAAAAGTTAGATTCTATAGCCTCAGAATATATGGATAGTCCTTTTTTTGGAGCCTTAGTCGTAATCGTAGTATTTATCTTTGGATTTTGGGCAATTTCTTATTTAACAAAAAAGTAAAAAGAATGTATAAAATCATACATTCTTTTTTTCTCGGTTGAAAAAGCTTAGAAAAAAAGTTATAATACAAAAGAAGCGAGGTAAAAATGGAGGAAGAAAAATTAGAAATAGGAAAAAAGTATCAGATTCATAGTTACAAACATGATAGTAAAATACATCGTTCTTGGGATGAAGCAATTCTATTAGATATAAAAGATGATTATCTAATCTTTGGAAATGATAAAACAAAGGTAACGGAATCTGATGGAAGAACATGGCATACAAAAGAGCCAGCGGTTTTATATTTCTTTAGAAACCAATGGTTTAATATTATTGGCCAATGTAAAAAAAATGGAATCTATTATTATTGCAATATTGCCTCTCCTTATATAATAGAAGAAGGAACCATTAAATATATTGATTACGACTTAGACTTGCGAGTATTTCCGGATGGTAGTTTTAAAGTACTAGATAGAGGGGAATATAAATATCACAAATCTATTATGCATTACTCAGATGATTTGGATATGATACTAAAATCAGAGCTTACCTCATTAATAGAATTGGTTAGAAATAAAGCAACAATGTTTAATGCAGAAACGATAGTGGAATATAATCATATATATAATGAAATAAAACGACAAAAAAAAGAGGCGAAGTAAAGAACAAAGGTTCTTTTTTTATTGTAAAAATAGCAAAAAGTCAGTTTAAAAAGATATAAAATATAAAAAAAACAAAAAAAGTGAAAAAAATGTGAAAAATTTGTTGACTTTATAAATATCATTTGTTATATTAGAGGAGCAATTTGCAAGAAGAA
>OCHK01000115.1_pt1 | contig 112314 bp, 78 predicted proteins | sample 1538551 | NCBI WGS metagenome assembly OCHK01 (sample SAMN04571707, study PRJEB22368) | human gut metagenome | biome: human gut; material: stool | host: Homo sapiens | place: Luxembourg | collected 2012-08-31
AGACAGCATAGCCAGCCTTCACGACGAAACAATCGCGCGAATGGTCGATATGTTTGTATTACGTAACTTGTTACGGCCTCTCTCCAATGACAAACCCGCTCCTGTCAACAGCTGGTCGATGAGTGCACCCAACACCATGCCTTTCGGTATAGGCGTCTCTTATGTGGGACTCCTCGACCCTGTCGAAATATACCGTAACTGGCAACGCAAGAAAAGGGCCCTACGCACCAAAATGGTTTTAATGACCCTTTTCGGGAACACTACCCGCCCGCTCACCAAACATGAGACTGATTCAATAAAACGAAGCATCGAATGGAAACGTAATGTCCCGGTAAGTACGATTGCCAATCCCGTTCAGATATCCACCTTACTGAAAAACGATACCATCGTCGAACCTTCTAAGCCGAAATTTACAGCACCGCTCTTTGGAAAAGAGCGTCCCCAAACGGCTATCGATACCATCTCCGCAGCATCTTCACCGAAAATAAACGAGACCCGATAGCCTCTGTTCCTTCGAACTTTCTATGCTGCATCCGTGTTGTAAAAAATAAACAAGTCATTTTGTCAGAAACAAAAAGAATTATAAATGAACTTCTTATAGATCCGAACCTTTCCAACGTATCGGGAATATAGACATTATGTCATATTAACAAATTGATTTTCAGACAATATTTCATTAAAACACGGCTGGCATTTCTTTTGACTATATCCCAATGTAAAAACAAAAAAAGATAAAATAGAAAGGAGAATAAATATATGAATTTCGACAATTTCACAATCAAATCGCAGGAGGCTATCCAAAAGGCTGTGGAGATTGTTCGTAATCACAACGAACAATCCATAGAACCGGTACACCTTCTAAAAGGTATCTTGCAAGTAGGCGAAAGCCTCACCTCATACCTTTTTCAAAAATTGGGAGTCAACGCAGGATTGCTAAACAACCAAGTCGACAGAGAAATAGAATCGCTTCCGAAAGTGAACGGAGGTGAGCCTTATCTGAGTCGGGAAGCTAACGATGCTCTACAAAAAGCAATCGACTATTCCAATAAACTCGGAGACCAGTTCGTGGCATTGGAAGCCATGCTCATGGGATTATTCCTCGTGAAAAGTCCGGCCTCTGCATTCATGAAAGATGCAGGCATAACCGAAAAAGAACTGGGCGCAGCTATCGACGAATTGCGAAAAGGGAAGAAAGTAACCGCAGCTTCGGCCGAAGACACCTACAATGCATTGAGCAAATATGCAATCAATTTGAACGAACGTGCCCGTAACGGGAAACTCGACCCTGTTATCGGACGAGACGAAGAAATCAGACGAGTATTACAAATTCTGAGTCGCCGAACCAAAAACAATCCTATCTTGATAGGTGAACCGGGTACAGGTAAAACAGCCATAGCCGAAGGACTAGCGCATCGTATCGTACGCGGAGACGTTCCCGAGAACCTAAAAAGCAAACAAATCTTTTCTCTCGACATGGGAGCTTTGGTTGCCGGAGCCAAATACAAAGGAGAATTTGAAGAAAGGTTGAAATCGGTAGTCAACGAAGTCATTCAAAGCGAGGGAGAAATTATCCTCTTTATCGACGAGATACACACGTTGGTGGGAGCCGGTAAAGGCGACGGAGCAATGGATGCTGCCAATATTCTGAAACCGGCTTTGGCAAGAGGAGAATTGAGGTCTATCGGCGCTACCACGCTCGACGAATATCAAAAATATTTTGAAAAGGACAAAGCTCTCGAACGTAGGTTCCAAATCGTCATGGTCGACGAACCCGACGAAATGAGCTCTATCTCGATTTTGAGAGGTCTGAAAGAGCGGTATGAAAATCACCATAAAGTGCGGATTAAAGACGATGCAATCATAGCAGCCGTACAATTATCCGAACGATATATAACAGACCGATTCCTACCCGATAAAGCCATAGACTTGATGGACGAAGCGGCAGCAAAACTGCGCATAGAAGTAGATTCGGTTCCCGAGGCTTTGGACGAAATATCCCGACGGATCAAACAATTGGAAATCGAACGCGAAGCTATCAAACGTGAAAACGATACCGAAAAGCTGCAACAGTTAGCCAAAGAAATTGCCGACCTGAAAGAAGAGGAAACTAAATTCAGAGCCAAATGGCAATCGGAAAAAGAACTGGTTAACCGCATACAGCAAAACAAAATCGACATCGAGAACTTACGTTTCGAAGCCGATAAAGCCGAACGAGAGGGCGATTATGGTAAAGTAGCCGAAATACGGTATGCCAAAATCAAACAAAAAGAAGACGAAATCCATGCCACGCAACAAAAGCTACACGAGTTGCAAGGCGACAAAGCTATGATTAAAGAAGAAGTCGATGCCGAGGACATCGCCGATGTCGTATCTCGCTGGACGGGCATTCCGGTAAATAAAATGATGCAAAGCGAAAAAGACAAATTGCTCCACCTCGAAGAGGAACTGCACAAACGAGTTGTAGGTCAAAACGAGGCCATCACTGCCATTGCCGATGCCGTTCGTCGGAGTCGTGCCGGATTGAATGATCCTCGTAGGCCTATCGGGTCGTTCATCTTCCTCGGTACGACCGGTGTGGGTAAAACCGAGTTAGCGAAAGCTCTTGCCGAATATCTGTTTGACGATGAGAACATGATGACTCGTATCGACATGAGTGAATATCAAGAGAAATTCAGTGCCACTCGTCTCATCGGTTCCCCTCCGGGATACGTTGGATACGACGAAGGTGGCCAACTGACCGAAGCAATCAGGCGTAAACCTTATTCGGTGGTTTTATTCGACGAAATAGAAAAGGCTCACCCCGACATCTTCAACATTCTGTTGCAGGTACTCGATGACGGACGATTGACCGATAACAAAGGCCGATTGGTTAATTTCAAAAACACCATTATCATCATGACTTCGAATATGGGTTCCGCCTTGATACGCGAAAATTTTGAAAAGATGACCTCTGCCAACAAAACCGAAGTCATCGAAAAGACAAAAGAAGCGGTCTTGAATATGTTGAAACAAACCATACGTCCCGAATTTCTCAACCGTATAGACGAAACGATTATGTTCACCCCGTTGAGCGAGAAAGAAATCGAAGAGATTGTGTCGTTACAAATCGACAACATCAAAAAGATGTTGGAGAAAAACGGTGTCACCCTCGAAATTACACCCAAAGCTCTGGGCTTGATTGCAGCCGAAGGCTACGACCCTGAGTTTGGAGCACGTCCGGTAAAACGAGTGATACACCGGCTTATCTTGAACCAGTTGTCGAAAGACCTGCTGGCCCAGAAAGTAGACCGATCGAAGCCTATCATAGTCGATACCGAAAATGACCAAATCGTATTTCGTAACTGAAACGAGATAAAAAGCAAAGGCTGCTATGCATTGCATAGCAGCCTTTCTTTCCTACCGAAAACCTATTTATTCACTGTTCTTTATTTTTCTACATTCTTTTCACTCCACGGCAAGGGATTAAGACGCCCCTGCTTCATATCTTTCCCCATAAATGGAGCCCTAAATCTTTCACGCCAAGAATCGCGGGCTGCTCGTTTTTCCAATCGTGCCACTTTCTGTTCCAAATACTGAATATACTGATCTTTGGTCAGAATAGATTTAAATGTGGAATCCCGACGAACCTTAGCCGCTTTCATCGATTCTCGATTCGATTTCTCAAATTCCTTCTTTTTCTCTCGAATCGCTTTTACTTCCGTATCGAACGTCTTATCGGCTTCTTTTAATTGAGAAAGCTGTTTTTCGCTAAGATTCAAATCTTTCACCATTTGTTCACAAGGGAATTCACATTTCTCTTTCCGTTCGTTCTTTACTTTATTACCGGCAAATGAACTCATCGATAAAACGAGAACAAGAGCGAACGATACTATTGCCTTTTTCATAAATTTTCTCCTTTCATTAAAAAGTTTTCTTCAATTTATTTATTCGCGAATCTGTTTATAAGACTCTGTTTTTGTCCAAAGGTTTAACCACACGTTCTGCGAAATGTTTAAATTTAGCACTTTTAACAAAATGGAGAATTGTTACTCCCGAATTAAGTCTTTCAACTTAATAGCTTGGAAAGTCATGTGAGCCACGCTACTCTCATATAAAATACCCACTGTCTCACGATCGATCATGGTCAGACAGGTATACCCCCACCCCTCATCTTCGTCCAACATCACTTGATTTTCTGGCAACCACGTCAGGCCTTTATCTAAACTTGCTTTAATCGTAATATGGTTGCGCCCCTTCTTCGTGTTGGGATTCGAGAAAAGAAGGATATCCCTACCCAATACATTATCTTCGGCACGAACATGAATCAGACTCGCCATACACACGGGTTCTTGCAAAGCTTTTCGGGACGACTCATGCTCGGTCCATGTTTTTCCCAAATCCTCGGTTATGGCTACGGCTCGGCTTCCTCCCCGGTTATCCCGCATATTCAACATCAACACTCCCGGCTCTATCTCCACGACCTGAGCCTCTGTCGTATTTGTCCGTGCCAGATTATGTATATTCCAAGTTTTACCCCGGTCCTTACTATAACATAATACCAGCATTCGGAATACGAGTCGAATCTATGAACTGAATGGGAAATACCAACGTGCCGTCCTGCATAGTAATACCTCGTCCCGGCCCTTGAAGTAGGAAATACCAAGAAGGATCTTTCACCTGCCCGGTTATATTAATCGGCTTCGACCAAGTTTTGCCGTCATCGGTACTCTTCGTCATCACGAGTTGAGCCGTATAGCTCTTTTCCATTCCCGGCTGTGAACTCCACCATGCCCGTTGATTCCCCATACCGTGTGTCCACGCCGCGACAATCCACACTGTATTTGTCTTTGTATCGACCAAGATAGAAGGGTCTCCTACCCCATTTTGGGCAGCCGGCAAGCCTCCGGTCTCTCCGAAAGAAAGCGGCAATCTCATTTTCTCCCATGTTCTCCCGCCATCGGTACTACGGCTCAATCCAACATCTACATGTTCTTGCAGATCCACGCTACTGTTATAACGCACATCATACACACCCAACAATGTACCTTTATTCGTAGTGACCAATCCGGGAATACGAAACGCCGAAACACCGTCGTTACCAGCATGACGAACGCCTACTCCCATGCGGTGTACAATACCGTCGGGCGACATTTTTTTACAAACAGCCTCTTTCCCGTCTATTGTCACAGAACTCAAATCTGCCGTCACCTTAGATAAAAGAGATGTACCGGGTTTCACCTGCAAACTCACCCAAAAGAAATTAACTCCCGGAAATAATTTGTAATTACATTTCAAAACCACCGACTCAGACACATTCGATTCCTCGGCACATTTTATCGAATAAGAAGGATATGCCGACAATGTCTTACCGGGACTGAAACTCGAAATATAACTAACCGGAGCAAATCGATTCTTATCTTCCTCTTGACGGGCTTCTGTTCCACCATAATAGAGCTTCACAGATTGAATATCGTCGAGATTTTTACACCTCGACAAATCTACTGTTACTCCATCAAGCATTCGGCTGTCTCGTGCATCGAATCGAAGATAAAATAATAGATTATCCTGCCGTTCTATCAAAATGGGGACTTGTGCCTCTTTTATAAAAACCGTATCCGAAGCTCTTACTACCGACCAATATCCAATTAACAAGGAAAAAAGAAAAAGTCTCTTCATGACATATCTAATTAAATTTACGGAATAAAGATAACAGTTTTTTACTTATTACTCCAAAAACCAGCCGATTTTCATACTTCTCATAAACGGCTCTATCTTTCCATTTCTTTCCTTGCAAAAACGGTTCAAAACAAGTATATTTGTATCAACAGAAACAAGTAATTTATGTTACAACCTCTGGCAGAAAGACTAAGGCCCAAAAACTTAGACGAATACATCGGACAAGAACATCTGGTAGGACCGGGAGCCGTACTGCGGCGTATGATCGATGCGGGTAAAATTTCGTCTTTCATTCTTTGGGGGCCTCCGGGTGTCGGAAAAACAACTCTGGCTCACATCATATCGCAACAATTACAAGCACCATTCTTCACATTGAGTGCCGTACAATCCGGCGTAAAAGAAGTTCGCGAAGTAATAGACCGATGCAAAACCAATATTTTTTCCAAAGTACGTCCCATACTGTTCATCGATGAAATCCACCGGTTCAGCAAATCACAGCAAGACTCTCTCCTCGGCGCGGTCGAATACGGTACGGTGACGCTCATCGGAGCAACGACCGAGAATCCCTCTTTCGAAGTAATACGTCCCCTGCTCTCCCGTTGTCAGGTATATGTCCTCAAATCACTCGAAGTAAAGCACTTGCAGCTACTGCTCGACAGAGCTATACATTCCGATATCTATCTAAAAGAACGCGATATAGAAGTAAAAGAGACCGATGCTCTATTTCGTTATTCAGGAGGGGATGCCCGAAAGCTGCTAAATATCATCGATCTCGTATCCCAAGCGGTCGGAGAGAACGAAAAAATAATCATCGACGATGCGATTGTAACGGAACGGTTACAACAAAATCCTGCCGCCTACGACAAAAACGGCGAAATGCACTACGATATCATATCTGCATTTATCAAATCCATACGTGGCAGCGACCCGGATGCCGCAATCTATTGGCTTGCCCGCATGGTCGAAGGAGGTGAAGACCCCGCTTTCATCGCACGACGATTGGTTATATTGGCTTCCGAAGATGTAGGACTAGCAAACCCCAATGCCCTGCTTTTAGCCAATGCTTGCTTCGATGCTGTACAAAATATAGGGTGGCCGGAGAGCCGCATTATCATGGCCGAAACGACAATCTATCTGGCTAGTTCACCCAAAAGCAATTCGGCCTACATGGCGATAAATCAAGCATTGGAAACGGTAAAAGCAACAGGAAACCTTCCTGTTCCGCTACATCTTAGGAATGCACCGACACAATTGATGAAAGAGTTGGAGTATGGAAAAAATTACAAATATGCACACAATTATACGGGTAACTTTGTCAATCAGCAATATTTACCAAACGAGTTGAAAGACAATAATTGGTGGAAGCCTCAGGATAACGTTGCGGAGAACAAGCTGAAAGATCATCTAAACAAGCTATGGAAAGACCGATACAAATAATCTGTCGAAATGCCATCTCGAACTAACAAATAGCCGTCATTTTGTAAATTTTTGTAACAAAATACTTCAAAGCGCAGAAAACTAAGAAAAAAAAGAATTACTTTTGTAATCTATCAAAACCAAATTATACCAAACTACTAAACAAAGATCGTTATGAAGAAGCACAATTTCTATGCAGGCCCTTCTATTCTGAGCGAATACACCATTAAAAACACAGCGGATGCCGTACTTAATTTCGCAGATACGGGTCTGTCTCTGTTGGAAATTTCACATCGTAGCAAAGAATTTACAGCGGTTATCGAAGAAGCTAAAACCCTAGTAAAAGAGTTGCTAGAAGTCCCTGCGGGATATGATGTCCTATTTTTAGGTGGAGGGGCCAGCATGCAATTCTGTATGGTTCCATATAATTTGTTGAACCGTAAAGCTGCTTACCTCGAAACCGGAACATGGGCTGTAAATGCAATCAAAGAAGCTAAATTGTTCGGAGAAGTAGATGTCGTCGCTTCTTCGAAAGAAGCCAACTTCTCTTATATCCCCAAAGGATATACTGTCCCCGATGATGTTGATTATTTCCACTTTACCTCCAACAACACGATATACGGAACAGAAATGCGATTTGACCCAGACGTAAATGTACCTCTTGTAGCCGATATGTCTTCCGATATTTTCTCCCGACCTATCGACGTTTCCAAATATAACGTCATCTACGCCGGAGCTCAAAAAAATTTAGCCCCTGCCGGAGTTACTATCGTAATTGTCAAAGAAGAGGCTCTCGGACATGTAGACCGGGCTATCCCCACCATGCTCGACTATCGTACCCACATCAAAAAAGGATCGATGTTCAATACGCCTCCTTGTCTCCCCATCTACTCGGCATTGCAGACCTTGAAATATTATAAGGAGATGGGAGGTATCAAAGAGATGGAAAAACGTGATTTGGAAAAAGCAGCGATCCTCTACGATGCTATTGATTCCAGTAAAATTTTCGTCGGAACAGCAGCTCACGAAGATCGCTCCATCATGAATGTCTGCTTCGTTATGAAAGAAGAATATAAAGACCTCGAAAGTGAATTTATCGAATTTGCCTCCTCACAAGGCATGGTAGGTATTAAAGGACACCGTTCGGTAGGTGGATTCAGAGCTTCCATTTATAACGCTATGCCTAAATCGAGTGTCGAAGCCCTCATAGCTACCATGAAAGAATTTGAAAAGAAACACTAATATAGAAAAACCATGAAAGTATTAGTTGCTACTGAAAAGCCATTTGCCGCCGTTGCAGTAAATGGAATCAAAGAAGTTCTCGACAACGCAGGTGTCGAAATGGTTCTTTTGGAAAAATACCCCGATAAAGCCGCTCTACTAAAAGCAGTCGAAGATGTTGAAGGCCTCATTGTGCGCAGCGATATCGTCGATGCCGAAGTTTTTGACGCTGCCCCAAAATTAAAAATCGTAGTACGTGCCGGAGCGGGTTATGACAATATCGACCTCAACGCGGCTACTGCCAAAGGAGTATGTGTAATGAACACTCCCGGACAAAACTCCAACGCTGTGGCCGAGCTCGTGTTCGGTATGACTATCTTAATGATACGAAATCATTTCAACGGAACATCGGGTACGGAATTGAAGGGGAAAAAACTAGGAATCCATGCCTACGGACAAGTAGGTCGTAATGTGGCCCGTATCGCCAAAGGATTCGACATGGAAGTTTATGCATTCGATCCTTATTGCCCCGACGATGTGATGAAAAAAGACGGTGTAACGCCTGTCGCATCGGCCGAAGAGCTTTATAAAACATGTCAATTCGTATCGCTGCATATCCCGGCTACGGCCGAAACGAAGCAATCGATCAACTACTCGTTGCTTTCGCTTATGCCCAAAGGAGCTCTTCTCATCAACACGGCGCGTAAAGAGGTGATATATGAAGAAGATCTGGCACGCATACTCGAAGAACGTACCGATTTTCACTATGTAGCCGATGTTGCACCGACTATTGCCGACACTTTAAAAGAGAAATTCGGCAACCGAGTATTCTTCACTCCGAAAAAAATGGGAGCCCAAACCGCCGAAGCGAACATCAATGCAGGTATCGCTGCCGCCCGACAATCGGTCGGATACCTAAAAGACGGTATAGAGAAGTTCAAAGTCAATAAATAACATTGTTGACATATTTCCGAATCCCCTAAGTACGTTCTTAACAACACGTGTACTTAGGGGATTTATTCTTCACCAACAACATCATTCAACTATGCTCAACAGAATAAATACCTTTCGTTGGCAATCCATCACCGAAACCCTTTTGAATGCGCTCAAACGATTTCCGGTCGCAGCAACAGCAACAATCGGGTTGTGTATTTCTCTGCTATTACTCGTTAACCTCCCCTATGAGCAATTAAAAGGAAGCATACTCTACGAACCCTCCTATTGGTACGTATGGGTAGGAGCATTACCTCTCGCTGCAAGTATCGTCCTCTGCTTCGAGAACCGTTTGAACCCCACTATACGACATTCGGTATCCCTACTCGCTGTACTATTATGGAGCTTGTACGGCTACATTTCGAACGATACTCCCGAACATTTCTTCGGGGCACTTGCTTTCATAGCTCCTATCGTAACATTTTTTTCGTCCTTATTTTGGGCTGCCTTTTTGAAAAAGGACACCGATACCTCTTTTTGGAATTTCTCCTATCTGTTGTGTATTCAAATACTAACAGGCTTACTTTTTGCATCGGTCTTGGCAGCCGGCCTCTCTCTGGCGTTATTTTCTACCGATACTCTGTTCGGCTGTGAATTCAAAAGCGAGATGTATTCAAACATACATGTACTTTGCTATACCTTGTTCTTTCCTTTCTATCTGCTAGGCAACATTCCTATCGCCTCGATAACCGAAACAAAGGTGCATTCGTTTGCCCAAGCATGGAAAATTCTAGGTTTATATATACTATTACCCCTCCTCATACTCTACGGAACAATCCTTTATGCCTATTTAATAAAAATCATAATTCAGTGGCAACTTCCCGATGGTTGGGTCTCCGCACTAGTCTCCATTCTCACCATAGGCGGAACAATCACCCTTTTTATACTATATCCGTTATGCATACAAGAGAATCGTCCTTTGAAATTTTTCAGGCAATGGTTCGGCATACTGCTTCTCCCACTATTAATCTTAATGACTGTCGGTATAATCCGCCGCTTTCAAGACTATGGTATCACGACTAACCGCCTATACATACTGCTGCTCAACTTTTGGTGCTATACGACTGCCTTGTATACCATTTTTACATCTGGTAAAAAAATAAAAATCCCGTTCATCTCATTTATTCTTCTTTTCCTCATCTCATCAATCGGCCCGTGGAGATTCAGCGAAATTACCCGGTATACCATGCACAAGCGGATAGATACACTCATTCAAAATAACAAACTCGGGACAAACAATCTTCTTACATTCGACAGTTTAGAAACCCAGTGCACCCAGCTCGACTCTATTGATGCCACCCGACTACAAGATGACCTTCTCTATCTCACAGAGAATTATGGGGCAAAAGATATACAAGTCTGGTTCACCGATTCCGTTTCCTCGATGCAATTTTCCAAACTCACACAAGGGATAACATCTGCATTGAATCGCTCACAGGAAAATCATCGCATCTATTTTTCCTACTACCAATCGGATTCTTACGAAGGCAAAAACATAAATATAAAAGATTACCAATACGCCCTGTTTTTCGATGAAAATTCAAATATCCGAACAAACAGCGACAATGTGGAAATATTGGGGCCAGACAGTACCGTTGTCGCCGTTTATCCGCTAGTCGACCTACTAAAAAAACAAAACTACAAAGTAAATTCCAACGACACGATTTGGTCTTTCCGAGGCAACAATACATACATACTTCCTCTGTCTTTGGACGGCTATATGAACAACCCGCAAGAAATTGGAGGGTTATATATTAAAGGCATCGTTTTTTACAATCCATAAAATAAAGGGGCTGCCTTGAAAAGCAGCCCCTTTATTTTATCGTAGAAAAACTATATTATTCCTTATTGTCACCCATCAGTCCTTTCCAAACCATTGCAGACAACGCAGCTCCGAAAAACGGCGCTATAATGAACAACCACAACTGTGAAAGAGCTTCTCCTCCTGCAAACAGAGCCGGAGCAATACTACGAGCGGGATTTACCGATGTTCCCGTAATAGGGATACAAACAATATGGACCAACACCAAAGTAAGACCGATAGCCAATCCTGCGAAATTGCCCGCTCCTTTTTTCTCATCGGTCGCACCCAATACCACCAATACAAAAATAAACGTAAAGATTGTCTCGGCGATGAATGCCTGTAACATTTCTCCGTCTCCGAAACTATTGGCTCCCGTCGTAGTCACTCCCGATGAACCGCCCGTAGAAACCAAAGCATAAATAATAGACGATCCAATAATCGCTCCGATTATCTGAAAGACCATATACATGGCGGCATCCTTCCCGTTCATTCGTTTAGACAACCATACACCCAACGTAATGGCCGGATTGATGTGGCAACCCGATATACCGCCAATTGTATAAGCCATAGCAATCACAGAAAGGCCGAATGCCATAGCAACGCCCAACGTTCCTACTCCCGCACCGCAAGCAGCTGCTATATTGCCCGCAAATACAGCACTTCCACAACCCATCAACACGAGTACCATAGTACCCACCATCTCTGCCAAATACTTTTTCATGATTTTAATGTTTTTCTGGTACAATATGCACCTATTAGCAAATTTGTTAATAAACTATATAACCATTTAAGGTTTTCTATTACAAAGGAAAAAATAAATTTTGAACTTCCCAAAGATTTCTATTTTTTCGTATTTTTGGAATCATTTTCAAATAAGCGATAATCTACAAACAAGAGGACTATCATCAAATATCAAATTAATTATACGATTATGAAGATAACAGAAATTACAAATGGTATACATTATGTAGGAGTAAATGACCGGTGTAAATATAAATTCGAAAATCTTTGGCCGCTTCCATACGGAGTATCCTATAATGCTTACTTGATAACCGATAAAAAAAATGTATTAATAGATACTGTGGATGCCGCTTATACCGATAGACTACTCGACAACATAGCCGAGATTATCGGGGACGGGAAAATAGATTATCTCATAATCAACCACATGGAGCCGGATCATTCTGCCTCGATACAATTTATTCGTCAAAAATATCCTCAAATGACAATTGTAGGCAATATCAAAACCCTCGAAATGGTTAAAGGATATTATGGAATAGACGACAATACTCTTTGTATTAAAAACGGAGAATCCTTGTCTATCGGGAAAAGGACTCTCACATTTCATCTTACGCCGATGGTTCATTGGCCCGAGACAATGATGACCTACGTTAACGAAGACAAATTGATTTTTTCAGGGGATGCCTTCGGCTGCTTCGGTACTTTGGACGGAGGCATTACAGACAGTCAATTAAACACGGATAAGTATTGGAGCGAAATGGTGCGTTACTACTCCAATATCGTGGGGAAATACGGGCCAGCCGTACAAACGGCACTGAAAAAACTATCCGACATAGAAATCAAAACGATTTGTTCCACACACGGACCCATATGGGAAAAAGAAATAACCAGAGTCATTGGCATTTATGATCGCCTCAGTCGATATGAAGGTGAACCGGGTGTTGTTATCGCTTATGGCAGTATGTACGGGCATACCGAACAGATGGCCGAAGAAATAGCTCGTGAACTAGCAGCCAACGGAATCAAAGAGATTGTACTCCACAATGTTTCCCACGAAGACCCATCGTATATCCTCCAAAACATATTCCGCTACCGGGGGCTCATTATAGGCAGCCCTACTTATTCTAACAGATTATTTCCGGCAGTCGAAACCCTCACCGAAATGATTGCTACACGGGATATCAAGAATCGCACGTTTGCCTATTTCGGTTCTTTCACTTGGGCCGGTGCGGCAATAAAACACCTCGCCGCATTCGCCGAATCCATGAAATGGGAAACTATCCCCTGCTGTATAGAAATGAAACAAAGCATTACTCCGGCTATAAAGGAGCAATGTAGAAACCTTGCACAAGAAATGGCAGCTCGGTTAACTCGATGATTCAACAAATCCAATAAAAGAACGGGAAAGAATAAAAATTCTTTCCCGTTCTTTTATACTCAAAATCATTCCTATTAACGATCACTTTTTCTGAACAAACGTTTATACCACGGAATAACATATTCCGACCGCGAAGAAGCATATCCATAACCATATTTTCCGCCACCATATTGGCGATATGAATAAGTCCTTGAATTCATATTCACATCATTCAAAATAAGATAAACCGGCACATTGATACGCTTATTGTCAATCCATGCGTTCAACATCTCGATCGATGCTTTATTCGTATAGTTAGCCCTCGCTACATAAATAACCACATCGATAGCCCGGGTCAACAAAAATGAATCGGATACCATACCCAACGGTGCTGTATCCAAAATCACATAATCATAATGGGATCGTGCATAATCGACCAACTGCTCAAAACGAGAACTCATCAACAATTCGTTCGGATTAGGAGGAACAGGCCCTGCCGGCAAAACGTCCAAATTAGAATCAATTCCAGAAGATTGAATAAGAGCCGAAAGATTAGAATCTCCACCCGACAAATAGGTAGTAACACCCCTCATATTGGACATTTGGAAATGCTGAGCCAAACGAGGACGTCGTATATCCACACCTATCAGAAGCACCCGTTTTCCCGTTAGGGCAAAACTCAAAGCCATATTGCAAGAAACGAATGTCTTTCCTTCATGCATTACCGACGATGTTACCGCTATCACCTTTTTCTCTGGACCAGTAAGGACAAACTGTAAATTATTCCTCAACAATCGGAATAGTTCGGCAATGGGCTCCACACTCTTTTTCTCAACCACAAAAAATTTATTTCCCGGCTTCTTAGATATCTCAGCCAAAACAGGTATGGAAGTAAGACGTTCTAGCATTTTCTTATCTTTCAACACAGGGAATAACAACATTCTGAGGTAAATCACAAATGCCGGCAACAAAACGCCCAATAAAACAGCAGCACAAAGCAGCAATATTTTCTTAGGAGAAACTGGTTCTCCCGTAGAATCCGGATCGTCGATAATGCGTGCTACCGGTACGGTCATACTTTTGGCCAATGCATTCTCTTCTCTTTTTTCCAACAAGAATACATACAGATTATCCTTTATCCTTTGCTGACGCATAATATCGGATAATTCCCGCTCGTATTGAGGTACGTTCTTAATCTTGTCTTCGATAATCTTATCCTGACGAGATAAATCTCTCTTTTTAATTTCTACTCCCTTACGAATGCTTTCGACACCTTTCAGTACCAATGACCTTTGAGTCTGTATATCTCTCGTCAACTCAACGATAACAGGATTGGATTCCGATGATGAATGTAATAATCTTTCTCGTTGTTGCAGACTTTTATTATATTCTCCTATTAATTTAGCTAAATCTTTATCGTCAATTCCCAACGCAGGAATGGGCATATATTCATTTTGAGGTATCGATAAAAATTTCTCTACATAATCGACAAGGCTTTTCTGCAACTCCAACTCGGCTAACTTCTCATCGGTAAATCCGGTTTGCTCCAAATATAATTTTGCCTCAGACGAAATATCAATCAAATTATTATGACGGCGATATTCTTCTACTCGCGCCTCTACAACCGATAAATCTTTTGAAATAGAATCCAAACGAGCATCAATAAACTGTTGCGTTTTTTCAGTCCCTTGATTTTTTTGCTTGGCCGCATCGATATTATAAAAATCGACCAGTGTTTTTATAAAATCCTCACCCGCTTTTACTACCGGAGTTCGATATACGACCTTCAAAATCGTTGCATCTTTCGAAGCAAAAGCCACTGTCAAATTTCCGGCAATAGACTTACTCACGCTTCTCGGATTCGATAAAGATATATTCAACGTTTTATCCACGGTAGGAATCGTATCGCCAGTATATCTTAGTCGGATAAATCCCTTGTGAAAAGGTATGGAGTATGGAAAAGTTTCGACCGTAGTGTTACAAATTTCTACCTCATCGCCCCTCACATTTCGAGTCTTCGCCTCCAAATGGAACACTCCGTTTTGCGGTTTTATTCTAATATTCAAAGAAGACTTCAACGAACGCACATCAATCGAATCAAGAACTGCTTCTATCGGAGTATCTTCATACAATGGAACATTTCTCAAAAAAGAATTCCAAGAATAAGACGTGTACAAATTAAGAGCTTCGACGACATCTGTAATCTGATTTTTCGAACGTAAGACTTCTATTTCATTATCTATATTTTTCTTATAGGAAGATAGTCCTAGGCTTTCCAATAATATATTGCTGTTATCTCCTTTATTGTCTTGAATATATACTACAGATGTGACCTCATAAATCGGAGTCTGCCTGAAACAATAAAACATTACCGCCACAGCAAGTACGACCACGCTGGCCACAAACCATTTCCAATATGAAATACATTCTAAAAAGAAGCCCGTAACATCAAATGCCTCTTCCGATGCATTTTTTACAGATGTATTCTGCTTATCTTCCATAAAACTTTTATTTCGAAATACTCCAAGCTGTAATAATAAGGTTAGCGATAGTCAATAAAATTGAAGTCGCGCTAAAAATCAATGAAGTCGTGGGAGGTACGACAACAGCAGAATTGGCTTTGGATTTGTTTGGTTGAACATACAATACATCATTCTGCTGTAAATAAAAATAAGGCGAAGATATCAAATTCTTATCATTCAAATTTATTCTCGCTATACTCTTAGTTCCATCTGAGTTTACCCTCACCAACAGCACATTATCCCGGCGACCTGTTATAGCCAAATCTCCGGCCAAAGCGATCGCATCCAATATACTCACTCGTTCGTTTTCTATGGTAAACAATCCCGGTCTATTCACATCTCCTAATACCGATATAGAAAAGTTTTGTATCCACACAGTCACTTGGGGTAGTTCATTCAGATATTCGGGATAAAGGAGTTCTTGAATCAAATGTTCTACCTCCATCTTACTTTTTCCGGCTACGTGAATACGCCCAATCACCGGGAAATCGATATTACCCGCCTGATCAATCAAATAATATTCAACGGCTTTCGATGCATTTCCTCGCAGATAAGCTTCTCCTTGCATCAACCTCTTATTAAACGGGATAACAACCTCTTGATTCTTAGTCACTACCGATATATCTATAATATCCCCCGGAGCTAAAACAGGAGAAGACTGAACCGTCGCAGCATTCAATACTTCGGCAGGTATATCTTCAATATCAACCATATAGGGAACATTCTTCGAAGAAGAACAAGACGTTATCCCCCAAAGAAGTATCATAAAAAACGTCAAATACAAATATCTCATTATGTGCTCTGTTTCTAAATAATGGCCCAATTATATAATCGCCATGCAAAAATAACACTTTTTACATGGCGAACAATATTTTTATCAGAAAAACCACGATTCAAACGCGATTCATGACATTGCACAACAAAGCCCGTTCCCTCTTCACTATCGCTAAACAAAGAGAACGGGCTCAACAATAATTCCCCTTTTTCAGAAATTATATTGAATCATTGCATTGATTCGATTGGCCTGACCATCTTCCCTATTCATATTGGAACGACGACCATAAAGATATTCAAGCCCAATACTACAATCGGGAGTTAAATTATAAAAAGCGTTCCCGACAATATATTGAGCATATCGATAGGAATTTTCCGAGAGCGACCCGGTTTTGCTGTATAATCTACTTTGACTATAAGATGCCGAAATAAAGAATTTTTGAGAGAATGAATACCGTATGCCAGCCACATAGCCTAATGTTTCTGGTGCATAAAGTTTCCCTTGATTATCGGGGTCTGGAATCAAATCGAAACCCTTCCCGTTCAAACCGTTCAAGTATCTATCGTATCCTCGTCCATAAACCCCTTGATAATATAGCATTACCTTCGGTGTAATATTAGCTAATCCTGAAAGTTGCACGGCCCAACCCAAAACAGATTTATTTCGAGAGGCCATCAAATCCCGATAGGACAAACCTCGTATAAGACCAGAAACTCGTATATGATTGTTCCCTTCGTTCCAACCATACTGGACATAAAACGGAATATCGGGCATACGCTGACGAATAGCCATATTGTTACCATCACTTAGCGTATAAGTCACCGAAGGTGCTTCGGCCGCCAATGCCACCTGCCAATGTTTACTTAAATCAAGAGTATAACGCAACATAACATTACGCACACTAGTCATACCATTTGGACCTTCATAATCGATTGTAGGAGGAGCTGCTGCGGGATCCACAAAGGTACTCCAAGTCTGTCCGACTAAAAAGCCACGGGCATTCACATAAGCCTGTCTGAGACGAAAACCGTAATCCTGTCCTCCCCGAAAATCACTTTCTACATAAACGGTATATTTTCCTAATACAGAATTGGCCCCGACTAATTTCAAAAACAGACGTGTGGTAGAAGCATCCATTTGATACTGATTACGTTCCGCCGGATTACGGGGAACAGGGATATCGTATGTCACAAAATCCCGGTTAGGCAGAGCCCCGTCAAAATCATAGGAAGCAGTAGCCTTTACATAACCACCTATACCCAATGCCGCACGCCCTTTACGATCTATCAGCAAAAAACGAGGGGCTCGCGGGTCTTGGAAATGCAATAACCGAGTGTCGTAAAACATCGCCATCAATTCGTCATTCGGTGGGGTTTCCCCCCACAAAAGAATTACTCGAGCCGGCGACTGTGAAGGGCCTTGACAAACACACTCTTCTACAACGACATCGGTCTGTTTATCCATTTTATTATCAGCCTGTACCGATAATAATGCCGTCACCAAAAAACAGGAACAAGAAACAAATAATTTTTTCATACTTTCTTGGAATTTAAACGTTTCATCGATAATTAAAACAACGAGGTACATGAATTGTTGAAACAATCGCAAAAATAAGTACCTTTGTACCTTTGAATGAATCCCCATAATTATGGAAACAATTACTTTATTCTTAACCCCCGAATTCGATACGATCAGGGACGAAATGGGCTACGATGAGAACGACGATTTCGATGCCTACGACATTCTATTCCAACAAGGTTATGACGGAGAAATGATAGAAGTAGAAGAAAATGAAATCTTCGAAATCCCAGAGGGGTACATAGCGACTATACAAGCAACGGATACGAACGACGAATTTTATATACTCGACGAGGGAGAAGACGTTTTCGAGAAAGAAGATTTCCAAACAGAAACATTACGAGAAGGACAATATCGATATGATGCCGCCGAGAACATTTTCTGGAAAATCAACGACGAACCAAGCGACCTCTCCTTTTAACTATTTACGATAAAAAGATGAATCCACTTCAACCGGAGATACACCCCCTCGCCCCATTTCTTCCACCCAATGCCCGGCTCCTATTGCTAGGAAGTTTTCCGCCTCCCCGCAAGCGCTGGTCGATGGATTTTTTCTATCCCAATTACACCAACGATATGTGGAGAATTTTTGGGCTTATCTTCTTCGATGACAAAGATCATTTTGTAGATATAGAAAAGAAAAAATTCCGTAAAGACAACATCGAACAATTTCTACGGGAAAAAGCCATTGCTGTAAGCGATACAGTAGCCGTTGCCAATCGCCTAAACGGAAATGCCTCGGACTTAACCCTCGAAGTCGTCGAGCCATTAAATCTGGCCGGAATACTCGATCAAATTCCTCGCTGTCATACTCTGGTGACCACAGGACAAAAGGCAACCGACACATTACTTTCTATCACAGGTTCACCAGCTCCTGCGATCGGAGGGTTCGTCGATTTTCTTTACCATAATCGCCGTCTCCGGCTTTACCGTATGCCCTCCACTTCCCGCGCTTATCCCAAGCCTCTAACCGATAAGGCGGAAATATACCGTACCATTTTCCAAAACTTCGAGCAATAGCCATATTAAAATACGATTACATTTTCACAAAAATTCAAATTTGTAACACGAATATATTACCTTTGCAGCCATAAAAGTGCAAATTTTATAATCCTTTTTTATGGAATCATTATCTTTCATTCAGTGGTGTCTCGATAATTTAAACTACTGGACTATTACATTTCTAATGATGATAGAAAGTTCCTTTATTCCTTTCCCTTCCGAAATCGTCATTATACCGGCCGCATATAAAGCCGCTTACGGAGAATTAAACATGTATTTGGTGGTTATCTTCGGGACTCTCGGAGCAGACCTCGGTGCAATCATTAATTACTATTTAGCCCGTTGGATTGGACGTCCGCTCGTTTATAAATTCGCCAACAGCCGCATCGGACATATCTGTCTGCTCGACCAGAAAAAAGTCGAAACAGCCGAACGCTATTTCGACAAGCATGGTAGTATATCCACCCTCATCGGAAGACTGATACCGGCTGTACGTCAACTTATTTCTATACCGGCAGGATTGGCACGTATGAAATTCTCCAAATTTATTCTTTTCACGACTCTTGGCGCCATGTGTTGGAATATCGTATTGGCCGCCATAGGATATGGATTCCATGCTGTTATCCCCGAAGACGAACTTATCTCGAAAGTACAGATGTATAGCCACGAAATACTCTATATACTCATCGCTATTTGTGTATTTATCGTAGGATTTCTCATTTATAAGGGAATGAAAAAGTTGAAATAAGCATATTTCCACTTGTAAAAATACGAACAGCTATGCGATAATCGCATAGCTGTTCGTATTTATTGAATGATACAATACATAGGGTATGACTACACATAACCAATGACCCACTTTTCCCTCTTGCATCCCATCAATAAATATCTATCTTTGCAACTACGAAGATAGGATTCGGTTAGGCATAGCCAAATCGGATACAATATTTCCGCTTGTCTCTACACTCACCTTTCACTATCTTTGTAAAATCCTTTGAAAATGAAAATTCGATACACAATTTAGAGAAACGGTAATCATGATAGAAACCGAACTTTGCACTTTCACACTCGAAGCCTGCCAAATAGCCGCCGATATGGGTATCACCCGTGTAGAACTGTGTGCATCTCCTTATGAGGGAGGCACTACCCCATCGGCCGCATTCATTCGCATGGCTCGTCGAATTCCTCATTTGAAACTGAGTGTAATGATTCGTCCCCGTGGCGGAGACTTCCTCTACTCCGACAAAGAATTTCACCAAATGCTCGAAGAAATTAGTTTTGCCCATGACTGCGGAGCAGATTGTGTGGTAGCGGGAATACTCACTTCCGACGGACGAGTAGACGAAATCCGCACAGCAGAATTGGTCGCCGCAGCCAAAGAAATGGAATTTACATTCCACCGGGCTTTCGACATGACCTGCGATACCAACGAAGCCCTCGAAGCCCTCGTGAGAGTCGGTTGCTGTCGGGTACTCACTTCGGGAGGACGTAACACAGCACCGGAAGGAATCAAGAACATTCATTCGTTAGTCAAAGCCTCCGCAGGACGAATAGCCGTAATGGCAGGAAGCGGAGTGAATGCATCGAACGTCAAACTGCTTGCCGACACCGGAGTGGATGCCATACATTTCAGTGCTCGAAACTTAACAGAAAGCCGTATGACCTATAAAAATCCGTCGATCTCAATGGGCGGAGTACAGGGGATTCCCGAATATGCATCAATCGGAATCGACCCAACCATGATTCGTAATATTCTGAACCAACTAATCTAAAAACGACTCTCACATGAGAAAAGAAGCTCCATTTTTTCTACTGCTTGTCGGGTTGATTTGCTCATTCTCTGCCTGTACCTCTGGTATCTCAACCGATTATAAACGACAACTCGAAACCGTTTTAAACCAGTCGTCTCGTGCAGATAGCCTAAGATTACTATTACACAAAACGCCACACGACGAACAAGAAGCGATGGCTTACCTGATAGTTTGGATGCCACAGGGAGACCGCGACACGATGAATCTCGATCTTTTAAAAGAGAACGTGGCATACGCCTGTCGGGTTCGGTCTGAATTTTCATGGACAAAAGCACTACCAGACTCTATCTTCCTCAACGAAGTTTTGCCCTATGCCGTGGTAGATGAAACTCGGGACTCGTGGAGACAAAATTTTTATAATCGTTTCGCTCCTCGTGTAGCCAAATGCACAGACATACGAGCGGCCATCGACACAATAAACCGAATTATCCCCGAAGTGGTCGGAGTGGAATACAACACGCTTCGGGAAAAGACCAACCAAAGTCCTGCTGAATCGATAAGGCAAGGTATGGCTTCCTGTACCGGGTTATCCATTCTTTTGGTCGACGCATTTCGCTCCGTAGGTATTCCGGCTCGTTTTGCAGGGACTGCCGCTTGGCACGACAATCGAGGTAACCACAGTTGGACAGAAGTTTGGATAGATGGGACATGGTTCTCCACAGAATATTATCAACCTCCTGTACTCGACAAGGCTTGGTTTATGGCCGATGCAGGAAAATCAGTATCGGGAGACCATACACACGGAATTTATGCTGTATCGTTCCGACCTACGGGAGACTGGTTTCCAATGGCGTGGAATGAAGATGCACGCAGTGTTCATGGTATCGATGTATCGCAACGTTATCGAGATATATACACCGAATCGACCCAAATCCTTACGAAACAAGGGACCCATACGAATGTGACTTTCATGATGTTCCGAGATAAACGGCATAGCTCCGATTCCGGTGATCGAGTAGAAGCAAACGTCGATGTATTTTGCAATGGCATACAAGTGGGTGGAGGCCGCACAGCCGGTCCTTTGCAGGATATGAACGATGCACTGAGTTTCTTATTGGAAAAAGGCCATACTTATACATTCGCCTACGAGAACAGCCGAGGTGAAAAAACAACGGTTGAAGTTTTAGTAAGTAACGACCCGATGACAGTCAAAGGTTATATGCAATAATCTGATAACGGATTAAACCTCCCGGAGCTGAAAAAACGGCTCAGTAGAAAATCAGAGGGGATTGTGGTTTTATACATCTAACCCCTCTCCTCAGAAACTATCATTTCTTCGATCTCTCCCCTATATTTTACGTTGCAAAACACAGGGGAGAAATTTAGAATGTTTTATATTATTGTATAGAAAACTCGTCGGATTGTAACGAAATAAAAAATGTTCCACCCTCCTCCTCTGCACACGAATATGCGATAGGGGCTATCCCATATATTTCCTTTTACAACTGCCTCAATCGAGCAATCGTATCGATAGGATTATCCGAGTGGAAAACAAAACTACCGGCAACCAATGCATCGGCCCCTGCCTCAACTAATTGCCGACCGGTATCCAAATTTACCCCGCCATCTATCTCTATAACCGCATGCGAATTTCTACGAGCGATCATCTCTTTCAAATCCCTCACCTTATCCAATATGCGAGGAATGAACTTCTGCCCGCCGAAGCCGGGGTTTACCGACATCAGCAAAACCAAATCGACATCTTCGATAATATCTTCCAACAAGGACACCGGTGTATGAGGATTCAATGAAACTCCGGCTTGCATACCTGCTGCATGTATCTGCTGAACAACCCGATGAAGATGTGTACAAGCCTCATAATGAACCGTCATGATAGCTCCGCCCACACGCTTGACTTCTGGTATAAACTTTTGAGGCTCGACGATCATCAAATGCACATCAAGAGGTTTTTCACATCGCCGATTCACAAATTCCAACACCGGAAACCCGAAAGAAATATTCGGGACAAACACACCGTCCATCACATCGATATGCAACCAATCGGCGGCACTAGCATTTATCATATCTATCTCACTGTTCAGATTTCCAAAATCTGCCGACAACAATGATGGAGAAATTATCACACTCATATTTTTTACGTATAAACGATTTTTTCGGTATCATACAGACACTCCGTCTGCTTTCGTATTCACACAAATATAATACAGAGCAAATACAGAACAGGTCTGTTGAGTTTCAACGAATCTTAACTCTCATCAAAGGTAATACAAATGAGAGCAAAAACAAATTTATTTAGCATTACAGATGGCTTCCATAATCACATTTTATACAAACGCAGAATTATTCGATATATCCTCGAAAAAAAATATTGAGAAACTATCTAATTTACTTTATAGAGTCTATCCATTTGCTTACGAACTTTTCCGCTAACAGATAGTTTATTCAACAAATAGTCTTGATTTTCAAGAGCCGATACAATATAAAGGTCTTCGCCTTTGGAATATTCATTAACTTCGTCAATCGCCTGAACCATTCCTTGTATATCGCCTTTCAGAATTTCTCGGGTGTATAATGTCACTCGCCTATCGCCTTTTAATAATTCATACGTAAAATTCTCACAAGGCAACTCTCTAAATTCATACCCTTCTTCGAGCAGCAAGTTGGGAAAATAAAATATATCTTCCCAACTACATGCCAATAAATTATAGTCTTTTTTCTCATCGAACCATTTTTTTACTGCGATTCGCTTACCCTCTTTTACCGTTTTATATTCATGAATATAAAACGGATAAAATAAATTCCCGCTAAGTAACATATACTCGTCTAACGTCGGTATCAGTTGACCTGCACCCACTCCTATCGTGACATGATATTTCGTATAATTTTCCCTACAAAATTGAACATAAGGACCTAACTTCGCATCCGAATCAGGAACATTTCTCCACGGCGAGTCGGGAAAGTCTATTCTTATACCGAGGCATAAAAACAAAACTACAATAGAAACTATACCGTACTTTAAAACCGGTTTCCCTTTGACCCTCTCATATATCCACCTCATAGCATAGACGCTTATGAGAGAAACAAAAGGAATCAAATATAAATAATGTTTAGGCGCACACCCTGTATAACGAAACATAAAATGAATGAGAATAATAGGAATCAACGCTATCCCCATAATTCCAAACTTCTTTTCCCGGAAAAGGACAACCAAACCCATAGGGACAAAAACAAAATTGAGAATCGTATAAAACGTAAATACCGCAAACTTTACTTGCGAAGCGAAACTGTGTGTTTCATTCATACCGTTATAACCGGTCAATGCGGTTAAAGGATTTGCCCGCAGCCCCCAATATCCAATCGTCACAAATAGAAGTATGAGAACAGCTAAAAATACCGATCTCGTTATACTCTCTTTTACACTCTTCCTTTGAAACAAAAAAATAAAAAATACCACCGGATAAACTATCAAGATATCTATCCTATATAAAGGAGCGATTACCATCAACACCATTGCCACATAAAACTTTCCATCTAATAACCTGTTTAGAGCGCAAACAAAAAACACAGCCGCAAAAATCGCCGAATTGGGATACATCGAAATGGCAAAAGATTCTGAAATAAGAAACAGAGAAAGCAAAATAAATATTTTTCTAAAAGATGTAATCCGATAAACGAAATTCACACTTTCCACGATAAATAGAGCCCCGCATATGGCAGACAGCAAACAATAGATTTGTTCACATGTTAAAAACGGAAATACATATTTGAATCCTACCACCGTATAGGTTACCAACGGTTGCATTTCATATAAATAAGAATATACTGGCGGGAATGTAAGTCCCTGATTATACATGATATTACACCCCGCAATAACATGCATACTATCTGATTCATAACATGTCAACGGGAAAATACCTATACATATCCATATAAAAAACAATACTAAAACAATAGGATAACTATTACGGGACACAAATTTCCAAAAAGAATCGAAGAAATATTTCCAATTACTATAAACCGACATAACTATACTATAAATTTAATAATTATAGCCCTATTCTATAATATTAAACAAATATATGAATCTCGTTATAATAATGGAAATTAAATAGTGTCAATTTTTTTACCATCACGGCTACTACAAGAAAAAATGAAGCGACAAAGCACTATTAAACAATATCTTATCCTAACACAAACTTTTCAAAGGAACGATAAAACGATCACCCGCCAGAAAATCGACACAATAAATAATATTTAAATACAATATTTTAGAATAAACAGTCTCTAAAATTCAAAAAAGTAGTATATCTTTGTTGTTATTAAAACTAATTTAGTTTTATCACAAGATCTTACTAATATTAAAACACATGAAAAAGAACCTTACGCTCTTCGTTTTTATAGTGATAGGAATTTTCTCCGTCACGGCCGCGGCTCCCAATTGGGGCGTAGCCGACACATTGGAACACTACGAAATAGGCCCCGGTATAGAGTACATCAAAATCAGATACGAATCGGTTCCCCTCACACTGTGGGCGACCACTATCGACATGACCAATCCTTACAATGTAATTGAACAAGTACAGTCGAACAACTCCGTTCCTGATTTAAAACGGGAATTGGTACAAGACATGTCAAAGCGGCTAACCACCCCGGGGCATAAAGTATGCGCGGCCTTCAATCATGACTTTTTCAGTTATGACGAAGGCGTCTGTATCGGACTAAACATTAGCAACGGTGTCATCTCTATGCCAGCAGGTAGCGGAAGATCTACATTTGCTATTACCCAAGATAAAACGGCATCGGTCTTTTTTCCCGTTCCAGAATGCAAAGCAATTTCGGCATCGGGTGACGAAGTGACAATCGACCATTTCAACTGGGGCGCAGAAACAATCCGCAACGGAGATTGCGTCCTGTTCACAAATATGAACTCGCTCAATCTGGATGCCGAGGGAAGATACATAAAAATACGCCCCCGATCCAATTGGATCGTGAATGGAACTCCCACGGTATGCGATGTACTCGAAGTCTCGGATTTACCCCTACAAACTTCCGACACCGATTTTGTTCTATATCTCCGTAATACAAAACTGAATTCACTCCCCGATATAAAAGTGGGCGAAGAAATAACCATCTCGCAAAAATTAGTTGCCGGAAAATTCGGAACACCACCAGACAATATCTTACAAGCATTCCACGGATACCCCAGCATAGCCTATGAAGGAAAACTCCACGACGGAGAATATAATGACTTTGAAAACGGACGGGAATATGAAACTTCTTGTCGCACAATGGCAGGCATGTCACAAGATGGAAAAACCGTCTATTTCGTAGCTACGGAATTATCGGAAAATAGTGCCGGTATCAACTGTATCGACATCGCTAATTGGATGTTGGCTCATGGAGTCTGGAATGTAGTCAATTTCGATAGCGGTGGCTCCACTGCCATTGTCGTCGACCACACCATGCTGAACCTTCCGGGAAGAGGATCTTTACGCCCAGTTATGGACGGAGTTCTTCTTGTTTCAACTGCTCCCGAAGACAATGGCGTGGCCCATTATTCATTCTCAAAAACACAATTAAATGTACCGATAATTTCCCTTGCATCCCTCACATTAATTTCTCAAAATAAATACAAAGATGTGATCGAACGCAACGTAGAAGTAGAAGGTTTCGCATTCCGATGTGAACCGGCCGAATTGGGTTGGGTGGACAAAGAAGCTGTTTTCCACGCCGGAGAAACGGTCATGTCTGGCAAAATTATAGCCGAGAAAAACGGAATCACGGCCGAACTTTCCGTTTCGACCCGGCCGGTACAAGACATACATATAGCAGCCGACGAAATTCTCATAGACAGTGTACGTCCCTACCGAATCAATTTAGAAGGAAACATCAACGGTCAAGTATATACGCTCGACCCGGCCGCTTTCGCATGGACCTCGTCCAATCCATCTTGTTGCCGTATAGAAAACGGTATCTTAAAAGGAATAGAAAACGGAGAAACGTCGCTCGTCGGGACACTCGACACAATTACCGTCGGCTTAAAGGTTACCGTCGAAGTAACTCCGGAGACTCTTGTACACGAAAATTTCTCCGATCTATCAGACTTCCCACTATCCTCGACCGTATCTAACACGCTCTCAATTTCTCACGAAGAATTACCGACCGGCTGGCCAGATGGAGCCGTATTGCAGTTCGATCAAAAAACAGGAAGAAACCCTTATGTAGAAATGGGTAAAAGTTATCGTCTATATAGTTTACCCGACTCAATCTCCCTACAACTGAATTTGTCGAAAGAAGCACTGGCAGCCATCAAACATATCCGTTTCGATTTCACGCATAAAAACGGAAAGAGCTACTGGCAACCCGAATATATTCCATCGGACACGGGCGATCAAACCATCGTATGGGCTTTCTCCAAAAACGGCATAGCTTTTCCCACTGAGGATTTTCCTCTCACATTAGAAGCGATACGGTTCGTACTAAATCCGGGCAGCCGTTCTGAAATCACGATTCCCCTGCGGGAACTCAAAGCCTACTATCCAGTCAAAGCAAATTCCGCGATAAATAATGTATATACCGAAAATAACTTTGCATGGATCACTGCCGAAGGAGAACTTCGCCTCCACTATAATTTGCAACAAACCGGTAGTGCCGATATTTCTATTTGGACCACCGCAGGACAGCAAATTTCCGAATATATCTCCAACCGAGAACTCCCGGGAACTTATACCTATAATATCTCAGACCGATTCCTTTCTCCTGGAATATATATATTGACAATCCGAGCTAACGGAAAAAACCAAAGTCTAAAATTCAGGGTAAAATAAGATTGTTTTTTATCGATAAGGGATATTTTCATACGAAAGTGTCCCTTATCATTCATTCCCTCGCAACCGATAACAAAACCGATGACGCTCGAAACAAATATCGAGAATTCCAAATCGTACAAACCGAGCAATATACTCTATCGCCAACCGATAAGAAATATGAGCCAACCGGCTATATTTACTAACTGTTATTTCTTGATGTTCAGCCAAATAATCAAGTAACAATTGTTCTCGTTCGGTATATTTCACAAGAGTTCCCCAAGTGCTGTTTTTCTGTCGCCACACAGCCAAATGCACAGGTGTTGCCAATATATTCTCGTCGGCAATCCGCACATAAGCTAAATACTTTCCGGTTTCGTCCTGCACTTGCACGGGCTTTTGTTCGGCTTTCGGAATCTCTGCAACAAGCACCGTTTTACCGTCCACTTCATAAGTCTGCACACTTATCTCCACATTAGGCCGGCAATAAAGTTTGGCAGCAGCCTCTATCATATAAATCTCTTCTTCCGAACGCACCCCGGCTATTCGACCGTTGTCCTTCACACCTATCAATAAACGTCCTCCGTCCGTATTGGAAAAAGCAGACAAGGAACGGGCTATTTTTCGAGCATCGGAAATCTCGAATTTAAAATCCTGCTGCTGGTGTTCTCCTTCTGCGATAAGTTGTTGTAAATACACCTTGTCGGAATTCGGTCTCATGGTTTACTCTATTTTTTCATTAACTGTTGCAACCGATAACGAAATCGTAGCCAAAATAGAAATCCGGCCGTAAACAGCCCCGCAGGAAATGCGACCCACACGCCTACGACACCTCCGCCCCATGTAAACCCACACAAATAGCCCACAGGTAAAGCAACTATAAAATACGAGAAAAAGGCAATCCACATCATGGGCTTGACATCGGTCGTTCCTCGCAAAGCATTGGCAAAAGTAATCTGCAAAGCATCTCCGAACTGATAAACAATCAGCGAAAATATCAACGAAGAAACAACTATCATAACTTCATGGTCTTCTGTAAAGCTATATATAATGGGAGTCCTCACCAAATAGAAGAATAGACTGGCAACAATGGCAAGCGATAAAATAATTCCCATTCCCGAATTTACAGCTCTACGCAAATTGGGGAAATCCTTCTGCCCCATAAAATGGCTGACCCGCACAGCCAAAGCAGCACCCATACCATAATATACCATAAACCCGATAGTACTGACCGAAATCATTATTTGATGGGCCGCCAACGGAATGCTGCCCAGCCACCCTACCATAATAGCACTCAACGAAAAGGCCGCAGTTTCCATACCCATTTGCAAAGCGATAGGCCACCCCAAAGCATTGAGTTGTATAAAATCATTACGATTGAATCGAGAGCGTAAAATCGCCTCCCTATATACTTTATACCGTCGCGCAACAGCAACGACCCCGATAAAGACCAACAGCATAACAATACGCGAGACCAATGTACTCACACCCGCCCCGAACAAGCCCCATTCGGGGAATCCGAAACTTCCGTAAATCAACAAATAATTCCCGAAAATATTCAATGCGTTTCCACCCAATAAAATCCACATCGGTGTACGAGTATCGGTCAACCCTTCCGCAAACTGCCGGAAGCCGTTAAACAGCATGATAAACAATAAAGAAATCAGTTGCAAAACAAAATACGGACGTATGTGAGGCAACAATTCCTCTGGCTGTCCCAACTTATCGACAAAGCAATAGACCGTATACATTACAGCAGTCAACAATACTGCAACCGATGCATTAGCAGCCAAAGCATTACGAAATACTCGTCCTATCCCTTGTGTGTTTCCCCCACCCTGCAACATACCGATTAGAGGAGTCAATCCATAAGAAAAACCGGTCGCAAAGATGATTGCCAGATTGAATACATTATTCACGAACGCAGCCGCAGCCAACTCCTCCGTACTATGATGCCCGATCATTATCGTATCGGCCAAACCCAATATAATCATACCCAACTGTCCTACGACAATCGGTAAACCTAGTCTTAGCAAAGAACTAACCTGCTGTTTATAAGGGAGTAATTGCATTGAGCTCATATCATACAATCTTACAAAAATTAAATGAAGTGCAAAGATAATGCAAGGCAAGAGAAAGACAAAGTGAACTTGTTTACTTTTCTTTCTCTTGCCTTGCATTGCCAATCTTGGACTTTTGTCAATCGCTCATGTAAATCGAATACAGAAACAACTTCTATTCATTTCTCAGAATGAAAATCGGTATCTATCCGACAAATAGATAGATACCGATTGATAGAAAGTTGTCATAACTGGATTATGCTTAACTGACTTGAATACCGACTTTCCGGTTCAAAGTCCCCTACAAACTCACTTTATAACAATGATCATTTATATATACAAGGTAAAATCCGTGTATCGGTAAATCCAGTTCATGTTTGCCTATTGTAATTTGTCTACTAAGTATCAACTTACCCTCGATAGTATATATTCGGACAAGAGCATCTCGGGCAACCCCTACATATAAGATTCCGTTATGAGCATAAACTTTATCAGAGTCTATACCATCAACATTTTCGATGGAGGAAGAGAGTCGTACGATTTGAGGTTCTGAATACTCCGAATATACGTTGGGTCCCCAAATTCCTTCTTCATCTAACGAATAGGACCAAGAAGCTACAGAATAAAGATATTCATCGCTTTCAGAACCCGTAAGGTCGGTAAAGGTGTACGAGGTGTTATCGATACCTTCCACTTCGAACGATGCCAATGCAGAAGTATAACTCTCTCCGGCTCTTAGAATTTGCTTTACGAAAATATCATCGATAAACATTTTATCCGTTCCCGAGAAAGTAACGGTAAAATGAGTTTGAGCCGACCCATTAGTAAAATCTACGGAAAAAGAATGCTCTCCCACGGTTTTCATCAGATACTCGCGATGTTCTTTTTCACCTTCACAATAACTATCCACATAGACAGTATCGCCAGCATGAATCGCATACACATTCAGTTGCACCGTGTATTTGCCATCGTTACGAGACAAATCAAATTCGGGAGACGTGATTTTTCCTTCCTCAAAATCACGGTAGTAATTATCGATACCTATCATTCCTTTAACCGTACAACCCATATTGACACCCCAACCGGGCACTTTGCTATATTTATTAAGGTCATAATCATAAAAGTAACCGGGCCATTCAAATGTTCCCTCCGTGATCGTTTCTAAATCCTCGTGCACCAGCGTGTATTCTTCATCGGATCGGGCTGTATGTTTCAAAAAGTGGCGCACGGCATATCCCATTGCACGCTCAACAGGATACCATCGAGCAGTATATCCTGTATCGGTTATATCGGTCGGATCGGCTAATTCGGGCACTGGCATAGTACGAATGGGGACATACACTTGTACCTCGTTCGATTCAACAGAAGTGTATTTGTCATTCTTGGCTTTTACCGTGAAGAAATAAGTTTTTCCTTTTTCCATACCGGTAACTTGACATTCACATTCCGTCGTTTCGATATTCTCTGCAATATATACACGGTGTGTTTTCTCTTCATCGGCATAATAATAAGCAGACGTAAGATAAGAGGTTGCCGACCACACGGCATCCCATCGAGCGGTAAAATGCTCGAATGTTACATCTTTGGGTGAGATCGCGTGGGGTGAGCAAATATCGTACACGTCTTGTATGATTTCAATATCGTCTATCAGCCACGAATCGTTGTATGCCCCGATTTGTACATAGGCCAAGCGACTCCCCATACCGAAATTGTGCTGAAAAGGGACTTCGATCGTTTGCCATTGGTCGGTGATGGTGCATTTCTCACTCGTATAGTAGTTGTTACTGTATTGATCTTGCAAATAAAGGATAAGCGAGTCCTTCGTTTGGGCAATCGAACGTGCTCGGAATCGCAGTATGAAGTTACCATCGTCCAAACGCACATCGGTATACGGCGTTTGAATCCACCCCTGTGTCTCCCCATATGTATAGTCATCATAAGAGAGTACAGCGCAAACTCCTCCGGCTTGATGAATACCTCGTCCTTTCCACTGTATGCCGTGCGTGAACTCCATAGGAATCATTGCATTTCCTGTCGAAAGTTCACTCTCGGCAGGCGTGGATTCGGTTCCTTCGGTAAAAGCCGAAAAATCTTCCGATAAAATAGCGAGTTGTTCGCCACGAGCAGCATAAGCCGAAACAATGTTGACACCTAAGAAGATAGTCAAACAGATTGATGTAATTTTTTTCATAAGCAATAATATGATTTTATAATTAGGAAGTGTTCTCTATAATAATGAAGAAATAAGTTTTAAACAAAAGTAACGCCGATAATTCTTTATTAAAAATAATCGACGTTACAATTAAGCCATTATATTGTATTGATAATCAGACATTTTCAAATAGAATATTACAAACAATATTTGTTAAACACTAACTATCAACAATTTACACATCAAATAGTTCCTACCGATATTTTTACATTAATTTACTTTTAATCCGACTTTTCTGAGTACGGATAGCATTTAGACTTACTCCTTTGCAAACAGCACATTCTTTGGTATTAAGTCCGCACTTGACCAAACAACATAAAACCGCCTCATCTTGCGTTAATTTAGTATGTTTTTTCAAAGCATCGATATATTCATTAAAAGCTTTGTGTATAGACTGCGAGACCATCTGTCGTTCATCAATACTCAATACCGATTCCGATTTCGCCTCGATCATCGATTTCATATTTTTGTATGCTTTGGTTCGCATGAAAGATAAAGCACATACATCACCCTTTTTATCGATGAGTGATTGTAGTTCTTTTCGCTCGTTATCGACCTGCCGGGCGACGACATTCGATTCGCCCATATTCCCCTTTATATTACCCTCATCGCACTCGTGAGCTGTTTCTATCTTTTGACGCAACGCCTCCACCTGAGCTTTCCACGCTTTATCTCTTGACCTTCTTTTTTGAATATACAGAAATAAGATAAGCAAAGCTCCAATAATAACTACGGCAATCCAACGATAATATCGAGTTTTCTCGGTATAAAGAATCTGCTCCAAATCATATTGATATTCTGTCTCTCCCATTGACTCGGTACGATTAATTTTTTCAATAGAATCATTAGCAAGATTCAATAAATTTACACATTCTTCATAGAGCGCACCGTTTTTTGTTTCGAGAGCAACTTCGCAAAGCTGCTTATAGCTATTGGCCCTTGTATAAATATTGGGGCTTAAACTTCCTTGCCGGCTATAATGATATGCAGAATCATACTGTCCAGATAATAAAAACATCTTACCTATGGCAGAATACGTTCGATATATCAAAGTACTATCCTTAGACAGAGAAATAGCTCTATACGCGTGCTTTGTAGCCTGTTCGAGATCTTTGAGTTCTCCGTAAACGACCGACAGATTGTTATGAGCGGCTGTCATTTCCAAAGTGTCCGAAGCAGCTTCCGATAACGACAAAGCTTCTTTAATGTATCCGAGTGCACTGTCGGGACTGTTCTTATACAGATAATCTTTCCCTACTTCCCGTAAAGCTCGAGCCGTATATTTCGTCGAATCGTTCGCCATACATTCTTTCAAGGCGATAGTGTGCTCTTCTAACGCTCTATTGTACAGATGATGCGTACGCAGTAAGTTTCCGAGACGCAAATGCAACGCAACCGATAGATCCGAATTCGGGCTAGTAAGGCTCAATGCCCGACGATATAAATATGCAGCCGAATCGGGTTGAAAAGATTCTATTTCAATCCCATATTCATATAAGCGTGTTGCCTTTTCTTGATATCGGTCACTATGGCAAGCAAAAAAACAAAGCAAAATGACAATATAACATATACGGGAATTCATGAGTGCAACTGCTTGGTATAAGTAACAACAACGAAAATCTTAGCAAAGATAATTTTATCAGCCGGGAAAATTATAAAATGTGAATAAAAAACAGCAAAAAAGTACAATTTATACAAATAGGTAAAAAGGTGACAATAAATGCCCCAGCAAACCTAAGGTACAAATCAACTATACCCGAACTCTCCTCGACATACGAAAACCACCATCTATTCAGCCGGATAAAATAACAAAAAAGAGAGAGCCCGATTTTTACACGATAAGCTCTCTCCTTCAATTTCTATTTCATCGACTCTTTCAGAACAATTTCTCTGGGTATTCACCGGCAGCAATCAACGCATGAATTTTGTCGACAACCGACTGCCTGTCGGCAGCATAAGTTACCCCGAACCATTTCGACGGAGTATCGAGAACCGTTACAGAGGCCTTGCCAGTTTGAATCAAATCATTTACCAACAAAGGTATAAAATACTCAGCTTTAATATTATCTGCATTCTCTTTCAAGAACTTAACGAAATACTCTTCGGAATATTTGAAATAATCGGGTGTGAATCCCCACATATTCATCGAAACAGGAGCATTGTCATCGATAGCAGTCCAAGTATCCCCTTCTTTAAACATCACCTTGCCGTCGCGACGTTCTATCTGAGTACGTTCTACAACAGATGTAAGATGTTTCTCGGCATTGGTCTCGCACACGCCACGAGCAACAGAACCGCTCTCAGACAGCGTATTTCCCACGCGATAACCCACCATACAATACTCATTTTTCTTTCCTTCCAGACCTTTCAAATAATCGGCCAAAATAGCAAAACTTTCGCGACCGTAGAAATCATCGGCATTAATAACGGCAAATGGCTCTTTAATTACATCTTTACCCATCAACACGGCATGATTAGTTCCCCACGGTTTAGTACGTCCCTCGGGACACGTGAAGCCCTCCGGCAAATCGTCGATAGACTGGAATACCAATTCACAAGGAATATGACCTTCATATTTAGAAAGAATCTTATCCCTGAAATCTTGCTCGAAATCCTTACGAATTACGAAAACGACTTTACCGAATCCTCCGCGTAAAGCATCGAAAATCGAATAGTCCATAATCGTTTCACCGTTAGGACCAAGACCGTCGAGCTGTTTCAGTCCTCCATAACGACTACCCATACCGGCAGCCAATACAAAAAGAGTTGGTTTCATAGCAGTTACTTATTTTTAGTTTTCCATGAATTGCAAAAGTAATTATTTTTTATGATAAAAATCAGCAATACACCTTCAACTTTCACCCAAGTGTTCCTAAAACAAATATTATCTACCTGTTAAACCCCAACGCTCAATAGAGAGAGTCCATTTTGTTCACGAGAATAATGTTAAAAATGGGACGATAGGTCGAAAAAAAATCCTTTTTACTTTCTGATTTGAAAAAAAACATCTTTATTTGCAACGAATAATAATTATCGAATCACTCTAAATAAAGATTGCCTATCGACAAAACATTACGCTTGAATCAAAAAAAAGAGAGGTAGTAATGAACGATTTATTCGATCGCACCGACGAAGAACTGGTTGCGTTGTATGCCGAAGGTAATAATGGAGCTTTTGATGTTTTGCTTAAACGACATCAGGTCCGTACTTTCAACTACATTTATTATATTGTAAAAGACAAAGAATTGGCGAACGACATCTTTCAGGAAACTTTCGTCAAAGCTATTATGACTATCAAACAAGGACGCTATACCGAAAACGGCAAGTTCCCTGCATGGATTTCCCGAATCGCCCATAATCTCATTATCGATTTTTTCCGACAGGAAAAAGCCGATAATTATGTTATCACCGATAATGAAAACATGGATATCTTTAATCGCAAAGAATTGAGCGAAGGAACCGTCGAAGATACAATTGTACAAAACCAGATCGAAGCCGATGTTCGCAAACTTATCAAGGCCCTTCCACACAGCCAGAGGGAAGTACTTGTCATGCGTTATTACAAAAACATGAGCTTCAAAGAAATTGCCGACCATACCAAAGTCAGTATTAACACAGCCTTAGGGCGGATGCGCTATGCCATTCTCAACCTGAGAAAAATGGCCGAGGAAAACAACATCGTACTGACATTATAAAAAAACAAGCAGGTACAGATAATAATTACAAGGCTACCGACGTTTATAATACATAAACATCAATTTTTATTAGCCTATGAAAAAAATCTCTACCTCTAAAAACACAACGAGAGTACAAAACGCAAAAGTATTACAACCAACGGCCTCGACAATCGATTTTATTAGGCAATTTGCCAGAGTATATTCATTCGATTCCCGATTGCCGGCCTCGTTAGGAGGATTGGTAAATAACTAAAAAGAAAAGGGGAGCAGATAATCTGCTCCCCTTTTCTTTTCTACTCTATTAACCTCAGTAAGAAAACTTTCCCGTAACCACTCCTTTTTTCTCTTCTTTTCTTTCTTTATATAATACTATAATTTTTTATAAAAAAAGAATGTAAGTTTTCTTTTTTATCTTATAATATTAGTATATTAGCACTGCGATTTTCTTTATTTCTCATTACTCATAAAACCTTAAACAACTGAATATCATGTAACAAAAACCATATTTAACACGATTATTGTCTCTATACTATTTTTCAGACAAGCTATACATTTTATTTTAATTTAAAGTTGAATGACATTAGTTACTCAAGAAGATAGTGATTTCACAAACATTTTTAGAAGTTCTAAAAATGGATTTATCCAGTTTGCATATTCCTATCTTGGGAACATGCAAGACGCAGAAGACGTAGTCATGGAGTCCTATATCCAATATTGGGAGAACAAGGACAAAGCGACGTTCCAAACTTCCAATATAAAAGGATACATCTTTACAATTATAAGAAACCGATGTATCGATATTCTGAAAGAGAGAAAATACTTATTACAAAAAAACGACGAGCTCTATAAACACATAATAGGTGAAATAGAACTCAATATATCCTCATTGAAAGGATGCGATCCCTCCGAACTATTCACCAGCGAAATAGAAAATATAGTAAACGATACTATCAAAACACTCCCTAATCGCACCCGTGAAATTTTTTACGAAAGATACCTCGAACAAAAATCCTACAAAACCATTGCCGAAAACTTCGGGATTTCGGTAAAAGGCGTAGAATTCCATGTCACAAAAAGCCTGAATGTCCTAAGAAAAAAATTAAAAGACTATTTATAAAAATTCCGAGCCACGCTGTAACGAAATCCGACTAAAATACCACGAAAATCAACCAACAAACTATAAAAACACAAATCCACTCTTCATTTTTCTCAAAAAAAATTTATTTTATTACTAGGGATATACCCTGTTTTTCGGTTTATATAATGTATGGAAAAGAAAACATTATATAGATATTTCGGAAATTGCGCAACCAAAGAGGAGCGCATTCAAGTTTTGGAGTGGACAAAAGCCTCTCCCGAAAACCTCAAAGAGTTCTGTCGTGAACGCAACATATACAATGCCATTTTATTATCGACCGACAATATACAGCGTACCAAATACGACTTCCGCCGCCACTACCGTGCACAACTTCTACGTATCGCCGCCGTTGTCATACTATTGTTGTCGGTAGCATTCGGCAGTTTCTATCTCACGATGGGCGATCGCATCGTTCCCCTCTATTCATTGACTGTACCCGCCGGTAACAGCAATACCCTGCTCCTGCCCGACGGTACAAAAGTATGGCTCAATGCAGGTTCCACGATAAAATACCCCTCGTCGTTCTTGGGAATGCAACGCAATATAGAAATAGAAGGCGAAGCCTATCTCGAAGTCGCCCACAACCGTTGGAAACCATTTATCGTAAATACGCCTAACGGAAAAGTTAAAGTATTGGGAACCAAATTCTACGTGACTTCCACACTCAAAGAAAAAGACTTCATGGTCTCGCTCATCGAGGGTTCTGTAAAAATATCGTCGGGCGAAAAAAGCGCAATGCTCAAACCCGGATACCGGGCACAATTCAAAGACGGCGAGTTCAAGCAATCGGTAATCCGCACCTTCGAAACCGAGCTGTGGAAAGACGGTATCTACTACTTTAAGGACAAATCGTTCGACGAACTGATGGAAGGATTCGAAAAATGTTTCGGTGTAAAAATCAGTATCGACAAAGACATCAAAAGCACCGAGCACTACACTGGTAAGTTCTATCGCTACAATGGCATTCAACATGCGTTGCAAGCACTTCAACACGATTTCAACTTCGATTTCAAATGGGATAAAGAACTCAATACAATACAAATCACTTCTAAACACAAATAATATCCAAAAGCCTATGAATACATAAAAGCACACCATCTCTTATCTATCATTTTAAAATCAACAATTTATTTATTTCAGTTACAAAACTTTTGAATACCACAAAACACACGTATGTATAGAAAAAGTTTAAAAGCAATTATTGCAGTTTTAGCACTGGCTTACGCATTCGAAGCAAGTGCCGATGCGTATTCACGCATATCCCTATCCGAGGCAAATACTCCGATAGACGAAGTTTTGAAAAAAATCGAGAAAGAAGCTCAGTGTCTGTTTGTTATCAACACCCAAGTGGACACGAAACGCAAAGTAAACCTTAACGTTCAAAATAAGACGGTTAGCGAAATACTCGATATCATGTTCAAAGGGACCGACGTTTCTTACTCGATACAGAACCCCAACATCATGTTGTCGAAAAAAGCCGCATCTGCGCAAGGAAATGTCGCCAGCGCAAGTGCGACGGCTCAAAGTACCAACACGAAAATTATAACCGGTAACGTTACCGATGCCTCCGGCGAAACACTCATCGGCCTCACCGTAAAGGTTGCGGGAACCAGTGTAGCGACGGCAACCGATATCGATGGTAACTACTCTATCAAAGTGCCGGCAGGAAGCAACGAATTGGAATTTTCCTACATCGGTTACCAAACTATCAAACGCCCCATTAACGGACAAAATAAAATCAATGTAGTGATGCAAGACAACACGAAGTTGCTCGACGAAGTCGTAGTCACGGCTATGGGTATCGCTCGTAAAGAAGAAACCCTTTCCTACTCGACGCAAACCGTCGGAGGCGACGAACTCACTCGTGCAAAAGAAGCCAACCTCATCAACTCGTTGCAAGGGAAAAGCGCAGGTTTGGTCATCACGCCTAACTCCGGCGGAGCCGGTGGAGCCTCCAAAATCCTTCTACGGGGTAATGCGTCTATGCTGGGTAACAACTCGCCGCTCATCGTAATCGACGGTGTGCCCATGCAAAACAGCGTGGCCGGACAAATGGACATGGACGGCGGCGGTGCTACAATGATGGTCGACGGTTCGAAAGAAAGTAGCGATGCCCTTTCCCAACTCAACCCCGACGACATCGAATCGATTACCGTGCTGAAAGGAGCCAACTCCGCAGCGCTTTACGGTAGTGCCGCCTCTAACGGTGTACTTATGATTACTACCAAAAAAGGTAAGGAAGGACAAATCCGTATCGATGTATCGAGCAGTACGACATTCGAGACTCCTTTGAAACTTCCCAAGTTACAAAACAGATATGGAGCACAAATGTCCGGGTCGGTCGAAAACGGATTCACCATGAACTCTAATAGCTGGGGACAACGCATGAACACTCTCGGTGACGAATATTACGACACCGCAAACTCCCCCTATCACCTCACCCGCAATGCTTACGACATCAGCGACTTCTACCGGGTAGGAACCAACTTCAACAACTCCATCGCATTGAGCGGGGGTACAAAAGTGGCACAAACCTATTTCTCTTACGGAAATACCACAGCCAACGGTATCGTCGAAACCAATAAATTCGAACGGCACAACATCTCGTTGAGGCAAAACTTCTCCTTCTTCAAGGACAAACTGAAAATCGATATTTCGGCGAATTACATCAATCAAAAAACAAAAAACCGTCCCACCGGTGGTACGTTCTTCAACCCCATCTATCAAGTATATACATCACCGCGTAACATCGATATGAATTGGTATCGCAAAAACTATTACGACACCAGCGCAACGTGGCAGTCCAATCCATATAGCTACATCGCTTCCGAAATCGGAGCAGACGGGTTACCCATATCGGTGATACAATCGGGCAAGACATCTACCCTTTCCGATGCCAACTATGGCAAACAAGTTTGGTTCACCGATGCCATCAACCTCAATAACCCGTGGTGGTTGCTCAACCGCATGACCAGCGAAGAAGTGATTAACCGCACATTCGGTAGTATTACTGCCAACTGGCAAATCATCGACGGCCTCAATTTGCAAGCTCGTATCAAATACGACTACAACGAACGCAACGACGAAAACCGACAATACGCCACCACATGGGGTAATGCCGAAATGATTGACCGGGGTCGCCTTATTCTCGACCATACCAAGTCGCAAGACTTCTACGGCGATTTCATGTTAAGCTACAACAAAACATTCAAAGATTTCACCATCGGGGTCAATGCCGGCGGTAGCATGATGAACTCTTCCTACGATCAATGGATGATTACTCCTATTGCCAAATCAGGAGCACCCTATACCGAAGACCTCTCGTGCAACCAATTCGTTCTCTCCGATATTTATCTCAACAGTAGCGAAAACTACGGAGGACTTACTACCAAAAACTGGGAACGAGCCATTTTCGCTACGGCACAAGTTACTTGGCAAGACAAAGTAACGGTCGAGGGTAGTTATCGAGACGACTGGTATCGCGCCTTTACACAGTTCAAAGATATGGATCCCCACTTTGCCTACTATTCGGCAGGTGCATCCGCTCAAATGAACAAGATACTCACCTTACCCGAACAAATCAACGAATTGAAACTACGGGCTTCGTACTCCGAGGTGGGTAACTCTATTCCTAATAACCTATTCCTCGCATCGGCAAAACGTAATCCGGCGACAGGAGCCTACATCAGCAGTGCGATCATTAACTTCAAAAATCCCAAACCCGAAACCACACAATCGTTCGAAGCTGGTTTCGACATCAGTTTGCTCGATCGCTCCATCTCGTTACAAGCCACCTACTACAACGCCATCATGAAAAACCAATTCATGAAATACGAAGGTGCTGCCGGCAAGGAAATATATATCAACGGTGGTAAGGTACGGAATCAAGGTATCGAGTTGACTGCATCCTATATCTTCGCTCCCAACAACAATTTCAGTTGGATTACCAACTTCAATTACGCCTACAACGACAACAAAATTCTCACGGTGGCCCGTAAGCAAAACGGACAAAAATATATCCACGAAATCGATATGGGTAACCTCAGCGGTCTGAAAATCAAATTCGAAGAAGGCGGTTCTTATGGTGACCTCTATGCCGTCGACTTTATGAGAGACGAAATAACCGGAGAAATCGTTGTCGACCCTCAAACCGGAGCTCCATTCAAACTCAATGGACAAGCCAACGAATACCTCGGCAACATGAATGCCAAGCACACTCTCGGTTGGTCCAACACCTTCAACTACAAAGACTTCTCCTTCTATTTCCTTATCGATGGAAAAATTGGCGGTAAAGTCATCTCCTTCACCGAGGCATACCTCGACTATTTCGGCACATCGCAACGTACGGCCGATGCACGAGATTATGCACTTAACAACAACCTCTATTGGACCTCCGAGGACGGTGTTGTCACCAAGCCCGGCATGTATATCCCGGGAACAAACCAAGTCGTTCCGGTCGACCAATATTATCAGACTATCGGCGGTGGATCACCCGTAGGACGCAACTACGTATATGATGCTACGAACTTCCGTCTTCGTGAGATTTCATTGGCATATACGTTCCGCAATCTCTTCGGACAAAGCAAGAACCTCACGGTATCGGCCAATGCCCGTAACTTGTTCTTCTTGTACATCGATGCACCCATCGACCCCGATACTTCGTTGAGTACACAAAATGCTCTGGGTAACGTAGATATTTTCAGTATGCCTACTACCCGTTCTTTCGGTATTTCACTTAAAGCATCATTCTAACGAAACATAACATCATGAAAAAAACAGTATATTTATCAGCATTCGTTTTTGCCGCGGCAATCTCCTTAATCGGTTGCGGCGACCCTCTGCTCGACGATCTGAACTCCAACATCGAAGTCGGTTCGGGCGACCTCTCTATTGCCGAGAACTATGAACAGGCAGCCGGTATGTTCCTGACAGCACAGCAAAAAATGCACGATGTCGGAGCATCGAACGGTGCACACGTCTATCAAGTACAATTCAACATTCACATCGACAATTATTCGGGATACATGGCTGGAACACAAAATTTTAGCGGGAACCTGCCCTCTACCTATCGGTATTTTGCACAATACTGCGATGGTCCCAAAGCCAGTTTTTTCAACGTAGCACAAGCAGCCTTACCTGTAATGCGCTCGGCTGCCGACCTCAATCTGCGAGAAATCGGAGCCATGTGCAACATCATGTATTGTTTCTCTGCATTGGAACTTTCCGATGTGTACGGACCTTTCCCGTGGACCGATTATAAAAACGATGTGCAGGAACCTCCCGTAACCTACGAACCGATGGATCAAATTTACGACTCCCTGTTCGTCAATCTCAAAGATGCGGGGAAAATATTGAAAGAGTTTACCTCTACTTCCGAAGAACATCAAGATACCATTAATCAGATTCTGGCTCAATACGACAAAATCTGCGGCGATGTAAAAACATGGGAACAATTCTCCAATTCCATTCGTCTGCGCATGGCCATGCGTATGTCCAACGTCAATCCCGATAGAGCTAAAACCGAAGCGCAATCGGCTATCGACGACGGACTTATCGAAAAAAGCATCGAGTACAACACGATGGTTAATAACGGAACCAATCACCCGTTGGCATTTATCTCCATTCTTTGGAACGACACACGTATAAACGCTTCGCTCGAAAACATCATGAAACGACTCAAAGTACCTTTCATGGATAAAATTTTTGAAAAAAATAGCGATGCCATACGAGACGAAAACGGAGAAACGACGTGGCAAGCACAACAAGACATTGTGGGAGTCCGCACGGGAATCCAACTCACACCTCGGGACGATAATAACCAATACACCAAATTTTCAGGTGTCACAAGTGCTTTCGCAAATTTCCCGCTCGCCATTTTCAAACTCTCCGAGCGTTACTTTCTGCAAGCCGAGGCAGCCCTTCGATGGAATATCGGCGGATCGGTCAATACAAACTATCTGAGAGGTGTTGCTGCCATGTTCGACGATTACGACATCGCACAAACCGAACCCGACTTCCAAACCTATTGGAATCAAGAATCGGCAGATACTTCTATCGACTACGTGGATCCGCACAACTCACGCAACAACACCAAAGGTCTGGTTACCGTAGGAGTAAAAATCAACAACAGCGACGACAATAAAGTAAAGCTCGAAAAAATCATCACCCAAAAATGGCTCGCTCAGTTCCCTATGGGACTTGAAGCATGGAACGACTTGCGCCGTACCGGTTATCCTCGCATATTCCCCGTCAACGATATCGGAGACGGCTCGTTGGGAAAAGGTCGTATGATTCGCCGTATTCCGTGGAACATGACCGATGCGGCAGCCGCCCAAGATGTCAATACGTCGGGGATCCAAGCCCTCGGAGGAAGTAACCTGATGCGCACTACCCTTTGGTGGGACGTAGAAGACCCTGCCGGATTGGGCGACAATCGTCGTTGGGAAACCGAAGTTTCTAACTAAAAATTTAATCGGAGAGAGCGTATAGAAACGTACACTCTCTCCCCTAAAATAAAAAACAACTTTTTTGAGATCCTATTATTAACTTAAAAACAAAAAACATGAAAACACCGAAATTAGTATTATCGGTATTGGCTTGTTCGGTAGTTGTGGGAAACTATGCACAAAACATTCCTACCCACGCTCCCTATGTAGAACTCTTACCGACCAAAGAAATTTCTATCGCCGGAGGTGATAAAAAAACAGTCTATCTCGATTTTTATGACTATTTTGAATCTTGGGAACCGGGAGTCCCCCTTTCCGAAGACGAGAACTTCTACATCGCCCGTGTCCCCATGAAAAAACGTTTCGTGAACACGGCAACACAGGTAGATCCCACCATGACGCAAGACCGCAAATTCAGTATGTGGACGCCGATGGGTATATCCGACACTTACTGGCAATCGCTACCGCGATATGTATTCGACGGCGATAATTTCAGTATGTGGTCCTACGTGGATTCGCAAGGCGGCTGGTCTCTCCCGTGGGTACGTGTACCGGGTGCATACAGCGACGTTACTCACCGTAACGGTGTAGCCAATAGCGGCGGTCTCATCTTCTTCGACTCTTGGGGAGGCGATAACACCAGCCCAACAGCTAATGTAAATATGCTGGTGAAAAAAGAAGGCGGAAAATTCAAATACGTAGAAAAATTCGTAAAATTCCTTCGCTATTATGGTCTCGATGGTGTCGGTATCAACCCCGAAGGTCCGGTTCCCCAAGCCTCTGCTTTGCAAGACTTCTTCTCCCAATGTCGGGAATATGCAGAATCGATCGGTTGGCAATTCCACGTATATTGGTATGGAGTAGGTTCTAACGGAGGATCTATGGATTTAGGTTCCTCTTTCGGTAGTAGCAAACAAGATTGGTTGTGGAAAAACAACAAACAAGTAGTCGACATGTATATGCTCAACTACGATTGGGGATATTCTGCAAGCAGTTCGGCTAGCTACGCCGAACAAATTGGAGCCAATCCCTACACCCTTTATGCCGGTTACGACATTCAAGGAAACTGGTTGGCAAGAGGTCCGTGGTCTACGTTGAAAAACACCAAAATGTCTATCGCATTTTGGGGAAACCACACCACCAATATGATTTACCAGAACTCTTCCGAATTCGGTTCGGGTGACGAAGCTGTACAAGCCTGTTACCTCGAAAAGCAAGAGCAAGTATTCTCCGGCGGTAACCGAAACCCGGCAAAACGCCCGGCTATTAAAGACGGAATTTCCAGTTCCAGCGAAGCGGCTATGAACAACTTTCACGGTATAGCAGAATACCTGCCCGCCCGAAGCGTACTGCAAGAGTTGCCTTTCGTAACCCGTTTCGGACTCGGTAACGGAAAAACCTTCCGTAACGAAGGAAAAGTAACCTTCGGGAACAAATGGTTCAACGTAGGTGTACAGGACTACCTGCCCACATGGCGCTGGTGGATTACAGACGACAGCAATAACGTACCCGAAGACGGTATCGAATGCGGATTCACTTACGAAGATGCTTGGTATGCCGGTTCGGCCCTACACATGAGCGGAGCTACGAAAGTATCCAACGTTCGTCTCTTCAAGACCAACTTCGACGTTTCTGAAACCGACGACGTATCGATGACTTTCAAATTAAATAGCGGCGAAGATACGCACATGAAACTCTTTTGGTCGTTCGTAGGGTCGGAATCTACATTGCACTCTTGCGACATTACCGGAGCCAAAGAAGGACAATGGACAACCTTCTCCAAGAAAGCCTCTGAAATCGGTATGAACGGAAATGTAGCCCTCATCGGTCTCAAATTCGAAAATACCCCGACAAACTACGATGTATTCATCGGCGAAATGGCTATTGTTCCAGCAAAGACTTTTGCACCGATCAAACCGGTCATCACTACCGAAGAAAGCAAAATCTTGAAAAAACGTACTTATAACTCGATCGATTTCAAATTTAGCTGGGATTGCGAATCCTCCAAAAACGATTCCGATCCCTCCATACCCGTTTATAACGAAGATGTAGATACTTGGTACTTCGAAGTTTACGTACAAGCAAAAGACGGAGAGCCCGTTCTTTGCGGAACGACTTCTTCTTGGGCACACTACGTAGTAGGCGCTCCGGTATCGGCCAACAATGAAATCTCGGATTACCGAATCGGTGTTTGTGCCGTAGCTCCCGACGGAAAAACGAAGAGCGAAACGACATGGACTAGTTATCTGACTACCGACCTCACACTCGTCGACGGTATCGAATGTAACAAAGCGGTAATCAAAGCCGGCGAGGAATTTACCCTCTCGTTGATCGACCCCAACCAAGAAGAACCTTTCTCTTGGGAAATCTTTAACGCAACCACCGGCGGTAATGCCGTATTCACCCAAGATGGCGGTCGTTCGATAACCACTTCACTGTCAGAGGAAGGTTATTACGATGTAAAACTCACCAAAGGAGATTTGAGTGTACTCTCTTATCGCGGCTATGTACAAATTTCTCCCGAAAGCACAGGTGCAATTCCTTCGATTACCGATTTCACAGCATCCGACACCAACGTAACCCTCGAAGACGGTACTGCCGAAGTAACACTCAGCTACACCGGCAAAAAGAACGAAGGTACGGTTTCTCGTGGTTTGCAGGTAGACGACCCCTATATGTTCCGTATTCCATCGGATTTCTTGCCGATGAATCAAAGTCAATATTCAATCTGTCTTTGGATAAAACCCGAAAAATTCACGTTCGCTAAATTCGGTATGGGATTGATCGAGCAACGCAATATGAATATCCACTGGCCCGATAATAATTGGGGAGCCCTTTGGGTAGACGTATGGCCTGAGACATTCAACAACGGAGGACAACGCATTTTGGATAACAATATCATTTCTTATACTATGTGGGGAAATGAATCGCAATACTATTTCAACGGAAACAACAACAAACACGAAATTCCCAACTTGGCTTGTTGTACAGACGGTAACCGTACCGGAACCGAATCTTATAGTTTATCCGAAGGTCAATGGGCACACGTCCTCATTTCATTCGACGGCAGCAAACAAAGAATCTATTTCAATGGTAAGAAAGTAGGAGAAGGTAATGCTTCAAAATACAATTACAACGATAATAACGGTGGAACTGGAAACGTTAAAGCTGCAAACATCTACATCGGTGGTTCTCGCGTTTACTATGCCGGATTTTCCGGTGTCATCGACGATGTTCAAGTTTGGCACAAGGCATTGAGCGATACCGAAGTAATAGAAGCCATGAAAGGTTACGACGGTAAAGAAATCCCCTCTGACCTGAAAGGTTACTGGACGTTCGAATCGGACAACTACAACGAAGGCGAAAAAGTGTTTGAAAACAAAGGTACTTTGGTTACCGACAACAAGGCTGCCTATATCGAAGTGAAAGGTGCAGGCGGTGAAAACACCTCTGCAAACGAAGAACACATATTACCGGCCAATATCGCTATTCAAGGTAACCCGGCCATGTCAGGTACATTGCCCATCACTACGACATCGACATTCGCCGTTGCCGATGCCGAAGTTCAAAACACCGGTGACAACGCATCGGTTACATTCAACAAAGACGGTAAATACAACGTCACCTTGACGCTTGCCAACGGATGGGGCTCGGATACGAAGACGAAAGAAGAGTATATCGTAGTTCTCCCCTCTTCGGGTATCGATGGCAACTTGGTAGATAACCTCACGGTATACCCCAACCCCTTCATCGAAAATGTCAACCTGCAATTCGCAGCCGACGGTAACTACGTTATCGACATCTTCGACGCACAAGGTCGTCAGGTAACTACCAAAAAGCACCAAGCTATGGCCGGCGAAATCTGCACGCTCACGGTAAATGCTGCCAAAGGCATGTACTATGTAGTCGTGTCGAAAGACGGCAAACGCGTGAAATCTTTCAAAGTGGTAGCCGAATAATCTACTTCACAGTCTCCGCGCCTTGTGCACGGAGACTGTTGAAAATTCGGGAAACAAATCATTCGCTTCAAAAAATAATTAGGTTTTCATGGCCACACCCCGTACCCGCCTGCCTCGTGTGAGTGCGGGGTGTTTTCAAAAAATACCACGGTTCGCCCCGATTTCGTCGGGATTCAATACACCCTACCGGTCTATATCGCAATTCGGCCGAACCATGAAACACAAAATATAGTCTGTATCTTTTTTATATCAAAAACAAAAGCTTTTTGCTTAAACACATTTAGCGATGAGAAACATATTCACCCTGCTTGCTTTGTTAGTATTCGGTACGATACTGAGTAAAAATCATGCTCAAACCTACACGATATACCCTACCCCTCAAAAAATCAGCGAGGCCGGAGAAACGGTAGAACTCACACAACAAATAAATGTCATTTGCGAAAGTGGAATAGGAGAAGTGACCCGCAACCGCATGAAAGAAGTACTCGAAGAAGCAGGATATACCATCGCATTCTCTACAAACCCGTCGCAGACGAATACGAACCTCTACATAGGAATCAACGGCTCGGACGGTGCAGCAGACCGCTATGCCGTAGAAAACAATTTGCCCTTTGCCGTTTTTGACACAGGAGATAATAAATTCGACCCCTATCTCCTGCAAATAAACGATCTGCACCCTCACGGCGACATCGTCGTTCTGGGTAATGATAAAGGCTCCGAATTTTATGCCTTTGCCACGCTCGAACAAATTTTGGAGCAAACCGACGGCAACTCGATCCGTCAAATTACTTTCGAAGATTATTCACACACTCAATATCGGGGAATCGTAGAAGGATTCTACGGACACCCCTACTCGGTGGAAAACCGTATCAGTCTTTTTGAATTTTGTAAACGATTCAAAATGAACGTATTCGTGTATGGACCGAAATCGGATCCCTACCACCTCGGTAATTGGAGGGACGATTATCCTACCTCGCTCACCGAACAACAACGGTTTTTCGGTATGATTACCCAAGATGATTTGAAAACAATGGTGCAAGCAGCAAAAGCATGCAACGTCGATTTCATCTGGGCAGCACACCCCGGATTACAACAAGGGATCAGTTTTTCGAACGAATCGGCTATGGCTCCCGGTATCGACGCCCTCATGAAAAAATTCGATCACCTTTATAATCTCGGTGTACGAGGATTTGGTGTTTTCATCGACGACATGACCTACACTCCCAGTGGGGACATGCAAGCTCATCTAGCCAACGAAGTACAAGTAAAAATACGCGAACGATACACTACCGACAACACCGACGACCAAGTAGCACCTCTTTTTTTCGTCCCCACGGCTTACGCTCTCAACTACGGAGCATCCTACACTCTAAACAATCTGAAAAAAGTCGATAGCGAAGTAGTCATCGCCTTTACCGGATACGACTGCTTCTCCAATATCCGCCCCTCGGCCATCGACGATATGGCCGGACGCGTGGGAAGAAATTCGGTCATGTGGTGGAACAATCCGGTAAACGACGATCATGACGACCGCATCTACATGCGGGAGTTAACAACTCACTGGACAATTGAAAAACCCGGTGCAATCAATACGCTCAACGGGCTTATTCTGAACCCGATGAACCAAGCACAGGCTTCGAAAATCGCCTTGTTCGGAGCGGCCGATTACAGTTGGAATCCCAACGCTTTCGACGTTCATAAAAACTGGGAAGAAGTATTTCACCGAATAGCCGATCCCGGCGATACGCAGACTGCCGAAGCGATCAAATGCTTCGCCCGCTTCTCGAACACGTTGGTCGAGGACGAAGAAATGATAACGCTCTATGACAATTTCATGGAGAAATTCGGCGGCGAAAGTTTCCCGCCGGAATCCGACAAGCTGCGAAACGAACTGGAAAATCTTAAACAGGCTTGCACGTACATCGAAACCCTAAAAGACAGTCCGCACAGAGATTACCGATTGATGTATGAGGACATTCGCTGTTGGAACGCCAAGTTGAAAAACATAAGTACGATAGCGCTCGACGCATTGGATATGCTCGAATATGGAAACTCCATGTCCCGCTCCGAAGATTGGGAAAAATACCTACGATTGAAAAAACTATACACCGGTATGAGTTCCGACTCTACCTATCTCGTAAGCGCTCTCGAAGGATATGGAACTTCGACCACCGAAAAATTCTATGAAGTGAAACCGGGAGATAGCCATTTGCGCCCGTTCACAGACTTTTTGGTAGAAAAAATAGGAAACAGTATCCCCGGATTATGGCCGGCAAAAGACAGTTTGCAAATAATTACCAACATCGAGAATTTGCAAGGTGTAGAATTGACGGCTCAGAACGAAACGGTCCGATTAACCGGATTGAACGGACTCGATCTCGATAAAGACGAATACGTAGGTATTTATTTCGGAAACATCGAAAAAATAAATGTGGAAGAAATCACGGCCGACAAAACGCTTCGAGTAGAGATTTCGGAAAATGGAAAACAGTGGACTCCGATACAATTACCCATCAGAGAACAAAAAACCGCATATATCCGAATTAAGAATATTTCGGAAGAAGAAGTCGCCGTAGATTTTAACCAACTATCGGTTTCCCGTATCCTCACCTCCGTAGAAGTCAAAGCCGAGGCATCCACCAATATGTCACAATATCAATCTTACTCCATAAACAACGTCGTCGATGGAAATTCCTCGACATTCTTTTGGAGCAGCGAAGCACAAGCCGCAGGCGATTATATTCTTCTCACCTACCCTTCGGCTCAGCCCATTTACGAGATAAGCATCACATTTACAGAGACCGACCAGCTCTCAGGAACCGCAGCGATAGAAGTCTCCGCCGATAACAACCAATGGCAAACGGTAACCGAATTTACAAACGGCTATCTCGACTCTACCCGTTCGTTTACTTGCAATGCCAACGGACTCATGGCACGATATGTTCGCTTTATCATTCGTAATACCGTAGGTAGCTATTGGTTACAAGTAGCCGAATTTAAAGCGGATATGTCTGAAAAATACACCCAAACGACCGACCAAAGCGGAGTGCAAATAGCCACCCTCGCCGACAAAGACCTTTCGACCAACTACCAAGCTGGCGAAGCAGGATATATCGAACACCGTTTTATCGAAAATATAACGATAGAGTCGATTGAAATTTTCCACAATACCATCTTCGATTCCACTCGCAAACTCCCGTCAATATATGTCAACAATGGCTCCGAATGGATCGAAAAAGGGTCTTTGGAACCGTTGTGCACAGTCATAGACACCCATGAAATAGATACGGTAACAGCCGTGAAAATAGAGTGGAACAAAGAGAATATTCCCAATCTTTACGAAATACTTCCCGTTGGGACTCCTTATGTAGAAAAACCGGGGAAACCCACCGCCATAAATAACATAAAAAAAGACGGTCTAACCATATATACAAACAATAATCGGCTGATCGTACAATCGGACGATATGATACAAAATATAATTTTATTCGACTTAAACGGAAAAACAATAAACCATTTTAACGTGAATAAATGTATCTTTGAAACAACATTCGGCTCGAATATTCCACAAATATTAATCGTGCAAGTTATGCATACAAACGGGGATTTATCGACCTGTAAAATAATACGATAAAAGCAAAAAGATAGAACAAAAAGATCATCACATATAAACAAAGGACATGAAACGAACAACGCTATGGATAGGTTTGGGATTACTGCTTTTTTCAAGCTGTTCTAACCTCACAGAAACGCAGTTACAATACATCGACTATGTAAACCCGTTCGTGGGTACGGGAGGTCACGGACACACATTCCCCGGCCCCGTCGCCCCCCACGGAATGATACAGCCCAGTCCCGATACCCGTATATACGGGTGGGATGCCTGCTCGGGATATCACTATTCCGACAGCACGATAAACGGATTCTCTCATACCCATCTGAGCGGTACGGGCTGTGGAGACTACGGAGACGTTCTGTTAATGCCCACCGTAGGAAAACAAAACTATCGTTACTTGGGAGACGGTTGCCAACAAACCGCCTATGCCTCACCGTTCTCGCACTACAAAGAAGTGGCAAAACCGGGATACTATTCGGTAGAACTCGATCGTTACAACGTGACAGCCGAACTAACGGCGACACCTCGGGCGGCCCTGCACCGTTATCGTTTCCCCGAAAGTAAAGAGGCAGGATTTATCGTCGATTTGGATTACAGTCTACAAGGACAAGAAAACATCGATATGAAGCTCGCCTCGCTCAGCGATACCGAAATAGTCGGGTGGAAAAAGACCAAAGGCTGGGCGGAAAATCAATGTATAGGCTTTTACATGAAATTTTCCAAACCATTCACTTGCCATATCGTCGACACGGTCATCGATATCGTGCGCGATGGAAAATCCTGTAAATTGGAACAGAAAAAAGCACTGCTCCAATTCCCGACGGCACAAAACGAAGAAGTGCTTGTAAAAGTAGGTATATCGGCCGTAGATATAAAAGGAGCACAGCGGAATGTCGAAACCGAAATTCCATCTTGGGACTTCGACAGTATAATGACCGCTACACAAAATAAGTGGAACGACTACTTGGAAACCATTCAAGTCGAAGGTAATAACGAAACCCAAAAACAGATATTCTACACAGCACTATACCACACGGCTATACACCCCAGCCTTTTTTCCGATGCGGACGGGCGCTATCGTGGGCTCGACCAAATGATACATCAAACCAAACCCGGCAAAGAAATATACACGGTTTATTCACTATGGGATACTTTTCGTGCATTGCATCCACTATTGACCATCATCAAACCCGATTTAAATGAAAAATTGGTGATGTCTCTTATGCAAAAATACCACGAAGGGGGTATTCTGCCCATGTGGGAATTAGCAGGAAATTACACAGCTACGATGATTGGTTATCATGCTATACCCGTAATTGTCGACGCATATATGAAGGGATTCGACAAAATCGATGGAAAAGAATTGCTCGAAGCCTGTATCCGCAGCTCAGTATATGATACGACCGGTATTATCGCATCGAGCAGAATGGTCAACGGGTTGATTCCCATTTCTAAATACTACAAAAATAAAATAGGTTATATTCCCTACGAAAAAGAAAACGAGTCGGTAGCCAAAGGTTTGGAATACGCCTATAACGATTGGTGCATCGCTCGATTGGCAGAAGAAATTGGCGATACGGCCACTTACGAAAAATACAAGGCACTCTCTAAATCATACATCAATTACTACGACCCGCAAACCGGATTCATGCGTGGTAAAGACTTGAAAGGGAATTGGCACGTTCCATTTAATCCCCGTTACTCCGACCACCGCAATGACGATTATTGCGAAGGAACAGCTTGGCAATGGGCTTGGTTCGTTCCTCACGATATAGAAGGACTTATCGCCTTGATGGGAGGTCAGGAAAAATTCATTGGTCGACTCGATTCTCTCTTTATCGCCGAATCAAAGATAGAAGGCCCTCTCGTATCTTCGGATATATCGGGACTCATCGGACAATACGCGCACGGAAACGAGCCTAGCCATCACATCGTTCACCTTTACAACTACGTGAATCAATCGTGGAAAACCCAACAGTTGATCGATACGATTCTCCATACCCAATACTTCAACAACCCCAACGGATTGTCGGGCAACGAAGATTGCGGTCAAATGTCGGCTTGGTATGTGCTCAATGCGATGGGATTCTATCAAGTATGTCCCGGATCACCCATATATTCTGTCGGTCGTCCTATCTTCGATAAGGTAACCATAAATCTACCCAACGGGAAAGTATTCGAAATTATCGCCAACAACAATTCCCGAACCAATAAATATATACAGAGCATTCGCCTTGATAATATCTTGCTCGAATCTCCTTTCTTCATGCATAGCGACATTATGAAAGGCGGAAAAATTGTAATGGAAATGGGAAACACCCCGGTCAAACAATAAACGAAATCAGATATTAACATCACATAATCCAAACAGTTATGAAAAATATGAATCGTTATCTCGCACTTGTGGCCTTGATAATCTCCTTAATCTCCTGCCAAAGTGAAGACAACCCAAATCGTTATGAATTAATACCCTATCCCAATGACATGGAACAGATGTCGGGACGCTTTTCTTTCGATGACGACACACAGATTTTTATTTCACCGGAATGTGGAGACGAAGTAAATGAAATCTTGGCTCAGTTTGCAGAACAATTCGGTAAAACAGCCGGCAAGGACTTAAAAATAGCCGAAAAAGAAGGCAAAAATATGATGATCGTAAAAATCGATACGACTATGAGCCAAGAGGCTTATCGGCTAAACATAAGCAAAAAGAAAATCGAAATAACCGCAGCTACGCCCAACGGTGTACGCTATGCGCTACAAACCGTTAAACAACTCCTTCCGGTAGCGATCTATGGAGAAAGACTCTCCGCAGATGAAAATTGGTCGGTTCCTTGTGCCACGATAAACGATGCTCCCCGTTTCGGATATCGGGGAATGCACCTCGACGTTGCCCGTCATTTCTTCACATTAGACGAAGTAAAACGGATTCTCAACGTAATGGCTGTTCACAAACTAAATACATTGCATTGGCATCTCACCGACGATCAAGGCTGGCGCGTAGAAATAAAAAAATATCCACGACTGACCGAAGTGGGCAGTATTCGCAACAAAACCATGATTCGTAAAGAATGGGATAACTACGACACTACCCCCTATGGTGGATTCTATACACAGGACGAATTACGCGATATGGTAAAATACGCCGCCGATTTGGGTATTACCATTATTCCCGAAATAGACCTTCCCGGACACATGATGGCGGCATTGGCCTCTTATCCCGAATTAGGTTGTACGGGTGGCCCGTACGAAGTTTCCGGACAGTGGGGTATCCGTGACGATGTGCTCTGCGTAGGAAAAGAAAAAACATTCGAATTCATTGAAAACGTTTTGCTCGAAATCATAGATATATTTCCCTCGAAATACATACATATTGGAGGTGACGAATGTCCCAAAATTCGATGGGAAAAATGTCCTGCTTGCCAAGCCCATATCCAAAAATTAGGATTCAAAGACGATGAACATGGGAAAGCAGAGCACTATCTGCAAAGCTATACAATCGAGCGCGTGGAAAAATTCCTCAATGAACACGGTCGCAAAATCATTGGGTGGGACGAAATCCTCGAAGGCGGACTCGCCACCAATGCGACAGTCATGTCATGGCGTGGTATTGACGGAGGTGTCGAAGCGGCGAAACAAGGGCATTATGCCATCATGACACCGACTGCACCTCTCTATCTAGACTATTACCAATCTCGAGACACACAAAACGAACCTTTGGCTATCGGCGGTTATAACCCGGTCGATATGATCTACAATTTCAATCCCGTACCCGAAAGTCTTACAGAAGAACAAGCCAAATTCATATTAGGTACACAAGCTAACATCTGGACAGAATACATCGCCACTCCCGAGCACCTCGAATACATGATACTTCCCAGATTGGCAGCACTGAGCGAAGTACAATGGGATCAAGTCGAAAACAAAAGTTATGACCGATTCCTCGATAATATCGGCCATATCCTTGCCATCTACGATGTAATGGGGCTCAACTATGCCAAACATATATTCGAAGTTAAAGGCGAATACTCGGTAAATGAATCCAAAGGCTGTATAGAAGCGACACTCCGCACACAAGGCAATGCTCCCATCTACTATACCCTCGATGGATCCGAACCAACGACAAACAGCACCCGATATACCGAGCCGATAGAAATCCGTACCGAAAATGATTCTTGCACATTGAAAGCCATCGTCGTACGCAAGGGCATCGAAACCCGCACACTCGTGCGCCCCTTCAAATTCAATAAAGCCACAGGACACATGCCCCAACTGAAAGATGCACCCAGTGAAAAATATACTTTCGGAGGAGCCGGTGTACTCACCGATGGCATACATGGAGATTTCAATTACAGCAACGGTTGTTGGCTCGGATTTATCGATACACCGTTAGATGCAACAATCGATTTAGGAAAAACGCAAACGATAAGTCAGGTCAAAATAGGATCGCTCGTACAATATTCCGAGTACATTTTCCCGCCCACCCAAATAAAAGTCTATGCGACTAATGGAGACAACCCGATGACCGAAATCGGAAAACTCGAAATTCCGGTAACACAAAAACAAGACCAAGACGGAGTACGGGAATATACCTGCGAATTTCCTGCCGTCCCCGCCTCGAAAATCCGGGTGGTTATCGATACCACCGACAAAATACCGGCATGGCACGGAGCCAAAGGTGAAAAAGGTTGGCTTTTTGTCGATGAAATATCTATCAACTAATGATTATTACCGAAACGCATGAATACACACAATATATTCAAAGCCGTTCTCATCTCTACACTGTTACTTATCGGGAACAGTTGTTCTGAACGAAAAGGAATTGATGTCATACCTATGCCTCGATCGGTAGAGTATCACAGCGGAAATTTTGTAATTTCACCCGAGACCAAGTTCTATACGAACCTCTCCGCAGAAAGTCGTCAAGCTCTGACCGACTATCTCGAAGGGACATCGCTCGGTTCCGTTCCCTTTGCCGAATCGGCTACCGGCAATAACGGAATAGAATTGAACCTCTGCGATAGTTCCATCGTGACAGGAAATGAAGCCTATCGGATCGAAATCGATAAAAAAGGTGTTCGCCTGTCGGCAAATACCGAGACCGGGATATTCTACGGACTCCAAACACTTCTGCAACTGTTGAATAACGGCGATAACAAAACTCTTCCCGCTCTGACGATCAACGATTCCCCTCGTTTCCCATACCGGGGATTGCACCTCGATGTTTCGCGCCACTTCTTTGATAAAGAGTTTGTCAAAAAACAATTGAATGCGATGGCCTATTTCAAAATGAATCGGTTGCATTGGCATTTGACCGACGGTGCTGGTTGGAGAATCGAAATAAAGAAATATCCCCGCCTCACCTCTTTCGCAGCGTGGAGGCCATTCGATAAATTAAACGACTGGTGGGTAGGAGGTCGCACTTTCTGTGAGCAAGACGATCCTCGTGCCGTCGGCGGATATTACACACAAGACGACATTCGGGAAGTTGTTGCTTACGCCGCCGAACGTCATATCACCATCATTCCCGAAATCGAAATGCCGGGACACTCCGAAGAAGTATTGGCTACTTACCCAGAGTTATCTTGTTCCGGTAAACCCTATGTCAATGCCGACTTTTGCATAGGAACCGAAAAAACTTTCGAATTCCTCGAAAACGTCTTACTCGAAGTAATCGACCTTTTCCCCTCTGAATACATTCACATCGGAGGTGACGAAGCAAGCAAAAGTAGTTGGAAGACATGCCCCCGTTGTCAGAAGCGCATGGCCGACGAGCACTTAAATTCGGTAGACGAATTGCAAAGTTACATGATACACCGTATTGAAAAGTTCTTAAACGATCACGGTCGTAAAATCATCGGGTGGGACGAAATCATAGAAGGCGGGCTATCTCCTACGGCCACAGTCATGTCATGGCGGGGAGAAGAAGGTGGCATCAAAGCTGTAAAAGCCGGAAACCAAGCCATCATGACACCCGGTAAATACTGCTACCTCGATGCATTTCAAGATGCCCCCAACACTCAACCGATGGCCATTGGCGGGTATCTTACTTTGGAAAAAGTCTACTCTTTCGAACCGGTCCCCGATTCGCTTTCCACGAAAGAAGCCGAGCTTATTCTAGGTGTACAAGGAAATGTATGGACCGAGCACATACCCACACCCGAACACTACGAATACATGATATATCCTCGGATATTGGCACTCGCCGAAATCGGGTGGTCTCCTTCCGAGGTCAAAAAGTGGGACAATTTCCACACCCGAGCCCTTCAAGCGGTAAATATACTTCGAGAACAGGGTTATAATCCTTTCCCTCTCGAAAAAGAAATAGGCGATAAACCCGAATCATACCAAAAGGTAAACCATCTGGCTATCGGGAAAAAAGTAACCTATGCCAATCCTTATAGCAATCATTACGCCGCTCAGGGAGAGAAAACATTGGTCGATGGCGTCCGGGGTGGTTGGATGTACAACGACGACCGTTGGCAAGGCTTTATCGATTGTGATTTCGATGTAACGATTGATCTCGGTAAAGAAACCGACATCAAACAAGTCTGTGCCGAATTCATACAGCTTAAAGGTCCCTATGTATGGTTACCCAAACAAGTTATCATATCGAGCTCTGTCGATGGAGAACATTACGATACCCTCGCGACTGTCGACAATGACATTTCACCCGACATCGAAACGCTTCAATTCAAAGAATTCGGTTGGGAAGGTAATGCAAAAGCTCGCTATATCCGCTACAAGGCATTATCGAACGGCATTACCGGAGGCTGGTTATTCACCGATGAAATCAGAATCAAATAATCGATATCTCATTTATAGAACAGAAAAAGACAAAATCTGGGAAAATGAAGAAGGTTAGTAAAGAAAAATCGATAAATCCTATTGCATGGGTCCCCACGGCATATTTTGCCATGGGGCTTCCTTTTATAGCGGTAAATCTCGTTTCCACGTTCATGTTCAAGGACTTAGGAATATCCGATACCCAAATTGCCTTTTGGACTTCTGTCATCATGTTACCGTGGACATTAAAGTTCCTTTGGAGTCCTTTTTTAGAAATGTATCGTACGAAAAAATTTTTCGTTGTCGTCACTCAGTTACTGAGTGGGTTATTATTCGGTATAGTAGCTCTCTCATTGAACTTCGACTATTTTTTCGCGATCAGTATCTCCACGATGGCAGTCATCGCTTTGAGTGGAGCCACGCATGATATAGCTTGTGACGGCGTCTATATGGCCGAACTATCTCCCGAAGATCAAGCAAAATACATCGGTGTACAAGGAGCTTTCTACAACATTGCGAAATTAGTAGCCAACGGTGGATTGGTAGCAGCAGCGGGAATGCTAGCCGAACATTTCGGCGCATCCGAAGGAGCCTCTATTCAAGCGAATATGCCCGCCTATAAAGAAGCGTGGATGATTATTTTTATCATCATTTCGGCACTGTTGTTGCTATTGGGGCTATACCACTCAAAAGTACTCCCTTCCACACAAGTACCGAACCAAGAAAAGCGTTCAAGCGCCGATGTGGCGAAAGAGCTATGGGAGGTCATTAAAAACTTCTTTACCAAGAAACACATCTTTTACTATATCTGTTTCATCATACTCTACCGCTTTGCAGAAGGATTTATCATGAAAATCGCTCCGCTATTTCTGCGTTCTTCACGCGATATCGGCGGATTGGGACTTTCGCTTACCGAAATCGGCACATTGAATGGAGTGTTCGGTTCAGCTGCGTTTGTTTTAGGCTCATTGTTAGCAGGAGTTTACGTTTCGCGTCGAGGATTGAAGAAAACGCTTTTCACCCTCTGTTGCGTATTCAACTTTCCATTCGTAGCCTACACATTATTAGCCATATTCCAGCCCGAAAATCTCTATCTGATAGGAACCGGTATCGTTATCGAATATTTTGGTTATGGATTCGGATTCGTGGGTCTCACACTCTTCATGATGCAACAGATAGCGCCGGGCAAACACCAAATGTCACACTACGCTTTCGCTTCGGGTATTATGAACCTCGGTGTCATGCTTCCAGGTATGATGAGTGGATTTTTCAGTGATTGGCTAGGCTATGAAAGATTCTTTATCTATGTATTGTTGGCTACAATACCATCGTTACTAATCACCTACTTCATTCCGTTCACCTACGATGATTCGAAGAAAGAAAGTAATCGATGACAAAAAACAGATCTACGTTCAATCGCGATTAAACATTAAACACATATACATTAAAAAAGAAAAAACGATATGACAAAAAAAATGGTTATGCCCTGGGAAGACCGTCCGGCAGGATGTGCGGACGTCATGTGGCGTTATTCGAAAAATCCGGTAATCGACCGCTACCATATCCCCTCTTCCAACAGCATCTTTAACAGTGCCGTAGTACCTTTTGAAGACGGGTTCGCCGGAGTATTCCGTTGCGATAACAAAGCCGTGCAAATGAATATCTTTGCAGGATTCAGCAAAGACGGTATTCATTGGGACATCGAACATGAGCCCATTAAATTCAAAGCAGGAAATACCGATATGATAGAATCTGAATACAAGTATGATCCCCGTGTCACTTGGATCGAAGACCGTTACTGGATCACATGGTGTAACGGCTACTACGGTCCGACCATCGGTGTAGGCTACACATTCGATTTCAAAGAGTTTTTCCAATGTGAAAACGCCCTTCTGCCTTTTAATCGCAATGGAGTACTGTTTCCGCAAAAGATCAATGGGAAATATGCCTTATTGAGCCGACCGAGTGACAGCGGACACACTCCGTTCGGCGATATTTATATCAGTTACAGCCCCGACATGAAATTTTGGGGAGAACATCGGCACGTACTCTCTCCCACACCTTTCCCCGTGAGCGCTTGGCAATGTACCAAAGTAGGTGCTGGCCCTATCCCTATCCTCACCGACGAAGGCTGGCTCATGTTCTACCACGGTGTCATTACCACTTGTAACGGATTCCGTTACTCTATGGGAGCGGCAATTCTCGACCGTGAAGACCCCTCCAAAGTACTTTATCGTACACAACCCTATCTCCTTGCTCCGGCAATGCCCTACGAGATGCAAGGCGACGTACCCAACGTTATATTCCCTTGTGCAGCCCTTCACGACGAAGATCGAGTAGCGGTCTATTACGGCGCGGCCGACACAGTCGTGGGAATGGCATTCGGATATATTTCGGAAATCATCGAATTTACCAAAAAGAACTCAACAATCTGATTTTTTATGAACATTCGCAATCTCATCGTTGCGGGAATCATAATGACAGTCTCGTCCGCCACACTATCGGCAGACGAGCCTGTCGCTTATGTAAACCCCTTCATCGGAACAACGAACTTCGGAACGACGAATCCGGGTGCAATCTGTCCTAACGGCCTTATGTCGGTCACACCATTCAATGTAATGGGTTCCGACAAAAACGTATATGACAAAGATGCACGCTGGTGGTCCACTCCCTACGAATACCACAACACATTTTTTACCGGATTTTCTCATGTAAACCTTAGCGGCGTGGGCTGCCCCGAATTAGGGTCACTCCTATTAATGCCGACAAACGGAAAACTCAATGTCGATTACAAGCAATACGGTAGTGAATACGCTTTAGAAGAAGCTCACCCGGGCTACTATGCCAACCAGCTCACTCGCTACGGTATCGATACAGAAGTGAGTGCTACACCCCGCACCTCCATCGCCCGATTCACCTACCCGGGCGGTGAAAGCCACATATTGCTCAATTTAGGAGAAGGACTCACCAACGAGAGTGGAGCGACCGTCCGTAAAGTAAGCGATACCGAATACGAAGGTAGCAAGCTCCTCGGTGGATTTTGTTACTACAACCGGCAGGGAGTATTCCCTATCTACTTCGTGATACGGGTCGACAAAAAGCCCCTACAATCGGGATACTGGAAAAAACAAAGACCTATGACCGGTGTAGAGGCCGAATGGGATCCCGATAACGGGAAGTACAAAATCTACACCCGGTACACCAAAGAAATGTCGGGCGATGACATAGGAGTATTCTTCTCCTACGATACCAAACCCGGAGAACAGATTCAAGTACAAATGGGCGTATCGTTCGTCAGCATCGAGAATGCCCGCCAAAACCTCGACAGTGAGCAGCAAGGATTCCAATTCGACAAAGTGTGCCTCGATGCCCGGAATCAATGGAACGATATACTCTCCCGAATAGAAGTAGAAGGAGGTTCCGATGAACAAAAAACCATCTTCTATACGGCACTATACCACATGTTTATTCACCCCAACATTCTCCAAGATGTCAATGGGCAATATCCCGCTATGGAGAGCGACAAGATACTCACCACCCGGCACGATCGCTACACCGTCTTCTCGCTATGGGATACATTCCGCAACGTACACCCATTCTTTACCCTCGCTTATCCCCAAAAGCAACTCGACATGGTACAGACCCTCATCGACATGTACAAAGAATGGGGTTGGTTACCTCGCTGGGAACTTTATGGAAACGAAACGCTCACCATGTCGGGAGATCCGGCTATCATTATGTTGGCGGACACATGGTTGCGAGGACTTAAAAACTTCGATGCAGAAACAGCCTATGAGGCGATGGTAAAATCGGCGACTGCTCCCGGTAGCGAAAATATTTTACGCACCGATAACGACGACTACATGAAACTGGGATATGTACCCTTACGCGAGCAATTCGACAACTCCGTATCCCACGCCCTCGAATACTATCTGGCAGATTTCGCACTCTCCCGCTTCGCCGAAAGTTTAGGGCACAAAGAAGATGCCCAAACCTTCGCCAAACGTTCGTTGGGCTACAAACACTACTATTGCAAAGAATTCGGGACACTGCGTCCCATACTGCCAGACGGCTCGTTCTACACGCCGTTCGATCCCCTGCAAGGTCTCAACTTCGAACCAGCTCCCGGATTCCACGAAGGCAACGCATGGAATTACACCTTCTATGTCCCCCACGACATCGACGGGCTAAAACGATTGATGGGAGGAGAAAAGAAATTCGCCGCCAAGTTGCGCAAAGTATTCGATGAAAATTTCTACGATCCGGCAAATGAGCCAGACATCACTTACCCCTACCTTTTTGCCCAAGTCAAAGGTGAAGAATGGAGAACCGACTCGCTAGTCAACTCGCTCTTGAAAAAATACTTCAAGAATCAACCCGATGGCATACCCGGCAATGACGACACAGGAACGATGTCAGCATGGGCCGTATTCAGTATGATGGGACTTTATCCCGATTGTCCGGGAATACCCCGTTATACCCTCGTAGCTCCTGCCTTCGACAAGATTATACTCCATCTCGATCCTCGTTATTATACCCAAGACACCCTGGTCATCGAGTGCGAACGGCCTTCTCCGAAGGCTATCTACACCGACCGTATCACGGTAAACGGAAAAAAACATAAAGGACGATTCATTTTCCACGAAGATTTAGTCAATGCCGGTACAATCAGGTTCACTCTTACCGAGAAAAAATAAATTCAATCTTTCTCCATAATGCAGAAGCGGAGCCAATTTCCTCAAATGGAAATTGGCTCCGCTTGTTTTATAAATTCCGAAATCTATCGACTATTCCCACTCGATAGTCGAAGGCGGTTTAGAACTGATGTCGTAAACAACCCGATTCACGCCACGCACCTTGTTAATAATGTCGTTAGATACCTTGGCAAGGAACTCATAAGGCAAATGAGCCCAATCGGCAGTCATACCGTCGGTCGAAAGAACGGCTCGGAGGGCGACAGCCCGCTCGTATGTCCGTTCGTCGCCCATCACCCCTACCGACTGTACCGGCAACAAAACGACTCCCGCCTGCCACACTTTATTATACAGGTCGTTGTCGATAAGTCCTTGTATGAAAATATGATCTGCCTCCTGCAAGATATGTACCTTCTCGGGTGTGATATCTCCAAGTATACGGACAGCCAATCCGGGACCGGGGAAAGGGTGACGTCCGATGAGTTTCTCGCTGATACCCAGTTCCCGACCGACCCGGCGCACCTCGTCTTTAAACAGCAGACGCAACGGCTCCACCAGTTTCAAATTCATCTTCTCGGGTAATCCTCCCACATTATGGTGCGATTTGATAGTCATACCCGTAATCGAAAGCGATTCGATCACGTCGGGATAAATAGTACCTTGCGCCAACCATTTTATATCGGTCAGCTTACGAGCCTCGCGATCGAAAATATCGATAAAACCTTTACCGATAATTTTCCGTTTCTTTTCCGGCTCGGTCACCCCCTTCAACTGTTCGTAAAAATAATCCTTAGCATCTATGCCCAAGACATTGAGCCCCATATCCTTGTAGTTGGCAAGAACGCTCTCAAACTCGTTTTTCCGCAACAAACCGTTATCGACGAAGATACAGGTAAGGTGATTACCGATCGCCTTGTTAAGCAACACGGCAGCCACAGTAGAATCGACACCTCCCGACAAAGCCAATACCACTTTATCGTCTCCCAATTTCGTACTTAATTCCGCTACCGTATGTTCGATAAACGATGCCGGTGTCCAGTCCATATCACAGTGACAGATATCACGTACGAAATTCGTCAGCAGAAGCGTGCCGTCTTCACTGTGATATACCTCTGGGTGGAACTGTACACCCCATGTCGGTTCGCCCTCGATATGAAAAGCCGCTGTCTTTACTTCATGGGTACTGGCCACAAGGGTGAAGGTAGAGGGAATTACCGTAATAGAATCGCCATGCGACATCCATACGGTGGAATTCTCCCGCACACCGCGCATGAGGGGATCGTTCTCATCATGCCAAGCCAAATTGGCACGACCATATTCCCGGGTATCGGCAGACTCGACCTTTCCCCCCGACGTATGAGCCAAAAATTGCGCCCCGTAACAAACGCCAAGTACCGGATAGACACCACGGATACGACTCAAATCGACAAAAAGGGCATTAGGATCGTTCACCGAATAGGGACTCCCCGAGAGAATCACTCCTTTAATTCCCTCTTCTCCGTAAGGGAATTTATTGTACGGCAAGATTTCGCAATACGTGTTCAGCTCCCGCAACCGACGGGCAATCAACTGCGTGTATTGAGAACCGAAATCGAGAATAATAATTTTTTCCTGCATAATCGTAGGTCTTTATGTATGTTGTATATGATTTTCTATTTTATCCTGAATCAACTGTTTGATATTATCCGGCTCCCCGACAAGCCAAATCACATCGTGCGCCTCAAAACAAGTTTGTCCGTCGGGCTGATGAAATGTTCCGTCTGCACGTTCTATTCCCACAACGAGGCAATTATTCTTATTACGAATGCTCAACGACGAGCTCGTTTGCCCGATCAACGGCGAATTCCCGGGAACAACAACATGCGTAAATGTGACTTCCCTGTTATCGGTTTCCTCTTCGGGCGATTCACTACCTTCCACTACGGTAAGCAAAGATTGAATCTGATCATCTGTTCCAATAACACCGATCGTATCTCCCGGAAAAATTCGGGTTTCCCCCTTCGGGATATTGATTCGCCGAGTTCCCCTCTGAATACTTACGACATTGATTCCATATTCTTTGCGTAAATCGGAATCCATTAGGCGACGCCCGGCAAACGGACAGTCAGCATTTACATCCATATAGGCCAAATGCATATCGCTCACCAAGCTCGTATTCCGTCCTGTCTTTCGCAATTCCCTTTCGTTCAAGTTATCCATAAATATATTTTCGATACGCATGAACTGCTTCTGTATGCGCTTAGACAATAAAATGAGAACAACAATGAATATGCCCAGTCCCAACAACACACCGGTACGTTGAGAGTGGACGATAGAAAGATAATATATAACGAAAAACAAAGCCAGCAATATGCGGAAAACTATCATCAAAGTCAATGGAACCCGGTTTACACTCCCCTCTCCCAATTTCCTTATCAAGGACATGCTTACCTCCTTAACCATCAAAGCCCACAAGAACGGCGACATCACTACAAAAGTTACGATAGCGGCGATCATACGCCCCCACTCAGGCAAAATTTCCACCATCAACGGTATAAACCACATTTTAGAGACCATAATTATCGCTACGATCAGCGACGAATAAAGCAGTACTCTCCACAAATATTGTGCAATAGCCTCTTTCCATACTGCCTTATGAGGCTTTATTTCGGTTCGGCTCTGACTATAACGGTCGATAGCTGCAAGCCACCTCTCCGGCAAACGTCGCTCAATCCAACTATAAGCAGGGTCGGCCAACCGAATACAATAAGGAGTCAAAAAAGTAGTTATCACCGATACTGCCACAACTATCGGATACAGAAATTTGTCGATCACATTCAACGACATTCCCAACGAGGCTATAATAAAAGCGAACTCACCGATTTGAGATAAACTGAACCCCGATTGTATTGATATTTTCAAAGTCTGTCCCGAAGCCAACATACCCACCGTACCGAAGAATATCTGTCCTACAATAACAACAATAGAGAGCAAACAGATAGGCAATGCATATTGACTGAGAGCCGCCGGGCTGACCAACATACCTACCGATACGAAAAATATGGCTCCAAACAGGTCCTTTACCGGTTGAACGACTTTCTCTATCCGTTCGGCTTCGTTCGTACCGGCTAATATAGATCCCATGACAAAAGCTCCCAAAGCCGAAGAAAATCCGGCATAAGTAGCCAAAACGACCATACCCAAACAGAGCCCCATAGAAACGACCAACAAAGTCTCGTCATTTAAAAACTTACGTGTTTTTTTCAGAATCAGGGGTAATATGGAGATCCCCACAACAAACCAAATAATCAGGAAAAAGACCAATTTAGCGATACTCTCCAACAGTTCCGCCCCTTCGAACGAGTTCTTCACGACAATAGAAGAAAGTACCACCATCATCACCACGGCAAACAAATCTTCTACAATCAACACTCCAAAAACTAAATTCGTAAAAGCCTTCTTGCGTAAATTCAAATCGGTAAAGGCCTTGATGATAATCGTCGTCGACGACATAGATAACATGGCTCCCAAAAAGATACTGTCGAGATACGTAAAATGTAATAACCGACCGGCTCCGTAGCCTGCCAGCATCATACCCGATACAACGACTAGCGCTGTAAGAACGGCCGATGCCCCTACTTGAAAAAGTTTTTTAAAGCTGAATTCCAATCCCAAAGAAAACAGAAGTACAATGATACCCAGTTCTGCCCATAAATTTATATCACCCTCATCTACTATAGTAGGGAAAAAAACGAAATTGGGACCCACTAAAAAACCGGCAACAATATAACCCAATACAACGGGCTGTTTCAATTTCTTGAAAAGTAATGTCACTACCCCAGCCACAATCAAAATAAGAGCCAAATCGGTAATGAGGGCATCCAATTCCATAATCAAATCTCGTTTTGAAGTGAAATATATTCCGTTCGGTAAATATTACGCATATGGGAAAAAAGAGAAACAAAATCGGTCGTAGACCGAGACAAAACGATAAATTTCAAATCGGTCTTCTGTTCCGAATAATTATATTCTACCAACACATTGTGTAACGAAACCTTATACTCACCCAATAATTTTTCATACCGGGTCAAATCCTCGACAATCTCGGCCGCTTTCAAATGTATAATTTTTCCTTCCCGGTCTAAATTCGTCCGACGTTCATATTGTTCCAAACTCACCAATGTGAACAATATCAATATGGTCGAAATAATCGCAATAACATAAAGACCTACACCTACCGCCAAACCCAAAGCCGCCACCATCCAAATACCGGCAGCTGTGGTCAGACCTCGTATCGAACCTTTTGTTTGAATGATGGCTCCCGCACCCAAGAAACCGACACCTGTAATCACTTGTGCGGCAACTCGTCCCGGGTCTCCGTTTTTCAATCCCAAATAAACCTGTGGAATATAGATAGAGATAATCATCGCCAACGTTGCACCCATAGAGATGAGCGCAAATGTACGAGCACCGGCTACTTGGCCTTTCCGCTTTCGCTCAAAGCCCACGATACCCCCCAACAACAAACTCAGCATCAACTTGAATATAGCCGAGGTCGTCGTAACCTCTGTATCCGAAATAGTATTCAGAAAATCATTGAAGAGGTTCATATCACAATTCTTTTGATTATGCAAAGATAGTGCAAGGTGAGCGCAGAAGCAAATTTATTTGATTATGCCGAACCACAGCCCGTCTTCGCAACTTTGCAAAGATAGTACAAGGTGAGAGAAAGACAAAGCAAACATGTTCACTTTTCTCGCCAAACTCCCTCACAGCTCAATGTGCAAAACAAATTTATCAGAAAGCGATTTTCCCGATAAACCGGAAACAAAAAAAGAGCGGCAACTTTCGTTACCGCTCTTTTACTAATATTGTATACGACTTACTGGATTCCCGAAGTCGCTACTTCCGACGAAATTTTCTTTACCAAACCTTGCAGCACAGCTCCCGGTCCTACCTCGACAAACGTATCGGCTCCGGCGGCGATCATGTTTTGGATAGTTTGTGTCCAACGTACCGGAGCGGTCAATTGAGCGATAAGGTTCTTCTTGATCGTTTCAGGATCGGTTTGAGGTTCTGCATTCACATTCTGATAAACAGGACATTTCGGAGCATGGAAATCGGTATGAGCGATGGCATCTGCCAATTCAGCACGAGCCGGCTCCATCAGAGGAGAATGGAAAGCACCACCCACTTTGAGTTTCAAAGCCCGTTTTGCACCGGCCTCCAACATCTTTGCACAGGCAGCATCTACACCTTCGATAGAACCCGATATAACAATTTGTCCCGGGCAATTATAATTGGCAGGAACCACGACACCTTCGGTTACCGAAGCGCACAATTCCTCTACTTTCGCATCGGGTAAAGCCAACACAGCCGCCATTGTCGACGGTGTTTTTTCACAAGCTTTCTGCATAGCCTGCGCACGTGCCGAGACAAGACGCAAACCGTCCTCGAAAGAAAGTGCTCCGGCGGCTACCAATGCCGAAAATTCACCCAACGAGTGACCGGCTACCATATCGGGATTAAAATCGTCACCCATCGTTTTTGCCAAAATTACCGAGTGCAAGAATATAGCAGGCTGGGTAACTTTGGTTTGACGCAAATCTTCGTCTGTTCCGTTAAACATCAGGTCGGTGATATTGAAGCCCAATATCTCGTTGGCCTTATCGAACATCTCTTTGGCTACGGGGTTATTTTCGTAGAGGTCTTTTCCCATACCTACAAATTGCGCCCCTTGTCCGGGAAATACAAATGCTTTCATTTTCTTCTTTTTTAATTACGGAAAATTTTCCTTATTCAAAAATCGCTGCAAAGTTAATCAATTTTGATATAGATTTGTTGTATTATACAAATATTCTTTCTTATTTTGTTCCCATTGAACGAAATAATACTTAAACAATAAAATAAATGAACACATTTTCTGCGATACTTTTACTCTTCGGGAACCTCGGTACGACAGAGCTTATTGTTATATTGGTAGTGGTTTTACTTCTTTTTGGAGGTAGAAAAATACCGGAATTGATGCACGGTATCGGGAAGGGTGTACGTAGTTTCAAAAAGGGAATGAACGAAATCGAAGAGGAAATAAATGCTCCGGTCTCCAAAAACGAGGAACAGAAAAAGGAAGAAGGGAAATAATTACTCGATCGTTCACTATAATTATAATCATTATCATTTCTGCATTCTCATGTATAAATGATATTTCTCGGTTTTACCACACTTGTAGAGCCACGACACATTCATGGATAACGAGCTGAAAGAGATGAGTTTTTGGGATCATGTCGATGACCTGCGCAGAGTCATACTACGCTCGGTCGGTGCAATTATCCTCTTATCGGTCGTGTTTTTTACTCTCATGCCTCGAATATTCGACAGCATTATCCTTGCGCCCTGTCATTCTGATTTCATATTATACCGGCTACTTTGTGACCTGAGCCAACACACGTCCATCTTACCGGATTTTTGCAACGACCATTTCGAGGTAAAACTTATCAATATACAATTAGCTTCCCAGTTTTTTATCCACATGAGCACATCCATGTGGATTGCCTTGTTGTTTGCGTTTCCATATGTCATCTATCAACTGTGGACTTTCGTCAGTCCGGGATTATACGCCGGCGAAAAACGACATGCCAGAGGGGCATTTCTCGCAGGAAATATCATGTTCTTTATCGGTATCGGAGTGGGATATTTTCTTGTATTTCCGTTAACGTTGCGTTTTTTGGCAGAGTACCAAGTGAGCGAAATGGTTCCTAACCAAATCTCACTGGACTCATACATGAGCAACTTCCTCACACTTAATTTTATTATGGGACTCGTATTCGAATTACCCCTGCTGTGCTGGTTGTTGTCGAACATGGGGCTTATCACAAGACGTTTTTTCAAAACTTATCGCCGACATGCTATCGTCATACTACTTATATTAGCTGCGTTTATCACACCATCGAGCGACCCATTTACTTTGTCTGTCGTATTCGTTCCCTTATATGCATTATATGAATTGAGCGCATGGGTGGTTAAACCGGCTTCTCAAAAAGACGACGGAAATAGCGAAGAAGATAGTAACGAGATTTTAGACGAACATTAAATCCCCTCTTATTCCGACGAAATCGGAAATAAGAGAGCTAAAAATAAGGACAGAATTCCAAAAAGAAAGGGTCTCATATAGATTATATGGGACCCTTTTTGTGACTCCGACAGGATTCAAACCTGTAACCTTCTGATCCGTAGTCAGATGCTCTATTCAGTTAAGCTACGGAGCCATTTCCAAATCTGTTTTTTCATATAGTTGATCTCGCTTGAACAACCTTGCATTGAGTGACTCCGACAGGATTCAAACCTGTAACCTTCTGATCCGTAGTCAGATGCTCTATTCAGTTAAGCTACGGAGCCGTTTGCGGTTGCAAAGATAGGAATAATTTTATTCCGACGTATCTTTTTATCTTATTTTTTTACCTCTAATATATGATTTTTTTCTATCGTACCCATTTTCAGATAAATAGATTTTTTCTTATTCCAAGAATTTAGGACTGAATACCAACAGACCGATATTTATACCGAAGTTCCAGTTACGTGCTGGATAATCATAGTAATTGGCATAAAGACTAATCGAAGCGAAAGAGAGATCGAGCACTAAGGAACTCTCGCCCATAAAATGATACTTCGTAAAGGCTTTTCCATAATAGGGAACCATATTTTCACCTTCGTAAATTTGCCGAAATGGAGCAAAAACATAGAACTCATTGCGAAATTGCAAATTATTCAGGATTTTCCAAATGGGTATCACTCCCGCAGCCAAATATTGTGTGGAACGAAAAGCTGGATTGAAGATAGTTTTACTATGCGGAGTAGGAGTAAATGCCGGTGCTTGGATTAGTGTGGAAGTATAATTACTCAACAGTCCTTTACTCGATACCACGGCTTTTCCCCGAACACCCAACACGAATTTATTTCCCAAAGGGAAATAGGTATGAATATTTCCTTCTATCTGTAACCACGAAAGTGTCTGTTTGCTATGTGGCTGCAAATTCGAGTTATATGGCTTGAATCGTTCTTTTCCATACGCCAATAGCCCTAATACGGAACAATCTGTACCAGAGGTAGGGTACATGTAATTATTCAAATTATTTTGATCGAATTTCATCGATGCTACAAGCAAGTTATAACGACTGCGATCCTGTTCATTCTTAGAAAAATCTACCGTATTGGATTGGTAATACTTATCGTTCATCGAACCATATCCAACAGAAACGACAGCTTTTGAACCGGTCAAAAACGGCAACCCCAACCGTAACTTCACATATTGCTCGGATTGTGTGATAAAAGAGGGCATGCGGTCGGAATAAAACAACGTTTCATTTTGATAAAACTTTTGTTTAGAAGCCACAGCTTGCAGTTTCAGATACATAGGTATAACGGTCTTCAAATCGAAACGAGCCGATAACATGCCAGAAGTATAAGACTGTCCTATTTGCCCACCTAAATCGAGATCGAGAGAATTGAGGCTTACCGTGCGATAGTGTGCACCTATATATATTTGATTGGAACTAGTCGATGAAATAAATCCTCCCATTCCTATCGCCAGTTGATCGTGCACTTTTGCTTTAATATCGAGATTGAACATGCCACTTTCCTTGTCGTATCGGGCATGAGGTATCAAATCGGATATTTTTCCATCGGATATGGTTTTATAGTAAGCAGCCTTAGCCTGCTCATCGGAAAAAGGTTCATCTGAATCGAATTGCCGACGAATATACTCCCGTTGTTGATGATTCCCTCCCTCTACCGAAACTTTATCAAATACAAGGTCGGGGGTTTTACTTTTGAAAACCATTCGCTGCAATTGGCGGGTGTCCTGAGATAGTTCTCTGGGAATACGACTTTTGATAGAATCCATCATAGCTATCGTACGGTCATATCCTATCTTGGCAATTTGCCGTGCTTTGGGAAAATCGAGAAGTCCTACATCACTCAAATTGAAACGCATCAAAATCCCATCTTCGGGATCGAGAGTATAATCGCTTTTTTGCATGACCATATTCTCGATTTGATTCATCAAATCGTCTTCTTTGGGTTTATCCAGTTTAGCGGCAACAATACTCCCGATGATGATATCGGGATTAAAATCGGACTTCATCACATCGACAGGGAAATTATTATAAATACCGCCGTCATAGACCAATACGCTGTCGATTTCAATCGGCTTGAATACGAAAGGGAAACTCATGGAAGCTCTCACGGCATCACCCAAATCACCATTCCTCAATATGACTTCTCGCTTGTGATATACATCGGAGGCAACCGCTCGAAACGGAACGAATAAATTATCGAAATTCCCTTCGCACTGTGCCGAATAAGGTGCAAATATACTCATGAACGCATAATTCATAGGGAACGGATTGATGAGGCTATTAGGCAAGAAATGCGGTTCGAATTTAGTCGAGTCTTGTAAAGCGACATTAAATGTAACGATCTCGGGAGTAGGATCGGGTTTCTTAAAATAATAGACGTATCTTTTGTCAAAAATTCCACGAGACCACAAGTTGAAATCTTCGGAAAGGATCAAATCCAGCATTTCGTCGGGGGTATATCCCATAGCATACCATGCCCCCACAATAGCCCCCATCGACGTACCGGCTACATAATCGATGGGCACATTATTTTCTTCGAGGGCTTTGATAATACCTATATGCGCTATTCCCTTAGCTCCGCCTCCGCTCAAAACCAAGCCCACGGTCTGGGCCTGCAAACAAGCCAATCCGCAAACCACTGTAAAGAAAATCGACAAAATTCGTTTCATAATTCATATTATCATTTGCAACAACCCGGCAAAATATACTCATCAATTGGCTTCGGAAATAAACGAATCTTTAAATCCGATAAAATAGAGGACACCATCGAGGCCTATCGTCGATATAGACTGGCTAGCGTTTTCCTTCACTTTCGGTTTAGCATGATAAGCGATACCTAAACCTGCCGTACTCAACATAGGCAAGTCATTCGCCCCATCTCCGACAGCTATCGTCTGAGCTATATCCACGTTTTCTACCTGTGCTATCAATTTCAACAACTCAGCCTTTCGACGCCCATCGACAATATCGCCAACATAACGTCCCGTCAATTTCCCATCGATTATCTCCAACTCATTGGCATACACATAATCGATTCCATAACGTTGTTTCAAATAGTTTCCGAAATAGGTAAATCCACCCGAAAGAATAGCAATTTTGAATCCTGCCCGTTTCAACACTTGCATCAGACGATCCACGCCCTCGGTGACGGGAAGCGATTCAGCCACTTCTTTCAAGACCGATTCGTCGAGTCCTTTCAACAGACCGACACGTCGTGCGAAACTCTCGCAAAAATCGATCTCCCCTCGCATAGCCGACTCGGTAATCGCTTTCACTTCGTCACCTACCCCGGCTCTCACTGCCAACTCGTCGATAACCTCGGTTTCTATTAGTGTAGAATCCATATCGAAACAGATCAACCGACGACAACGGCGATATATACTATCTTCCTGCAAAGATATATCCATGCCCAAATGTGCAGAAAGTTGCATGAACTCGGACTGCATAGCCACTTTATCTCTCGGCGTACCCCTCACAGACAACTCAATACATGATTTGGGAGGCCGAACCGTTTCATCGAGCGGAATACGTCCCGTAAGCCGTTGAATGGCATCGATATTTAATCCTTGCTCTGCCACAATACGGGTGACCTCACCTATCTGACGGGCTGTAATACAACGCCCCAATATCGTAATGATATAGCGGTTCTTTCCCTGTAACCCCACCCAACGCGTATATTCCTCTTCACTAATAGGGGAGAAACGAATGTTCACATCAAGCTCATAGGCTTTGAACAGGAGATCTTTAAGTATATCGCCCGATTTGGTTTCGTCAGTTTTAAATAATATTCCCAACGAAAGCGTATGGTGAATATCGGCCTGCCCGATGTCCAAAATAAAAGCCTCGTACCGGGCTAACACTTCTGCCAAAGCGGTCGTTACTCCCGGTTTATCGTCACCCGATATATTAATAAGTATAATTTCGGTTTTCGGTTTCATTAAAAAGAACTATTCTGATTTATTTCTGCAAATATAGCGTAAAGAATAGCAGCGACAAACTTTATTTAGAAGTTTCCCTATTATGGTATTATCTTTCGCTAATAAATGATTCCTCAAAAAGCGCCCCGAAAAGAAAAGACAAATTCCAACCCTCAAAAAGATATACAAGTAACCTTGCCAAACAGCTCCTCAAAGAGGATTATATAAAAAACGACAGAAACTTTCTTATTACACTTTTTTTTGAGTTATATTTGCAAAACATAATTAAAAAAATATTTCCCAACAAAAAGGATTCTATGAAATCTTTCATTTACATTTTTACCTTATTTTTTCAGTAGCACTCTTAACAGCCTGTCTTGATCTTTCGGACAAAAATAAAGACGATGAGCCTTATTCAATCGAGTTGGTTAATGATATTGTCGTTCTATCGGCCGATGAGACCCAAAAGCCAAACAGTATCGAATTTACTGTATCAGACGATTGGTATATCGCTCCCGAGACTAGCCCGGAGACCGAGTATAAAGGCTCCGACTGGGTAACAGTCGACACCGAGCACGGTTCAAAAGGAACACACTCCATCGGGATTATCGCCCAAGCTAATTTCAGCGGTAAAGAAAGAGAGGCTGCATTCAGGCTCACCTGTGGCGAAAACAGTTCTCTTATCATTGTAAAACAAAGCACCCGCACTCAAAATGGCACGATACTAGACTTCGCAATTCCCCGGCGCATCATCGCCGACTACCAGACCATTGTCTCTTCCAAATCGACCGACTTAATCCAAAAACCTATTGCCTTATACATCAACGATGAAAAATTTGACGTGACTCCCCTCTCCCGCCAAGAGGGAATTTTTGAGTTGCCGGCATGCCTCAAAGGAGCACACACCATGTATGTGACTATCGGCGAAGAGCAATACCAATTCGGGGAAGTCGAGATATACACAAGCGGTGAGCCGATAAGTAATTTCGTCGTAGGTTTTCCGTTCAGCATGGACGTAGACAACATCACAACCCTCGTCACCTGCAATAGTGGCTCTTACGACTACTCGTTCGCTTCTGACTCCAACGGCGCAATATCTCTCCCTTTGTTTCGCAACGCCGATGGCCGAGCACTCGGTTTTTGTTCGTTTAGAGACCTCGAACAAATCTCTTCCCGATACATCTATGGAAGAATTGTATGTGGAACCAACGAAGACGAGATGATCCATTATGACACCACAAACTATACAGCCAGTTTGTGGAGCAGTTCCTCTCAACAAGTCATTATCGACATCGCCACAGGACTTGTCTATTACATAGACGAACAAGATGTTCTGATACGCATGAATGCTCAGTTCCAACAACGCGATGAACGCAGTTTCTATGTATCGAACCGACAACGTTACCAAGAAGATCTTGATTTCAATACACGCATTTATATCATAGAACTGCCTGAGGGAGACTTGAATTATTGGAAAGAATTATCCCAACACAACCCCGGACTGTATGTCACCGCTCGTGCTTACAAAACCCAAGTTCCCGATGCCATAGGCATTTGGGGCAAATGGATAGGCGCAAGTGACGGTTCTATCTACCTCAACGAGAATCAGATCATGAACGAATATGGGAAAATCAAAGAATTTACACCTCCTACCGAAGGGCAGGCCAAAAGCGAAGTTTTCACTTGTTACGGTTCGGGAATGCTATATCGGTTGCGTTATTTGCATTACTGGGAAGATGCCTCGCACATTCACTCGACCCTCCGTATAGAAACTCCCGAAGGAACCTCAATGTGGGAGACCGACTGGGTAGATCCCGCCCCCGACAATACCACTATGATTTGGTATCCCTACTACAAAGCCTACCAATATCCCGACAAAACCATATTACTCCCCGGCAACATCGAGAATGGCAATAGTACTCTCTTCGCCATCACCATTACTCCGACCGGTGGTGTAGACTCTTTTGAAGCTACACCTATCGACCGAGAGCAATTCTCTAACATTATAAACCATTGGGATATACAGAAATTCCCCTATTTAAGTAACCACGATTATATCATAACCGAGGACAATAAAGTTTATCGTCGCAGCATTGTCCCATTCGGTAACGAACAACTCATCTACAATGGCGATGGATATATTCAAAATTGCATAAGTTTCCAAAACGTATGCAGTATGGTCGTGAGCGAAAATGACCAACTTTACCTCATCGACTACGATGCACAAGGGACAGAAAAAAACAAAATCCCCCTTTATGGCGAAAAGTTTGAAGCAATAGGATACAGAATGTGCCGTTTTAAGTAGCAATTAGCTCCTTCAAAAAAGACTAATAACCAGATAATTATCAAATTTTAAATTGTTAAAACAAGAAACACATTTGGTTAATTCCCGAAAAACCTCCAACTTTGTCCCGATTTTATGGGTTCCCGGTAGTGAAGGAAGCGTCCTAAGCAAGAGGAACTAACCGCTGAAAATCAGCGGGGTCTGCCGTTTCGGTGCGATACCCTGACGTCAGATTTAGTATGAACCATAATACTTCATTATGAAGAAAACAAAGTCAGTTATTGGTATGCTGGCGTTGGTTTTATTGTTTTCGTCGGCTTTCAATCCGGTAGAAACTGGATTAAAAGAAGGGAAACAGGCTCCGATGTTGAAATTAAAAAATTCAGAGGGGGCAGTTACTCTCAGTGAATTAAAAGGCCGATATGTTTTGCTGAATTTCTGGGCCGGATACGATGCTCCGTCTCGTATGGAAAATATACGGTTTGCCCGAGAAATAGACAAAAGCAAAATCGAAAACATCAGTCTCGTATCGGTATCGTTCGATACCAGTCGAAAAGTATTCGAAGAGACAATCAAACGAGACGGGCTAAACACCGCTACCCAATTCTATGACAAAGACGGTTCTCAATCGGATATATTCGATAACTACCGTCTGAACAAAGGATTCGCCAGTTATCTGATTTCGCCCGAGGGTGTCATCATCGCCAAAGACCCGAATCCAGAACAATTGACAAAACTTATTCGTCAATAATCAAAACCTCCGTTATGTAAATGAAGCATAACGGAGGTTTTCTCTTTCTCCCCTAAACACTTTTCGAATTTCGGAACAACGCATTCCGACTCTACAAATTATTTCTTCCCATTCAACCACCTTAACAGGGCTCTTTGAACTTTTATATTTTTCATTACATAACATTGCGACAGCAAACGATTTACATTATCTTTGCAGACAATTTCGGGAAAGGAATCCCTACAACCTTACAGAAGGTCGCAACGCAGATATATACTTAAAATTTCATTATCAATGATTATAGCCAGTCAGAAAAAAAAGGAAAATATTGCCGAATACTTGCTGTATATGTGGCAAATTGAGGATATTATCCGAGCTTACGGGCTGGATATAGACCAAATACAAAAGCATATCATCAATTCTTATGACTTACCCGAGGAACAAAAAAAGAGCATGCGGGAATGGTACGAATCACTCATCGATATGATGCACTCGGAGGGTGTAGAAAAGAAAGGCCATTTACAACTGAACAAGAACGTACTTATCGACTTGACAGATTTGCACCTACGTTTGCTGAAATCTACCCGAGAACCGTTTTACGGAGCAGCATTTTTCAAGACTCTTCCCTATATAGTGGAGCTGAGAGCCAAATCGGGAGAAGGAAAGACCGGTGAATTGGAAACCTGTTTCAATGCGTTGTACGGAGTATTGTTACTGCGATTGCAGAAAAAAGAAATCCAATCCGACACACTGAAAGCGATTCAACAGATATCGACTTTCCTTTCGATTCTCGCCGAAAAATACAAACAGGAAAAAGCCGGTGAATTGGAACTGGAATAAAACATAAAATGCGATGACTAAGAAAATTCTTATTACGGGCGCTAACGGACAGTTGGGACATGAAATGCGGAACGCATTGAAAGGGAACAACCGTTTTGAATGTATCTTTACCGATGTCGCCGAATTGGACATCTGCAATGCCGAAGCCGTAAAACAAACCATAGCCGACAACCACATCGACTATATCGTCAACTGTGCCGCCTATACTCAGGTAGACAAAGCGGAAGACAATGCCGAACTTTGCAAAAAAATCAATACCGATGCCGTCGAAAACCTTGCTCGCGCGGCTGCCACTTACGGAGCCCGCATGATTCATATCTCCACCGACTATGTTTTCAACGGAAGAGGTTACCGTCCTTATACCGAAGATGTGGTCCCTGACCCGCAATCGGTTTACGGTTCGACCAAACTGGAAGGCGAAAAAATATTGACCGACATCTGTCCCGAAAGCATTATCATTCGCACAGCATGGTTATACTCTCCTTACGGCAACAATTTTGTCAAAACCATGCTGCATTTAGGAGAAGAACGGGAGGAGTTATCGGTAGTCGCCGACCAGATAGGCACGCCCACTTGTGCCGCCGACCTCGCACAAGCAATCCTTGTCATACTGCAAGCGGATACATTCGTGCCGGGAACATACCATTTCTCCGACGAAGGGGCATGCAGTTGGTATGACTTCACAGTAACTATTCACAGGCTGGCCGGGATCACGACCTGTCGGGTGACACCGATACGAAGCGACGAATATCCCAGTAAGGCACACAGACCTTTTTACAGTGTCCTCGATAAAAGTAAAATTAAAAAAACATACGGGCTGACTATTCCTCACTGGTACGAAAGCCTGTCGAATTGCATAAAATTATTACAAGAAACCCATTAATAACGTGAGTACACTTACAGAAGAAATCAGTAAACGTAGAACATTTGCTATTATCAGCCACCCGGATGCAGGAAAAACGACACTAACCGAAAAACTGCTTCTTTTCGGAGGAGCTATTCACATTGCCGGAGCTGTAAAATCGAATAAAATCAAAAAGACCGCCACTTCGGACTGGATGGAGATAGAGAAACAACGCGGTATCTCGGTCGCCACGTCGGTCATGGGATTCAATTACGGCGATTACAAGATAAATATTCTCGACACCCCGGGTCACCAAGACTTCGCCGAAGATACATACCGCACACTGACAGCAGTAGATAGCGTAATTATCGTAGTCGATGTTGCAAAAGGTGTTGAAACACAAACTCGCAAACTCATGGAGGTGTGTCGTATGCGCAACACACCGGTAATTGTGTTTGTCAACAAACTCGATCGTGAGGGTCGCGACCCGTTCGACATTCTGGACGAATTGGAAGCAGAGCTGAAAATAAACGTACGGCCCCTCAGTTGGCCTATCAACATCGGACAAAAGTTCAAAGGAGTTTACAATATCTACGAACAGAACCTAAACCTATTTACACCGAATAAACAAGTCGTTACCGAACGCATCGAATTAACTGATGTGAACAGTCCCGACTTGGAGACCTACATAGGAGAACAAGATGCCGAAAAGTTACGTGCCGACCTCGAATTGGTAGAAGGCGTCTATCCCGAATTTAACACGGAAGATTATTTAGCAGCCAAAATGGCTCCCGTATTTTTCGGCTCGGCGCTAAATATGTTCGGAGTAAAAGAATTGCTCGATTGCTTTGTGAAAATAGCGCCTGCACCCAAACCCATTCAAGCGGTAGAAAGAGTCGTCCGCCCCGAAGAGGAAAACTTCACAGGGTTCGTATTCAAAATACACGCCAACATGGATCCCAATCATCGCAGTTGTATTGCTTTCGTAAAAGTATGCTCTGGAAAATTCGAACGAAATGCCAATTACAAGCATGTGCGCAGTAACAAGATGATGCGCTTTTCGAGTCCCACGGCATTCATGGCACAGAAGAAATCGGTGGTCGACGAAGCTTATCCCGGCGACATCGTCGGGTTGCCCGATACAGGCAACTTCAAAATAGGCGATACGCTCACCTGTGGCGAAGAATTGCACTTCAAGGGGCTACCGAGCTTCTCGCCCGAAATGTTTAAATACATCGAAAACGATGATCCGATGAAGTCGAAACAATTGAACAAGGGTATAGATCAACTAATGGACGAAGGTGTAGCCCAATTATTCGTCAGTCAATTCAACGGCCGTAAAATTATCGGGACAGTAGGGCAACTACAATTCGAAGTTATCCAATACCGATTGCTACACGAATATGGAGCGCAGTGCCGTTGGGAGCCCATTAGCCTTTACAAGGCTTGTTGGATAGAAAGCGACGACCCACAGGCTCTCGAAGCATTCAAAAAACGGAAACACCAGTTCATGAGCGTGGACCGCGATGGTCGCGACGTCTTCATGGCCGATTCGAACTATGTTCTGCAAATGGCTCAAACAGATTTTCCCAAGATAAAATTCCACTTCACAAGTGAATTCTAACCGGGCCTCTTCCTCTATATGGCTAACGCCCCACAAAGGAAGGGTTTAAAAGTAATCTACTTCTCCCCTATGGCACGTTGTGCCATAGGGGAGAAGCTGAAAAACAATAGTCCCGAAGAGAGGGGTTGATAATGCCCTCTTTCGTAAGACATGAAATATCGAGACCCTATCCTCGGTCGCCAACCAAAAAGAACAATTGCAACCTTATACCATCAGGGAATTTCAATACCCCATATTTGATTAGGTTCTATTCTCTTGAAATAGACAACCTTCTTTTTATTCATAGACGACAAGACCAACCGACCGTCCATATTCGTCCCTCGATAATAATTTAATGTAAATTCGGCAGGAGTATATACTCTCGAATCTTTATCGGGAACATATTCAAAACGTTGCTCCGACTCCAACCACATAGAATCTGTGACCAAATGTGTATCCCAAATCAATATCTTATTGACCGTTTTTGAATGAGGAGGAACTGTATCAAGCCTCCCGGAGCCACACAAAGTCCTATAATCGACAACCGCATAAGCATCCGTTTTATTCATCGTCACAATATCGACAGAATAAATACCCGATTTGTCATATTCTTCCTCACAACCGAACAAGAAAAGAACAAAAGCAATAGCCGAATAAATAAAAGGCTTTTTCATTTCAACGTTGTTTTTCGATAGGTTAATCATATAAAATACAATCGATTTTTGCCTCCCTATTCCCCTCCGGCAGACGTTTAAAACTAAAAAAGCGTAGGGAACTTACCTGTTTACCTTACAAGAGGTACGACCAAGTAACCACGCAGAAATAAACAGCTCCCCCACGCCGACCGATATATACCTGCACTCCCGTGCGCATATATGGCAAGCATGAGCGTTTGCACTGCTTATCCTTCTGCTAAAAATTGGTCGTTTTCTTGTAAAGGATAAAACAAAACGCTTCAAAAAAATATGTCTGTCGAACAGACCAAACAGCCGAACGACTTGGCGAAGATAGTGTAAAGGAAAATTAAAAACAAGTTTTATATTGTGTTTTTATCTCCTAATTACATAAAGCCTATATGTATACGATACAGAGAAAATGCCACGGAACTAACCATACTTGAATGCTGACTATTGAACTCGATTACGAGAACAGTAAGGAAAAGTTAATAAAGTCATTTAATAAAAAAATCCCCGGAAAGAAATTCTTTCCGGGGATATATACTTGGAGAGTGTTTCAAAATTTAATTCCTCTCTACTGCCAAGAAGGCTCTATTTCAATCAGAAACGATTAAATACCCAACTCTTTTTTAATCGCTTCGATTTTAGCATCGGCCGCTGCATTGGCTGCATCGTAATCGGCATAGTTATCCATCTTGATACCACGCACTTCGATATAGAATTTGATTTTAGGTTCTGTACCAGAAGGACGGATAGAGACTTTGGAACCATCTGCCGAAAAATATTGCAAGACATTGGAAGTTACAGGCATATCGAGTTTCGATTTCGTACCATTCACCACATCGGTAGCTTCAAGCGATGCATAATCTTTTATAAGAATCACAGGAGAACCACCGAGTTCTTTCATAGGATTCTCACGGAAATTCTTCATCATGGCGACTATCTCCTCGGCTCCCGATTTCCCTTTACGAACGACCGAGATACCCTTTTCTTTGGAATATCCATATTTAATATAGATATCCTGCAACATTTGGTACATAGTCATGCCTTTGTCTTTCGCCCAAGCGGCGATTTCAGCCATTAAAGAAATAGACGATACAGAGTCTTTGTCGCGAACGAAATCTTCGGGCAAAAATCCGTAGCTTTCTTCTCCGCCACCTATATAGCGGGCTTTGCCTTCGTTCTCACGAATAACAGAAGCAATCCATTTGAAGCCTGTATAGCAATCGTACATTTTGAATCCGTTCTGCTCGGCGATCGTCTTGATAGTCTCGGTCGTCACAATAGTCTTAACGATATATTCGTCACCTTTCAGCAGCCCTAATTCTTTATTACGGGTCATCAGGTAATTGAGGAATATCATCACAATCTGATTGCCATTCACCAAAACGAATTCACCTTTATCGTTACGCACAGCGATACCGATACGATCGGCATCGGGATCAGAAGCCATGACCAACTCGGCATCGGTTTCAATGGCTTTCTTAATAGCCATATCGAGAGCCGCAGGTTCTTCGGGATTGGGAGAAACGACAGTCGGAAAATCTCCACTTACAACATCTTGTTCGGGAACGTGAATGATGTTGGTGAATCCGAAGTTTTTCAACGAAGCAGGAATCAACTTCACTCCCGTACCATGTATAGGCGTGTATACGATTTTCATATCGTGATGATGAGCAATGGCCTCGGGACTAAGCGATAGAGTCTTAATACGGTCGAGATACCGACGATCTATTTCCTCTCCGATAATCTCGATCAGCTCTGCATTTCCCCGGAACTTCACATCTTTCACCGAAGTGATTTTATTTACTTCGTCTATGGTATTCTTATCGTGAGGTGCTATCATCTGTGCCCCGTCGTTCCAATAAGCCTTATATCCATTGTATTCTTTGGGATTATGCGATGCTGTAAGTATCACTCCACTCTGACACCCCAACTCTCGAATGGCAAAAGAAACTTCGGGAGTAGGACGCAAAGCATCGAACAAATATACTTTAATACCATTCGCCGAAAAAACATCGGCAGCGACCTCGGCAAATTTGCGGCTGTTGTTCCGGCAATCGTGACCGATAGCAACCTTTATCTGGGGCAGGTCGGCAAAGGCCTTTTTCAAATAATTGGACAATCCCTGAGTAGCAGCTCCCACCGTATAGATATTCATACGATTCGTTCCGGCTCCCATGATTCCACGCAGACCACCCGTACCAAATTCGAGGTCCTTATAAAACGCTTCTATCAAATCGGTCTTATCTTCGTTATCGAGCATGGCACGCACAGCGGCTTTTGTTTCTTCGTCATAGCCATCGCCCAACCATATTTGAGCTTTGGCGGTCACCTGTTTCAATAAATCTTCATTTCCCATATCGTAAAGAATTCAATAGTTAATTATCTTCTGTCACAAATTTAGTTATTTCAACGAGACCACCACACTATTTAAGCAAAAGTTTCTCATTAATTTAACATTCAGTAATCCAAGAGCTACCTCACTCCCCCAAACAATTCCCGACAAGGTTCAATACTTCGGAGGCGTTTCGAGAAAGCGATCGCCCGTCTGCCGCACGATTTCTTCATAGTACTCTTGGGAATATCCGGGGAAAAGTGGAGAATCGGGCAATCCATAACCATTATCCTTGAATTTTCCATTTTCTTCTTGCTTTACATTTCCATCGAGGAATTTCACCATAAGATACTCACCTAACTTCTTCCAACGAGCGGTCGAGGCTTCGGCGGCATCGCAACTATATTGCGTGAGGTAGGCAATAGCCTCTTGGGGAGAGGTCGCATACAACTCGACAGCAGCCTTATCGACCGCCGGCTGACGGAGATTCAACGAGGTTTCGACAGCCGACTGGACTTTGCGAATATCTCCTATCATAGGCTCATAACGAGCATAAGCCATATTCGCCACCCAATTATGAATCCAAAAAGCCGAGGTCCATGAGAAATCATACATCGATCCATTCTCCGGACTAAAACATTCGGGAACCTGTGTAATACCACAATACATCGGGATATAAACACATGTATTGGCATCATCGACTCCGAACCAAAGTACACCACCGACAGGATCGGGCAACCAATTCCGCATTTGTCCGACTAACGTAAATCCGGTCTGTTGCGTAGCAATGGCTCGTTCCATGCAGTAGGATTTGCCATCTACCTCGAATGACATGGGACGGAAACGATAAGGGACTTTGAATGGCCCAGCCCCTACATCTTGCGTCATATCGAAAGGCGTATCTTCAAAATGGTCACGCATAGCCTCTTTCATATCTTGTACAGATAACTTTCGCGAGGGTTTAACATAAAGCGGAAACGGTTCAGCCGATTCTCCATTGACATAGGGCAAATAATTGTCCATCGTACTATCATACTTACGGAAGAAAGACCACACCCGAGCATCGCAAGCTCTCAAAGCTCCGAAATCGGCGGGTGAATAGGCTCGCGCAAAACTGAAATCTTTATTCAGCCCATCAAAATACCCCATCTCCCGAGCAAAAGAAATCACATCGGGAGAGTACAGGCAATTCTCTTTATCGTCCATAGGAATCTTGTGAATACGAGGATAGTTGGCATGACCGGCGATACAATCGTCAGGAATACGAACCGCCACCCAAACGGCTCCCCGACGTCCGGGGCCCTTGCCGATCAAGTCCAAAATCCATGCTTCGTTGGGATCGGCAATCGTGAACGATTCTCCACTACTATAATATCCGTATTTTTTTACAAGTCCGGTCATTACCTTTATAGCTTCGCGTGCGGTTTTCGCCCGTTCAAGTGCAAGTTGCATCAACGAGCCATAATCGATAATACCTGTCGTATCGACCAATTCGGGACGACCACCCCATGTCGATTCCACAACAGTAAGCTGATGTTCGTTCATATTGCCTATCACGGCGTAGGTATGTTCTACCTGTTCTATTTCTCCCAATGGTTTATTCGTATCCCACTCTACAATCGAACGCATAGAGCCCTTTGGCCAATCGGCAGCAGGAGAAGAAGTCAAAGCTCCGTACAAAGTATGAGAGTCTGCCGAATAAGTAACCAATACACTACCATCGACAGTAGCCTGCTTCCCGGCAATCAATCCCGTACAAGCCCACACGTGGACAAAAAATCCTACCGTAAAAAAAACTAAAATCGCAATTTTCTTCATATCAAATAATTTTTATTTACCACACAAAAGAGTTCGTATAAGACTGCTCGTTGCCACACATATCGTAAACCACAACGTGCAACGTATGCTCGCTACCTTTTTTTACCCTGTTACTTTCGAGACGATATGAAATTCTACCTGTCTTCCCGTCTAATTCGAACAAAACAAATTTCCCGTCGATCTCTCCCCGATAACTTTTCAAACCACTTTGGTCATCGCTTATTTTCAAAATGACTTTTTCCCGAGTCGACCATTTGTCTGGTGCAATCGGAAGTATCGTCGGAGGCAATGTATCTACCGAAACGGCATAAGACCCGAACTCCGTAATTTTAGCCTTATACCAACCATTTGCATACTCCCCGCAAACCGGATAGGATCTATCATCGTCCAAACGAACCAAATAATATTGCCTTTTATCTGACAATTTATCCTCGGTCAACCGTACAGAAATTTCGGCAGCTTTATGCAAAGGGGGTACAGAAGGTGCAATAATGTGAATATCGGAACAATATTTTTTCGAAGGAATCTTTCTTCTCGTAAAATCGAGATTTTCATACAAAGCTCCGGCCGGCACAAAAATGCCAAAATCGTCTTTTTTATAGAGATTATCTACTGCATAAGAGAAATATATCCCCTCTTTTTTAGGGAGTGGAGGTTCCTGCAATTTTCCAATCAATGAAAATTCGACAGAGGAACTATTCCCGTCATAATCGGTCAAAACATACCGACAACGATAGGCTCGCTCCTCATCGACATGAAGAATGCCTCTATTTTCTACTTGTTTATAAATAGACTTCAACCGATTACCCGGTGCAATATAAGTGCGCATAATCACTCCTTCTTCGGCAAAGCTATTAATATAACGAGTCTCGTCAAACGAATAACGATAGATATAGGTCGAAAAAAACAGGCTGTCATCGATATACAAATCGACTTGATGGACTCCATATTTATTCGTCGTACCCGTCATTCGATCATACGCCTCGATACCAAACGATACATCGCCCCATACCGGAACCGACTCCCCTATCGAGTAAGAACCGGCCGAAGCGCGCACCGCTTTTCTTTCCATGCGACGAGTCGTATTTCCCATCACCCCTTCATGCGTATAAAAAACGAGGTTACGAACTTCGGGAGCTACATCGTCTGTGATTAAAGGAGACAACCATTCCTGAGGATCCATCGGGTCTTGCGTATCGGTATCCCGTATATCCAAATGCAAATGAGGACCGCCAGACGATCCCGAATTCCCGCTATATCCGATTATATTGCCTTGTGCGACAGGGATTTCACCTTCGGCAAATTCACAATCGATAGAAAAATCCTCTTGCTCATACTGCTGACGGCGAACAATTTCATCGATAAAAGGCGCAAACTGGTCCAAATGTCCGTAAACCGTAGTCAAACCCGACGAGTGATTGATATACACAGCTCTGCCAAATCCCCACGGAGAAACAACGACCCGAGAAACATAACCGTCGTCCATAGCATATACTGGCAATCCGATACGTCCTTGTGTCTTCAAATCAATCCCCGAATGGAAATGATTCGGTCGTAATTCTCCGAAATTAGCACTCATCAATAACGGAATTTTCAAAGGCGATATCATCTCACCTCTACTCACCGTTAAAATTAAAAAAGAAAATATCCCTAAAAATATAGGACGTAAATACATAATATTCCTCATTCTTTTCTATAACATGCAAATAATATAAAAGATCAGGCTTGAAATTGCCGGAACGCAACTTATCTGTATCCCCATCTTCGCATAATGCAAAGATAACGCAAGCAGGGGCAATATGAAAATTTAAACAAGTTCTTATCCATACAATTTTCTATTTTTTATAGTTCGAAAAAATTTGAATGTAACTATAAGGGTTATACATTCTTTTTGTGTCATAATAATAAACAAAATTCAAAAAGCTCAAAACCATGAAAAAAGTCTCACTTTTATCTATTTTCATCTTTCTTGTTCTAGATCCTATATTTGCCGTTACTTATGATAATTTATATGTAGTAGGCAATGCTTGTTCGGCCGGTTGGAATCCAGACGGAGCACTCGTCATGGTTCAAGAAAGTGAAAATACTTTTACGTGGAGCGGCCCATTAAAAAAAGACAACGGGAATCAAGAACGATTTAAATTACTTACAGCACGGTCTTGGACAACCTCACTGACTTGTAACTTGGAAAAAGCAGGCCATCAAATAATTACTTCGGGCGGAGAGTATGATTTATACATAAAATTAGAAACCGACGGTAAACCGGATAACGCTTTCCAAGTAGCGGAAACCGGAATATATACGATAGAAGTGAATACATCGTCCATGAAGATGAAATGCTCCAAAATCGCCGATTATGAAGATCCCAATCTTGTATTTACCAAAGAAACATTCCATTCAACCTCGGAAGGATTGCTAAATTACAGGAAATTGGAACCACCAACCATAGAAAAGGGTAAACAGTATCCCTTAGTTATTTTCCTGCATGGTGCGGGAGAGAGAGGCTCAGACAATGAAAGTCAACTGAGATACGGTTCCGAAATGTTCACAAATCCCCAAAACCGAAAGGATTATCCTGCATTCGTACTATTCCCACAATGTCCTCCGTCCAATTTTTGGCCATTCGAGTCACAACCGGCCTCCTATGATGCTACAACTTTCCCAATCGATTATCCAACCTCCACACCGACCAAACTGGTAAAAGAACTTATCGATTCTTACCTTCAAATGGAAGAAATCGATAAAGACCGTATATATATCCTCGGCATTTCGATGGGTGGCATGGGTACATTCGATATAGCCTGCCGGTATCCCGAGACTTTCGCCGCAGCTATACCCATTTGCGGCGGAGTGAATGTAGAAAGACTAGACAACAAGGTAAAAAACATATATTGGCGACTTTTCCACGGCGACGCAGACGGAGTCGTTCCCGTAAACAATTCCCGCCAAGCCTACCAGAAACTTACAAATATCAAAGCTGACGCAGAATATATAGAAGTTCCCGGTGCAAGCCATTTCGTATGGGACGAGGTTTTTAAAAGAGAAGACTTTTTATCTTGGATATTCGCCAAAAAACGTCAATCGACAGGAGGAAGCGATATTGAAACGAGTAAAACCGATACATCTTTACGATGTTATTGTTATAAACAAATGTTGTATATCGACACGAACGATCAAACGCCACTAAAAGCCAATGTATATACGACATCAGGTGCGCTAGTTCATTCATCTTGCTACAACAGTTCTTCTATCGTTTCACCTCTCACCTCATTGAAACCGGGGATTTATATTATAGAGATTCTTCAAGGAGAGAAGCGATACCATTCGAAAATTTCGTTATAAACTTCCCTGCCAAAAAACTTCTTCTTACATACAATAAACGAAGTCCGACCGATATAGATTCATTATCGGCCGGACTGTTTTACACGAATCCAATGCAACTAATTATCGCCCGGTAGCCTGCAAATAGGCTGTAAGTTTCTGTTGGTAAGCCGTACATGCCTCGGCGTACTGATCATGGCTTTGCTGCATAAGCGACTGAGCATCGAGCAAATCGGACAGAGAGACAGTCCCCGCCTTATAATAATCGTTATTGAGACGAAGATTTTCGGTAGAAGATTCTATGGATTTCTCGGAAAGAAGCACTTGCTGATAGGCTTCCTGTAAATCGTTCCATTTGACTTCTATCTCAACCAACATCATTTCCCGGGAATCCTGCCGAGTATTTTCGGCTTGCTGCTTTTTTATTTTTTCCCGTTTAATGGCGTGCGAACCACCCCACCATGAAGAAATAGGAACCGACACACTGGCAAAAATCATTCCGAAATCGGTATCTTTTTCCATCAAATCATGATAAATATACCCGGCTCCTACCCCCACAGAAGGAAGATTTTCTCCTCGCTTCATGCGCAGTTGCAATTTAGCAGCCTCTACACTCTTATCGAGCAGTTTACTTTCGGCTCGATTTTCAAGTCCCGTCTCGGGGGCAACATAATAGTCCAACGGAGATACAGCCGAAGGAAAATCATCGAAAGCAATATCGAATTCACTCTTATCGACACCTATAAGTTGGCACAATAGCATCTTTGTCACTGACAAACCATTCTCTACTTTTAATCGATTCGCCATAATGTCTTGCTGTTGCAACTCCACTCTTAACAAATCGTTTCGTGTAGTAAGCCCCGCATCAACCGCTGCTTTTACATCTTTATATATTCCTTTGAGTTGAGTTTCCAACGTCTCCAACGTACGCAACTTCTCTTTTAGTGCGACAATCTGCCAATAATATTGATTAACAGAGGCTTCTACCTGATCTTTTGTAAGAGAAAGCTGATATTCACTCACTTGTTTTCCTATATTTGCCAACTTATTCCCATTAACAATGCGACCACCCATAAAAACAGGTTGAACCAAAGTCACCCCTGCCGTCTTCCCTTTCTTCAACATCTCCATAGATAAAGGCGGTATTCCCGGAACCGGCAGTGCCATATCCATCTGAGCCATTCCTTCACTGGCCTTGAAAATCGCACCTACCGCCGACACATTCGGGAAATAATTGGTAAAAGCCTCTTTGGAAGTTTGTTTGGCAACCTCGACTTCAAAACGGCTGTTTTTCATTTTTGCACTATTTTCCAATGCCAATGTTCTACATTCTTCGAGTGTATAAAGTTTCTGCGCATTTGAAGATACCACGCTTAACATCAAACATAACGCAGGATATATAATTCGATTTCTCATAATTGTTCTTTCTTTCAATGATTTATACTTTTGCGATCGGCTCTGCTGAATATTAACCAATAGGCTACGGGTAATATCGTTACAGTCAGTACCATAGAAACAATAGTCCCGAAAAACACTACCGAACCCATAGGGGACCACAACGGACTACCGCCAAGAATCATAGGAATAACTCCCATCGATGCAGCAGCAGAAGTAAGAAAAATAGGGCGCATTCTACGCTTCGCTGAGTGCAAAGCGGCTTCCCTAACCGTCAAACCTTCTTTTTCCCTTAGCTCATCGGCATAGTCGAGCATAATAATGCCGTTACGTACAAGGATACCCATCAAGCTCACAATACCCAATACGGCTGTCACACTCACATCGAGTCCCATTACCCAAATGCCGAGAGCCGCACCCAATAGACACAATGAAATGGAGCCCAAAACAAGCAACGCCATATTGATTCGGCGGAAATGAAACAGCAAAATAAAGAATATAACAACAATGGAAATAAACAGACCGCTCAATATCATATCCAACATCTCATTGTCTGTCTCCTCACTACCACCGACTTCAAAATCAACCCCATCGGGCAAATCGATTTTTTCAATCGCCTTTACGATCTCCTTAGTCAACGCAGCCGCATTGGAACCCTCCTTTACATCGGATTGTATCGAAATAGACGGTATACCGTTACGATGCGCGATTTGGGCATCGTGCCAGTCAGGCTCAATGTCGGCAATCTGCCTTACCGGGACAGAAACCGTACCCCCCCATGCCGATACATATTGATTGCCCACATCTTCATATGAAGGTTCTATATTGCCACCATCTTTCAGGACCACATCGATAGGATAATCGCCGTCCCATACGGTAGTTACCGGCAACCCATTCCCCAAATGCATGGACAAACCGGTCGATAACAATGCCTTGTTAATACCCAATCGGCTCATTTCGTCGTCTTTCAATCGCAACGATACTCCGGGAAGTTGCCCTTCCCAATTATCATGAACCAGCGAAAGTCCATCAAATTCGGACATTACCGACTTTACCTTATCGGCCGCCAATCGCAAACTATCCCGATTATTCCCTTTCACTCTCATTTCAATCGGATAGGCTGCTTCGGAATATTCGAGTTGTTTAAACCGGACTCTGACATTCGGGAAGTAATTGAGATATTTATCCTTGTATTCTGCAATCATCTCTTCCGTAGCTTTATTACCAATGGTATTGACAATAAATTGGGCATAATTAGAACCCGGCATTTGAGGAGTATAACTAGTATGGAAACGAGGAGAACCGCCACCTTTAAACGAAGCTACCGAAACAACTCGACTATCTTGCCGAAGTATGGACTCCAAACTATCCGCCACAACGGCTGTCTGTTCGAGTGCCGTACCAAAAGGCATATATATTTCCACCGCAAATTGATTACGCTCGGCAAACGGCATTAACTTCATCGGTAATGATAAAAATATAACAACACCAGCAACAATAGAAAGAAGTCCCACCCCCATCGTCCGAATCGGATGAGCAAAGCACTTAACAATCAATTTGTCGTAAGAAGATTGAAGAATCGTCAAGAACGAACGACGTTGCTTTTTCTCCTCTTTGGGCTGTTTTCTAAACCCCGTATGAATAAAATGATATTGTATGTAAGGAACTAGCAAAACAGCTACCAGCAAGGATAAAAACAAAATAATAGTTATCGCCCACGGGAAGGATTGCAAAAAATCGTTGATCATTCCCTGCGAGGTTATCAAAAACGGGAAAAACGTGATACTAATCGCCAATGTAGCCGAGAGGATCGATTTAAAGAACTCTTTTGCACTTTCTATCGCAGCAGTCCAACGGTCTATTCCGCTATCCAATTTTTCCATATAACAATCGATAATCACTATGGAGTTATCGACAATCATACCCAATGTAGCAATCAACGCCGCCAAAGTCACCGTATTCAATTCCAATCCACAAGCATAAAATACCAACAGGGACAGAAAAATAGTAATAGGAATCGTCGATGCAGCCACCGAAGCGACCCTCAAAGGCATTAACAGCATAACTACAATAATAACCGCAATAATAGCGATCAACAACTCTCTGAGGAAAGTCGTCACTGAATCTCCCACCACCTGTGATTGGTCGGTAATACGAAATATAGAAACATCATCGGGTAATTCCTTCTCATATTCTTCCAATACCTTATTGACGTCCTCACCCATTTGAACGATGTTGTTCCCCTCGCGCATCTCCATAGAGAGGACCAAACATTTCGTTCCGTTGTTCGTAATGTAAGAATCCGGCTCGGAATATTCCCGCACGACACGCGCCACATCTTTTAGACGTATAACATGCCCCTGCGGATCGCTAAAAATTATTTGATCAGCCACATCATTCACACAATCATATGCCTCGGATATGTGAATGGGAGCCACAAACTTGCTATTATCAACCGCCCCGCTCATCGTCGTAAAACCTTGCGCTAACAACTTTGTTGCTAATGTCGTGTTACCGATAGCATATCGGGCAAGTTTCGCAGGGTCGAGATAAACACTTATCTGTTCTTTCTGCACACCGAATGTTCGTAAATTACTTACCGCATCGATACTCCTTAATCGGTCTTTAAGTTCGTCGAGATAATTTTCCAGTTCCCGATAGGTCTTATCTTTCGATTCGATCGTTATCAACATGGCTGACGTATCGCCGAAGTCATCGTTAGTAACCAATGCCAATACCCCGGTCGGCAACTCGGATTTAAAAACCGCAGCCCGATGTTTGAATTTAGCCCAAAATTCATCTTTATCGGTTATATCGTCGTTCAACTCGACAAAAACGATCGCCATGCCATCTCGACTGAGTGAATGGGTCTTAGACTTTTTTACTTCTTTAAACTCAAAAATAAAATCTTCAAGCGGTTTAGTCACCTGCTCTTCCACCTCATCGGAAGTGGCTCCCGGATAAACGGCTATCACTACTCCCTGACGCACCGTAAAAACAGGGAATTCCTGTTTGGGCATCTTTATCAAAGCATATATACCCAAGAAAAACATCAATGAAACAATCAGAATGACAATCTGACGATATTTCATCGCAGCTTCTATAATACCTCCTTTTGTTTTCATTGTTCCGATACTTTCATATTTTCACTCACTTTCGATGCACCCTCGACAATCACCTTATCACCGACTGCCAAACCAGAAGAAATAATGACACCATTCCCCGACAAAGCGCCAACCGATACAGTCTGTTTCACCGCTACCCCGTCGTTGCAAAGCCAAACGAAGTGATCGCCATTATAATCTACCTGTACAACAGAATTGGGAATCACTATCTGCGAATTGTTCCGACTTCCCATGTTAACCACGCACACCATACCCGGCAACAACTCTCCCTGCCGGTTTTCTATCCTTGCAAGCGCCTTATAAGTGTGTGCCAGAGGATCGGCCGCAATTCCTTTTTCCGTAATCTTTCCAGAGAAAGATTTACCACCCAAAGCAGCTACTGTAACTGTTACATCGGCTCCCATCTTCACATCGGCAACTTCATTCTCAGGAACAGAAATATTCACATTCACCCAATCAATCTTCATCAGTTTAAATGCCGGTACTCCCGGAAGCACAGTACTCCCCGTATCTATACTTTTCTGAGCTATTATCCCCGAATATGGAGCTCGCAACTCGACATCTTTCAAATTTTTCTTGGCTATTTGCTCCATACTACGAGCCTGTTGCAAAGAACTTTGAACCTCTACCCACTTAATTTCGGGTAAACTTCCGCTCTTATGCAGTTGCTCCATACGAGCATAAGCATCCTCGGCTTGTTTCAAAGTAGACAATGCCGCATCATAAGTGCTTTGTAACGTAGTCTCGTCCAATCGAGCCAACAGCTCGCCTCGCTCCACCCGTTGACCTTCTTTTACATATATACACTCTACATACCCCGGGACTTGAAAACTCAACGAGGAAGAAGATTCGCCCTCAATTTCTCCTATATAACTGCGAGTATAGACTCCTTCTCGAAGAGACACCGTCCATGTCTTCACCGGAATCTCCCTGACAGCTCGTTCTTCCTTACTCGAAGACGTACATCCTATACTCGTCATTGACCATACCGCCAAAAACAAATAAGCAAATGCTTTACCATTCCTTTTCATACTTTTCTCCATTAAATTTTGATACAAAGATGACGCAAAGCCCTCCATCGACAAAGTCCTCTTTTTCACAGTTGATGTTCTAAAAGTCGTATTTAAATAATATTCACAGCTAAAATTCTAAGTTATTTAGTTACATTTGGGCAAAATATCGTATTTATGGATAAAAAAGGCATCGAAAGTTTCACTCTTGCCCAACTTTCGAAATTGATAAAAAGAAATAATCCCACGGGATTAGATGATGACTTCATCATTATCGGAGAAAATTTACCGAACACCGAATTGTTCAAATATCCTTGTCGAGTTGATGCTCTGGTAGCTGTAATATGTTTAGAAGGAGAACTAATATGCAATATTAATTTAAAGGAATATCGCATCACTACCAACATGATGATTATAAACACTCCTGAAAATATTATACAGGTAAAAGATATAGGTAATCGTAAATTTTATGGAATAGCCGTTTCAAGTGCTTTCTTCGAACAATCCTTCCTCGACGCACGAGACATGATTCCTCTATACATGCAAATACAAAAAGAACCTTGCTTTCATTTATCTAACGAAGATACTGATATTTTTTGTCAGTTTATCTCTCTCATGCAGCTCATTTGCCACACACAAGATACACCCAAGAAGACTGCAACGCTCCTAAGACTCGGTTCTGCTCTTATGTATAAAATTCATGACACGATACTTGCCCATGATTCACCCTCCAAAAATGAAATTAAAATGAGTCGACAGGAAATCTTTTTCGGAAAATTCATCGCCCTACTCACCCAATATCACACACAAGAACGAAGCGTTACTTTTTATGCAGAAAAATTGTGTATCACACCCAAATATTTTTCGACTCTGATAAAGAAACAAACAGGAAAATCAGCGGCTCAATGGATCGATGATTATGTAATACTCGAAGCCAAAAATCTTCTGAAATTTTCGGGCATGAGTATACAGGAAATCGCCTATCATTTGAACTTTTCGACTCAATCGTTTTTCGGGAAATATTTTAAGCACCAAACCGGACTCTCCCCCAGCGAATATAGATCGAGCGAATAAATTTTTTTCATACACCCACCGAGAAATTACTTTGCTTTTTGGAAAGAATTACCTATCGATTTTATAATTTATCCCCGCACGTCGCGCCTGTGAATGCTGGAATTCCCGACGAATACGATATACCCTCCCTCCTTTACGCAATCGGGCTCCGGTTTGGTGAAAGCTAAACGGGATATCGGCTGCTATACATTGTCGGCGTATATCCAACACCCAATCATAATCGCAAACCCTCGCATCCATACCCGACTCTCCTCCGACCGACACTTCCTCTATATCGTCATCGAGATAGCCAGACAAATCCAACGCTCCTAACAAGGGAGCACAAAACAATAGTTTATGCCGTATAGGCAACGAACGAAAAAGAGGCAACCGATAATTCGCCCTGTCTTGATTTTCTACGGTACAAGCAATAGCGACATGGTCATAACCATCGCCCCAATCACTGGGCAAAGATACTCTGAAACGGTCTATACGTTTCGTCGGAATTAGAAACGATAAGTCACAGCGTTCCCTAATTATAGCCCATGCTTCGGCTCTCCATTCATCGGCTTCTTCAAGAAAAAAATCAGAAGTAAAACACGTATATACCATTTCACCCGAGGGTACACGGAAATCACCGTTACGTTTACGACGCAAAGGTAAATCGAAAGCTGCCGTACGTGTCACGACGCTACTATCCTTATCATATCGACTATCTTGCCTATATACATAACAATGCCTACACCCTTCACTTATTTTATGACAACCATGCCACAAATTCCACGAAACCGACATACTCACACTCCCTATTTTTTTTGCAAAGGTAGTCTCTGTCATACAGAAAATTACCACAATTATACCAAGACACAGCCCTGCATTTTATGCAAAGATAGCGAAAGGTGAGCGCAGAGACAAACGGAAACCTCGTTTCCGATTTGGCTATGCCGAACCGCAGCCTATTTTCGTAGTTACAAAGACATAAAAAATGGAGGAGGTATGTCATGATAACAGACATACCTCCTCCATTTTTTATTCAATCGTGTAATTACGATAAGAATCCAAGTAGAACACCGGCAGCCACGGCCGAGCCTATAACACCGGCTACATTGGGTCCCATAGCGTGCATCAACAGATAGTTTGTCGAATCGTATTCAAGACCAATATTGTTAGAAATACGCGCCGACATAGGTACAGCCGATACACCTGCATTACCGATAAGCGGATTAATCTTCTTGCTCTTGGGCAATACAAGGTTAAATATCTTGACAAACAATACACCCGAAGCAGAAGCTATGATAAATGCCATGAAACCTAAGGCGAAAATACCGAGTGTACTGGGTGTTAAAAACTCGGATGCTTGCGTAGATGCTCCCACGGTCATACCTAACAGAATAGTCACAATGTCGCACAAAGGACCACTCGCCGTCTTAGCCAAACGAGAGGTAACACCGCTTTCACGAAGTAAATTACCAAAGAACAACATACCCAACAACGGTAGACCCGAAGGCACTAAGAAGCAGGTAAGTAGTAACCCAATAATGGGAAACATAATTTTCTCATTCTGAGAAACCGCACGCGCCGGTTTCATACGAATAACCCGTTCTTTCTTCGTTGTAAGCAACCTCATGATAGGAGGCTGTATAACCGGAACTAAGGCCATATAAGAATATGCCGAAACCGCAATGGCCCCCATAAGATTCGGCGCCAGTTTCGATGAAAGGAATATAGCCGTAGGACCATCGGCTCCACCGATAATGGCGATTGCACCAGCTTGATCGGGAGCAAAACCAATAGCCAAAGCAACCATATAAGCCCCGAAAATACCAAACTGGGCAGCCGCACCTACTAACATCAATTTAGGATTAGCGATAAGCGACGAGAAATCGGTCATTGCTCCAATACCTAAAAAGACCAACGGCGGATACCAACCGGCACTCACTCCCTGATAAAGGATATTAAGTACCGAGCCTTCTTCATAAATACCAACTTCGAGACCGGCATCGATTTTGAAAGGAATGTTCCCGATGAGAATACCGAAACCGATGGGCACAAGCAACATTGGCTCGAAATTTTTCTTTATTGCCAAATAAATAAAGAACAATCCGACCAATATCATGGCCAAATGAGGGAGTGTACAATTGGCAAAACCTGTATATTCCCAAAATTGAACCAAATTATCTCCTAAGAAATCTATAAATCCCATAGCCTTATTCTATTATAATAAGTTCGGTTCCTTCGAGTACCGAATCACCTTTATTTACTTTGATGGCTGTAACTTTACCACTCTTGATAGCATTGATATTATTTTCCATCTTCATAGCTTCAAGAATAAGCACAGTCTGTCCCACATTCACCGTATCGCCAATTTTTACTAAAATATCATTGACAACACCGGGCAGCGGCGATTTTACAGCATCTGCACCAGAACTTACAGACGTGGGTTTGGAAATAACAGGTTCTCCCGTAGCCGTACGAGGAGCCGAAGAGGGTTTAGGTGCACTCACTTTTACAGGTGCAGCTTCTTCCATCTCAACATTATAAACAGTACCGTTAACCTCGACATGGGCTATGTTTTTTTCTATCTCTCCAACGGAAACTTTGTAAAGATTTCCATTGATTTTATACTTATATTCTTTCATAAGATTTTAATCGTTATTTTGAGAATTACTTTTTATTGGGAACTTCCCTCAAAGAATAAATTTTAGAGTTCCACGGCGAATACGCTTTCTTCACTTTGTTTATGGTTAGTATAGTATCTTCCACATCGTGTACTTCGAGATGTTGATATAAAGCCATAGCAATAGCGGCATACACTTCGCCCGATTCACGACCAAGACCTTTTTCCTTAGCCTCTTCCTTATCGGATATTCCGTGAACCCGCATAGCATTACGCTTTTTAACAAACACCGTTATTTGGCCAATCAAGCGGAACATCAGATACAGCATCAGCAATCCGGAAAATACAACAGCCATCGCCATAATAGCCATACCTACACCAAAAGGATCATGTTCCGAAAACATTTCGATCTTTTCATTCGAGTCTAGCGTAACGTTATTCGTACTTGGAGTCACATACCCCGATGTCTCATCACCGCCTTTGATGATCCACTGCCCTACACCATCTTCGATACGAGCATAGGAGTGATCGGCAGGAATACCGGCAGGAACTGTCACCGAGTCTATCAGATCTTTTCCATTAGCATCATAAAGCCCAATCCAATTATCCTTATCGGGATCCAATTTAAAATTCACATGAAAAGTCCCTCTATTGGGCATATCATCTGCCCAAAACAGCAAATGCTGACGAGGAGGCATTTCTGTAAGTACATCGCCTTTGGGAATAGAATACTTTTTGGGATTATTCCTATCGTTTGTCAAATAGCAACTGCGTATATCGACAGTACCGAAGGTCGTATTAAATATCTCTATCCAAGCCGATTGACAACCGTAATCGTCCTGATAATTCGTCTCGTTCGTAACCAAGACTTCATTAATACGCAATCCTTTGCGGCCCTGCGCCCACACCGAAGACATCGTAAAAACGGCGAACAGGAATACCCCTAAGATTTTTTTATTCATCGCTTATATACTTTAAATGTATTACAAAGGAATATTTCCGTGCTTTTTAGCCGGATTAGTTAACTTCTTAGTCTGTAATTGCTGTAATGCACGTATAATACGGAAACGGGTATTACGAGGCTCGATAACGTCGTCGATATATCCATACTTGGCCGCATTATAAGGATTAGCGAACAACTTGGTATACTCGGCTTCTTTCTCGGCCATAAATTTAGCTGGATCCTCAGCTTCTTTGGCTTCTTTGGCATAAAGAACTTCCACAGCTCCGGCCCCACCCATAACGGCGATTTCGGCAGTAGGCCATGCGTAGTTCATATCGCCCCGTAATTGCTTACAGCTCATCACGATGTGCGAACCGCCATACGATTTGCGCAACGTGATAGTCACCTTAGGCACAGTAGCTTCACCATAAGCATAAAGCAATTTGGCTCCATGCAGGATCACACCATTGTATTCTTGTCCGGTTCCCGGCAAGAAGCCCGGTACATCGACCAAACTTACAATAGGAATATTGAATGCATCGCAGAAACGCACGAAACGAGCAGCCTTGCGGGAAGCATTGCTGTCGAGAACTCCTGCCAAATATTTAGGCTGGTTAGCGACAATACCGACTGACTGTCCGTTGAAGCGAGCGAAGCCGACGATGATATTCTTGGCATAATCACGTTGTATTTCCAAAAATTCACCATTATCGATAATAGCGCCGATTACCTCGTACATGTCGTACGGACGATTAGGGCTATCGGGAATAATTTCGTTGAGAGAATCCTCTAAACGATCGATAGGATCATTACAAGGAACCAAAGGAGCTTCCTCCAAGTTGTTCTGCGGTATATAGCTGATGAGTTTACGAATAATAGACAGAGCTTCTTCTCCATTCTCGGCAGCGAAATGGGCTACACCCGATTTGGCAGAATGGACTTCGGCTCCACCCAAAGCCTCTTGTGTAACATCTTCGCCTGTAACGGTCTTTACCACTTTCGGCCCGGTCAAAAACATATATGAAATACCCTTCGCCATGATCGTGAAATCGGTCAAAGCAGGAGAATATACCGCACCACCGGCGCACGGGCCCAATATAGCTGAAATCTGGGGTATAACTCCAGACGCCATGATATTACGTTGGAAAATCTCGGCATAACCAGCCAAAGCATTGATACCTTCTTGAATACGAGCTCCACCCGAGTCGTTCAAACCGATACAAGGCGCGCCCATTTTCATGGCCATATCCATGACTTTGCAAATTTTCAAAGCCATTGTCTCGGACAAAGAACCACCGAACACAGTAAAATCCTGAGCGAAAACATAAACAAGGCGACCATCTATCGTACCATAACCAGTAACGACACCGTCGCCTAAAAATGATTTTTTCTCTTGTCCGAAATTGGTACATCTGTGTTTCACAAACATATCCAATTCTTCAAAACTGCCTTCATCAAGGAGTTGCGCAATACGTTCACGAGCCGTATACTTGCCTTTCTCGTGTTGCTTATCGATAGCTTTCTGTCCACCGCCCAAGCGAGCCTGAGCGCGTAGTTCTATCAGCTCTTGTACCTTTTCAAGTTGATTGCTCATATTCTTATTTATTAGGATTTTCACAAAGTTCGGTTAATACGCTACAAGTGGATTTGGGGTGAAGGAATGCAATGTTCAACCCTTCGGCTCCTTTGCGGGGAGCTTTATCGATAAGGCGTACCCCTTTGGCTTCTACTTCGGCCAAAGCATTGGCGACACCGTCTTCGATAGCAAACGCCATGTGATGAATTCCCTCGCCGCGTTTTTCTATAAATTTGGCAATAGTGCTATCCTCGCTTGTCGGCTCCAATAATTCGATTTTGGTCTGCCCCACTTTGAAAAAGGCCGTCTTCACTTTCTGGTCGGCAACCTCTTCAATAGAATAGCATTTAAGACCTAAAATGTTTTCATAATAAGGAATGGCTTCTTCGAGACTCTTCACAGCGATTCCCAAATGTTCAATGTGAGAAATGTTCATAATAATTAGTATTTAGTTAACTATACTTTCGATAAAAATTCCTGTTTATAAGATTGGCAAATTTACATCATTTCGGTTTAATAACGAAATAAATCGGGGAAATAAGTACAAACAGAACCAACCCATACTCGCTCGTTTGCGTTTTTTAGATAAACAAAAGAGCAAAGTCAATATGACAAATCGACAGCATTACTGACACAGGACAACAAAGCGCTTTGGAAAAGTCTGACAAAAAAAAACATTTTCCTTGCTTTCGTTTTTTGGCATAACATTTGAACAAGATGCAGTGTCTATAAAAAAACAGACAGTAAACAAAATAACGAATTAACAATAAAAGATATAAAATTATGGGAAAGATTATTGGTATTGACTTAGGAACAACCAACTCGTGTGTCGCCGTTATGGAAGGAACCGAGCCGGTAGTAATTGCCAACAGTGAGGGCCGTCGTACGACTCCTTCGATCGTGGCTTTCGTAGATGGTGGTGAACGCAAGGTGGGAGAACCCGCCAAACGTCAGGCTATCACCAACCCTACGAGGACTATTTTCTCGATTAAACGTTTCATGGGTGAAACATTCGATCAGGTAGCTAACGAAATTTCTCGCGTGCCTTACAAAGTAGTAAGAAGCGATAATAATACACCGCGTGTAGACATCGACGGTCGTCTCTATTCTCCACAAGAAATTTCGGCAATGATTCTTCAAAAAATGAAAAAAACAGCCGAAGATTTCTTAGGGCAAGAAGTAACCGATGCCGTTATTACCGTACCGGCCTATTTTAACGATTCTCAACGTCAAGCCACGAAAGAAGCCGGTGAAATTGCAGGCTTGAATGTACGTCGTATTGTCAATGAGCCTACTGCTGCCGCATTGGCCTACGGTCTTGACAAGTCGAATAAAGACATGAAAATCGCCGTATTTGACTTGGGTGGCGGTACGTTCGATATTTCTATTCTTGAATTGGGAGACGGTGTATTCGAAGTGAAATCGACCAACGGTGATACTCACCTCGGCGGTGATGACTTCGACCACGTTATCATCGACTGGCTTGCCGATGAATTCAAAAAAGACGAAGGTGTCGATTTGAGAGAAGACCCGATGGCTTTGCAACGTTTGAAAGAAGCAGCTGAAAAAGCTAAAATAGAATTGTCGAGCTCGACATCGACCGAAATTAATTTGCCTTACATCATGCCGGTGAACGGTGTACCCAAACACTTGGTTAAAACATTGACTCGTGCCAAATTCGAGCAATTGAGCGACCGATTGATTCAGGCTACTATCGAACCGTGTCGCAAGGCTTTGCAAGATGCTGGTCTAAGTGCCTCTGACATAGACGAAGTAATTCTCGTGGGGGGTTCTACTCGTATCCCTGCTATACAAGCGATTGTAGAAAAATTCTTCGGAAAAACTCCTTCAAAGGGAGTTAACCCCGATGAGGTAGTTGCAGTAGGTGCTGCTATTCAAGGTGCGGTATTGACAGGCGATGTGAAAGATGTATTATTACTCGATGTAACTCCCCTTTCATTGGGTATCGAAACATTGGGTGGCGTAATGACCAAATTGATTGACGCCAACACGACTATTCCTACCCGTAAATCGGAAGTCTTCTCGACGGCTGTCGACAACCAGCCCTCAGTTGAAATCCATGTATTACAGGGTGAGCGTCCTATGGCAAAAGACAACAAAACTATCGGTAAATTCCACTTGGACGGAATTCCGGCAGCCATGCGGGGTGTGCCTCAAATTGAAGTCACGTTCGATATAGATGCCAACGGAATCTTGAATGTATCGGCCAAAGACAAAGGTACAGGTAAAGAACAAAGCATACGTATCGAAGCATCGAGCGGGTTGACCGACGCCGAAATCAAACGAATGAAAGACGAGGCTGCTGCCAATGCTGAAAACGATGCGAAGGAAAAAGAGCGTATCGACAAACTGAATCATGCCGATGCTCTCATCTTCCAAACCGAAAAACAGCTTAATGAAATGGGAGACAAGATTCCAGCAGACAAAAAAAGCGCTATCGAGTCGGCTTTGGCTAAATTAAAAGAAGCTCACAAAGCTCAGGATATTGCCGGTATCGATGCCGCTTCGACCGAATTGAACAATGTATTGCAAGCTGCCGCCCAAGACTTGTACAATGCTCAGGCTCAACAACAAGCTGCCGGAGCACAACAAGCTCAACCGGGTGCAGATGCTTCACAAAGCGGAAATAATGGTAAAGATGTTACCGATGTCGATTTCGAGGAAGTGAAGTAAGTATCGGTAAACAACGATAATTACAAATAAGAATATAGGGTGTAACTCAATTAGTTATGCCCTATTTCTTTTTATATCACTTTTCTTTGACTTTGCTTGTTATTCGGATTTTTATTGTATATTTGTACCATAATTGTTCCGCGACAAAAAAGTAGATAACGTGCGACAAAAATATACATGCTCAAAAATAACAAATTATAAGTTACTGTATGCCAGCTGCAAAATTTGAAATAAAGCGTAAATGCTCGATTTGTGGAGAAGAGTTTTTAGCCAAGACCATAGAATCGTGGTATTGTTCTCCTCGATGTTCTAAGATTGCTTGGAAACGTAGAAAAGACGAGGAAAAAAGAAATCTTAGGCTGGATGAAGTAGTAAAAAGTATTCCTAAAGACCAAGACTATATTAAGGTATCAGAAGCCTATGCCTTGTTTGGAATTAGTCGTGATACATTGTATCGTCTCATTCGTAAAGAGACCATTAGTCACATAAATCTTGGGACGAATCAAATCCGAGTAAGTAAGGCAGAACTGTTGAAACTCTATCCTCTCCGAAAGAAAGCTCTCACAAAGCCAAAGCCTATTGCAAAGCTGTATAGTTTGGAGCCAAAAGACTGTTATACCATTGGAGAAATTACAGAGAAGTTTCTTGTAAATGAAAGTACGGTTTATCTCCATATACGCAAATACTCTATCCCTACCCGGCAGATAGGTAACTTTGTGTATGTACCCAAGAAAGAAATTGATAACTTATATAAAGGTATGAAGCGATGAAGAAAGCATTAGTCAATACACGAGTGTCGGTAAAGCTCCGTAAGTCTGAATATCGTGATGAGTGGTATCTTTATGTGGAATCTTATCCTGTGTTCCAATCCGGTAAAGATACTCCGCAAAGAGTACGTGAATATCTCAATCGTACTATTACGACACCTATTTGGGATAAGTCACGTAATGCAAGGACTAATGCCGATGGCAAAACCTCTTATAAACCAAAGCGAGACCTGAATGGTATTATACAATGCAAGTCCCAATTAGATCAGGAATCATGTATCTATGCAGATAAAATCAGAAGCATACGGCAAAAGGAATATGATAATGCGGCTCTTTATGCTGATACCGATGCTGAACAGGCAGAGCAGTTAGAACGCTCTAGGAGCAATTTCATTGAGTACTTCGACCATGTGCAACGAACAAGACATGCCCATAGTTCCGATTCTATTATTGTCAATTGGAGGCGAGTACATGAGTTACTGAAAATATTTGCAAAAAGCGATACCATTCTCTTTTCGCAAATAGACTTAAAGCTGGTTGAATCGTTCCGTCAATTCATAATGAACGCACCGCAAGGTGGTACTAAACGAGGTACAATTTCTCAAAACACAGCTTCTACATACTTTTCCATCTTCAAAGCCGGATTGAAGCAGGCTTTTATAGACGGCTACTTGACTATTGATATTTCTGCGAAAGTCAAAGGTATTCAGGAGAGGGAAAGCCGAAGAGAATATCTCACTGTAGAGGAATTGAACCGACTAGCTCAAACACCTTGTGATCCATTACTGAAACGTGCTGCTCTGTTTTCTGCTTTAACAGGAATTCGTCACTGCGACATTCAAAAATTGAAATGGTCGGAAGTAGAAATGTTCAATGGAGGCTATCGACTGAATTTCACTCAGCAAAAGACAAAAGGTGTTGAATATATGCCCATATCAGAGCAAGCATTTAATCTTTGTGGAGAACAGCAGGAAGGAGAACTTCTTGTGTTTGCCGGATTGCCAGATCCGTCGTGGATAAATCGCCCAGTCAAGAAATGGGTTGAAGCAGCAGGAATATCCAAACACATTACATTTCATTGCTTTAGACATTCCTATGCGACCTTACAACTGGCTGGAGGGACTGATATTTATACAGTTAGTAAAATGTTAGGGCATACAAACGTGAGAACTACCCAGGTATATGCCAAAGTCGTGGATGAGAAAAAAGAGAAAGCGACTGAAACCATTAAATTAGATTTACCTCAAACAGAATAACTATTCGTATATTTGGTAGACATAGCCATCTGCGTAGATGAATTTGCGTGGGTGGCTTTTTGGTGATTATTTACGACAATACCCTAAATGAGTTTGTCTGAATTATAATAACTGAAATCTTAAACTTTGAAAAGAAATGTAACATTTCAAGTTGTTATACGTTTACATACAACAGAATAGGGGATTGAGAAAAATAACCCCTTACAAAGTTGCAACTTTGTAGGGGCACATCCTAAATCTCAATATTACCCTTCTGGTGGGTATGGGTCATTGCCGTAGCTATGCTTTTCACGAATACGTCCATCTAATCCGTGTATAGCAACTTCTTGACCGTTCTTAATAGCGATTTCACGAGCACGTTCAAATGCTTCTTGCTGTGTTCTGAAATTACCAGAACTACGTTGAGCATTTTCTTGCTTTACCTTCCATTGGTCGCCATTACGAACAACATGAATGTTCTTGCCTGCCATATTTACCTCCTTTCTGTTCTTAGTGGCAACATATTTCAAGTTGCCGTTATTAACTCGGTAGTCCCTCATTAAAGTTCATTTGGGTTTCCGTCAAGATTAAAACCAGCCCATTGAGGAACTCCATCTACTTCTGCTACTTGCGATATCAAAAGTCCATCATCCCCATCAACGAATTTTTTAAAATAGTCTCTTAAGCCTTTTGCATTAGTGTTAATACGCTTAAAACACCAACAAGATTCAAGCATTCTAACTGCATTAAACTTTTTAAGCTCATCATAAAGGGGCTGATAATCTCTTTTATTACGCAAATCATAACTCAAGAAAAATAAAGCCATTATTCATGAAATTATTTGTTAAACATTACGACTGCTGTTTTGTACTTGAGGTTATCTCATCGGTAAGCAGTTCTATACCATACTAAATTCTTCAGATTACAGGGGAAGATAAGGAAGCCTGCTACATATCCGTCACGGACTTATTGGTTTGTAGAACACCAGAATAAAAAAACAGAATCAATCTATTATAGTAGATACAAATGCTTTGCCAATGTTAAAAACAGGCTTTTTTTTGAACATTTCATCTTGTTTTGACAGTTTTTATGTCGGTTTGACAGTCTACAAAGTTACTTCTACTGTCACATTTATTTTATCTACGATAATTTCTTATGATTCCAGTATGATAGGCGACATAACCATAAAAATCTACTACTGATATTCTCCACTACTTACATTGATAATCAACGAGTAATCCTTATGATAGTTGTGTTCCGTTGCTGTCTTTTTATGTGATGTATTACACCATAAAATCAGCATAGAAAATCGTTGTTACTTTGCCGAAAAATCAAACAGTAAACAAGTAATAATATGAGTGAGAAGAACATTACATTTGAAGATTTACCCAAAGCTATGTCGTGGTTGATGGATAAATTGAATGAGCTGGATTCTAAAATAGATGGACTAAATAATCAGAATCAAAGCGTGCCAACCGAACAATGGATGAACCTCAAAGAATTGTGTGATTATATTCCCAGCCACCCGGCAGAACAAACTGTATATGGTTGGACGAGTTGCCATCTAATCCCATTCCACAAAAGAGGGAAACGTATCATGTTCCTAAAATCAGAAATTGACGAGTGGCTCCATGCCGGCAAAATAAAATCTGATAAAAACTTGGAAGATGAAGCCGCCCAATTCATAAAGTCAAAAAGAAATACCAAATTCTAATGGATTCAACCAATTTATGCAATGCACTCAGAATGGAATTTGAAGGGGTCTTTGAAAACAAGATTCCTTTAGATGCCTTTCCAACTAAAATCCAAGATATGATATTGGCTTTAACCCGACAAGAGAATTATTCCATAGAGTACATGATGGCTTCTGTTTTGGTGGCAGTATCAACCGCCATTGGTAATGCTATCAATATTCGTATTCGTGGGGGATGGATTAGCAACTCTGCCCTTTATATGATATTGGTGGGTCGTCCCGGAATGGGTAAAACTCCACCGTTGGATTTTGCTTTTCGCCCTATCCGCAAGCATGATGCACAAGCTGTCAAACAATTCAAGTTGGAAATGGAGCAATACAACAATCTGGTAGAAAGCAATAAAGGTAAGAAGGAAAATACTACTCCTTTGCCTGACAAACCTGTTTTACGGAGGACTATTATATCAGACTTTACTCCAGAGGCGTTAATGCGTGCGCTTGATGACAACCAACGAGGGGTTGTAGTATATGTGGATGAGATTATGGGTATGTTTAATGCCGTAAACCAATACAGTAGAGGACAACTTATCGAACAGCTATTGACAGCATTCAGCGGTAGGCCTTTGGATATTTCAAGATGCAGTATGCCTATACCGATTCATATAGAATATCCCTTTATAAATATTGTCGGTACGATGCAAACAACTCGTATGCACGAACTGATAGAGAAAGGTTATAAAGAAAACGGACTGCTTGACAGAATTATTTTTGTTTACCCATCGTCCCAAGAAATTTCTGATTGGCAATCAGATGAAGATTCATCTTTTGATAAATACTCGATTATGTGGGAGTCAATCATTGACAAGGTGATCGACTTGCCTTTTATAGATAATGGAAATATACAAAATATCTTGGATTTTTCTTCGGAAGCCAAAGCCTATTTTATAAATTGGCGTAATAATACAATCCGAGCCATCAATCAAATTCAAGATGATGGACTGGTAGATAGTAGAGTGATTAAAGCTCCTATGATAACGGCTCGTTTGGCATTAGTCCTACAAATCTTTCGTTGGGCTTGTGGAGAGGTGCATAAGGATTTTGTGGATATAGATTCAACAAAATCGGCTATTGCTTTAAGTGAATATTTTGAGAGTTGTTATTCTGACATTCAGAAGTATATGTTGAAAGCGAGCATTGAGCCTCAAAAGAAAGAATTGCTCGACTGTCTTTCTGCAACTTTCACTACTGCTGATGCCATTCAAGCCGGAAAAGAAGTAGGGTTGTCGGAAAGGTCGGTAATGTATTCTTTGGTTAACCTTGCCACGAATAAGATTATCAAGAAGATAAAGCGAGGTGAATATGAGAAGCTGCAATAATTGACACCTTTTGCAGTTTGCAATTGTTGCAGTTTGCACTTTGCTCTTACATAGGATTTCTGCAAAACTGCAATAAGTGCAAGCTGCACGGACTGCAATAACAAAACGAAGAAGTATGGCTGAATATAGATTTTCTCTTCAAAAATATAAGCGAGGTTCAAAACTCTCATGTCCTAAGTGTGGAAAGAAACAATGTTTTGTCCGTTATGTTGATACACAAGGTGAGATTTCGTTTCCTGACTATGTAGGCAGATGCGACCATGAGCAATCATGCAAGTACCATTATACGCCCTCTGATTATTTCAAAGATAATCCAACGCTGATAGAAAACGGCTCAAATTATAGTTTTGAACATAGTAAACCACAGTCACATTCGTTGCCACCTACTTCTTTTATTGAAAAGGAACTAATGGAGCGAACACTTACCAACTACACAATGAATCCATTGTACATTTATCTGGCAGGTATATTGGGCAAGGATGAAACAAAGCGGATATTCCATTTATATCGTGTTGGCACCTCAAAAAAATGGGGCGGATCTACTGTCTATTGGCAAATTGATAGGCAAGGCAATGTGCGAACTGGAAAGATAATGTTATATGATTCAATAACAGGACATCGGACAAAAGAGCCGAGAAGTTATGTGAGTTGGGTACACACCGAATTGAATCTTGCCGACTTCAATTTAAGTCAGTGTTTGTTTGGAGAATATCTATTGTCTGGCAATCCTACTAAACCGATTGCTATAGTAGAGAGTGAGAAGTCTGCCTTGATAGCCACTCACTATATGCCTGAATTTTTATGGTTGGCTACAGGTGGAATGTACGGCTGCTTCAAAGCAGATGCGATTAGTGTATTAAAAGGTCGGACGGTAATGTTGTGTCCGGACTTAGGCGCAAAAGAGATTTGGCAATCTAAGATGGCAAAGCTCTCCTCCGTTTGCTCAAAAGTGATAATAAGTGACACATTAGAACAATGTGCTACGGATGAGCAACGAAAGAAAGGGTTGGACATTGCGGATTTCCTCCTGATGGAAGATACACCGCAAATGATTTTATCCAAAATGATACAGCGGAATCCGGCTTTGCAGACGCTCATTGATGAATTGGGGTTGGAATTGGTGAATGCAGAGCAGATATGATAATTGGATGGATTGGACAGCTCGCTGTCCTTGAAAAAGGGTTTGTAAAATCCCGTAGCTTATTAGGGCATTTTCACCGCTTTCACTCTCCGAGTGGCAGCAAAAAAGCCCATAAGCGGAGGGACACCCTCTCGACACCCGATTGCCTGTGGCACAATGGACGGGATTTTACAAACCATAGAACCAAAGTATAACAGTATAAATGAATGAGATATGAGTAATACACAATACGCAGTCTGCCACCTGCAACGTGGCAGTGGCAACGACTCCGGTGTGACCTGCCATATAGAAAGAAAGGATGTCAAGGGGAAGAAATATGTTCCCGCCAATGCCGATGCGAGCAGGACACATCTTAATCGGGAACTGGTTGCATTTCCTGCCGGAGTGAAGAACAGGACGGAAGCCATACAATTCAGAATAGACCATGCCGGACTACACCGCAAGGTTGGCAAGAATCAGACGAAAGCCATCCGAATCATTCTGACCGGAACACATGAACAGATGATGAAGATTACCAATGATGGCAAGCTGGATAATTGGATTGATGCCAATATGAAATGGCTAAAAGATACTTTCGGAAGTGAGAATCTTGTTTCATGTGTGTTGCACATGGATGAGAAAACACCACACCTACATGCCACTATCGTACCTATTGTAATCACAGAACGATTCCGTAAGAAACGTGAGGGCGAGAAGAAGTATGAGACGAAATCAGGGGCTCGCTTATCGGCAGATGATGTGATGCGGAGATCCAAATTGCATGAATATCAGAACAGCTATGCAGAATTTATGAGACCATTCGGATTGCAACGTGGCATTGTCGGCTCTACCGCCAAGCATCAGGCGAATTCGGAATACTACAAGCAGCAGATGAGCAAGTATGAAGAGGACATTGCCAAATTACAAGCTGACGTTGAACAAGCAAAAGAAGGAAGAAGTTCCGTCTTGTCGTGGTTTGGCAAAGGTGATTTGGCAAAGGCTAAGAAAGAACTTGCGAGCAAAGACGAACAGATTGGCAAACTCACAAATCGGATTAAAACGCTCATGGCAGAAAAGTCCCAGTTGCAAGAAAAGCATAAAGCCGAGATCAAGCAACTACATAATGAATATCAAAAAGAAATAGACAAGGCTATCCAACAAGCGGAATCAGCAGAACGGAAATCCAAAGAAAAGGATTCTGTTATAGACAGGCAAAACCAACGCATTGACCAGCTTGATCGCAAAGCCAATCCTCACAGATACCAACTCTCATCCGGAGCAGAACTTGTGCATCATAATATTCCAAATATGAGAAATCCGTCCATCCATATTTGGACGAGAGTTGGCAATGAAGAATATGACACAAGAACTTATATAGAATATTTCAGTGAGATATGGGAACGGTTCAGCAAAAACGAAGCTACCGTTTACGAACTCATCAATGAAGTATTTGAACCGCAGGAACAGGTCAATGAGGCACAAGCTAATCTGCTCGGTGCTGTTTTTGAACTTGCAGCAGGTGGTCAGGCACAAACTCATGTTGGTACAGGTTCTGGTGGTGCATCATCCGAATTACCATGGAACGACAAGAAACACAAAGGCTTGAAACGACAATAATATCTATTCATTTATTAGGCAGTTGCTTGAATAACTTGTATATTTGTAGTGATTTGACAAAGAGGATACAATGATGAAAATTTCAAAATTACATAGTAAAGTTCTTTGGAAAGATAGTTTTTTGTACGCTGTTAGTTTCATTGCTGCCATTGAAACTATTTGTGCTATTGCAGATTTTAGCATTACGGATGTAGTCAATATTCAGAAGTGGTGGGAGAAAGGATTGATTATTTTAGGTGTATTTCTATTACTGTGGATAATAACAGCTGTAATAAAAGCACTTAGATCAGACCATGCAATAACACTGAAGATAAAAGGAATAACTGTAAGAATAGAGGAAGGTGATATTTTCAAATCGCCCAACTGGAAATTAATCCCTTTTAATGAGTTTTTTGACACAATAGTTGATGACGTTGTTATTGCAAGGAACTCATTGAATGGGAAATTCATAGAAAGATTACAGGATATTGATGATTTGAATAAAAAGATTGATGAGGCAGAAGATATACCTAGTATGAAGAGGAAAACAAAAGCAGGTCGAACCTATTACCCACTTGGCCGAATTATTACATATCAAGATTATTTGTTGTTGGCATTTTCTCATTTTGAGAATAATCAGGCAAAACTATCTCATAACGAGTATGAAATCTGTCTTCGGGCAATGTGGAATGAAATAAGCAGAGTCTATGCACATAGACCTGTTACTATACCTCTACTCGGAGGAGGAATAACGCGCATTACTGACAAAAATGAATTTCATTTGCTCCGTTGTATCCTTTGTACACTCAAAACATCGGATGCTCAAATATATCAACCGATAACCATTGTATTAACAAGAGAATCCATAGATAAAATTAATTTGTACGATATTAAAAAAATATTTTAGCCATGTATTATAGAACAAGAACTTATATCGCCGGAGATTGGGATAATGACAAAGATGCCGTTGACGCATTGCACCGGTGGAATGACAGTTCCCGATATGGACTTTCATTTTCGGATGCTCATGAATTAAAGCAAGCAAGGGATACAAGCCTAAATTGCTCGATTAAAAGGTCATTGGCTGAGCGATTGGATGCCTCTAAAACATTTATCCTTATCGTTGGTGAACACACAAAAGAATTAAGGGCTGGTGGATGCCAATATTGTAATAGCTACAATAGTTATTGGGGGACTTGTGGTCGAGGACATACAGTGGATACTCGAAGTTATATTGATTTCGAATGCGAGAAAGCGATTCGGGATGGTCTAAAAATAATAGTCCTGTATAAATCAACAGTGGTGAATAGATCCAAATGTCCAGAAGTAGTCAGAAATCGTGGCATTCATGCGCCGATGGAAAAATGGGTTGGCAATACATTGTATTGGGATTATGACTCGGTAAGAAATGCCATTGGATAATAACTATACACTGCCCCATGATTTTTTACCAATGGGGCAGTGTTTTATTTACCAAGTTATCACTTTATCGACAATCTCTTGTTGCTCGGCACTGCTACGACGCAGATAGATACGGGTAGTTTCTATACTTTCATGCCCCATCAAATCAGCAAGCAAGGATATGTCATTGAACTTATCCAGAAAATTCTTTGCAAAGCGGTGACGGAACGAGTGAGGGTAAACCACTTTCTCATTCAAGCCATATTTTGCAGCATAATTTTTCAACTGTTGAGCAATACCTCTGGTAGTGATACGTTCACCGAAACGATTAAGGAAAAGATAACCAGTGGCACGATTGACATTGCCAAGCCATTCTATGGCTTCCTTGCGTAAAGCCTTAGGAATATAGATACGACGAATTTTGCCACCTTTGGTGTAGATGTCGAAATAGCCCATCTGCACATGCTCCACTTTCATTTGTATTAGTTCGCTAACTCTTGCTCCAGTGGCAGCAAGGAAACGAACTACGAAATACCACTCTCGATTTTCCTCTTTTTTAAGTTTGTTCTTTAGAAAAACATAGTCGGCATTGCTGATTACATTTTCCAAATAACTACGCTGTTGTACCTTGACGGATTTTAATCTCAGACGAGATTTTCCCATACAATCAAGATACTTGTTCATTGCCTGAATACGAAGATTTACAGTTTTAGGCTTGAATTTCTCAATGAGATAGGTTTTATAAACAAGCAGATTACGCTTGTTCAGTTCTTTATGTCGGGAATAATATTCCCTTACGGCATAGAGGTAAGCCGCAATCGTATTCTCCGCCATATTTCCTTGACGCAGATACGTTTCAAAATTTTCAATGTTCATGTTCGATACATTATTAGTTAAACAATTCGCTATCATTAATAATGTATAGCATCCACAAATTCATTGAGTTCCTATTATGAGAAGTTTCTTGCTACGGGAGAGGTGAAGTGCATAGATGATGAG